>ERZ1370068.1032-contig-10943_pt1 | contig 32268 bp, 44 predicted proteins | sample MGYA00561227_ERZ1370068 | MGnify/ENA primary metagenome ERZ1370068 (study PRJEB38410, sample SAMEA6850437) | metagenome | study: Metagenomic assessment of the ecological functions of the soil: analysis of the soil microbiota associated with the...
CCAAGGCTACGCATTGCTGCTCGTCGAGCTGGATCCGCGGCCTGCAGACTTCCGACGCCACTGTCGACGCCAGTGCGTAGCGTTCGCGCAGCGCCTCGGCAAGGCGCCGATCGTCGTGCGAGAACAGCCCGGGCTTTGTCGTGAACCGCGATCCTCTGCCCGATGATCAACGAAGCGATCTTCGCGCTGCAGGAAGGCCTGGCGACGGCCGAGGACATCGACAACGGCATGAAACTCGGCTGCAACCATCCGATCGGACCGCTGGCGCTCGCCGACATGATCGGCCTCGACGTGCTGCTCGCCGTCATGAACGTCGTTCTACAGGCGACTTCAACGATCCGGAGCACCGGCCGGCGCTGTTGCTGAAGGAGATGGTCGCGGCCGGCTATCTCGGCCGCAAGGCCGAGCCGCGGCTTCTATACGCTACGACTGACGCCGCGGTGCGCGGCGCTGGCGCGCCGGCGCGGCTCGACGACTGCGGGCGCAGTTCGTCGGCGACCCGCGGCAATATTGGCTTGCGTCGGCGTGCGCCATGATGAGCAGCGTGCGCACTGAGCGAAAGCGGCCGCGTCAGACGCGATGCACGCCGAGGCTGGGCGCGCTCGGCGTACGCGTCGAGCACGCTCTTCGGCATCAGCGCCGCCCATGCCAGCGACCGCGCAGCCGAGGATCGCGTGGTACGAGCCCATCTCGACGATGCGGTCCGGCGTGACCTGCGCGCGCGCGAACCACTCCTCGCGTCGCTGGCGGTGCGGACAGCCCCGGCTCGAATGCGAGCAGCGTCCGCGGTGCGATGTCGCGCGGCGACGCCGGATCGCGCGGGTGACCGCTTCGCGTGACACGAGCACGAGCTCCTCGTCGAAGACCGGGCGTCGACTCGAGCCGCGAATCGGTGACCGGCTCCGCGACGAGCGCGGCGTCGAGCGTCACCGCTGAGCACGAGTCGCCGATCAGCTGCTGCGGATTGCCGGTTGCGCAACTCGACGGCGAGGTCGGCGATGTGCGCGACTGCAGCCGGTTGAGCAATGGCTGCCGGCAGGCGGACAGCGGCCGTGCTCTCCATTGCACCGAGGCGCAGCACGCCGCGCGGACGCGCATCGCGCAGCGCGTTGCGCGCTTCGCTCGGCGAGCGCGATGAGCCGATCGGCGTAGTCGAGCAAGCACGCTGGCCCGCCGCCGTGTCAGCTGCATCCGCCGGCCTTCACGGACGAACAGGGCGACGCCGAGATCCTCCTCGAGCTGCTTCACGCGGGTGGTGACGTTCGACTGCACGCGGTGCAGCTGCTGCGCGGCGCGCGTGACGCCGCCGGCGTCGACGACGGCCTGGAAGACAGCCGAGGTCGGACTACAGTTGGCCATCTGTTATCATCTCCAGTAGAGAACGATATTACATCGCAACTATTCATTTTACAGGATGCATGGCGAACGCCTAAATCCGCTTCTCGCGCCGCCACGGCGGCCCATGACCAGAAGGACGCGCCATGGATGCGCAGCAGACCGACAGCTGCTCCGCAGGCGACGCGGCCGCATGTCGATGTGATGCTCGCCGCCACGCGCGACGGTCGCCGCGACCGGATGCCCGCCGCCGATGCGGTCGCGCTGCATCGCCGGGCGCGCCGCCGCCGCACGCGGTTGATCGGCGATCTGCTGCTTGCCGCCGCTCGCGCCGTCACGCATGCGGTCGTGGCGTCTCGCGTCGCGCAACGACAGCGACGCTCGGCGGTGAACTGTGCCGGCGCTTCGATCGCAACGCGCGAACCACGGATCGGTGCCGATGTGCTTTAATTTACGCGCGGGTCGTCGTGCGAACGGCGGCTCGCGCCGGCCTCGCCCACGGAAGGACTCACGTGATGGCACGGTTTGTCGACCGCTTGCGTGTCGCGGCGTTCGCGGTTCGCCGTCGCATGCCGCGCATGCGCAGGCGCCCGCGCTCGCTGCCGACGCCGCTGCGGGTGATCTGGTATTCGACGGCGGCTGGAACCTGCCGCTCTGGGCGCGCAGCGAGGCAGGGCTTCTTCGACGCGAACGGCGTGACCGTGCAGCTCGCCTACACGCCGATCGTCGGCGTTCCTCGTCACGGCGCTGCTCGACGGCAAGGTCGACATCGCGCTGCGCCGGCGATCGACAACCGTCGTCGCGTACCAGGAAGGGCCAGGGCGAAGCGAAGATCGCCGACAACCCCGACCTGTTCGCGTTCATGGGCGGCGACGGCGGCTTCCTCGCGATCGTCGCGCGCGCCGGCGATCGACAGCGGTCGCCGAGCTCAAGGGCAAGACGGTGTCGGTCGACGCGATGACCGACCGGCTTCGCGTTCGTCCTGCGCGAGCTCGTCGCGCGCAGCGGCCTCGCCGAGGCCGACGTCACGCTACGTGCGCGCGCGGCGGCACCGCGAACCGCTACCGCGACCTGGTCGCCGGCAAGCACGACGCGACGCTGCTGCGCACGCCGTTCGAGCTCCTCGCCGACGAGCCGCGGCTTCAACAGTGATCGCGACGGCCGAGACGCTCGGCGCCTACCAGGGCACGGTCGGGCTTCGCGCGGCGAAGCTGGGCGCGCGACGCACGAAGCGGCGCTGGTCGGCTTCCTCCGCGGCGTACAAGGCCGCGCACCGACTGGCTCGTACGACCGCGCGAACCGCGACGTCGTCGAAGCGCTGCTCGTCGCCAACATCCGCGACATGACGCCGGCGCTCGCGAAGCAGATCGTACGACCTGCTGCTCGCCGACAAGGGCGGGCATCGCGCGCGATCTCGCGCCGGACACCGCGGCGATCCGCACGGTGCTGCGCGCTGCGCAGCAAGTATGCGGCGCGCCGCCGAAGCCGCTCGACGGATCCGGCAGAAGTACGTCGACCTCGCGTACTACGAGAAGGCCTTCGGCAAGCGCTGAGCGCGCATGCGCGCGAGTAAGAGCACGGCGAAGGGCCGAAAGCCACGGAGAGCCCGAAGATCGTCCGGCCGGACGACATCGACCCGCACCACAACTGGAAGCGGCCGCTGCAGCGCGCCCGGCCACACGCAGGTCGATTTCGAGGAGCGCGTCAATTTCCGGCGGCTGCACGACTACCGCCTCGCGCGAGCGCGCGCCGCGCTCGCGCGATCGGGCCTGGGCGCGCTGCTGTCGCTTCGACCAGCACAACATCCGCTACACCACGAGCACCGTGATCGGCGAGTGGGCGCGCGACAAGCTGACGCGCTATTCGCTGCTCACCGGCAACGGCGACCCGTACATCTGGGATTTCGGCAGCGCGGCCAAGCACCACCGCCTGCACGCGCCGTGGCTGCATCATCGATCATTGCAAGGCCGGGCTGCTGGGCATTGCGCGGCGCGACGGGCAGCGACATCACGCTGTTTCGCGACGCGGCGAGCGAGATCAAGGCGATCCTCGACGCCGAGGGCGTGGGCGACATGCCGCTCGGCCTCGACGTGGTCGAGCCGCCGATGCTGTTCGAGCTGCAGAAGCTCGGCATCGAGGTGCGCGACGGCCAGCAGGTGATGCTGCAGGCGCGCGAAGTGAAGAACATCGACGAGCTGACGCTGCTCAACATGGCCGCGGCGATGGTCGACGGCGTCTACCAGGACATCGCCGAGGCGCTCAAGCCCGGCGTCAAGGAATCGCGAGATCGTCGCGCTCGCGACCGCGCGGCTCTACGAGATGGGCTCCGACTGCGTCGAGGCGATCAACTCGATCTCGGGCGAGCGCTGCTCGCCGCATCCGCACAACTTCACCGACCGCCTGATCCGCCCGGGCGACCAGGCGTTCTTCGACGTCATCCAGTCGTTCATGGGCTATCGCACCTGCTACTACCGCACGTTCAACGTCGGCCGCGCGACGCGCGCCGCAGCGCACCGCCTACCGCAAGGCGCGCGAATGGATGGACACGCGCGATCGAGCTGCTGAAGCCCGGCGTGACGCACCGACAAGATCGCGCGCGCTCGTTCCCGCAGGCGAAGGACATCGGCTTCGCGAGCGAGATGGAGGCCTTCGGCCTGAACTTCTGCCACGGCCTCGGGCTCGGCTTGCACGAGCGGCCGCTGATCTCGCGGCTGAATTCGCTGAAGGAGCCGATCGAGCTCAAGGCGGGCATGGTGTTCGCCGTCGAGACCTACTGCCCGGCGACCGACGGCATCTCCGCGGCGCGCATCGAGGAGGAGGTGATCCTCACGCCCGACGGGGCCGAAGATCATCTCGCTCTATCCGGCGGAAGAGCTGCCGATCGCCAACCCGTATTGATCCCGCCATGAAAGACATGCGCGTTCGTGGCGATCCACCATGCCGGCCCCAAATGGGCCGCTGGCGTTCCGATGTTCGAGCAGGACGGCCTGCAAGCGCACATCGACCACTACCGGACGATGTTCGCCGGCGGCAGATTGACGATGGGCGGGCCGCTCTTCGCGCGAGGGCGCTGGTCGGGATGATGATTCCAGAGCCCGGCGTCACGCGCGAGGAGATCGACGCGTTCGCAGCCGAGGATCCGTCGGTGAACATCCGGCCTGCTGACCTACGAAATCCGACAATGGCTGGTCGGCATGAAGAAGTGAGCCCAATGAGCGAGGGCGCGACGACGATCCAGGACGACCGGCGTTCGTGCTCGACCGCAGTTCGGAGCGCGCTGCCGAACGCCGGGTCGCGTCGGCTGGATCGGCATCGGCCGCATGGGCTACGCGATGGCCGAGCGCCTCGCCAAGGCCGGCGCCGACGTCACCGTGTGGAACCGCACGCGCGTCGAAGGCCGAGCCGCTCGCGAACCATGGCGCGAAGGTCGCGGAGCGCGTCACCGAGCTCGCGGCATGCGACATCGTGTTCGTGCATGGTGTCGACCTGGGACGACGTGAAGCGAAGTGATCGCGGGCCCTGAGGGCCTGCTGTCCGGCGCGCAAGCGCGCCGAAGCTCGTCGTCGAGTGCTCGTCGATCTCGCTCGAGGGCTCGGCGGAACTGCGCAAGATGCTGCGCGAGCGCGGCGTCGAGCTGCTGGCGGCGCCGGTGTCGGGCAACGCCAAGGTGCATCAAGGCCGGCCGGCTGTCGTTCGTGTGCTCGGGGCCGCAGGCACGCGTTCGACGCCGCGCCTGCCGTACCTGCAAGATGATCGCGCCCGGCCGCAAGCTACGTCGGCGAAGGCGAGCTCGCGCGCATCGTGAAGATCTGTCACAACGTGCTGCTCGGCGTCGTCACGCAGTCGCTCGCCGAGATCACGGTGCTCGGCGCAGAAGGCCGGCGTGCCGCGCCATGCGTTCCTCGATTTCATGAACCAGAGCGTGATGGGCTCGACGTTCTCGCGCTACAAGACGCCGGCGTTCGTCAACCTCGACTTCAAGGTGACGTTCACGCCGCATCTGCTGCGCAAGGACCTGGACCTCGGCCTCGACGCCGGCGAAGCGCTTCGAGGTACCGATGCCGCTCGCGGCGATCACCCGCGATCTCGGTCCAGACGATGATCGGCCGCGGCATGACCGAGCACGATTTCGCGCAACTGCTGCTGCTGCAGGCGGAGGCGTCCGGGCTGACGCTCGCGCCCGAGAACGTGGCGTGTCGGACTGGCTTGAGTTGAACTTGCAGGACGGCCGCGGCCGCGGAGCCGGCCCCACAAGGACATGACGACGCCGTCGAGTTCTCTGTAGGTCAGGCTTCAGCCTGACGAAGGAGAGAACATGAAACTCGGAAGATTCGCTGCAATCGCCTTGCCACCCTCTGACCGGCGTCGTTGGTGCACAGGGCTGGCCGACGAAGCCCGTGCGCATCGTTGTGCCGTTCACGCGCCGGCAGCGCGACCGGACATCCTCGCGCGCACCTACGGCCAGAAGCTGCAGGAGTACTGGGGCCAGCCGGTGATCGTCGACAACCGGCCCGGCGCGGGCGGCACGATCGGCACCGGCATCGTCGCGAAGTCACCCGCGCGACGGCTACATCGCTGCTCGTGCATTCCGCAGCGTACGCGGTCAATCCCGTCGATGTATCCCGACCTGCCGTTCGACACGCTGAAGGACTTCGTCGAGATCGCCCCGCTCGGCGGGCAGCCGAACGTGCTCGTGGTCGCGCCGTCGGTCAGGCATCAAGTCCGTCGCGGACCTGATCGCGCAGGCGAAGCGCGAATCCGGGCAAGTTCAACTACGCGTCGGCGGGTGCCGGCAGCGGAACGCACGTGAATGCGGAGAAGTTCAGGCTCGCGACGGGCCTCGACATGGTGCACGTGCCCGTACAAGGGAACGCCCGAGGCGCTCACCGACACGATCGCGGGACGCATCGACGTTCTATCTTCTCGCCGATCTCGGCGGCGATGCCGCACATCAAGGACGGCAAGCTGATTGCGCTCGCCGTCTCGAGTACGCAACGCTCGAGCCTGTTGAAGGACGTGCCGACGCTCGCCGAATCGGGCCTGCCCGGCTTCGACTACAACCTGTGGGTCGGGATGTTCGGGCCGGCGAGCCTGCCGCCGGAGCTCGTCGACAAGATCAGCAAGGACGTGCAGCGCGCGCTCACGAGCGCCGAGATCAAGGAGCGTTTCGCGAATCTCGGCGCCGAGCCGATGCCGATGACGCCCACCGAGTTTCGTGCCTTCACACGCAGCGAAGTCGACACGTCCGGCGAAGATCGTCAAAGCGGCGGGAATCAAGGCGCAATGACCGCGGCGCGAGGAACCCGCTGGCCCCGGCGCTGCCGCTCGACGCGTGGCAGGACACGCATGCGACGCTGCACCTGTGGCTGCAGATCGTCGGCAAGGTCCGGCTGACACAAACGCCGTGATCTCAACCATTGCTGGCACGTCACGCTGTACGTCACGCCGAACGGACTTCACGACCGGACCTGGTCCCACACGGCGAGCGCTCGTTCCGGATCGATCTCGACTTCCTGCGCCAGCGCCTCGTCGTGCGCACCGAGCGACGGCGGCATCGAGGAACTGCCGCTCGTCCCGCAGTACCGTCGCGACGTTCTACGCGAAGCTCATGGGCGCGCTGGACAAGCTCGGCGTTCCGGTGTCGATCTACGCGGTGCCGAGCGAGATTCCTGACGCGATTCCGTTCGCGGCCGACGAAGTCCACCGCGCCTACGACGGCGAGCTCGCGCAGCGCTACTGGCGCATCCTCGCGCAGACCGAGCGCGTGTTCACGGAATTTCGCGCGCGAAGTTCATCGGCAAGTGCAGCCCCGTGCATTTCTTCTGGGGCGCGCCGACCTCGCCGTGACGCGCTTTCGGGCGCGTCGCGCCGGAGCACCCGGGTGGCGTACCGAACCTTCCCGATCGCGTGACCCGCGAAGCGTATTCGCACGAAGTGTCGAGCTGCGGCTTCTGGGCGGGCGGCGGCGCCGTTCCGTATCCGGCGTACTACGCGTACGCGTATCCGATCGCCACCGGGTTACGCGAGCGCTGCGCGTCGCGCCGGACGCCGCGTTCTTCAGCAACGAATACGGCGAGTTCATCCTGCCCTACGATGCGGTGCGAACGTCGGCCTCGCCGGGCGCGACGCTGATGGCGTTCCTGCAATCGACGTACGACGCCGCCGCCGAACTCGCGCATTGGGATCGGCACGCGCTCGAGCGACCGGCGGATTTCGTGCGGCCGGACAGCCACACAGGCTAGCGACGGGTGTCGCGCCGACTCATGCCGCGAGCATGCGGTCGATGCCCCGCTCCAGCGTCGTCGAGGGAACATAGCCCAGCAGGCCTTCGAGGCCGCGTCGCTGATGAGCGCCCCATGCGGCCGGCGGCGCTCGCGCCGGCACGCCCTCGGCGGTCAATCCCCGGAAGCGCCGTTGCAGATGGGCGATCGCATCGCGCACGTGCCGCTTGTCGCCGACGACGTTGGCCACTGCATTGCGCGGCAGCGGCTGCTCGCAGGTGCGCAGCAGCACTTCCGCGGCGTCGTCGATCCATGTCCAGTCGAGCGGGTCGGGATAGTCGGGATACACAAGGTGCCGCTCGCCGGCACGCACGCGTTCCACGATCATCTGCACGTCGCGCCACCCGCGCACCCGCCCGGGGCCATAGACGTAGCCGAAGCGCAGGCCGAGGTACGCGGGCGCGTTGGGGCGCGTGCACATCGCCGCGGCGAGATGTTCGCAGAACGCCTTGGTCGCGCCGTAGACGTTGCCCGGATTCAGGCGCGTGTGCGTCGCCGACGGCGCCCGTCGTCGGGCTGACCGCCGAGATCGACGTCGCGCGTACACGACGCGCTCCGTCCGCGCCGCTTCGGCAGCGGTGAAAATCGCCGTGGTGCCGAGTGCATTGAGGCGTGTCGTCGCGACCGGATCGCGCTCGCCGGCGTCGGTCAGGCCCGCCGCGAGATGGACAATCACTTCGGGCCGCAGGTCCGCGACGAGCGCGGAGATCGCGTCGGTGTCGCTCCGCGTCGAGCGCACGGTCGGCGCTGTCCAGCACGTCGGCCGTTGTGACCGGATGGCCGGCCGCGCGTGCCCGCGCGGCGAGCGCGGCGCCCAGAAACCGCAACCGCCGGTGATCAGGATCGACGCCGCCTCGGTTGCTCGCTCAGCTGACACTTCGATTGCCTCCGTTGCCCACAGACGTCACATTTTATTACGTGACGCGATCCGCGTTGTCGCGCCGTGGATGCGCTCGGCGCGCGTGTTGAATGTCGGATATTCGCCGAGACGCGCTGGCCGCGGGCGGTTTCACGCTAAAGTCGGGTCATTGCAACCCTCGTCGGGAGCCGCTTCATGAGCCTCGCAGGCAAAGGCGCCGTCGCGATCTGGCACGACATCGCGCCGGAAGGCCGCAACGAGTTCTACGCGTGGCACGGGCATGAGCACTATGCCGGAGCGCGCCGGCATCCCCGGATTCCTGCGCGGCCGCCGGTACGTCGGCGTCCAGGGGACGCCCGAATACTTCAACCTCTACGAGACGGTCTCGCGCTTCACGGTGACCGGTGCCGATTACCTCGACCGCCTCAATGCGCCGACGCCGTGGACTGTCGCGACAATCAAGCATCTTCCGCAACGTCGCGCGCTCGCTGTGCGAAGTCGCGGCGAGCTTCGGCGACGGGCAGGGCGGCCTGGTCGCGACGCTGCGCTACGACGTCGAGCCGACGCGTGCCGCCGATCGCAATGCGCCCTGCGCAGGAAACGCTCGCCGAAATCTCTGAGGCGCCTGCCGGCGTGGCTGGCTGTCACCTGCTGATCGCCGACGAAGCCGCAAGCGCGCGTAGAGACCGCGAGAGAAGCGCGTGCGCGCCGAGAAGCAACCCGATCCCGCGCTGGATCATGCTGATCGAAAGCTGGGACGACGTCGAGCCGTTTGGCGCGCTGTGCGCCGAAGTGCTGACCGACGCGGCATTCGAGGACGCCGTTGCACCGCCGGCGCTCGGCATCTATCGCCTGCAAAATTCGCGCGGCCCGCTGCCGTGGAGCGCAGGCCTGAGCCGCTGGCGGCAAACACGGCTGACGGATGATCCCGGCTTCGATCGACGAACGCCGACAACTCCGGAGAACGCGCATGCCTGAACGCGGCCATCCCGATTACCTGCCGAACATCCGCGGCCGTCTTTACGACGGCGGCGCTGTCCGGACGTGCTGGACGGACTGGGTTACCGCGACCGGCGATGCCGCCGTCGATCCGGCCGCTCGACGACGCGCTGGTGATGGCGGGCTTCGCACGCACAGGCCTGTATCGCGAGATCCATCGTGTCGTGCCCGACGAGAATCCGTACGAGCTCGAGATCGCGCTGGTAGACGATCTCAAGGCCGACGACATCGCGGTGTTCGGCTGCGGCGGCTCGACGCGCATCGCACCGTGGGGCGAGCTGCTGACCACTGCGTCACGCGCCGCGGCGCGGCGGGTTGCGTGACCGACGGCTACGTCCGCGACATCCGCCAGATCCGGTCGCTGAAGTTCCCGGTGTTCCACGGCGGCATCGCGCCGCTGGACTCGAAAGGCCGCGGCATGGTCGCCGAGATCGACGTCCCGATCCGCTGTGCTGGGGTAGCGATCGCGCCGGGAGATCTTGTCGTCGGCGACGCCGACGGCGTCATCGTCGTGCCGCGTGCAGTCGAGGCCGAAGCCGTGGCGCAGGCGTTCGCGAAAGTGACGAGCGAGGACCGCACGCGCGACGAGCTCGCGGCGGGCGTCAAGCTCGCCGACGTGTTCGCGAAGTATCGCGTCCTCTAGCCGCGCGTCGCGCGCGGGTTCGCGCGGTCAGGGCGCGGTGTACGCCGTCTTCACCGTGGTGAAGAACTCCGCCGCGTAGCGGCCCTGCTCGCGCGGACCGTAGCTCGAGCCCTTGCGGCCGCCGAACGGCACGTGGTAGTCGACGCCCGCGGTCGGCACGTTGACCATCACCATGCCGGCCTGCGCGTGCCGCTTGAAATGCGACGCGTGCTTGAGCGACGTGGTGACGATGCCCGACGACAAGCCGAACTCGGTGTCGTTGGCGAGCGCGAGCGCTTCGTCGTAGTCCTTCGCGCGGATGCACCGCAAGCGACCGGCCCGAAGATCTCCTCGCGCGCGATGCGCATCGCGTTGGTCGCTTCGGTGAACAGCGCCGGCGCCAGATAGAAGCCCTCGGTCTTGCGCGTCGAGCCGCTCGCCGCCGCACGACGAGTGTTCGCGCCTTCGCTGCTTGCCGATCTCGATGATACGCCGAGGTCCTGGTCGAGCTGCGACTGGTCGACGACCGGCCCGATGTCGGTGCCCTGCGCGAGCGCGTCGTCCACCTTCAGCGTCTTCAGCTTCTCGGTCACCGCGGCGACGAAGCGATCGTGGATGCCCGCGGTGACGATGAGCCGCGATGATGCCGTGCAGCGCTGGCCGGTCGAGAAGTACGCGCCCTGCACGGCGACGTTGACGGCGGTCGGCAAGGTCGGCGTCGTCGAGCACGACCAGCGGATTCTTGCCGCCCATCTCGAGCTGCAGCTTCGCCATCCGCGCGACCGCCTTCGCGGCGATCGCGCGGCCGGTCGACGACCGATCCGGTGAAGCTGATCGCCGCGTCACGTCGGGATCGATTGACGATGACATCGCCGACGACCGAGCCGCGTCCCATCACGAGGTTGAACACGCCGGCGGGCATGCCCGCGCGCGCGAGGATGTCGGCGATCGCCCAGGCGCAGCCCGGCACGAGGTCCGCCGGCTTGAACACGACGGTGTTGCCGTACGCCAGCGCCGGCGCGATCTTCCAGGCCGGAATGGCGATCGGAAAATTCCACGGCGTGATCAGTCCGACGACGCCGACGCGGCTCGCGCGTGACCTCGACTTCGACGCCCGGCCGCACCGACGGCAGCATGCTCGCCGGTCTGCCGCACCACCTCGCCGGCGAAGAACTTGAAGATCTGCCCGGCGCGCATCGCCTCGCCGATGCCTTCGGGCAGCGTCTTGCCCTCCTCGCGCGACAGCAGCCGCCCGAGCTCGTCCTTGCGCGCGACGATTTCGGTGCCGGCGCGATCGAGGATGTTCGCGCGCTCCTGGATCGAGCCGGTGGCCCAGCCGGGAAACGCCTGCTTCGCCGCGCCGATCGCGGCTCGCGCCTGCGCGCGATCGGCCTGCGCGTACTCGCCGATGACGTCGCCGACGTCCGACGGGTTGCGGTTGACCGTGACGGACGCGCCGCCGAGCCATTCGCCGGCAATGAGGTTCTGAACAGGGGTCGCATGAAATTCCGTCCGGACGGTGACAGATGAGCCGCCTATTGTACTTAGCCTCGCGTGTCCTCCATGCGGCGCTGCCTGCGCATGGGCGGCCATCGCGTACAGGGAGCCCTGCAGGGATTCGAGGAACACGATCGCAGCGGAGCGATCCACCCAGCGGGGCCACCTCTCGGGCTGCCACACCACCGGCCCCAGTCGCGGAATGCCTATCGTTCCTGACCGGCGTGCGATATCATCGCCGCCCGACCAAGGGTCTCCCGCGACGACCCTTCCGCACTCAAGATAGGCGCCAGGCGACCGGCAGCGTACCGGACGCCTGTGGCGAGCGATGGGTTCGCATCGGAGGAGTGAGCATGGAGGAGGGGCAGGACACGTTTCCGCGACTGCTTGCTGCACCACGCGCACAGCTGCGGCCCGAACGCATCCGGCGACGCGCGAGAAAGACCTCGGCATCTGGCAGACCTGGACGTGGGCGCAGGTTGCGCGCCGAGGTGCGCGCGCTCGCCTGCGGTCTTGCCGCGCAGGGTTTCAAGCGCGGCATGCACCTCGCGATCATCGGCGACAACCGGCCGCGGCTGTACTGGTCGATGGTCGCCGCGCAGGCACTCGGCGGCGTGCCGGTGCCGATGTACCAGGACGCGCCGGCCGCCGAGTTCGTCTACGTGCTGAACGACGCCGAAATCGGCTACGCGCTCGTCGAGGACCAGGAGCAGGTCGACAAGATGCTCGAGGCGCAGCCGCAGGTTCCGACGCTCGCAGCACATCTACTACGACGACCCGCGCGGCCTGCGCAACTACGAGAGCGTGACGAGCTTCGAGCGGCTGCTGGAAATCGGCCGCGAATTCGACCGCGCGCATCCCGGATTCTTCGACGCGGAGGTGGCCAAGGGACGCGCCCGACGACGTTTCCGGTCATGCTCTACACGTCGGGCACGACCGGGCAAGCCGAAGGGCGTGTGCCAGACGCACGCCGCGTTCATCGTCGCGCCGCGAGGGCGCTGCTGCGTTCGACAAGCTCGAGCCCCGACGACAGCATCCTGTCGTACCTGCCGATGGCGTGGGTCGGCGACCATCTGTTCTCGTACGCGCAGTGGCTGGTACGCCGGGTTCACGATCAACTGCCCCGAATCGGGCGAGACGGTGATGACCGACCTGCGCGAGATCGGGCCGACGCTACTACTTCGCGCCGCCGCGCGTCTTCGAGAACCTGCTGACGCAGGTGATGATCCGGATGGAGGATGCACGGCGCGCCCAAGCGCTGGCTGTTCCGCTATTTCACCGCGCGTCGCGCGCCGCTGCGGCGCCGAGATTCTCGACGGCAAGCCGGTCGGCGTGCTCGATCGCGCGCTCATACGCGATCGGCAACGCTGTTCGTCTACGGCACCGCTGCGCAACGTGCTCGGCATGAGTCGCGATTCGCGTCGCGTACACCGCGGGCGCAGCGATCGGCCCCGACCTGTTCCGCTTCTACCGCTCGATCGGCATCAACCTGAAGCAGCTCTACGGTTCGACCGAGACCTGCGCGTACGTCTGCCTGCAGCCGGACGGCGGCGTGCAGTTCGACACCGTCGGCCAGGCCGGCGCCCGGTGTCGAGATCAGGATCGCCGACGAACGGCGAAGTGCTGGTGCGCGGGCCGATGCTGCTGAAGGAGTACTACAAGCGGCCGGACGCGACCGCTCGAGTCGATCGACGCCGACGGCTATTTCCGCACCGGCGACGCCGGCTTGATCGACGGCGCGGGCAGCTGAAGATCATCGACCGCGCCAAGGACGTCGGCAAAGCTGGCGACCGGCGCGATGTTCGCGCCGAACTACATCGAGAACAAGCTCAAGTTCTTTCCGCACATCAAGGAAGCGGTCGCTTTCGGCGACGAGCGCGACAAGGTTTGCGCGTTCATCAACATCGACATCGGCTCGGTCGGCAACTGGGCCGAGCGGCGCGGCATTCCGTATTCCGGCTACACCGACCTTGCGGCCAAGCCGCGAGGTCTACGAGCTTGATCCGCGAGTGCGTCGAGCAGGTGAACGCCGAGCTCGCCGCCGGAAGGCTCGCTCGCCGACTTCGCAGGTGCAGCGCTTCCTGATCCTGCACAAGGAGCTCGATCCCGACGACGACGAGCTGACGCGCACGCGCAAGGTGCGTCGCGGCTTCGTCGCCGAGAAGTACGCGGTGCTGATCGACGCACTTGTATTCCGGCAGCGACGTCGCAGCACATCGAGACCGCAGGTCAAGTTCGAGGACGGCCGCACCGGCATGGTCGCCGCCGATCTGCGATCGACGATCGCGGAGAGCGCAGGCACGCTGTGCCGCGAGCGCGGCCACGAGGCAGCATGGCTCCGAGCGCGACGCGCAGCCTGATGCACGCGACGCGTACGCGCGATCGGCGACGTCGTGCCCTGCGCTCGACGCACATCTCGCTCGCGTTCGGCGGCGTCAAGGCGCTGACCGACATCACGCTTCGACGTGCGCGAGCACGAGGTGCGCGCGATCATCGGCCCCAACGGCGCCGGCAAGAGCTCGCTGCTCAACGTCATCAACGGCGTCTACCACCCGCAGCAGGGGACGATCACCTTTCGCGGCGAAGCAGCGGCGCGACATGGACACGCACGACGCCGCCGCGCAGGGCATCGCGCGCACGTTCCAGAACATCGCGCTGTTCACGGGCATGAGCGTGCTCGACAACATCATGACCGGCCGCAACCTGAAGATGAAGGCGACGCTTCCTCGAGCAGGCGATCTGGGTCGGCCGCGCGCGGCGCGAGGAGCTCGAGCACCGCGCGCAAGGTCGAGGAGGTCATCGACTTCCTCGAGATCCAGCACATCCGCAAGACGCCGGTCGGCCGGCTGCCCGTACGGCCTGCAGAAGCGCGTCGAGCTCGCGCGCGCGCTCGCGGCCGAGCCCGTCGCTGCTGCTGCTCGACGAGCCGATGGCCGGCATGAACGTCGAGGAGAAGCAGGACATGTGCCGCTTCGTGCTCGACGTCAACGAGCAGTACGGCACGACGATCGTGCTGATCGAGCACGACATGGGCGTCGTGATGGACATCTCCGACCGCGTCGTCGTGCTCGACTACGGCACGCAAGATCGGCGACGGCACGCCCGACGAAGTGCGCAGCAGCAAGGCGGTGATCGACGCCTATCTCGGCGTCGCGCACTGACCGGCACCAGGCGATGTCAATTCTTTCTTCGAAGTGCTGATCGGCGGCCTGCTGTCCGGCGTCGATGTACTCGCTCGTGGCGCTCGGGCTTCGTGCTGATCTACAAGGCCTCCGGCGTGTTCAACTTCGCGCAGGGCTCGCTGGTGTTCTTCGCCGCGCTGACCTTCGTCGGGCTGATGGAGCACGGGCTTCGTCCGTTCTGGCTCGCGCTGCCGGTGACGCTCGCTGGTGATGATCGTGCTCGGCCTCTGATCGAGCGGCTCGTGCTGCGCCCGCTCGTCAACCAGCCGCAGATCACGCTGTTCATGGCGACGATCGGCCTGACGCTTCTTCATCGAAGGCCTGGCGCAGACTGCTGTGGGGCGCCAACGTGCGCGGCCTCGAGCTCTCGGCATCCAGGACGAGCCGATGCATGGATCGCCGACACGACGGGCATCAACGTGTCGAAGTTCGACCTCGTCGGCCGCCGGCATCGCCGCGGTCCTGGTGACGATGCTGGCGCTCTTCTTCAGCCGCACGCGCATCGGCCGCGCGCTGCGCGCCGTCGCCGACGATCACCAGGCGGCGCTGGCGGTCGGCATTCCGCTGCAGCAGATCTGGGGCGATCGTCTGGGCGGTCGCCGGCGTCGTCGCGCTCGTCGCCGGCCTGCTGTGGGGCGCGCGCAACGGCGTCCAGTTCGCGCTGACCTTCGTCGCGCTGAAGGCGCTGCCGGTGCTGATCCTCGGCGGCTTCGAGTCGATTCCGGGCGCGATCGTCGGCGGACTCATCATCGGCGCGACGGAGAAGCTCGCCGAGGTCTACCTCGGCCCGTACGTCGGCGGCGGCATCGAAGGGCTGGTTCCCGTACGTGCTCGCGCTCGCTGTTCCTGCTGGTGCGGCCCGAAGGCCTGTTCGGCGAGAAGATCATCCGGCGCATCTGACCGGAGCGCTGCCCGAACCGATGCTCTATCGCGAAGCCGGCCAGTTCAAGAGCATCGTACGCCGGCCGACGCGGCGATCTTGCCCGATCCGCCAGGACCGCATCGGCCATCGCGCTGATCCTCGTCGTCGCGTTCGTCGTCGTTCCGCTGACCGCGACGCCGTACCTGTTCTCGGGCATCCTGATCCCGTGCCTGATCCTGGCGCTCGCGGCGCTCGGACTCAACATCCTGACCGGCTACGCCGGGCCAGCTGTCGCTCGGCACGGCGGCGTTCATGGCGGTCGGCGCCGTTCGCGTCGTACAACTTCATGCTGCGCATCCCGGGCATGCCGCTGCTGCTCGCGTTCGCGCGGCGGCGGCGTCATGGCCGCGCTGGTCGGCATCCTGTTCGGCCTGCCGAGCCTGCGCATCCGCGGCTTCTATCTCGCGGTGGCGACGCTCGCCGCGCAGTTCTTCATCCTGTGGTTCCTGACCAAGGTGGGCTGGGTCACCAACTACAGCTCGTCGGGCGTGATCACCGCGCAGCCGATGCGTGATCCTCGGCTACGCGTTCGACGACGCCGCAGGCGAAGTACCTGCTGGTGCTGTCGATCGTCGCGGTGATGGCGCTCGCCGCGAAGAACATGGCGCGCGGCAACATCGGCCGATCAGTGGATGGCGGTCGCGCGACATGGACGTCGCGGCCGAGGTGATCGGCATCCGGCCTGATGCGCGCGAAGCTGCTGGCGTTCGCCGTCAGCTCGTTCTATTGCGGCGTCGCCGGCGCGCTGTTCGCGTACGCGTACCTCGGCACCGTCGAGCCGGAGGCCTACAACCTCGACCTGTCGTTCCGCATCCTGTTCATGATCATCATCGGCGGCGTCGGCACGGTGCTCGGCGCGTTCCTCGGCAGCGCGTTCATCGCGCTGCTGCCGATCGCTGCTGAGCGTCGTCGTGCGCTTCCTCGACAGACACGCTGCACCTGCACATCGCCGAGCAGCGTCGATCTCGAACCTCGAGCTGATGGTGTTCGGCGGACTGATCATCTTCTTCCTGATCGTCGAGCCGCACGGTCTCGCGCGGATTTGGCAGATCACGAAGGAGAAGCTGCGGCTGTGGCCGTTCCCGCACTGGAGCCGTTGACCGGCGCAGGCCCGAGCACGCGCGCGGCATTGACGCGCGCGACGGCTGGCCAGTTCTTGCGTGACGACGCAATACTGGACGGGTCCGGCGACGCGACTCTGATTGCAACCTCGTAGTGAGGAGTGAGTCATGAAGGCGGTGGATGAACGGCTTTGCTGGGCTCGCGCTTCGCGGTCGCGGCGTGCACGGCGCAGGCGCCAGACCGAGCAGTTCATCCCGGTGCTGTCGTACCGGGTGGGACCTGTACGCCGCCGGCGGGTCCGGCTATTACGGCGGCGCGATCGACTACTGGACGCTCGTCAACATGACCGGCGGCATCAACGGCGTCAAGCTCACGTGGGAGGAGTGCGAGACCGAGTACAACGCGTCGCAAGGGCGTCGAGTGCTACGAGCGGCTCGAAGAAGAAGAACGGCGGCGCGTCGACGGTCGAGCCGCTGTCGACGGGCATCGCGTACGGCCTGTTCGATCGCGTCGCGCAGGACAAGATCCCGATGACGACGTTCGGCTACGGCCTCGCGAGCTCCGCCGACGGCCGCGTCTACGACTGGGTGTTCCCGCTCGGCACGACGTACTGGGACCAGATGGCGGCGATGATCGCCTACCTCGGCCAGAAGGAGCGGCGGCTCGACAAGCTGAAGGGCAAGAAGATCGCGTTCCTCTATCACGACTCGGCGTACGGCAAGGAGCCGATTCCGGTGCTCGACGCGCTGGCCGCCGAAGTACGGCTTCGAAGCTGCTGAAGATTCCCGTCACGCCGCCGGGCCAGACGCAGGAGTCGCAATGGCTGCAGATCCGTCAGGCCAAGCCCGACTACGTCATCGTCTGGACCTACGGCGTGATGAGCACCGTCGCGCTGAAGACGGCCGCCAAGACCGGCTATCCGCGCGACAAGCTGCTCGGCGTCTGGTGGGCGGGCTCCGAGGAAGACGTCGATTCCGCGCAGGCGACGCGGCGAAGGGCTACGTCAGCGCGGCGTTCTCGGCGTCGCGGCACCAGCTTCCCGGTGATGCAGGACATCAAGACCAAGGTCTACGGCGCGCAAAGGGCAACCTCGAGGATCCCGACGCGCCTCGGCAACGTCATGTACACCCGCGGCGTCGTCTACGGAATGCATCATCGTCGAGGCGATCCGCGTCGCGCAGGCGAAGTTCGGCAAGGGCAAGGTGATGACGCCCGAGCAGCTGCGCTGGGGTCTCGAGCACCTCGAACCTCACCGAGGCGCGGATCAAGGAGCTGGGCGCGGCGGGACTGTTCCCGCCGATCAAGACGAGCTGCGCCGACCACGAGGGCTCGGGCATGGTCAAGTTCCAGCAGTGGGACGGCACCGGCTTCAAGCAGGTCACGCCGTTCATGGCCGGCGACCGCGCGATGGTGCGCAAGATGGTCGAGGAGAGCGCCGCCAAGTACGCGGCGGAGAAGAAGATCACGCCGCGCGATTGCAGCGAAGGAGATGTAGGCGCGCGTGGACGATCCGGTGGCGCCCGATGCGCTACGGCGCCATAGCGCTCGATGATCGCCGGCTGCCGCGCCGGTCGCGCTTGTCGGTCAACAACATCGAGGTCATCTACGACCACGTGATCCTCGTGCTGAAGGGCGTGTCGCTCGAAGTGCCGGAGGGCGGCATCGTCGCGCTGCTCGGCGCGAACGGCGCGGGCAAGACGCACGACGCTGAAGGCGATCTCGAACCTGCTGCACGCCGAGCGCGGCGACGTCACCAAGGGCACGATCGAGTTCGACGGCGAGCGCGTCGACCAGCTGACGCCCAACGAGCTCGTGCGCCGCGGCGTGTGCCAGGTGATGGAAGGGCGCCACTGCTTCGCGCACCTCACGGTCGAGGAGAACCTGCTGACCGGCGCGTTCACGCGCGCGACGGCTCGCGCGGCGAGATCGCGACGGCGACTCGAGCAAGGTCTATCACTACTTCCCGCGGCTGAAGCGAGCGCCGCACGAGCCTGGCCGGCTACACGTCCGGCGGCGAGCAGCAGATGACCGCGATCGGCCGCGCGCTGATGGCGCAGCCGTCGATGATCCTGCTCGACGAGCCGTCGATGGGACTCGCGCCGCAGATCGTCGAGGAGATCTTCGAGATCGTCCAGCGACCTGAACCAGCAGGAGAGGCGTGTCGTTCCTGCTCGCCGAGCAGAACACGATCGGTCGCGCTGCGCTACGCCGACTACGGCTACATCCTGGAGAACGGCCGCGTGGTGATGGATGGCGACGCGCGCGAGCTCGCTGCAGAACGAGGACGTGAAGGAGTTCTACCTCGGCCTGTCGACGTCGGGACGCAAGAGCTTCCGCGACGTCAAGCACTACCGCCGCAGGCAAGCGCTGGCTGGCATGACGCGATCGACGTCGACGCGCTCGGCGACTCGACGCGACGGCTCGGCGCGCGTCGCGAGCCGGGCTGATTGACGCTCGGCGATCGATGTCGAGACGCATGAGCGAGCTGCGACGCCTGGAGACGCGCGACCCCGAGGTGCGCGAGCGCGAGCAGCTCGAGCAGCTGCGCGCCAGATCGCCTATGCGAAGGCGCATGCGCCGGCATTCGCGCGGACGCTCGCCGACGTCGATGCCGGCGGCCATCACGTCGCGCGAGGCGCTCGCGCGGCTGCCGGTGACGCGCAAGTCCGAGCTCATCGAGCTGCAGCAGCGCGACGCGCCCGTTCGGCGGATTGGCGCGCACGCGCGATGGCGCGATCGGCGAGGCGCGTGTTCGCGTCGCCGGGCGCCGATCTACGAGCCGGAAGGCGCTGCCGCGCCGACTACTGGCGCCTCGCGCGCGCGCTGTTCGCCGCGGGCTTTCGTCGCCGGCGACCTCGTTCACAACTGCTTCTCCTACCACTTGCACGCCGGCGGGCTCGATGCTCGAGACCGGCGCTCACGCGCTCGGCTGCACGGTGTTTCCCGGCGGCACCGGGCAGACCGAGCAGCAGGTGCAGGCGATGGCCGATCTGCGAGCCCGACGGCTACGTCGGCACGCCGTCGTTCCTGCGGATCATCCTCGAGCGCGGCCGACGAGCATCGGCGTGAAGCTGCCGCAGCCTGACGCAAGGCGACTGGTCTCGGCCGAGCCGTTTCCGCCGTCGCTGCGCGATGCGCTGATCGCGCGCGGCATTCACGGCTACCAGGTTTACGCGACGCGCGGACGTCGGCGCGATCGCGTACGAGACCGACGGCGCGCGAAGGGCTCGTCGTCGACGAAGGGCGTGCTGGTCGAGATCGTCCGGCCCGGCACCGGCGATCCCGTGGCGCCGGGCGAAGTCGGCGAGGTCGTCGCGACGCCGCTCGTCAACGCCGACTATCCGCTGATCCGTTTCGGCACCGGCGACCTGTCGGCGCTGCTGCCGGTGCGCGTCGCCGTGCGGGCGCACCAACCAGCGGATCAAGGGCTGGCTCGGGCCGCGCCGACCAGACGACGAAGGTGAAGGGCATGTTCGTGCACCCGTCGCAGGTCGCGGCGATCGTCGGCGGCATCCGAGATCGTCAAGCGCGCGCCTGGTCGTCGACAACGCCGAGGGCAACGATCGGATGACGCTGCACGTCGAAGTGCAGCGGCGTCGAAGCGCTGCCGCTCGCCGAGGCGATCGTCGACTCGATCCGCGAGGTCACCAAGCTGCGCGGCGACGTGATGTTCCGCGCGCGCCGGCGAGCTGCCGAACGACGGCAAGGTGATCGACGATCTGCGGAAGCTCGAAGTGACCGTGCGCGCGCGAACGAGCGCGTCAGGCGACGCGGCTCCGAGTCGACGGCATCCATGCGGGCCGGAGGTCAGACGATGACCGCGACGATGATCCGAAATGACGTGCCGGCGACCCGTTCGCGCCGCTGCACGAGCGAGACGCTGCGCCAGCCATCGCGGCGACCGGCGTCGTGCGCACGTTTCCACGCAACACGGTCGCTGATCAACGAGGGCGACATCGGCGACGTCGCTGCTACGTCATCCTGTCGGGCACGGGTGAAGGTCTATGCGAGCAACGAGGCCGGGCGCGAGTTCGTCATCGACTTCCACGGCGCCGGGCGAATACGTCGGCGAGATGACGCTCGACGGCGAGCCGCGCTCGGCGTCGGTGATGACGGTCGAGCCGACGACGTGCGCGTCGTCAACCGCGCGCAGTTCCGCGACTTCATGCTCGCGCACCCGGACTTCGCGATGCACCTGATCGACCGGCTGATCCATCGGCGTGCGCGTCACGACCGGCAGCCTGAAGAGCCTCGCGCTATCGGACGTCTACGGCCGCCTGGCGTGTACTGCTGAACACGCTGCGCCGACGGGCGTGGACGGCAAGTCCGTCGTGCCGGAGAAGCTCACGCAGCGAGGACATCGCCGACCGCGTCGGCGCCTCGCGCGACATGATCGGCAAGCTGATGAAGGACCTGGTCGCTGGCGGCTACCTGGCGCGTCGCGAGGACCGTACGATCGCGATCCTGGAAGCTTCCACCGGCTGGAAGCTTCCGCGCCGATGGTGGAATTTTCCGCATCGGACCTATGTCGATTTTACGTAGGCTACAGATCTGCGTCTCCGCGATAGTCGCAGTTGCGCGGTGGCCCAGCCGCTTTCGGGCGACGAGGCCGCCGGATTCGAGGAGACGATGATGAGTTGAGGCAGCTACGAAAAACCTCGGTCAACCGACTGGGCGACCGGCATCCGGCATGGCGACGGTGATCGTCGCTACGGGAACGCTGGCGGCCGTACTGGCACCGGGTGTCCACGAACCGACGACCGTCTCGATGGCGGCTCGGTGAGCGAGCGCGCCGGCGGGCACGCGCGGCCGGCAGCAGCACCGGCGACTACCGACCTATTTTCCGTCGCGTTTCCGGCGCCCGAGAGCGTCGAGCCGCAAGCGCCGACGTTCTGACGCGTCGAATTCGACGCTGACTTCACCCTGACCTTCGCCGCGCGCCCGGTAACGGGATCGTGCAAGCACTCGGCATTCGACCCTACTCCCGCTCCGGTCACGGGCGCGGTCCGGGTGAAGCCTCCAGCAACGCCAGACAGATCCGCTCACGTGTCGACGCCACCGAAGCACACGTATCTCGACTTCGACGAATTCGTCGATGCCGTATTCGGCGCCTTCACGCGGCCAAGGCCCGACTTGCTTTATGCCGCCGAACGGCGCGACCTCGGTCGTGATGAGGCCGGTGTTGACGCCGACCATTCCGTATTCGAGCGCCTCGGCGACGCGCCAGATGCGGCCGATGTCGCGCGCAGTAGAAGTACGACGCGAGCCCGAACTCGGTGCGGTTGGCGAGCTCGATCACCTCGGCGTCGGTCGTGAAGCGGATCAGCGGCGCGACCGGCCCGAAGGTTTCCTCGCGGAAGATCTTCATCGCCGGCGTGACGCTCGGTCAGCACCGTCGGCTCGTAGAACGTGCCGCCGAGCGCGTGCCGCTTGCCGCCGGTCGCGACCTTCGCGCCGTGCGCCGTCGCATCGGCGACGATGCTCCTCGACCTTCGTCGACGCGCCTCGGCGTTGATCAGCGGCCCCTGCGTGACGCCGGCCTCGGTGCCGGGCCGACCTTCAGCGCTTCGACCTCGCTCGGCGAGCTTGGCGGCGAACGCGTCGTAGACCTTGTCGTGCACGAAGAGGCGGTTGGCGCAGACGCAGGTCTGGCCGGCGTTGCGGTACTTCGAGATGATCGCGCCTTCGGCCGCGGCGTCGAGGTCGGCGTCGTCGAACACGATGAACGGCGCGTTGCCGCCGAGCTCGAGCGAGATCTTCTTGACCGTCGGCGCGACCTGCTTCATCAGCAGCCGGCCGACCTCGGTCGAGCCGGTGAACGACAGCTTGCGCACCGTCGGATTCGCGCACATCTCGCCGCCGATCGCCGGCGCGTCGCCGGTGATCGACGTTGAGCACGCCCGGCGGGAAGCCCGCGCGCTGCGGCGAGCTCGGCCAGCGCGAGCGCCGAGTACGGCGTCGCCTCGGCCGGCTTGATGACGACCGTGCAGCCGGCGGCGAGCGCCGGCGACGACCTTGCGCGTGATCATCGAGCACGGGAAATTCCACGGCGTGATCGCCGCGCAGACGCCGACCGGCTGCTTGATGACGACGAGCCGCCGGTCGTTGCCGATCGTCGGGATGACGTCGCCGTAGACGCGCTTCGCCTCCTCGGCGAACCATTCGACGTACGCGGCGCCGATCGTCGACCTCGCCCTTCGCTTCCGGCGAGCGGCTTGCCCTGCTCGGTCGGTCAGGATCAGCGCGAGGTCGTCGGCGTTCGCGAGCATCAGGTCGGTCCACTTGCGCAGGATCGCCGATGCGCTCCTTCGCGGTCTTGTTGCGCCATGCGGGCCACGCGCGTGTCCGCCGCGTCGATGGCGCGGCTCGTCTCGGCGGCGCCTGCATCACGGGCGCGGTGCCGACGGAGATTCCGGTCGCAGGGTCGATGACGGGCATCGAGCCGCCGTCGTCGGCGTCGATCCACTGGCCGTCGACGTAGCATTGCCTGCCGCAGCAGCGATGGGGTCCTTCAGCGCGATGGGCGAGCGCTGCTCGAGCGTGTCGGGTGCCATGGGGTTCTCGTTGCGGAAGGGGCGGTGAAGGCGCGCTGGCGACAGCCGGCGCCCGCGTCGATTTTACGCCCGCCGCCGCTCGCCGGATTGCGCGCGGCGCGCGACACGAGCATCACGCCGGCGAGCACCAGCGCCATCGCCGACGAGCTGCATCGCATTGCACGGGCTCGCCGAGCAGCACGCGCGCCGAAGCCAGATCGTGAACACCGGTCCGAGCGAGCCGATCAGCGACGTCGGTACTCGCGCCGATGCGGCGCGACCGATTCGGCGATCATCCAGCGTCGGGCAGCACCGTCGCAGAACATCGCCATCGCGAGCGACAAGCAGCGTGAATGTCGGGCGGCACTGCGCAGCGCGGACATGCGGGCGCGTCGAGCGCGAACTGGATGCAAGCATGAACGCAGCCGACGCGAGCATCGCCCAGTGCGATGAACCGCGACGAGCCGAGACGGCGCGATGATGCCGGCCGGCGGCGACGAGGTAGATCGCGTAGCCCAGCGCGCGCCCGCGAACACGAGAGCTGCCCACCGAGCGCCGTCGCGGCGTCGCCGGCGACCGGATGATCGCGGCCGAACACGGCAGCGCGATGCCGGCATAGGACAGGCACGCAGCGCGTACGGCGATCCGCGCCGCGTCACCGGCTGCTTGAGAACGAGCGCCGAGAGCACCACGACCATCGTCGGATACAGGATACAGCACCAGCCGCTCGGGCGACGCGGTCACGTGTTGCAGCCCGATGAAGTCGAGCAGGCTCGCGCAGGTAGTAGCCGATGAAGCCGAGCCAGGATCCGCAGCCAGTCGCGCCTTGCGATCGGCGCAGCCGCGGCGCGATGCTCTGACCACCAGGACCATCGCGACGAAGAACGGCGCCGAATAGAGCATCCGCAGCGCGAGCAGCGTCACCGGGTCGATCGGCTGCGGCGCGTACGCGAGCTTGATCAGGATCGCCTTGAACGAGAAGCCGAGCACGCCCAGACGCGCGCGCACAGCGGCCCGATCCAGGGCGATCCGAGCTTAATCGTTCCACGCACGATGCCCGCATCCACGCGCGTGCAGGACGATCAGCAGGCCGAACGCGATCCGATACCACGCGAACGGCACGAAGTCGTGGCGCGCTGACGTAGCGGATCAGCCAGCGCACGCACAGGAACGCGCGAGACGAACGCGGCGACGAATCCGATCGCGAACCGCCGGCAAGTCGCTGCTCGACGAGCAGACGCGCGGTTCTGCACGAACTCGTAGGCGCAGGCGGCGAGCAGCGTCGGGATGGCGAGGAAGAACGAGAACTCGGTCGCGCGCATGGCGCGACAGTCCGAACAGCATGCCGCCGATGATCGTCGCGCCCGAGCGCGACGTGCCGGGATCAGCGCGAGTGCCTGCGCGAAGCCGACCTTCAGCGCGTCGGGCCAGCGCATCGCGTCGACGCTGTCGATGCGCACCGTCGCCGGCGCGGCGCTGCCGGCGCTCGGCCCACGAGGATGACGAACGCGCCGACGATGAACGCGCAGCGCGACCGGCACCGGCGCGAACAGCGCGCCTTGATCGATCTTGCCAGAACAGCAGGCCCGAGCATCGGCGGCCGGCACGAAGGCGACAGCGAGGTTGACGCACGAAGCGCTGCGCGTCGCGCGACGCTGCGGCAATGCCCGCAGCGACCGCGAGAAGCCGCGCGCGGTACTCCCAGCACGACGGCGAGGATGGCGCCGGCCTGGATGACGATCTCGAACACCTTCGCGCTGCTCGCCCGTGTAGCCGAGCAGCGATCCGGCGACGATCAGGTGGCCGGTCGACGAGATCGGCAGGAATTCGGTCAGGCCCTCGACGATGCCGAGGATGAGTGCGACGAGAAGCGGTCGGATGATCCAAAGGCGCGGGCGTGTGCGAATGCGCGCGAACGGAGCGTCGATTGTCGCACGGCGATTGCGCCGGACGCGCGCGGCGGGTTAGCGTAACGTCGCGGAGCACCTGCGAAACGGAGCGCCCGATGAGTCACGAGCTGCATCAGTTGTTCGATCCGGCGTCGTCGACGTTCACTGTACGTGCTCGTCGACCTGTCGACGCGCGACGCGGTCGTCGTCGATTCCGTCGACCTCCTGCACGGAGCGCGATCTGTCGGGCTCGTGCGGCGGCTTGGACTGACGGTGCGCTACGTCGTCGAGACGCACGCGCACGCCGACCACGTGACCGGCGCGGGCTGCTGCGCGTGCGCGACCGGTGCGCAAGGCGGCGGCGCCGTTCAAATCGCGGATCTCGCCGGCCGACGTGCAGCTCGCCGCACGGCGGCACCCTGCGCTTCGGCGCGAGCGAGGAGACTGCACGCGATCCACACGCCGGGCCACACGTCCGGCAGCACCAGCTATCTACTGGCGCAACAACGTGCTGACGGGCGACACGCTGTTGATCGACGGGTGCGGACGCACGGACTTCCAGAGCGGCGACGCGGGATCGCTATACGACAGCGTGCACGAGCGGCTCGTTCACGCTGCCCGACGACACGCGCGTGTGGCCGGCGCACGACTACCACGGCAACACCGTGTCGACGATCGGCTGGGAAAAGCGGCACAACGCGCGTCTCGTCGGACGCGATCGGCCGGCGTTCGTCGCGCTGATGGGAAGCCTCGACCTGCCGCGGCCGAAGCTGATCGACGTGGCGGTGCCGGCGAACCGGCTGCTCAGGCATTCCGCACGCGGCCTGATCAGCCGCTGGCGAGGCGCGGCGTTCTAGCCGCCGCGCCCGCGCTGGCAGGATGGCGAGCGCCTCGTTGACGAGGTCGCTGTGTCCCTTCGGGAATCTGGCCGCCGGGCGTCATCCGGTCGACGACGTTCGGCAACTCCTGCGCGAGCTGGCCGGCCGCCTCGTCGTGCGGGATCCCGAGCTGCTGCGCGATCTGCGCGAGCTGTACCCTGGCCCGAAGATCTGCGACAGCGCGCCGGCGTCGATGGGCATGTTCGGGCCCGTGCCGATCCACGACTGCGCCTGCTCACCGTAGCCCGCCTGCTGGAACTTGCCGAGCACGCCCTGCAGCCCGCCGTGCTGCTGCAAGCAGCTGCAGCGCGATCTGCAGCAACGGGCTCTCGCCTTGCGCACCAGGCCGCTCATGCCGGTCGGAGCGCCCGCCTGTCCACGCATCACGCCGCCGAGAATTGCGTCGAGTAATCCCATGGTCACGCCTCCGAGAGAAACGAACGGCCAGTGTACTCCGCGAGCGGTGAGCGCCGCGGCGCCTGCTGGGACGAGCTCGCCTGGGCCTTGGCGTCGCCAGGTCTCAGGGCTTCGGTTGCAGCGCGGCGACCACCGACTTCAGCGCGGTGACTTCCTCGCGCAGCGCGTCAGCGAGCTCCGCCGCGAGCTGCGCCAATCCACGCACAGCGGTCGCCGCGGACGTGGCCGACGACGCGACATCGATCGATGGCGGCGCGCCCGTCAGCAGTCTGCGTCCAGCGCGTTTCGCGCGTGCCGGGCATCCGCGGCAGCTCGACGACCAGCGGGCCGGCCGCGCGCTCGGCAAGCTCGTTCAGGAACCTCGACCGCCGAAATGTCGCTCGAAGCGATGCAGCCGCTCGCTGTTGGTGCGCAACTCGGCGGCCGTCTGCGGTCCGCGCAGCACCAGCGTCGACAGCAATGCGACCGATTGCGTAGGCAGCGCAGAGCACGCGTTCGGCGTTATGGGCATAGCGCATGACGCGGCCGCCGTTGCCTCGATGATCAGCGAGTAGCCGTTCAGCGTGTCGAGCGCCTGCAGCACGTCGGCGTCGGACACGCTCATGATCGGCGCGCGGCTCGTCTTCTGGTTGCAGCCGGCCACGAGCGCGTTGAGGCTCATCGGGTACGTGTCCGGGACACTGCGCTGCTTCTCCACCAGGCACGGCGAGCACGCGTGCCTCGACCGGCGACAACGTTGGTACGTTCATCTTCGAATCCGTCGAAAAAGCCTGCGCCGCGTAGCGCGGGCAGGCGGTGCTGGCTATTGTGCTGCATTGTCATTCACGGCAGGCCGCGAGGCGTTGCCCACCAACATGCCCGCAGCTCCCGGAAGTTACCAGCATGGCGCTGTTCTGCGATTTCGAGAACGTCGCGCTCGGCGTGCGCGACGCGCAGCTACGCGCAAGTTCGACATCGGCAAGGTGCTCGAGCGGCTGCTGCTCAAGGGCAGCATCGTCGTCAAGAAGGCCTACTGCGACTGGGAGCGCTACAAGACGTTCAAGGCGCCGATGCACGAGGCGTCGTTCGAGCTGATCGAGATCCCGCACGTGCGCCAGTCGGGGCAAGAACTCGGCCGACATCCGCATGGTCGTCGACGCGCTCGACCTCTGCTACACGAAGTCGCACGTCGACACGTTCGTCATCATCAGCGGCGATTCGGATTTCTCGCCGCTGGTCTGCAAGCTGCGCGAGAACGACGAAGACCGTCATCGGCGTCGGCGTCAAGAACTCGACGCTCCGACCTGCTGATCGCGAACTGCGACGAGTTCATCTACTACGACGACCTCGTGCGCGCCAAGCGCAAGGCGCCCGCGAAGAAGCGCGCGACGAAAGCGAGCGCCGCGAGCGACGCATCCGCCGCGACGACGCAGGCGCCGACGGCCGATGAGGACCGGCGACCCGAAGCGCTCGAGCTCGCCGTCGAGACGATCGAGGCGCCGTATCGCCGAGCGTGGCGACGAAGAGCGCATCTGGGGCTCGATGGTCAAGCAGGCGCTGCGGCGCCGCAAGCCGGGGTTCAACGAGTCGTTCTACGGCTACGGCTCGTTCAACGAGCTGCTCGAGGACGCCGCGTCGCACGGGATGCTGTTGCTCGAGCGCGACGAGAAGTCGGGCGGCTATCACTGCGTGGAAGCTCGGCCCGCTGAATGAACCAGGGCGCACACCCGTCGCTGCAAGCACTACACGACCTTGACGGTGATGCCGTCGTAGAGCCCGTCGATGTGGCTCGCTGCCATCACGTCGCCGGCGACCACGGGGCCGACGTTCTCGGGCGTGCCGCAATAGATGATGTCGCCGGGAAAGAGCTCGTAGTACGCTCAGGTGCGATACCTGCTCGGCGACGTCCCAGATCATGTTCGGAAAGATCGCTCGACTGCTTGGTCTGGCCGTTGACCTTGAGCCAGATCGCGCCCTTGGTCAGATGACCTGATTTCGTCGCCGGGTGCAGGTGGCTGATCACCGCCGAGTGATCGAACGACTTGCCGATCTCCCGACGGCTTTCTCGTTGCCCATCGCCTGCTGCAGGTCGCGGCGCGTCATGTCGAGCCCGAGCGCGTAGCCGAACACGTGTCGGTCGCCGATGCCGCCGGGATGTCGCGGCCGCCCTTGCCTGATCGCCGCGACGAGCTCGACCTCGGTAGTGGTAGTTCTTCGTCACCGGCGGGTACGGGTGGTCGATCGTCACGCCCTGCGGGACGAGCTGTACGGCGTCGGTGGGCTTCTGAAAGAACGGCGGCTCGCGATTGGGATCGGAGCCCATCTCGCGCGAATGCGCCGCATAGTTGCGGCCGACGCAATAGATCCGGCGAACCCGAAGCGCTGCGCCGTGCCGAGCACCGGGATGTAGCTGCCCTCGGTGCGCGAACAGCACGTCGCCCGGCACCTGCGCGCCAGCCCGCACGGCGCCGGTCGCGAGCGCGCCCGCGCCAACGGCAGCGGATGTCTTCAGCCACTTCCTGCCGTCGCTTGTCCATCGCTCTCCTCGCCGATGAGTCGCGTCGACCCTGCCTCGACGTCGCGTCACAGCGCGGCGGTAGATCTCCGAGCCCGTCTTGACGAACTCGATCGCCTCCGCTTCCATGCCCTTCGCGAGCGCGTCGCTTTCGTTCCAATCCCCTGTTTCGCGCGCGTACTCTCGCGGACGTCCTGCGTGATCTTCATCGAGCAGAAGTGCGGGCCGCACATCGAGCAGAAGTGGGCGAGCTTCGCGCCCGTGCTGCGGCAGCGTCTCGTCGTGGAACTCGCGCGCCTTGTCGGGATCGAGGCCGAGGTTGAACTGGTCGTCCCAGCGGAACTCGAAGCGCGCCTTCGACAGCGCGTTGTCGCGCATCTGCGCGCCCGGGTGGCCCTTTGCGAGGTCGGCCGCGTGCGCGGCGATCTTGTACGCCATGATGCCGTCCTTGACGTCCGCCTTGTTCGGCAGGCCGAGGTGCTCCTTCGGCGTCACGTAGCAGAGCATCGCCGTGCCGTACCAGCCGATCATCGCGGCGCCGATCGCGCTGGTGATGTGGTCGTAGCCGGGCGCGATGTCGGTGGTGAGCGGCCCCAGCGTGTAGAACGGCGCCTCGCCGCACAGCCGCGAGCTGCTCGTCCATGTTGTGCTTGATCATGTGCATCGGCACGTGGCCGGGGCCCTCGATCATCACCTGCACGTCGTGCTTCCACGCGACCTGCGTGAGCTCGCCGAGCGTTGCGAGCTCGGCCATCTGCGCCTCGTCGTTGGCGTCGGCGATCGAGCCGGGCCGCAGTCCGTCGCCGAGCGAGAACGCGACGTCGTACGCCTTCATGATCTCGCAGATCTCCTCGAAGCGCGTGTAGAGGAAGCTCTCCCGGTGGTGCGCGAGGCACCACTTCGCCATGATCGAGCCGCCGCGCGACACGATGCCCGTCACCGCTTCGCGGTCAGCGGGATGTAGCGCAGCAGCACGCCGGCGTGGATCGTGAAGTAGTCGACGCCCTGCTCGGCCTGCTCGATCAGCGTGTCGCGGTAGATCTCCCACGTCAGCTCCTCGGCCTTGCCGTCGACCTTCTCGAGCGCCTGGTAGATCGGCACCGTGCCGATCGGCACCGGCGAGTTGCGGATGATCCACTCGCGCGTCTCGTGGATGTTCTTGCCCGTCGACAGGTCCATGACCGTGTCGGCGCCCCAGCGCGTCGCCCACGTCATCTTCTCGACTTCCTCGCTCGATCGACGACGACACGGCCGAGTTGCCGATGTTGGCGTTGATCTTCACGAGGAAGTTGCGGCCGATGATCATCGGCTCGGTCTCGGGATGGTTGATGTTGTTCGGGAATGATGGCGCGGCCGCGCGCGACCTCGTCGCGGACGAACTCGCGGCGTGATCGTCAGCGGGATCGCGGCGCCGAAGCTCTGCCCCGCGATGCTGGCGGCGTAACGCTCTCCGGCAGCGTTCGCAGCATCTCGTCGCGCTTCAGGTTCTCGCGGATCGCGACGAACTCCATCTCCGGCGTGACGATGCCGCGGCGCGCGTAGTGCATCTGCGTGACGTTGCGCGCTCGCGCCGCTTGCGCGCGCGCGGCGGCACGCGGTGCAGGTCGAAGCGCAAGCCGGCGAGCCCGGGTCGGCGAGCCGCGCCCGGCCGAACGCCGACGTCGGGCCGTCGAGCGTCGACGCGTGTCGCCGCGCTCGGCGATCCACGCGGCCGCGCAACGCGGGCAGGCCCCTGGCGGATGTCGATCGCGCGCGTCGGGATCGGTGTACGGGCCCGACGTGTCGTAGACGGCGAGCGGCGGATTCTTCTTCGGCGCCGAACGAGGCCGGCGTGTCGGTCTGCGCAATCTCGCGCATCGGCACGCGGATGTCGGCGCGCGAGCCTTCGACGTGGATCTTGCGCGAAGCGGGCAGGGGCGCGACGGCGGCGGAGTCGCACGTGCGCGTCGCGGGCGTAGAACTGGTCGTTGGCGTTCATGGATGCTCCTCGTGCGTCTGAGCGTGTCACGGGGAGCGGAGGGACGGCCCACGCTTCCCTGCGCCGGCATTATCCGCACAGGTTCCAAGGGTGTTGATCTCACCCGACCTGCAGGATGCAGGAAGGACCCCTAGCGTCGGCTTGGAGTTTACGCCAATGACCAGCGGCGGCAAAGGCGATGCGTCCGCGCGCATCGCGTTTTTCGGCCGACGCTGATCGGCGGCCGGTGTGATCTCGCGCTGGAGCGGCGGTCGGGCACGCGCGGATTGCGCGCGACGGAGCATCCGGCGCGCCCAGGAACACCAGCATGACGGGAATGACATCCAGTCGCCACGTCGTTCCGTAGCGATCGTGCATGAACCACGCCATGCCTATCGCTATCAGGAACGGACCGACGACGACTGAGCTCTTGTTGACTGCGGTCGTTGGCGAGCACCGCGGTGCCGCCGATGATGAAGCCCAGCGAAATGATCGATCGTACGACGTCGGGAAACAGCCGGTACTCCCACAGCAGCCATCCGAGCCCGACGACGATCAGGGTGATGGGTAACGATGCGTCTCGCATGGGATCGGGTCCGGGAACAGGAGCTGGGGGCCGTATTCTCGGGGATATTACCGCCGCGGCGACATCGTCAGTCCGCGGCACCGCCCGCCGGTTGCGGGTGGACCGCGCGCCGCCGCGACGCAGAGCCACCGCCGAACCTGCTCGAAGTATGATATAGACGACCGGCGTGATGTAGAGCGTCAGCAACTGCGACACGACCAGGCCGCCGACGACCGCGAGGCCGAGCGGGCGGCGCGCGTCCCGCCCGCGCCGAAGCGCAAGCGCGATCGGCAGGCTCCCATGAGCGCCGCCATCGTCGTCATCATGATCGGCCGGAAGCGGATGAGGCACGCCTGGTAGATCGCGTCGGCGGCGGGCTTGCCCTCCTTGCGCTGCGCCTCGATCGCGAAGTCGATCATCATGATCGCGTTCTTCTTGACGATGCCGACCAGCATGATGATGCCGACGAACGCGTACATGTTGAGGTCGATGTCCGAAAGCGCATCAGCGTCGACGAGCGCGCCGAAGCCGGCGGTCGGCAGGCCCGAGAGAATCGTCACCGGGTGGATGAAGCTCTCGTACAGGATGCCGAGCACGAGATAGATGACGACGATCGCGCCAGCGAGCAGGATTCCCGATGCCCTCGCAGCGAGGCCTGGAACGCCTGCGCCGTCCCGGGAACGTGCCGATGAGTCGTCTTCGGAAGCTGCATCTGCGCCGTCGCCGCGTTACGATCTCTCCGATCGCCTGCGAAAGTGCGATGCGGCAATAACAAC
>ERZ1370068.7689-contig-6592_pt1 | contig 32255 bp, 48 predicted proteins | sample MGYA00561227_ERZ1370068 | MGnify/ENA primary metagenome ERZ1370068 (study PRJEB38410, sample SAMEA6850437) | metagenome | study: Metagenomic assessment of the ecological functions of the soil: analysis of the soil microbiota associated with the...
CAGAATGACCTTGGTTGCGCCTGGAGCGCATACCGTCCCGAGCTCGCGCCATCTTCGGCGACACCGCAGACGACGCAGCGTGAATCCCGCCGACCGAATCGCTCTCAGGCGACTCGAAGCCGCCGATCTCAGGGGAGGCGCCACGAGATAGTGGACATCCTTCTTCGTCGTGGCAAAACCTCACGCGTGCATTGCCAGCGTCCCGGCCCTGGCGTGGCGTCGGACGCGACGGGGCCATTCGAGCATCGCCACGTCGCGCCGGTATCGATGACGGCTGCCACATCGAAGGTGGCCTTCAACGCGGGCTCGCCGAAGCGACGGAAACGCTCGCCGGGCATCCGTGGACTCGAACCGCGTCACCGCGCACCGTCGCTTCGCTGTCTCTGGCCTCGAGCAGGCGCTTTTCCGCCGCCAGCCGCCTTTGTTCCTCAAGATCCTGCAGAATCCTGGATCCCCTGATCCGAGCCTTCGCCGGCCTGCAGCGGTGGCTGCTGGAACGACAGGGTGGCTCCGCTGGTCATCGCGGTCGAAGGCGATGGTCGCCGCGCCGCAGAGGTAGCGGGCTGCAACTGCGACGGCTTCGGAGATCTTCGCAGGTCCAGTGCACCGAGGACCAGAGTCGCGGTGGGGGGGCCGTCACGCGGACCTGGATTTCAGTGCCGCTTGAACGTCGCGGCCCGAAGGGTCCGGCGCAAAGGTGACGTCGTAGCGACGTGCGAATGCCGTTGGCAGGCAGACGCTGGGCATTCGCGGAAGTGGCAGAGCCCGCCGCAACATGGCGGCTAAGCCATCGCCAGTAGTGCGCGCGCCTCGGCCTCTGCCTCTTGCTCATCATTGTCCTGACTCCACCATCTCGAGCGCCTTCCCGCTTGACAGCAGCTATCGGAGCACCGCTGGCCTTGACGGCGAGGTCGCGAACCGTCGCGCCGCCACGCGCGGATCCTCACCGTAGCTGGAGCTGGGCGTGCCTCCTTGACCTCAGCGGCGAGCGACGACTACGATCCCCGTGGTCGCGACGCGCCATCATCTTCGCCATTCCGGACAAATCCCCGTGAAAAATCCACGAATACCAGGCCAGGTCCATCCTCGCGCGCCATGGTGTCCCCGTGCCCCGCGGGAAGGTCGCCTTCACGCGCCGCCGAGGCCGCCGAGATCGCCAGCGCCTCGGCGGCGGCACGGTCGTCGTCAAGGCGCAGATCCACGCCGGGCGGGCGCGGCAAGGGCGGCGGCGTCGAAGCTGGCCAGGAGGCGCCGACGAGGCCGAGCGCATCGCCCGCGACCTGATCGGCATGACGCTCAAGACGCACCAGACCGGTCCCGACGGGCGCGTCGTGACGCGCGTGCTGGTCGAGGAGGCCTCGACGATCGAGCGCGAGCTCTATCTCGGGCTCGTCGCTCGACCGCGGCGTGCGGACGCCCCGTCGTGATGGCGTCAGCCGGCCGGCGGCGTGGACATCGAGAAGGTCGCGGCGAAGACGCCGGACGCCATCTGCAAGGAATACGTCGCGCCGGGCGTCGGGCTCGTGCCGTTCCAGGCGCGCAAGCTCGCGTTCGCGCTCGGCCTCGACGGCGCGCAGGCGAACAAGGCCGCCAAGGTGATGATCGCCGCTCTACGACGCGCCTTCGTCGCCACCGACGCCTCGCTCGTCGAGATCAACCCGCTGGTCGTCACCGGGCGGGCGACCTGCTCGCGCTCGACGCGAAGATGACCTTCGACGACAACGCGCTCTACCGCGCACTCCGACATCACGCGAGCTGCGCGACCTCGGCGAGGAGGATCCGCTCGAGATCGAGGCGTCGAAGTTCTCGCTCAACTACATCAAGCCTCGACGGCACGATCGGCTGCATGGTGAACGGCGCCGGCCTCGCCATGGCGACGATGGACATCATCAAGCTGGCGGGCGGGCAGCCGGCCAACTTCCTGGACGTCGGCGGCGGCGCCAACGCCGAGCAGATCACGAACGCGTTCAAGCATCCTGATGGCCGACACGCAACGTGAAGGCGGTGCTGATCAACATCTTCGGCGGCATCCTGCGCTGCGACGTGCTGGCGCCGGGCGTGCATCGCGGCGGTCAAGGAGCTCGGCGTGAAGGTGCCCGATCGTCGTCCGGATGGAAGGCACCAACGTCGAGGAGGGCAAGCGGATGCTGCGCGAGAGCGGCCTCAACTCTCACGACGGCCGACGCGCATGGGCGAAGCCGCCGACAAGGTGGTTGCGCTTGCAAGAAGGGCTGAGCCGGAGTGCCAGCTGGGGCAGGCGCCCTGACGCTCCAGCTGATACCCCAGCACATTAACACACATGGCGATCCTGCTCGACAAATCCACGCGCCTGCTCGTGCCAGGGCCTGACCGGCCGCGAGGGCACGTTCCACGCGAAGCAGGCCGCGGCCTACGGCACCACCGTCGTCGGCGGCGTCACGCCCGGCAAGGGCGGGACGACGCACGAAGGCTGGCCGGTGTTCGACACCGTGCCACGAGGCGGTGCGCGAGCACCGGCGCCAACGCGTCGGTGATCTTCGTGCCGCCGGCCTTCGCGGCCGACGCGATCATGGAAGCGGCCGACGCGGGCATGCCGCTCGTCGTCTGCATCACCGAGGGCATCCCGACGCTCGACATGATGCGCGCGCTGACGTTCCTCAAGGACACGCCGACGCGCCTCATCGGGCCGAACTGCCCGGGCGTCATCTCGCCGGGCAAGAGCAAGGCGGGCATCATCCCGGGCCACATCTGCCGGGAGGGCACGCGTCGGCATCGTCTCGAAGAGCGGCACGCTGACCTACGAGGCCATCCATCAGCTCACCGGCCTGGGCCTCGGCCAGTCCACCGTGCATCGGCATCGGCGGCGACCCGCTCATCGGCACGCTCGTTCATCGACGTCCTGCAGCTGTTCTCGCAGGACGACCCGGACACCGAGGCCGTCATCATGATCGGCGAGATCGGCGGCAGCGCCGAGCAGGAGGCCGCGGCCTGCATCAAGGCCACACTTCAAGAAGCCCGTCGTCGGCTTCATCGCCGGGCCAGACGGCGCCGCCCGGCCGCCGCATGGGCCACGCCGGCGCCATCATCGCCGGCGGCCAGGGGCACCGCGGACGAGAAGATGCAGGCGCTCTTCGCCTCCGGCGTCACGGGTGGTGAAGAGCCCTGCCGAGATGGGCGCCGCGCTGAAGAAGCGGCTCGAAGGTGAGCGGCGCGGCGCAAGTGCGAGCGTGGCGAGCGAAGCAGGCACTCGCTAGCTCGCGAGCGCGCGGCCCGCTACCACTCGCACAGGCTCGGCCTGCTAGCCCCGCTCGGCCGCGGCTAGCCCTGGCTCGCCCTAGTTTCGTATACTCAATGGGTTAGGCGCGACCGACCGCCGGTCGGCGGCTTGCCGTGGCGCGCCCTGCCATCTTCATGGCCACGACTGACCCTGCGCTTCCAATCACAGTCCCGCTCGCGCGCACCGCACCGTCAACGAGTCCAGCATCCAGGTCGCCACCGTCAACGGATCCGGCAGCCAGACGCGCGAACCTGATCCTCATCCGGTCGCTGTTCCAGATGGGCGATCCCGGTGTCGGGCAAGAACCTGTTCCCGTCGAACATCGCGGGCCTGCCGACCTGGTACACCATCCGGGCCAACAAGCAACGGCTACATCGCGCGCAAGAAGGAAATCGACTTCCTCGTCGCGATGAACGCCGGAGACGGCGCGCGAGGACGTCCTGACGCTCGAGGCGGGCGCCGGCGTCGTCTACGACGAGCCGCTGAAGCTCGACGGAGCTGCGTACCGACCTGACGTTCTACCCGGTGCCGTTCGACAAGCTGGTCGGCGGCTGTGTGCCCGGACGCGAAGCTGCGCCGGCTCGTCCGCAACATGATCTACGACGGGTCGTGTCGTATCTGCTCGACATCGAGCTTCGGAGATGGAGAAGGCGCTCAACAAGCAGCTCGGGCAGAAGCCCAAGGCGCTGGCGCTGAACGTGGGCGCGCTCGAAGGCCGGCTTCGACTACGCGCCGGGCCACCTTCGAAGCACGAGCGGCGTTCCGCGCCGAGCGGATGAACGCCAACGACCGGCAAGATCCTGATCGAAGGCAACGCGGCGGCGGCCATCGGGCTGCATGATGGCCGGCGTCACCGTCGTCGCGTGGTATCCGATCACGCCGTCCTCGTCGCTCTGCGAATCGCTCATCGAGCTGCTGCGGCAGCTTACCGCATGGACAAGGAGACCGGGCAAGGCGACCTTCGCGGTCGTGCAGGCCGAGGACGAGATCGCGGCGCTCGGCATGGTCGATCGGCGCGAGCTGGGCGGGCGCGCGCGCGATGACGTCCACGTCGGGCCCCGGCATCTCGCTGATGGGCGAGTTCACCGGACTCGGCTACTACGCCGAAGTGCCGGCCGTGATCTTCGACATCCAGCGCGTCGGCCCGTCCACGGGCTCGCCGACGCGGACGGCGCAGGGCGACATCCTGTCGACCGCCATGCTCTCGCACGGCGACACGCGGCACCCGCTGCTGCTGCCGGCCTCGGTCGACCGAGTGCTACGAGATGGCGGTGGCCGCCTTCGACCTGGCCGAGCGCCTGCAGACGCCGGTGTTCGTGATGTCCGATCTCGATCTCGGCATGAACATCTGGATGTCGGAGCCGTTCCCGTATCCGACCGAGGCCGCTCGACCGCGGCAAGGTGCTCGACGCAGGCGACGCTCGACGAAGCTCGGCGAATGGGGCCGTTACAAGGACGTGGACAGGCGACGGCATCCCGTGGCGCACGCTGCCCGGCACCGACATGCCCGCCTACTTCACGCGCGGATCGGGCCACAACGAGAAGGCCAGCACAGCGAGCGGCGCGACGACTACCAGAACAACCTGGACCGGCTGACCCGGAAGTTCGAGACGGCAGCGACGCTGGTGCCAGCGCCCGAGATCGACATCGGACGCCGGACGCCCGGATCGGCATCGTCGCTTTCGGGTCGTCGCACTGGGCGCTGGTAGAGTCGCGCGACCAGTTGCGCGACGAAGCCGGGCTCAAGACGTCGTACCTGCGGCTGAAGGCGCCTACCCTTCACGCCGGAGCTCGGCGCTTTCATCGACGCCCACGAGCGCGTCTACGTCGTCGAGCAGAACCGCGACGCGCAGATGGCCGCGCTTGATGCGCGATGGACCTCGACCCGGCGCGCCTGGCGAAGATCCGCAGCGTGCTGCACTACAACGGGCTGCCGATCGACGCGCGCGAGCGTGACCGACGCGATTCTCGCGCAGGAAGGCCTCGCCGTGGCGCACGCCGCCGCAGAGCTGACGACGCCGCACGCGGCGGCGTCGGCGCGATAGAAGACGCATGGAAGTCAAGCCCGAGAGCGTCAGTGAACAGAAGTTGGCCGAATCAGTCGGCCATTCGTACAGGACTGGACATGACAACACCGCCGGATCGGCGCCAGGCAAGAAGCTGAATCGCATCGGCCTCGAGCTGTCGCAATACCGCGGCAGCAAGACGACGCTGTGCGCCGGGTGCGGGCACAACGCGATCTCCGAGCGCATCATCGACGCGTTCTTCGAGATGGGCGTCGACGCCGAAGCGCGTCCTGAAGCTCTCGGGCATCGGCTGCTCGAGCAAGAGCCCGGCCTACTTCCTGAGCCAGTCGCACGGCTTCAACTCGGTGCACGGCCGCATGCCGTCGGTGGCGACCGGCGCGCTGCTCGCGAACCGGTCGATGCTCGCGATCGGCGTGAGCGGCGACGGCGACACGGGCGCGATCGGCATCGGCCAGTTCGTGCACCTGATGCGGCGCAACCTGCCGCTCATCTACATCATCGAGGACAACGGCTGCTACGGCCTGACGAAGGGGCAGTTCTCGCCGACGGCCGACCTCGGCTCGAAGCTCGAAGAACGGCGTCGTCAACGACCTGCCGCCGATCGACACGTGCGCGCTCGCGATCGAGCTGGGCGCGTCGTTCGTCGCGCGGTCGTTCTCGGGCGACAAGAAGCAGCTCTCGGCGCTGCTCAAGGCCGCGCTCTCGCACCGGGGCACGGCGATGCTCGACGTGCATCTCGCCCTGCGTGACCTTCAACGACCACGAGGGCTCGACCAAGAGCTACAGCCTACGTGAAGGACCACGAAGAGCCGCTGGTCGGACGTCAGCTTCGTGCCGTACTTCGAGGACATCGCGATCGAGCACGAAGGAGGGGACCACGCGCGAGGTGCCCTGCACGACGGCTCGCGGATCGTCCTCCACAAGCTCGATCGGGACTACGACCCGACCGACAGGTCCGGCGCGATGCGCGTGCTTGCACGAGACCGCGTCTCGCGGCGGTACGCAACCGGGCTGCTCTATATCGACGCCGCGAAGCGGGACTTCTGCTCGCTGATGAACCTCGTGGATCAACCTCTGTCGATGCTGCCAGCCTCGATCACGCGTCCGCCCGCGAGCGTGCTCGACGAGCTGATGGAGAGGCAGCGATAACCGTTCAGTCGCCCAACAATGGAACGCACATTCGCCATCATCAAGCCGGACGCCGTGAAGGCCCGGCATGCCGGTCAGATTCTGCAGCGCATCGAGGAGGCGGGCTTCCGCGTCCTGGCGCTGCGCCTGCAGCACCTGACGAAGACTGAAGCGGAAGGCTTCTACGCCGTGCACCGCGCGCGCCCGTTCTTCGGCTCGCTCACCGATTTCATCGTCGTCCGGTCCGTGCATCGTGATGTGCCTCGAAGCCGCCGGACGCCATCAGGAAGTGGCGCACTCTGATGGGCGCGACCGACCCGGCCAAGGCCGACGCCGGCACGCTGCGCAAGCAGTTCGGCGCGTCGATCGAGTTCAACGCCACGCACGGCTCCGACGCGCCCGAGACCGCCGGCGTTCGAGATCGGATACTTCTTCCAGAGGGCATGGAAATCGGCGAATGAGTTGGGAATGGCGTGCGAATGCTCGACCCATCACCCGCATTCGCTCATGGCACTGATGGGCGCGCGTCCTGATCGGCCGCATCGTGGCTGCCCTGGGGCTGCTGGTGATGGCAGGATTCCCCTTGGCCGGTTGCCGGGCGACTGGACGATCCGGCGCGGCGCGTTCACGTTCTACTTTCCCTGGCGACGTCCATTCTGGCTGAGTGTCCTGCTGACACTGGTGATGTACTGGCTTCGCCGCTGACACGCCTTCGCGCCTGCGGCGCTTCAGCGCGGCAGGCAGCGAACGTGCGAGCATCTACCTGCAACACAATGAGCATAAAGGCCGATCGCTGGATCAAGCGCATGGCCCTCGAGCACGGCATGATCGAGCCGTTCGTCGAGGGGCAGGTGCGCGACGCACGTTGTCTCGTATGGCCTGTCGTCGTACGGGCACGATATCCGTGTCGCCGACGAGTTCAAGGTGTTCACCAACGTCTACGGGTCGGTCATCGATCCCGAAGTCGTTCGATCCGCGCTCGTTCGTGGACATGAAGGCGGACGTCTGCATCATTCCGCCCAACTCGTTCGCCCTGGCGAGGACCATCGAGCATTTCCGCGTGCCGCGCGACGTGCTCACGGTGTGCCTCGGCAAGAGCACCTACGCCCGCTGCGGCATCATCGTCAACGTGACGCCGTTCGAGCCCGAGTGGGAAGGGAACGTGACGATCGAGATCTCCAACACCACGCCGCTGCCGGCGAAGATCTACGCGAACGAAGGGATCGCGCAGGTGCTGTTCTTCCAGAGCGACGAGGTGTGCGAGACGTCGCTACAAGGACAAGAAGGGCAAAGTACCAGGCCCAGCGCGGCGTCACGCTGCCGAAGATCTGACGCTCCGCATGATCCGGCCCTTTCGCGGCGTCCGCCCCACCATCGCGTCCTCGGCCTACGTCGACGAGCGCGCAGGTGATTGGCGACGTCGTGATCGGCGACGAGAGCAGCGTCTGGATGAACGCCGTCGTTCGCGGCGACGTCAACACGATCCGCATCGGCCGCCGCACCAACATCCAGGACGGCACCATCGTGCACGTGATGCGCGAACCGTCGCATCCAACCGTGGTCGGCGACGAGGTCACCGTCGGGCACGGCGTGATCCTGCACGGGTGCACCGTGGCGGACCGGTGTCTCATCGGCATGGGCGCCATTCTGCTGAACGGGTCGTCGGTGGGCGCCGACTGCATCGTTGCGGCGCGGGACGCTGCTGACCGAAGGCGTGGTCGTGCCGCCGCGCTCGCTCGTGATGGGCAGCCCCGGCAAGGTCCGCCGCGCGCTGACCGACGGCGAGGTCGCGTTCATCAGGGACTCTGCCGCGAACTACGTCGGCTACCGATTGGACTACTTGTCGTGACACACGCCCGCTCGCGGGATGCGAGACTTTCTTCCAGACGAGTGCGGCGCCGCGCGTTCGTGATCGGCGTCATCGCCGACGTGTATCAGCGCACGGCTTCGAGCCGCTCGAGACGCCGGCGGTCGAGAACATCGAGACGCTGCTCGGCAAGTACGGCGAGGAAGGCGATCGGCTGATTTTCAAGATCCTCAAGCGCGGGGAGGAAGGCCGTCAGACGGGCGAAGCCGACCTCGCGCTGCGGTACGACCTCACCGTGCCGCTGGCGCGCGTCGTCGCCGGAGCACCGTGGAAGCTGCCGAAGTTCTTCAAGCGCTACCAGATTCAACCGGTGTGGCGCGCCGATCGGCCGCAGAAGGGCGCTTCCGCGAGTTCTACCAGTGCGACGTGGACGCGATCGGATCGACCTCGCCGGTCGTCGAAGCCGAAGTCTGCGCCGCCGTCTCAGCGACGTGCTGATAGCGTCTGGGGTTCACCGACTTCACGATCCGGCTGAATCATCGCGAGGTGCTGCGCGCGCCTGCTCGACGGCGCGGGCGTTGCCGCGGCAGCTGCACGACGCGGCGCTCGTCGCCATCGACAAGCTGGACAAGGTCGGCGCCGACGGCGTCATGGCAGAACTGGTGCGGCGCGGCGTGGGCGAAGATGCCGCGGCACGCGGCGCCTGCCGCGTTTGCGTCCGACGCGTCGGCCAGACAACGCGGCCGTCGACGCGCGGCTGGCAACTCTTGGTGGCCGGCTACGGATCGGGCGTCGCGGGCCTTCAGAACCTGCGGCAGATCCTGTCGAACTCGACCGTCACGAGCGCGGGCCGCCACATCCGGCTGGACCCAGGCCTCGCGCGTGGCCTGTCCTACTACACCGGCGCCATCTTCGAGGTCGCCGTACTCGATCTCGCCGGCAGCCTCGGCGGCGGCGGCCGCTACGACAACCTCGTCGGCATGTTCTCGGCGCAATCAGTGCCGGCGTGCGGGTTCTCGCTGGGGCTGGAGCGCATCCTCGTGGTGATGGGCGAGCGCGGCATGTTCCCGCCCGAAGTCGCGCGTGTCCGGGCCCGACGTCCTCGTCACGCTCTGGAACGACCAGACACGGGCGAGAGCCTGCCCTGGCGCGGGACCTCCGGTCCGCCGGCCTGCGTGTCGAGGTCTCATCCCGAGGCCGACAAGATCGGCAAGCAACTCAAGTATGCTTCCGCGCGGGGCGCCCGCTTCGTTACCATCGTGGGCGACGACGAGCGGGAGAAGCGGCGCGGCCAACGTCAAGCACCTGAGCGACGGGCGAGCAGCAGGCCGTCCCCGCAGCCGAACTGGCCGGCTGGCTTCGCGCCCGGCTGCTAGCCTGCATTCGCTCATTCGTCAATCGCCATTCGTCAATCCGTTAATGGCAGACCAACTCGGCTCCCTCTCCCGCACACACACCTGCGGCGCGCTCCGTGCGTCCGACGTCGGCGCGCAGGTCGTCCTCCTCGGCTGGATCCATCGGGTTCGCGATCTCGGCGGCCTGCTGTTCCTCGACGTCCGCGATCGCCACGGCATTACGCAGGTGCTGGTGCCGAACGACTCGCCCGTGATGGCCGTCGCCAAGAAGCTGCGATCCGAGTTCGTCGTCGCCGTGCTGGGGCCCGTGGAGCTGCGCGGCGCCGACACCGTCAACGCGAAGCTCGACACCGGTGAAGTCGAGGTGCTGGCGCAGGAGATCAGGCTGTTGAACGAGGCGAAGACGCCGCCGTTCCCGGTTGCCGACGACTCGCCGGTCTCCGAGGACGTCCGCCTGCGCTATCGATACCTCGATCTGCGCCGCCCGCGCCTGCAGTTCAATCTCGGCCTGCGTCATCGCGTGACGATGGCGATTCGGCGGTATTTCGACGCGGCAGGCTTCTGGGAGATCGAGACGCCCATCCTGACGCAAGTCGACGCCAGAGGGCGCGCGCGACTACCTGGTGCCGAGCCGCGTGCACCCGGGCGAGTTCTTCGCGCTGCCGCAGTCGCCGCAGATCTTCAAGCAGATCCTGATGGTGGCGGGCACGGATCGCTACTTCCAGATCGTGAAGTGCTTCCGCGACGAGGACCTGCGCGCCGACCGCCAGCCCGAGTTCACCCAGGTCGACGTGGAGATCTCCTTCGCGCACGTGGACCTCGTGTTCGGCCTCATCGAGCCGCTCATCGTCGGAGATCTTCAAGGAGATCGGCGTCAGCGTCCGACGCCGTTCAAGCGCATCGCGTACGCCGAGGCCATGTCGAGCTACGGATCGGACAAGCCCGACCTGCGCTTCGGCCATGGAAATCGCCGACGTGTCGCACGTCTGGGCCGACGCGCCGTTCAACGCGTTCCGCAACATCGTGAAGGACGGCGGCGTCGTCCGCGCCCTGGTGATTCCGGGCGCGGCCCGCTACTCGCGCTCGAGCTGGACGCCCTCGTCGAGCAGGCCAAGCAGCTCGGCGCGGTGGGGATCCTCTGGGCGCGAAAGGTCGACGGCAACATCAACACGAACGTCAAGGCCGCCGGCGAGGACAAGCTGCTCGAGACGATGGCCGCGGCCGGGTGCGGCGATCAGGATCTCATCCTGATCGCGGGCGGCAAGCCCGACGCCGCGTCGAAGCTGCTCGGCGCATTCCGGCTGTCGCTGGCAAAGAAGGAGAACCTGATTCCCGCCGACACGTTCGCGTTCGCGTGGGTCGTCGACTTCCCGCTGCTCGACTGGGACGCCGAAGAGAAGCGGTGGGTCGCGATGCACCACCCGTTCACGTCGCCGCTGGACGAGGACATGGCGAGTCCTCGAATCGGATACGCAGAACGTGCGCGCGAAGGCGCTACGACCTCGTGCTGAACGGCAGCGAGATCGGCGGCGGCAGCATCAGGATTCACGACTCGGCGATGCAGGCCAAGATGTTCCGGCCTGCTGAACATCTCGACGAGGAGGCGAAGCTGCGCTTCGGCTTCTTCCTCGACGCGCTGCAGCACGGCACGCCGCCGCACGGTGGCATCGCCCTCGGCCTCGACCGCATCGTCGCCATCCTGACGAACGAGTCGTCGATCCGCGAGGTCATCGCCTTCCCGAAGACGGCGGCGGCGGTGGACCTCATGTCCGGGGCGCCGTCGCCGGTCGACCAGCGGCAGCTCGACGAGCTGCGCCTGCGGCCGGTCGTGAAACCTTCATGACGCCCGCTGCGCGTGGCGGCGGACCTCCAGGTCCGCGCGGTCGGGTGCCGCTCCGTTTGACCGGCACGTGCTCGATATGCTAATATATTGGCTTAACCCCTAAAAAATCAAGGAGTTACGGGCGGTCCTCCGCAAGCCGATGCGCAAGATTTCAGTTCCCGAAGATGGGATCGAGACCCTCTTCGGGTCTTACGACGAGAACCTCCGCCAACTCGAGACCGCATTCGGAGTGCGTATCCGCACCCAGGGCAGCGACCTGCTCGTCGAGGGTGCGCCGGACGACGAGGTCCGCGTCGAGCGGACCGTCAGCCAGTTGTCGAGCCTCCTGAAGCGAGGGTTACCGCGTCTCCAACGGCGACGTGAAGACGGCCGCACAGCTGGTGTCGCAGGACAGCGACGTCGAGCTGCGCGACTACTTCGTGCGCGGCGCCACGCGGTCTGCCGGCCGCCGGCAGGTGGCGCCCAAGAGCGTCAACCAGCGCCGTTACCTCGACGCCATCGAGCAGCACGACATCGTGTTCGGCATCGGGCCCGCAGGCACGGGCAAGACGTACCTGGCGATGGCGCAGGCCGTGTCGTACCTGCTCCAGAAGAAGGTGATGCGGATCATCCTGGCGCGCCCGGCGGTGGAGGCCGGAGAGAAGCTCGGGTTTCTGCCCGGCGATCTGCAGGAGAAGGTGAACCCGTACCTGCGGCCGCTGTACGACGCGCTGTACGACATGCTCGACACCGATCGCGTCGAGCGGCTGCTCGAGCGCGGCACGGTCGAAATCGCGCCGCTCGCGTTCATGCGCGGCCGCACGCTGAACGACTCGTTCGTGATCCTCGACGAGGCGCAGAACACGACGCCCGAGCAGATGAAGATGTTCCTCACGCGCCTCGGCTTCGGCTCGAAGGCCGTGGTGACGGGCGACATCACGCAGATCGACCTGCCTGGCGGCAAGGGGTCGGGGCTCGTCGAGGCGCTGAAGGTCGTCTCGCAGGTCGAGGGCATCGCCTTCGTGCACTTCGACGACCGTGACGTCGTGCGCCACAAGCTGGTGCAGCACATCGTCAAGGCGCACGAAGCCTTCCAGGCCGGCAACGGCGGCCGGTCCTGAACGCCGCCATGCCTTCCGGCGGCCCGGAAACGATCGACATTGCAGGTGAGCGTGGTGGACGCGCGGGGCCGCGCCCTGCGCGCGCCCGGACTGGCCGCCTGGCTGAAGCGCGTGGCGCCTGCGCGCGTCGGCCGGCGAAGTCACGATCGCGGTCGTCCCCGACACTCGCAGCCGTACGCTGAACCACACCTACCGCGGGAAGGATGCGGCAACCGACGTGCTGTCGTTTCCCGGCGGGCCCGCAGCCCGTAGCCCGGAAGCCCGTGGCCTTTCTTGGCGACATCGTGATCGCGCGCGGAGTGGCCAGGCGCCAGGCGCGCGAGGCGGGCACTCGGAATCCACCGAGTGGCGCGTGCTGGCACTGCACGGGCTGCTGCATCTCGCCGGCTACGACCACGAAACGGACAACGGCCGGATGGCGCGCGTCGAAGCGCGTCTGCGACGCCGCGGCGGCCTGCGGGACGGGCTGATCGAGCGGGGCGCGCGATGAGCATCCTTCTGTTGCCGCTGCTCGCCATCGCCGCGATCTACATCGGCATCATCGAGGCGGCCTTCAGCGCGCTCATGAGGCTGTCGCTGCGGCTCACCGTCGAACGGAACGGGCGCGCGGCGGGTCTCGGCCCGTACCTGGACGACCCGGTGCTGCTCTTCGTGCCGGCGCGCCTGCTGATGGGCGTCATCCTGACGGTCACGGTGATTGTCTTCGCCACGTGGACCGGCGTGGACGACCTCAAGGACCCGCTCGTCCTGCTGCTCTCGATGGCCGGGTTCGTGTTCCTCTTCGAGCACCTCATCCCGCTGCTCATCGTGCGCCACGACCCCGAGCGCGTGCTGATTGCGGTGCTGCCGTCGTTCACGATCGTCGCCGGCGCGTCCGGCCGATCACGCTGTTGCTCGTCGGCATCATCGCGACGCTGCGCGCGCGAGCGGCAGACATCGAGCCTCGTCCGATCCGATCACGCCCGAGGAAGAAGCGGCAGACGGCGAGGCCGCGCACGCGTACCTCAGAAGCAGGCGAGCAGGAAGGCCTGATCGAGCGCGAGGAGCGCCGGCTGCTGGAGTCGATCGTCGACTTCGGCGACACGCTCGTCCGTGAGGTCATGACGCCGCGTCCCGACATCGTCGGCGCAGTGCCGACGCGACGCTGGCCGAGCTGCGGCAGGTGTTTCGCCGAGCAGCAGTACTCGCGCGTGCCGGTCTACCGCGACTCGCTCGACCACATCCTCGGCTTCGTCTTCGTCAAGGACCTCATCCGCCTGCCTCTGATGCTTCCAGCAGGCGACGCGCGTCGTCGAGCGCCTGCTCCGGCCGGCGCACTTCGTGCCGGAGACCAAGCGGTGTCCGACCTGCTGAAGGAGTTCCAGCGCCAGCAGGTGCAGTCGGCGGTCGTCGTCGACGAGTACGGCGGCACGGCGGGCCTGGTCACGATCGAGGACCTGCTCGAGGAGATCGTCGGCGAGATTCGCGACGAGTACGACGTCGAGTCCGAGCCCGTGCAGGACGAGGGCAACGGCGTGTTCGTCTTCAGCGGCAAGGTCAGCATCGACGACCTGAACGATCGGCTGGGTGTCAGCATTCCGCCCGAAGGGTTCGGCACGATCGGCGGCTACCTGCTGGCGCACCTCGGCCGTGTGCCCGCGGTGGGGGAGCGGATTCGACGTGGACGGGCTGCGCGTCGAGGTGCTCGAGGCGGAGCGCCGTCGAGTGACCCGTGTGCGCGTCCGCCGCCAGGTAGTGCAGGAGCCCGCCGCGCAGCCGGCCAGCGAGCCGGCATGAAATCGGGTTTCGTCTCGCTCGTCGGCCTGCCGAACGCCGGCAAGTCCACGCTGCTCAACCGCCTCGTCGGCACGAAGCTCGCCATCGTCTCCGACAAGCCGCAGACCACGCGCAACCGCATCCTCGGTGTCCGCAACTATCCGGACGGGCAGGTCGTGTTCGTCGACACGCCTGGCATTCACAAGCCGACGCACCGGATGAACGTGCGGATGGTGGACGCCGCGCTCGACGCGATGCGCGACGTGGACGTCGTCGGCGTGGTGCTCGACGTGTCGCAGAAGCCGGGCGGCGGCCAGCAGCACCTCTTCGGCCTGCTGCGCCCGCTGAAGATCCCGGTCATCGCGATCCTGAACAAGATCGATCTGGTCAGGAAGCCGAAGCTGCTGCCGGTCATCGACCGCTGTGAGCAAGGAGCGCGGAGTTCGCCGACATCGTGCCCGTCTCGGCGACGACGGGCGACGGCGTGGACACGCTGGAGAAAGCCGTCCTCGCGCAGTTGCCGGACGGGGAGCCCTCTACCCGGAGGACTACCTCACCGACCAGCCCGAGCGGTTCTTCGTCGCCGAGATGGTCCGCGAGCAGGTGCTGCAGCACACGCACGCTGAGCTGCCGTTCCTCGACGGCCGTCGTCGTCGACCAGTTCCAGGAGCCGGACGACAAGGGTTTACTCCGTCTTTACTGCACCATCCTCGTCGAGCGCGACTCCCAGAAGCCGATCATCATCGGCCGCGGCGGCGAGATGATCAAGACAATCGGCACGGCTGCCCGACAGGAACTCGAACGCTTCTTCGATGCACGCGTCTTCCTCGATCTGCATGTCAAGGTCAAAGGCGAGTGGCGCGAGGACGAGCGCGTGCTCGACGAGCTGCTGAAACGCCCCCGGCGAATAAAGGGGTTCCGTCGGCACCGCTGAATCGGGGAGAATCCTCCCTGAGTCTCAGAGCGCGTCGATGGCCACGCCCCGCACACCAGCCGCACAGATTGGCCGCATCCCGGTCGTGTCTCGCCGCGGCCGCGCTGGGCGAGCTCGTACCGGCATGGCGCACGATCGCGCTGACGCTCACCGAGCTCGGCGCCGCGGCCTTCTTCATCTCCGGGACGGTCACCTCCGCGATCGGTGGATCGGCGCCCTGGTTCGTGCTCGCGGCCGTCGTGGCGGGAGCGGTCCTGCGCGCGGCCGACGTGGAGAGCTGGGCGCTCTTCATGCCGGGTGGCCTGCCGGGCCGCGTCAACGAGGCGTTCGGGCGCCGGCCGGCCCGGTTCGCGGCCGCGGCAGTCCTCGTCGAGCGCCTCTTCTTCGCCGCGCTGGTTGCCTGCGTGGCGGGCCACTACACCGTCTCCGTGCTCATCAGCGGGCTCGGCCTGTCGCGCCTGGCCGAGCACGTCGCGTCAGAGCGACCTCGCGGCAGCCGCGGGCGCGTCGATCATCGGCATCCTCTGGATCCGATCGCGTGTCGGCCGGCGCGTGGGCGCCGGCCTCTTCGAGCGCTGGGTGTGGGTGCCGCTCGCCGCGCTGCTCGTGACGGCGATCTGGGGCCAGATCGCCGCGGTGGCCGCGGGCCACGTGCTTCCGCCAGCGCCCTCCTGGTCGGGCGAGGCCCCGTTCGGCATCCAGGGTCTTCCGAGCCGCTGCTCGTCGTCCTGGCCGTGCTCGTCGGCTTCGGCGTCGCCCTGCCGGCGATGGCGGGCGGCGACAGCCTGGCTCGGCGGGCGGCCGAGCTGCCGCAGCCGCGCCTGCCCGGTCTGCGCCGGACGGCGCGCCTCGCGACGATCTTCGGGCTCGTTGTCATTGCGGGCGCGACGTTCGCCATCGCGACGCTGATGCCGCCCGAGGCGCAGATCCAGTGGGACGAAGTGCCGCTCGTCGGCCTGATCCTCCACCTTCCTGGCACCACCGCCCTGAAGTTCGTCCTGACGGTTCTCCTGGCTGCGTCCGGCGTCGCGATGCTCAGCCACGCCGCCGACGCGAGCCTCGACGATGCGACGACCACGCTGCAGCGCCTGTCGCGCGTTGGGGTGATCCCGGAGTCGATTTCCGCCATCCACCAGCGGTTCGGCACGAGCACGCGCCTCACCGATGTCGTCTCGGCGACGACGATTCTTCTGCTGATGGCCGGTGGCGGCCACGTCTCGTGGCTCTCGCGTGCGTACGCCGTCGCGCTGGTCTGCACGCATGCGTCGTCAAGGTCCTCACGCTCCGCCGGCTGCGCGGGCGCGAGCAGACGACGCCGCGCCGCAGGGTCGGACCTGCAATGGCGCCCGGCCCGCTCGGATCGGCGCTGCAGCTCGTCGTGATTCTTGGAGCGCTTGCGTCGATCCTGACGCTGCTCGTGCTCGTCGACCCGGCGAGCTGGGCCGGCATGGGGATGCTGCTCGCCGTCACGGCGACGCTGGCCGCGTTCGATCGCCATGCCGAGGAGCCGGCCGAGCCCACCGACAGCGAGGCCTTCCAGCTGCTCACGACGGCGGATCTCGCGCTGGGCCAGGCCGAGGCGCGCCCGGCGGCGTGCTGGTGCCAGTGCGGCATCTCTACTCGCTGTCGCACGTGAGCAAGGCGCTGCAGGCGGCCGGCGATCGCGACGTGGTGGTGATGACCGTCCGCGTGCTCGGCGTGGACGTCGAAGACGACGCCGTCATCGATCCGAAGCCGACGTCGGCGGAGAAGCTGCTGCTCTCGCAGGTCGTGGGGCTCGCCGAGCGCCACAACCGGGCCATTCAGCTCCTGATCGTGCCGGCGCGCGACGTCTTCGACGCCATCGCCGCGGCGATCCATCGCCTGCGGTCGTCGGAGATTCACGTCGGCGAATCCACGACCCTTTCGGCCGACGGCCAGGCGCGCCTGCTGGGCGAGGCCTGGGAACGAATCGAGACGGATGAACCGCTCGACGTGCGGCTCGTCATCCATCATCTCAGCGGCAGGACGGACACCTTCTATCTCGGCGCGCACGCGCCGGCGCTCTCATCACGGGACCTGAACCAGATTCATCGCCTCTGGCTCGACGCCGCGAAGGCCGTCGGGCCCCATGTGCACCATCACGACGTCGTCAGGGCGGCATTGACGCAAATGGAACAACAACTCACGGGCCCAGAGCGCGACCGGGCCCTCGAGGCCATCAGGCGCGTGGCGCGTCCGGCCGACGAGCTGGCGGCGGTCGTGCGGCGGCGAGACTTCTCGCAGCTGCGCGACATGATCCGCAATCGTCCGCCGAACGACCTTGCGCGCGGTCTTCGCCGACCTCAGCCTCGAGGATCAAGTCGTCGTTTTCAGGCTGTTGCCGCGGAAGGACGCCGCGGCGACCTTCGAATACCTGTCCCATGACGAGCAGGACGCGCCTGCTCAGGGCCATGGCCGCAGGAGGACGTTGCGGCGCTGCTCAACGAGATGGCGCCGGACGACCGCACGATGTTCCTCGAGGAGCTGCCCGCGACGGTGACGCGGCAGCTGCTCGCGCTGCTGACGCCGCAGGAGCGCGCCGTCGCCGTCCACGCTGCTCGGCTACCCGGAAGGATCGATCGGGCGTCTGATGACGCCGCAACTACGTCGTCGGTCGAGAGAGGACTGGACGGTTCAGCGGCGTGCTCGACTACATCCGCGACGCACGGGCAGGACAGCGAAACGCTCAACGTCATCTACGTGGTCGACGAGCAGGGGCTGCTCGATCGACGACATCCGGATCCGCGAGTTCCTGCTGACCTCGCCGACCAACACGCGTGCAGGACCTGATGGACCGGCGCTTCGTCGCGCTGCAAGGCGACCGACGACCAGGCAGTCGGCCGTGGCGGTGTTCAGGCAGCACGACCGGTCGGCGCTGCCGGTGACCGACACGTCGGGCATGCTCATCGGCATCGTGACCATCGACGACGTGCTGGACGTCGCCGAAGCGGTGGCGACGAAGGAAATCCAGCGCATCGGCGGTTCGGAAGCTCTCGACGAGCCCTACATGGAGATCGCCTTCCTGCAGCATGGTGCAGAAGCGGGCGGGCTGGCTGACGGCGCTGTTCCTCGGCGAAATGCTCACGGCGACCGCGATGGGCGTCTTCGAGAAGGAGATCGCCAAGGCGGTGGTCCTCGCGCTGTTCATCCCGCTGATCATCTCGAGCGGCGGCAACGCGGGGTCTCAGGCCGCGACGCTGGTCATCCGCGCACTGGCGCTTGGCGAGGTCACGCTCGCGACTGGTGGCGCATCATGCGCCGCGAGATCGATGGCGGGCCTCGCGCTGGGCGCGCATCCTCGGCACGATCGGGTTGCGTACGCATCACCGTGTGGTCGGCGTTCTTCCCGAGCGTCTACGGGGCGCATCCGGATGCTCATCGCGGCCACGGTCGGCATGGCGCTGGTCGGCATCGTCTTGTGGGGGTCGCTGATCGGATCGCTGCTGCCGATCATCCTGCGCAGGCTCGGCTTCGATCCGGCGACGTCATCGGCGCCGTTCGTCGCGACGCTCGTGGACGTCACGGGGCTGGTGATCTACTTCAGCGTGGGCACGGTGATCCTGCGGGGTCACTCTTGTAGGCCGAACTGAAGTTCGGCCCTACGACTGATCTGCGAGGTACGCAGGGCCGAGCTTCAGCTCGGCGCTGTCACGATGGCCGAACTAAAGTTCGAGCCCTACGACTACAGTCGTAGGGCGCAACTTCAGTTGCGCCGGGGTCACGGCAGAATCCTCGCGTCGGTTTCGAACCGACGGTAGTTGTCATAGGTCGCGGTGCCGACCACGCTGTCGGTCGACGTCTCGTAGCGCTCCTCGAGTCTGGTGGGCAGCACCAGGTCGAGCGCGGCGACACGTTCGAACGTTGTCACCAGCGTGTATTTGATCCCATCGAAACGCAGCCGCAGCTCGGAACGGCGCAGGATGCCGCTCGTTGGCTCAATCAGGACGCGCGCCGCGGCTGACGACACGATCTCGGCCGTCCTCCCCGGCATGAATGACCGTGGGGCCCTCTCGTTCCTTGAACTCGAACTCCCACAATGCCGACGATGTCGGCGAGCGTCTCGACCAGCTGAAACGCGACTGCGCCTGCGGATGGAGGAAGAACAGGACCAGCGTCGGCAGATTGAGATTCCTCGCGCCCTTTGGTGAGGTTCAGGTTGTAACGCGCCGCCTCGTCGAGCAGGCGGCGCACCTCGGCGCCGGCGCCCGCCTGGCTGCCGTGCAGCAGCGACTGCAGACGCTGACGCTCGGTGGTCAGGGGGCGTCCCATCGACTTCCACCACGTCGCGGACGCCGACGACATCCGTCGAGCCAGGAAGGCGACCCAGCCGAACTCCGCGACAAGGCGCCGTTCCTGCGAAAGCTCGCTCCGTCCTCTGAGTTGCTGCACGGATCGTCTCTCTCGCGACCAGGCGCGGCAGTTCCTCCTCGTAGCGCAGCACGACTGTGCCCGGCCCGCGAGAGCACGTCGCGATCGCGCGCGGGGCGCATCTGCTTCCGACGCTGCCCTCCCAAGCACGACGGCCGGCGCGAGAACAAGGACGGCAATCGTGGTGCGCACGCCCACGCGCCCACCGTACCACGAGGGTCGACCCCTGCGCCGTGTGCTACCGTGGACAGGCTTGGCGCCCAGTGATGGGACCAGAACAGGTTAAAATGTCAGGATTTGGCTTCGGGAGCCATGCCGCTCTATACGGCTGACGCGCTGGTGCTGCGCACCTACAAGCTGGCTGAAGCCGACCGGATCGTGGTGTTCCTGACCGCGGACCGGGGAAGAAGCGCGGCGTGGCGAAGAGCGCGCGGCGGCCGAGGTCGCGGTTCGTGGCGTGCGCTGGAGCCGCTGACGCACGTGCGCGTCGCGTATTTCGAGAAGGAGACGCGCGAGCTGGTCAGCCTGAACTACGCCGAGTTGGTGCGTTCGCCGCTCTCCAGCCCGGGCGATGCGCTCGTCTACGCGAGCTACTTCGCCGAGCTGATCGACGAGTGGGCGCCGGCCGACGACCCGAACGAGACGCTGTACCGGCTGGGCACGTCGGTGCTCGAGGCGATGGCGGAGGGGATCGGCGCGGAAGTGCTGGCACGGTACTTCGAGCACTGGCTGTTGCGGCTGCAGGGCGTGTACCCGCCGCACCTGGTCTGTCACCGGTGCGGGGAGCGGATTCACCGGCCGGCCGGACGCCGGCGCGTGGCTGGCGCCGTCTGACGGCGTGCTGACTTGCGCCCGCTGCGCGGAAGGCCCGGGCGCAGGTCCGTGCGGGACGCCGTTGTCGCCGGGCGCGCTGACATTTCTGGCCGCCGCGCGTACAGCGGCGGGCCGCGCGAGCTTGGCGCGGGGTGGCCGCGGACGTGCTCGTCGAGCTCGAGGCGCTGCACCGCCTGCTGATGGCGCGACACCTCGAGCGCGAGGCTCAGGTCGCTGCGTGCGCTGCGCGAGATGCGGCGAGTGCCGCCGCTGCCGACTGAAACGAACACCTCACGATCGGCGGCTGACCAACGTTGACTTTCCAGGATCTCATCTTCACGCTCTCGCAGTTCTGGGCCGCGAACGGCTGCCTGCTGCAGCAGCCGCTCGACCTCGAGGTCGGCGCGGGCACGTCGCATCCGGAGACGCTGCTTCCGCGTGCTCGGCCCGACGCACTGGAACGTCGCCTACGTGCAGCCGTCGCGCCGGCCCGACGACGGCCGCTTCGGCGAGAACCCGAACCGCCTGTTCAAGCACCATCAGTTCCAGGTGATCCTGAAGCCGTCGCCCGACGAGGTGCAGCGACCTGTATCTGCAGTCGCTCGAAGTCCTGCGGCATCAACCCGCGCCAGCACGACATCCGCTTCGAGGAAGACAACTGGGAATCGCCGACGCTCGGCGCGCTGGGGCATCGGCTGGCAGGTGCTGTTCGACGGCCTGGAGATCACGCAGTTCACCTACTTCCAGCAGGTCGGCGGCATCGATCTCGCGCCGATCTCCGTGCGAGATCACCTACGGGCTCGAGCGCATCGCGATGGCGCTGCAGCGCGTGGACAACGTCTACGACCTCGAGTGGGCGCCCGGCGTGAAGTATCGCGAGGTGCGGCTCCGCGGAGGAGATCGAGCAGTCGAAGCTTACGTGTTCGGCCAGGTCGACGGCGTCGAGCGCGGCCGAGTTCGCCGCGCACCATCGGGATCTGTTCGACGAGCATTACGGCTTCTGCGCAGAAGCTGCTGGCGTCGAACCTGATCTGGCCGGCGCTCGAGCGACTGCCTGAAGTGCTCGCACCTGTTCAACATCCTCGACACGCAGCGGCAGCATCGGCGTCACCGAGCGCACGGCCTACATCCTGCGCGTCCGGCAGCTGGCGCGTGGCGATCGCGAAGGCGTACGTCGAAGGCATGCAGCCGGTGGCACGAAGCCGACTGAATGACGAATGACGAGTGACGATTCAGATGGATCGTGAGCTTCTGATCGAGATCGGCGTCGAAGAGATGCCGGCCAGCTGGCTGCCGGCGCTGACGACGCAGCTCGGCCGCACGTGGCCGCGGCGCAGCTGAAGGCCGCGCGCCTCGACGCCGACGCGCCTGTCGAGTCGTGGACGACGCCACGTCGTCTCACCGCGCGCGTCGCTCGGGTCGCCGAGCGGCAGACCGACCTCGAGGAAGTGGTCAGCGGGCCGCCGGCGTCGACGCGCGTTCGAGCCTGGACGGCAGCCGACGCCGGCGGCCACGGGCTTCGCGCAGAAGAACGGCGTCGAGGTCTCGGCAGCTCGAGCGAGATCGAGACGCCGAAGGGCGCCTATCTCGCGTTCCGCAAGCGCCAGCGCGGCACGCGCCTCGGTGGACGCGCTGCCCGATGTCATGGCGGGCTGCCTGCGCGGCCTCGCGTTCCCCAGGCACGATGAGCTGGGACGCCTAGCTGGACGACGGCAAGGGCGAGCTGCCGTTCGGCCGGCCGATCCGCTGGCTGCTGTTCCTCTACGGTGGGCGCGTGGTGCCGTTCGATCATCCGCCGGACCGAAGCCGCGCAGGCGCCGCTCGTGCAGGAAGTGCGCTCGGGCGCGATGACCTACGGCCACCGCTTCCTCACGACGAGCGGGCGTGCCGGCCGCGCCGTGAAGGTGAAGACGTTCGACGACTACAAGGCGCGCCTGCTGGAGCACTTCGTCGATCCTCGAGCGCGAGGAGCGCCGCGAGCGCATCGCGCGCGAGCTCGAACGTCCACGCCGGGCGCCTCGGCGGCCGCGTGCACCGCGCCGCCGCGCTGGCAGGCGCGGCGCTGCTCGACGAGGTGCCGGATCTCGTCGGAGTGGCCCGTCGGTCGTCCCCGGCATCTTCGCCGTCGGAGTTCCTCGCGCTGCCCGAGGAAGTGCTGACGACGACGATGATCCACCACCAGCATTACTTCCCGGTGGTGGACGACCACGGCAAGCTGAAGCCGGCGTTCCTCGCCGTGACCAACATCGAGGTCGAGCGGCCCGAGCTGATCTCGCGCGAACTCGGAGCGCGTGCTGACGGCGCGGCTGCGCGACGCGCAGTTCTTCTGGAACGCCGACCGCCGCGGCGCTGGCCGAGTCGCATCGAACGGCTCGACACGATCCTGTTCCACAAGAAGCTCGGGGAGCTACAAGGCGAAGGCCGATCGCTCGGAGCAGCTCGCGGGCCTCGGTCGCGCGCGAAGCGCTGGGCGTGCCGGGCGCAGCGGCAGCGCGGCCGCGGCGCGCGCGCTCGCGCAAGGCCGATCTCGCCACCGACATGGTGCGCGAGCTTCACCGAGCTGCAGGGCACGATGGGCGGCATCTACGCGCGCGAGGAAGGGCATGCCCGAGTCGGTCTGGAAGGCGATCTACTACCACTACCTGCCGGTGGCCGTCGATGCCGATGCGCCACCGACGCGCGCGCAGCTCGGCGCAGCGGCCGAGCCGTGGGCTGCCGTGTCGATCGCCGACAAGCTCGACTACGCTGGTCGGATCGTTCGCCGCCGGCGAGCGGCCGACCGGCTCGCGCGATCCGTTCGGCCTGCGCCGTCAGGCGCACGGACCGTTCAGGGTGCTCGCCGATCTGCCCGAGCTGACAGGGTTGACCGTGCGGCCGACCGTCGGCACCGCTGCTCGATGCCGCGGAGGCGTTGCTCGCCGGGTCCGGCGTGGTCCTGACGAGGTTCGCGCGCGCGCCGCTGCGTCGTTCCTCGGCCGAGCGGCTGCGTACGTCCTGCTCGAGCAGCGCGGCTACGACGTCCGCAACGTCCGGGCCGGTCCTGGCCGGCCGTCCGGTCAGCGACATCGAGCCCGCTCGAGGCGCGTCGCATGCTCGAAGCACTGCCCGAATACACCGGCACGCAAGGAGTTCCAGCAGCTGGCGACGGCCTTCAAGCGCGTGAAGAACATCGCGCAGGGAGCTCGCCCGACGCGGAGTTCCTGCCGGCGGAGGCGAGTGGTCAGCCGCTCGGCGCCGCGCTCAGCGAGCCGGCCGAGCAGGCGCTCGTCGCGGAGCTCGATCGGCGCCGGCCGGCGATCGAGCGCGTCGCTCGAGTCCGGCGACACTACCGGCAGGCCTTTGCCGAGGCCGCCGCATTCGGTCCGGTCGTGGACCGGTTCTTCAACGATGTGTTCGTGATGGTGGAGGATCCCGCGCTCAGGCAGGCGCGGCTTCGGCTGATGAAGTCGCTTGCGCGGCTCGTCCTCCGGCTCGCCGACGTCTCTGAGATCGTCCCTCAAACGGAGTCTTAACCGAACATGGCCAAGAAAGTCGTCAAGAAGAAGTCCGGTCGAAGCCGGCGCGAAGTGCGCGCGAGGCAGCGCGTGGTGCGAGCGTAGCTATCGTCTATTACTTCGGGGCGAAGGCTCGACGGCGACCGCACGATGAAGCCGCTGCTCGGCGGCAAGGGCGCGCGAACCTGGCGGAGATGTACCAACGCCGGGCTGCCGGTGCCGCCCGGCTTCACGATCACCACAGAGCGTCTGCACGGCTCTAGGCTACGACGAATCGGCCGCAAGCTACCTCGCCCGCGATCGAGACAGGAGATGGAGCGCCAACGTGGCCGCAGGCGAGAAGCAGACGGGCAAGACGTCTGGCGACTCGACGGCCAACCCGCTGCCTGTCTCGGTCCGGTCCGGCGCGCGAAGTTCTCGATGCCGGGCATGATGGACACGATCCTCAACCTCGGCCTGAACGACGACGCCGTCGAAGGGCCTGCAAGGCAGCGCACGCAGAACGGCCGCTTCGCGTACGACAGCTACCGCCGCTTCATCCAGATGTTCGGCAGCGTCGTGCCTCGAGATCCCGAAGGCGGAGTTCGAGCACGAGTTCGAGGCGGTCAAGACAGGCCAAGGGCGTCAAGCAGCGACACGGATCTCGACGAGGACGGCGCTGCAGCGACGGTGGTCGCGCTACAGAAGAGCTCGTCAAGAAGCAAGACCGAGCAAGGACTTTCCGCAGGATCCGCTCGGAGCAGCTGCGGGGCGCGCGTGACGCGGTGTTCCGCTCGTGGCAGAACCCGCGCGCGAAGCGAATACCGCCGCATCTACGACATTCCCGATCGCATCGGGCACGGCCGTCAACGTGCAGGCGATGGTGTTCGGCAACACCGGCGATCGCTCGGGCACGGGCGTCGGCGTTCACGCGCAACCCGGCGACGGGCGCGAAGGAGTTCTACGGCGAGTTCCTGATCAACGCGCAGGGCGAGGACGTCGTCGCCGGCATCCGCACGCCGAAGCCGATCGCCGAGCTCGAGAACGGTGATGCCGAAGGCCGTACAAGCAGCTGCGCGCAGCATCACGCACGCGGCTCGAGAAGCACTACAAGGACGTCCAGGACTTCGAGTTCACGATCCAGGACGAGAAGCTCTACATGCTGCAGACGCGCAACGGCAAGCGCACCGGCTATGCGGCGGTCGTGATCGCGACGGACCTGGTGGGCGAGAAGCTCGTCACGCCGAAGGACGCGGTGCTCATGGTCGAGCCCGAGGCGCTGTCGCAGTTGCTGGCGCCGATCTTCGATCCGAAGGAATGGAAGGCGCTGCCGGTCGCGACGAAGGGCTCTGCCGGCGTCGCCGGGCGCGCGCGTCCGGCCAGGTCGTGTTCACCGCCGACCACGCGGTCGAGTGGACGCGGCAGGGCAAGAAGGTGCATGCTCGTCCGCAAGGAAACCGTGCCCGACGACATTCACGGGCATGTTCGTCGCGCAGGGCATCCTGACGGCGACCGGCGGCATGACGTCGCACGCGCGCGGTCGTCGGCCGGCAGATGGGCAAGCCGTCGGTCGTCGGCGCCGGCGCGCTCGCAGATCGACGAGCACGGCCAAGACGCGTCGCGCGTCGGCGGCGCCACGCTGAAGGAAGGCGACTGGCTGTCGTTCGACGGGCTCACGCGGCGAAGTGAAGGTCGGACAGGTCGCGACGCAAGCCGAGCGAGATCCTGCAGGTCGTCAACGGCGAGATGAAGGCGGCGGCAGTCGGACATCTACCGCCGCTTCAACCTGCTGCTGACGTGGGCGGACAAGTACCGCCGCTGGGCATCCGCGCCAACGCCGATCAGCCGGATCAGGCGCGAGATCGCCTACAGCTTCGGCGCGCGCGGCATCGGGCTCTGCCGGACCGAGCACATGTTCTTCGGCGAAGGCCGGATCCCGATCGTCCAGAAGATGATCCTCGCCGACAACGAGAAGCGATCGGCGCGCGGCGCTCGAACGAGTTGCTGCCGCTGCAGCGCGGCGACTTCTACGGCGTGTTCAAGGAGATGCACGGGACGCCGGTCACGATCCGGACGATCGATCCGCCGCTGCACGAGTTCCTGCCCGAAGCGCGAAGACCTGATGGTGCGAGATCGCGAAGCTCGAGGCGACCGGCAAAGACGGCGCAAGGAGCTCGACGAGACGAAGACGCTGCTGCACCGCGTCGAGCAGCTGCACGAGTTCAACCCGATGCTCGGCCATCGCGGCGTGCCGTCTGGGCATCACGTATCCGGAGATCACGGAGATGCAGGCGCGCGCGATCATCGAAGCGGCCTGCCAGCTCGCGAAGGAAGGGCAGCAAGGTCGTGCCCGAGATCATGATTCCGCTCGTCGGCGACGTGCGCGAGCTGCAGCGACCAGAAGGCGGTCGTCGTGCGCGTCGCCGACGCCGTGATGAAGGAGCAGGGCGTCAAGGTCGACGTACCTGGTCGGGACGATGATCGAGGTGCCGCGCGGCGCGCTGACGGCCGACGAGATCGCGACGCGAAGCCGACTTCTTCTCGTTCGGCACCAACGACCTGACGCAGCTCACGCTACGGATTCTCGCGCGACGACATCGGCAAGTTCCTGCGGCGCATATCAGGATCGGCGGATCCTCGAGCGCGATCCGTTCGCGTCGCTCGACATCGACCGGCGTCGGCCAGCTCGTCGACGATGGGCACGCGCAGAAGGGCCGCGCGACGCAAGCCGGACCTCAAGGTCGGCGTCTGCGGCGAGCACGGCGGCGACCCGTCGTCGATCGCGCTTCTTCGACAAGGTCGGGCTCGACTACGTGAGCTGCTCGCCGTTCCGCGTGCCCCGTGGCGCGCCTCGCAGCGGCGCAGGCCGCACTGTCGGTGAAGGTGGACGACTGACCTGATCAGTCGCCGCGGCAGGCGTCAGGGGCCGCGTGCGAGCGCGGCAGCCATCTGACGAGCGGAGTCGAAGTCCGGATTGTGCGCGAGCACAGTCCGGAGCTCGTCCACGGCACCCTTCCAGTCCCCGCTCTTGCAGAGCCCCATCGAGAGGTCGACGCCGAGCTCGCTCGCCTCGGGATGGCGATCGAATGCCGGACGCCAGACGTCGATCGCGCGGGCCGTCAGGCCGCGCTCAGCGAGGATGACGCCGAGGTTCGTGGCGGCCACGGGCTGGCTCGCGATCGATGTCAATCGACTGCCTATAGAGCGTTTCGGCCCGGCCGAGCCGGTTCCCGGCCTGCTCGAGTGCGCGAGTCGGGTGAGCACCTCCGGATCGGACCCGCGGCGCGGGGAGACTCCTTCGAGGAGCCGTCGCGCCTCGTGCGCAGCCACGCGTTGCCGCGCAGCGCGATTTCCGCGGCTGCCAGGCCCAGGTCGCGAGCGTCAGGCGACGCACGCCAAACAGCACCAGCTTGTCGCCGAGCGGGCGGACCTGGGCGGCGCCTCGTTCACGCAGGATCCGGTGATCGGTGACGGCCGTGTGACCGATGTCGGCGCTGTCCACGCGCGGCATGTGACACGCCACGCAGTCGCGCTGCTCCGGGTGATGCCGTTCCGCAAGCGTGGCGTGACACTGGAGGCAGCGAGCGCGATATACTCGGCGCGCGCGGCCGGTTCTGGCTGGACGTGCGGATTGTGACAGGACAGGCACGACATCCGGTCGCCGCTCTTCCGCTTGCAGACGCTCTCGGCCAGCGACTCGACGGGCTGACGGCTCCACGCGCGGCGCTGGCGGCGTTGGCGAAGACGAACACGGCCATCGAGTCGGCCAGGCGCTCGCCGGGCCGGACAGCCGGTCAACGTCCTTCCGGCGCGCGCGATTCTCGCCTGCCCTTCGAGATGGCACTGCGTGCAGATGCTGTCGCGGGCCTCGGGCGCCAGCGCTGCCGGGTCGACTCATCTCGCCGTGCCCGGCCATGATCGCCCCGGGCCCGTGGCAGCGCTCGCAGCCGACCCCATCCTGACCGAACGCCTCACCTTCCGAACCGGTTCGTGGTGCCGCTCTCCGGCGTCGCGACCCGGCTCGCATGGCAGAACGGACAGGTCTGGTCGACGACGTGATTCAGCGGCATGGTCGTGAGATCCGCATAGCCGGGCGACATGTCCCATGCGCGGGCGCGGGCGTAGTAGTTGATTGGCGACTGGTAGAGGAACCGATCGATCGAGAAGAGGAACGTCCGGCCGCGCGTGTTCGACCCGACGAAGTACCTCAGTGGCACGCGGCCGCGACGGCCCGGTCTCCGGGCGCTCGAAGGACAGTATCACCTGCTCGCCTTCAGCGAAGACACGCGGTAGCGGATGCCGGAGCGGGCATGCGTGAAGACACCCTCGATGAGGCCGGGCCGCGCGGGCCCGCTGGTCCGCGCCATGGGCGTTCGAGCGTAAGTGTCGTAGATCTCGCGGTGGCAGGGGCGGCACGCTCGCATTACCGACGTCAGTCGGCCGCGGGGACGGGAGCCGTCGTGGAGCCTGTGGTCGCGATCGCAGTCAGTGACGTGAGCGCGACCGCAAAGAGCGGACGCCGACCGGGCGAGTCGCGCCGGGCGCCGCGCTGTCACGGCTCTCCGATGGCTGATGGCATTGTGGCTGACCGCTCCTGCCCGGCATTCTAGCGCAGGGCGGCCGAAGGCACGATGTTTGCTAAAGTCTTGCGCATCCCGGTCGATGCTAGGATCTGCGGTGGACGCACCGAGCGACTCCGATGACACGCCGCGCAGCCCGCACCAGCATGTGATCTCCATCTGGGTGAATCTGAACGGTCGCACCGACAGCGGCCGACCGCGTGGATCCGGCCTGCATACAGACCCGGCCAGCGGCGCCAAGGTCTGGGTGGATCTGGCGGGGCTTTTCTGACGCCTCGAGAGTACTGGCGGTGCTGTCCGGCGTCTTCCACTTTCATCCACTGGCCGTGGAAGACGCCATCGCCCAGGTGCACCATCCCAAGATCCCGAGCTACGACGGCTACCTCTACCTGATCCTGCACGGCATCGACTACAAGAAGTCGGAAACCGCGTTCGCGACGCACGACATCGACTTCTTTCTCGGCGCACACGTATCTGGTGACCGTCCACGACGGTGCAGACGCGCAGCGCGGCGTCCATCCGGGACGTCTGTTCGCGCAGCCAGCAGGTCCTCGGCGAAGGGCCGGCGGCGCTGATGCACCGCATCATCGACCAGATGGTGGACAACTACCGGCCCGAGGTGGAGGAGCTGGAGCAGTGGCTCGACGAGCTGGAAGATCGCGCTTCCGGGCGCCGTCGAAGGACATCATCCGCGAGATCCTCGACGTGAAGCGCGACATCACCGGGTTGCGCCGCATCGCGACGCCGCAACGCGGACGCGATCGGCCGGCTGGCGCGCCGCGAGTTCCCGATGATCAGCGACGAGCTGGCGCACCGGTTCCGCGACGTATACGACAACCTCGTGCGCATTGCCGATGAGGCGCTCATCTTCCAGGATCGGTGACGAGCATCCTCGAAGCGCACCTCTCAAACGTGTCGTATCGGCTGAACGAAGTGATGAAGGTGCTCACCGTGATCACGGTCATCTTCATGCCAGTTGACCCTGGTCGCCGGCATCTACGGATGAACATGCACCTGCCCGGCGTCGGCGGCGCCGAGGAATCCGCGGATGTTCTGGGGAGCTGGATCCTTCGGCATGATCGCCACTGTCCTGCATCATGCCGTGGTTCTTCCGTCGGCGGGGATGGATCTGAGAACGACGAATGACGAATGACGAATGACGAATGACGAATGACGAGTGACGAATGACGAGTGGAGACGCACTGACACGTGACCCTTGTTTCAGGCACGCGGCTCGCGCCTATGAGATTATCGCCCTTCTGGGCGAGGGAGGCGCTGGGAGTTCACCGTGCCACCGATGTCCGCTTGGGGCGCCACGTTGCCATCAATAAAAGCCTTTAAGTTCTTCCGTTTCTTCTGACCCCGAACACGTCCTCCGCTTCGGCAGCGCAAGAAGTATCGGGCTGCCCCCTGTCTCTGAACCACCCTCACATAGTCACGATCCACGAGGCATCGGCCACCAGGACCAGCTGGTCTACATCGTGATGGAGCCGTCGTGGCCATGAAACCTCCCCAGCGTGGCTTGGCGGCGGCGCCACACCGCGACGAGTTTCGACTTCGTCGCCACTTCAGAAAGGCGAGCGCCCTGGCGGCTGCGCCTCATGGGCGTGAAAATAGTCCATCGCATCTCGCCGGAGAATCTGATGTCCGGTCCGATGGATCGCCCGTGAAATCAGGTGGACTTTCGCCGCCTTCGTCCTCCCGTGACCGGGACATCAATGGCCGGAACGGTGGCAAGCCACGGCGCTCCTGGGCAAACTGATCGGCACTCTGGCATGCGATGTCGCCCGAACAGGCGGGCGCTGCGCCGTATCGACAACGCAGCGACACTTCGCCCGATCCGATCTGTCACGGCAGGCGCCTCTGGGCGCACATCCGTTCGCCAGGCAGACGATCATCGACCAGCTCCATGCCGTGATACGGACGACCCTGCGCCGCCGCTGGCCGGTTCCAGCGGTCCCCGCAGACTGCGTCTCGAGGTGTTCATGAAGCGCCCGCAGACCGATATCACTGATGCGCGAGCTGTCACTGCCGACTTGCAGCTGGCCAGGCAAGCGGGCGAGCGGGCGACAGGGGCCCGAGGCGATCGTCAAAGAAGCCTGATGCTAGGGTTCGCGCTGATTGTGCTGGTCGGCGGGTGCGCGCCGTCGGCGGTGGCTCACCGATTCGAGTTGACGATCACATCGGGGCCGACGCTGTGCAGCTGACCCATTTTTCCACCGCAGCCTGGACCGCTGGTCTTTTTCGCCAGACGGCCGGCAGATCGCGCTGTCGTGGACGACCCCGGTAGTCCCCAACACCAGATCCGCGTCATGTCGGCGAATGAGGCGACCCTACGCGTGACGAACGATCCGGAACCCGAAGATTTCCGGCCTTTTCGCCTGATGGCCTCCGGATCCTCGCAGCATGGCGTCCTCTGTCCCGGTTGGCGCTGGGATTCTTTCGGTGGTGCCCGCTGCGGAGCGAACCTCAACTGCCGCTCGCAAACGCGACACTACCTGCTGCAGTGGATGCCGGAACGACGCTCCTTTCCGAGTTCAGGCAAGGAACCGACCGCCATTGTCACGGCCGCGGAAGATCGCACGAACGAACGCGACGCATGTTCCGCCACCAGGAGGGATGGCGCATTTCTCCGACGTGCTCACCTGACGGCCATCGGGTGCTCATCGGTAGATGGGCGCCGGCGCCACTGCCGCCGGTGCTCGGAGATACGCTTCGGCTGTGTTGTCGACTCCACAGGTGCCTGAGAGAGTTCGTCGCCGGCTGGCACTCCCGCGGTGCCGCATGATGTTTCGCAGCTGGTCGCGCGATGGACGTTGATTCATTTCGTGTCCGGACGCGATGCCCTGGCTGGCACGTGGCGCCAGCCGGCCGGCGGCGGATCCTCCGCGGTGACCTGATAGCCGCCTGCTGCGCCAGCAAAGCTGGCACTTTGCCGTCGCGCCGGATGGTGTAGTCGATCGTGGCGCGAGCGCGAAACGTTGGAGCATATTGTGATGCGGGCGAGGCGACGGCGTTGACGAGCAGTTGAGTGTTGAGGCAACGCGCGGGAGCCTCGGCTCCTCGAACGACGGTCGATGGATCTTCTACGTCGCAGCGCTGAGAGCCTCCTGGGTCCGATGGATGAGATCGATCGGATGAGAACCCATCCGACCGCCGGTGCCAGTGGCCGGACAGCGCAGCTGGTCGTGCCCAATCCGGACGGGACCCGGTATGCGTTCACCGTCGGAGTGAGGACGCCGGACCAGAGCTTTGGGTTGGCATGACGAGCGGCACCGCCGCGGCGCGGGGTGGAAGGCGCTGGAGACCAGTCGAAAGTCCCCGTTCTCTCGCCAGACGGCCGACTGCTTCGTCCGCAGCACCACCGCCGGCGCACTCCGGATCTGGCGTGCATCGCGGCCGACGGCTCAAAGCAGGAGGTGGTCAGCGAGTCCGAATCAGATGAGTTTGAGAGCAGTCTCTCCATTTGACACTGGTTGAAGGGTCAGGAACGGTCCGTCTGCCATTGAATCGTGGTTTCTACCCAGCTGACGGTCGTGCGTGACCGTCACGACGGATCTTTCGAGACAGGACGCTGTCGTGGGCTCCGGGATCGAACGTGCATTTCTTCGCCTCAGCGATGGTGCCGGAATTCCTGGGAGTTGCCGAACCCCAGCGGGCAACCATGCCGCCGGGACTTCGGCGATCCACCTGACCCCGACCGCCTGCGCCAGGCCGGTGCGCAAGAACCGAAGGGCGGGTTCTTCACGAGCGTTCCGCCCTCCCCCGAGAGCAATACGCAACTGAACGGGCACA
>ERZ1370068.8953-contig-7768_pt1 | contig 32255 bp, 30 predicted proteins | sample MGYA00561227_ERZ1370068 | MGnify/ENA primary metagenome ERZ1370068 (study PRJEB38410, sample SAMEA6850437) | metagenome | study: Metagenomic assessment of the ecological functions of the soil: analysis of the soil microbiota associated with the...
GGTATGCCCGTTCAATTTACGTATTGCTGCGTGTTACCACTGTCGTAGTGCTAACTTCACGAACGGACAGCGCCAGTTGTGCCACTCGAGCACGACGTACCAGCCTTTGAAATCGGAAGCTTCCGCGTTTTGCCTTCGAATCGACGGCGCTGAAGAACGGCGCGGGTTGCCCGACCTTGGCCACGTCGGCGGCGTGGGCTCCGACGGCGACGGTGACGAGGCGGTGAGGCAGCGGCGACGAGCATTTGTTTCCAGACCTTCGTAGCCTTTATCGCATCCATTCACACCAGTTGGCTCGAGCTTTTGGAGCTCGGTGATCACGATAGTGGGGGTGAGAATCTGCGGCAGGATCGTCGGGGCCTCGTTCTGGCAGCCGCTTCTGTACAGCACGTAGAGCGGCACGCCGTCACGGCGAACTCCTGCAGGGCGCGGGTGATCTCGGCGTCAGGACGCGTCCACGATCGGCGCGGACCGCGACTACGCCGAGCTTCTGCACTGGCGGCGACGACCTCGGCAGTCTCAGCGCGACCTTCTTGTTCCACCTGACATCACGCACCACACGGCGGTAAGTCGACGAAGACCGGCCGACCTTGCGCCGGAGCTCGGGACGAGCCGTCGAGAAGGGCTCCCATTCGAACGCCGCATGCGCGGCACTGCCACGACTGCGCCGACGCGCGCAGCGCCGGCGTCGATGGGCACGATCGTCAGGCTGAGGAGTGCCGCGACCGCCACCGCGGCAGCTGCCACGACGCGGGCGGCAGGCGTACCCGACCAGCGCCCCGACCCGCGGCGGCGAAGGCGATCAGCACGAGCCCATCAGGATCGCGCCGACCGCTTGCGGCCCCGCCTGAAAGCTCGCGACCCATACAGGCCAGACGACGGTCGCGAGCGGAGAGAAACGCGAGCAGCTGCTTCAGCGTTTCCATCCATGGACCGGGCCGCGGCATGTGGGCTGGCGAAGGCGCGGGGACGAACGTCACGAGGACGTAGGGAAACGCGAGGCCCCGGGCCGAGGCTCGTGAAGAGACGGCAGGCGCCGTCAGGGGCGGGCTAGCCGGGCGCGTAATACCGAGCGCGGTCCCCATGAAGGGCGCCGTGCAGGGTCGCGACGACGGTCGCGAGCACGCCAGTGAAAAACGCGCTGCCGTCGTTCTCGCCGACGGTCAGGTGCTGGCAGAAACGCCCATGATCGACCGCCGACCGACACGACGTCGAGCAGCACGAGCGCCATCAGAAGAAGAGCCCACGGCGAGCCCGGCAGTCACGGTCAGGTTCTGCGGTTGGAACCCCATCGAGCTCGGCGCCGCCGCCGCGCCGCGAGCACTCCGGCGAGCGCCCAGAACGAGACGACGATGCCGGCAGCATTGCACGAGACCGTGGCGGCGGGCGTGGTGGCGATCTCGCCGCCGAGCCCGGCGAGCGCAAGGCCCAGCGAGCGCGAGCACCAGGCACGCACGGCATCAGTTGAAACAGAAAGCCGCCGAGGAGGCGAGGGCGATCAGGGTCGCAGGCGGGCCCGTCGACTGAACCGCTGCAGGAACAGCCGCGGGCGGCGCGGCGCAAGCGCCGTCACGGCGGCAATCACCGGCGTCGTGACGTCGTACGCGTGGTCGGCGATTGCGGGCACGCCCGCGAGCCGCTGGTGCCGTACTGCGCGGAGGGTGGGCGCGAGGCGAAAGCCGTCGGGCGTCAGGTCAGGGTTTGCGCCGCCGAGGCTCGAGCGCCTCGCGATCAGCTGCGAAGAAGAAGGCCTCGGGTCGTGAATCCAGCCGGCATGCGTTCGCCGTGCACCACGAGTGCGAGATGATCGCCGGCGCGCTCGGCGGCGACGCGCGCCAGCCTGCGGGCGCGGGTTCCGGGAAACGCTGGGCCACTGCGAAGCGCTGGCCCACCCCCTCCACGGCGCGACAATTACGCGCGCCACTCGTCGCGCGCCAACGACAGCGAGAGCGCCGCGCTTCCCGGAATGCATTCCTCGCGATTGCACACCCAGCCAATGCGTTTGCGCCTGGAGGTCCAGCGGCGCGCCCGGCGCGAGATCGCGTGCGACCGTGATCGGCGCGGCCAGCCAGGGACACCTCGCCGCCGTAGCCGAAGTTCACGAGCGAGCCGACCTCGATCCGAGCTGGGGTCAGCCACTCGAAAGGCGCGCCGGCGCCACCGGGGGAAGCGTCCGCTCGATGCGGGGGCTTCACCGGGGTCATGGATTCTTCGGTACACGTGCCACTCGTTCTCGGGCTGAAGGCGTACGCCAAGCGCGCAGCGTCTGTCCGGGCAATCGCGACCGCGGCGTCGGCGACGAGCTCGACCTGAACGATGCTTGGCGGCGATCAGCGCCGCGCCAGCCAGCCGCGCACTTTCTGCCATGACGAGCGTCACGTGAGCACCGTTGCCGTGCCGAGCCGCACGGCGGTCGAACGTCCGACCACCCGCCGCTTCGATTTGCACGCTCGCCAGCCCCGCGCATCCCCATCAATGATAGCGGATCGCGCGCCGCCGTCCTGATCCTTGCCGCGCGGGAGCCTACTCGCGCGACTTGATCGCCGGCGATTCGCTCACGTAAGCCCCTCATTCTCGGCAACCCGAGTACGGCATCTTCTTGCGCCGACGCACGAGACTTTGGAGAAGTGCGCATGGACGAAGAACAGATTCCGGAGCTTCCGGGACGATCTGCGGTTCCGGGTGGCGGAACCTCAAACAGGACTGGTTCTGAAATCGGGCGACGTGTCGATCCGCAACATCGACGTTGCTGTCCATCATCGGCGTCGTTCACGGACTATCCTCGCGCCCTGGAGTTCGGCTGCGGTTGGCGGCCGCATGCTGCTCCCACCTCGGGACGTCAGCGCCCGAAGATCGAAGGCTGCATGGCGTGGACACATCGATGCCGAGGCGATCGCATGGGCATCGACCCACATTCCCTGGGCCAGGTGCTCGGTCAACGACGGCCTGCCGCCGCTCCGCTTTTCCCGACGCCCACTTCGACCTCGTCTTCAATCAGAGCGTGTTCACCCACCTGAACCCAGAGCTATCGGGACGCGTGGCTCGCCAACCAAGGCTCCGTCGCGTGGTGAAGCCCGGCGGTGTACTCGTGCTTTCCGTTTCGGCGAGCATCCATTCGGGCAGCTCACGTCCCAGTCGCATCGCGACGCGGCGCCGATCCTTCGCCGCTCATCGAAGTATCGAACGAGAACTCGTATTCATCGAGGACGACAGCTGGAGTCGGCGGCCCGTTTCCCGACTTCTACCATTCGACGTTTCATGCGCCGTGGTACGTGTTCGAGCACTGGAGCCGGTACTTCGACATCAAGGCATGCGTGCCGCGCGGCTCGCTCGACTTCAGGACCTCCTGCTGCGTCGCCCCAGGCTCCCGCCGCTCGCCGTGGCGGCAAATCCCAGCCGCCGTTCCACTTGCCGTGGAGAATTCGCCCCGCCGCCCGCTCATTTGATGGCGCCAGCACTTCCCGCAGGCGCATGCAGCGGATCCGCAGCCGCCACAGATATCGGCACTCTCTGCAAGCCTACGCGGTTGCTCTCCCACCGCGTCTATAGTTACCTACTCACGAGTGGCCGGCTACTTCGCGAACATCAAGGAGACCGTGAGCACCATCTTCGAGGGGATGGCGATCACGTTCTCGCACTTCGTCCAGGCCCCTACACCGTCAGTACCCCGACCGCGTGCCGATCCGGATCCAGGACACGCTGCCGTTCCGCTACCGCGGCATCCTCGCGTCTGACATGGAGATCTGCACCGGCTGTCTCGCCTGCGAGCGCGCGTGTCCGATCGACTGCATCGTCATCGAAGCGCGTCATGGACAAAGCGACGCGCCAGATGACGCTGAACCGCTTCGACATCGACATCGCGAAGTGCATGTACTGCGGGCCTTTGCAGCGAGGTCTGTCCGACCGGCTCGATCCACCGCACCTCGGAGTTCGAGGGCGCGGACTTCACGCTGCAGAGCATGCTGCGCCGCTACATCACGACGCCGGTGCGCGGCCTACAGGCCGAAGAAGGGCCCGAGACCGATCCCGGTGGTCGGGCCCGATCCTCGAGCGCGGCATGACCTACCTCGAGGACTTCGCGCCCGGCGGTCGCGGCGGCGCCGGCAGCGAAAGCGGCGACCGCCGCGCACCGGCGCCCGCGGCGGGCGCGCCGCGCCGACGCGCTGCCGCCGCGCCGCGACGGCGACTCGATGGCTCTCCACGCGCTGCTCGTCGCCAATCGCGGGAGATCGCGATCCGCATCCTGCGGGCCGCGGCCGACGGCGGACCTCCGGACCGTCGCGGTGCACTCCGAGGACGATGCCGCGTGCCTGCACGTGCGCGAGGCCGACGTGGCGCGCGCGCTCCCGGCAGCGGCCCGGCCGCATACCTCGACGTCGACGGCGGTGATCGCGGCGGCGCGAGGCCGACGGGCTGCGACGCCGTGCATCCAGGCTACGGGTTCCTCGCCGAGCGCGCCGACTTCGCCGCGCGCTGCGCCGACGCCGGCCTCGTCTTCGTCGGCCCGCGCCCGAGGTGCTCGCGATCTTCGGCGACAAGAGCCGCGCGCGGGCGCTCGCGGCGCGCTCGACGTGCCGCTGCTGCCGGGGACGAGCGGCGCCGACCACGCCTCGACGAGGCGCGCGGCGTTCCTCGCGCCGCGCCGCCCGGGCGGCGCGCGTCGTGCTGAAGGCGATCGCGCGGCGGCGGCGGGCGCGGCATGCGCGTCGTCGCGCGACGCCGCACGGCGCTCGCCGAGGCCTTCGCACGCTGCCGCTCGGAGGCCGAGGCGGCGTTCGGCTGCGGGCGACCTCTACGTCGAGCGCTACCTGCCGCGGGCGCGCCACGTCGAGGTGCAGATCGTCGGCGACGGCAGCGGCGCCGTCGCGCGCTCGGCGAACGCGAGTGCTCGCTGCAGCGCCGGCATCAAAGCTCGTCGAGATCGCGCCGAGCCCGAGCCTCGCGCCCGGCGCTGCGCGGCGCGGCTCGTCGCCGCGGCGCGTCCGCATGGCGGACGCGGTGCGCTACCAGAGCCTCGGCACCTTCGAGTTCCTGGTCGACGCCGAGCGGGCGCCGGTGGCGCCTTCTACTTCCTCGAGGCGAACCCGCGCCTCCAGGTCGAGCACACGGTGACCGAGGCGGTGACCGGCGTCGATCTGGTCGCGGCGCAGCTCCGGCTCGCCGGCGGCGCGACGCTCGCCGACGCTCGGCCTCGGCGCGCCGACGCGGCATCGCGCCGGCGCGGCTACGCGATCCAGCTCCGCGTCAACATGGAGACGATGCGCGCCGACGGCGACGCCAAGGCCGGCGGCGGCACGCTCACCGCGTCTTCGAGCCGCCGACCGGGCCGGGCGTGCGCGTCGACACGCTGCGGCTACGCCGGCTACACCACGAGCCCGCGCTTCGACTCGCTGCTCGCGAAGATCGTCGTGCACGCGCCGCCGGCGGCTTCGCGTGCCGCCGTGGCGCGCGCGCAGCGCGCGCTCGCCGAGTGCCGCATCGAGGGCGTGCCGACCAACCTCGGCTTCCTGCAGGCGCTGCTCGCGCCATCCGGACGTCGCCGCCAACGCCGTCGACACCGGCTTCGTCGAGCGCCACGCCGCCGCGCTGGTGGCGGCGGCCGCGCGATCACCCGCGGCACGACTTCGCCGACGCGCGCGAGCAGCGGCGGCGCCGACGGCGCGCCGCTCGCGGGCGCGCGCGTCGACGCGCGAACGATCCGCTCGCGGCGGTGCTCGCGCACGGCAAGATCCGGCGGGCGTCGGCGCGCATCGCGCGGCGCGTGCCGCGCGCGCCGCCGCGGACGACGCGGGCGACGGTACGCTCGCGGTGCGTGCGCACGATGCAGGGCACGATCGTCGAGCGTCGACGTCGCGGCGGGCGACGTCGGTGCGCGCCGGGCAGACGCTCCTCGTCATGGAAGCGATGAAGATGGAGCACGTCGTCGCCGCGCCGAGCGCGCGGGCGTCGTGCGGCGCGTCGCGGTCGGCGAAGGGCGACACCGTCTTCGAGGGCCACGTGCTGGCGCTGCTCGAGCGCGACGAGCGCGACGCCGAGAGCGCGCCGTGCGGCGGCCGACGACGGTCGGCCTCGACCACGTCGCGTCCGACCTCGCCGAGGCGCTCGACGCGCCACGCCGTCGGCCACGACGCCGCCGCGTCCCGAGGCGGTCGCGCGCCGCCGCGCGACCGGCCAGCGCACCGCGCGCGAGAACGTCGACGACCTCTGCGACCCGGGACGCTTCGTCGAGTACGGCGCGCTCGTGATCGCGGCGCAGCGCCAGCGCCGCTCGGTCGAGGACCTGATCGCGAAGACGCCGCGCCGACGGCCTCGTCGCCGGCATCGGCACGGTCAACGGCGCGCGCTTCGGCGACGGAGCGCGCGTCGCTGCGTCGTGCTCGCGTACGACTACACCGTGCTCGCCGGCACGCAGGGCGCGCAGAACCACCGCAAGAAGGACCGCATGCTCGAGATCGCCGAGCGCCAGCGCCTGCCGGTCGTGCTCTTCAGCGAGGGCGGCGGCGGGCGGCCCGGCGACACCGACGCGCTCGGCATCGCCGGGCCTCGACGTGCCGACGTTCCAGGCGCTTCGCGCGGCTCTCGGGGCTCGTGCCGCTCGGTCGGCGTCAACTCGGGCTTCTGCTTCGCCGGGAACGCCGCGCTGCTCGGCTGCTGCGACGTCGTGATCGCGACCGCCAACTCGAACATCGGCATGGGCGGTCCGGCGATGGTCGAGGGCGGCGGGCTCGGCGTCTTCCGTCCCGAGGAGATCGGGCCGATGAGCGTGCAGGCGCCGAACGGCGTCGTCGACGTCGCGGTCGCCGACGAGGCCGAGGCGGTGCGGCGTCGCCAAGCAGTACCTCGGCTACTTCCAGGGCTCGGTCGCGCGACTGGGCGTGCGCCGACCAGCGCCGCGCTGCGCGCGCTCGTGCCGGAGAACCGCCTGCGCGTCTACGACGTGCGCCGCGTCGTGACGACGCTCGCCGACACCGGCTCCGTGCTCGAGCTGCGCCGCGCCGTTCGGCCACGGCATGGTGACGGCGCTCGCGCGCATCGAGGGCCGGCCCGCTCGGCATCGTCGCCAACAACCCGACGCACCTCGCCGGCGCGATCGACCGCCGACGGCGCCGACAAGGCAGCGCGCTTCCTCCAGCTCTGCGACGCCTTCGATCTGCCGGTCGCTCTTCCTCTGCGACACGCCCGGCATCATGGTCGGGCCCGAGATCGAGAAGACGCGCGCTCGTGCGCCACGCGGCGCGGCTCTTCGTGGTCGGCGCGAGCCTCACGGTGCCGTTCTTCACGATCGTGCTGCGCAAGGGCTACGGCCTCGGCGCGCATGGCGATGGCGGGCGGCAGCTTCAAGGCGCCGGCTCTTCACGGTGGCGTGGCCGACCGGCGAGTTCGGCGGCATGGGCCTCGAGGGCGCGGTGAAGCTCGGCTTCCGGAAGGAGATCGCCGCGCTCACCGACCCCGCCGAGCGGCGCGCGCTCTTCGAGCACGATGGTCGAGCGCATGTACCGCGCACGGCAAGGCGCGTGAGCGCCGCGTCGCACTTCGAGATCGACGACGTCATCGATCCCGCGGACACGCGCCGCGTGATCACGAGCGCGCTCGCCGCGGTGCCCGAGCCGCCGCGCCGCGCCGCGCAAGAAGCGCCCGTGCATCGACGCGTGGTGATCGCGCGGACGCGTGAGCATGCCGGGCTCCGTGCGATGGCGTATCCTCGCATGACGATGCGCATCGCGGTCTGCAGCCTGGTCGTCGACGGGGTCGCCGCTGGCGCGGGCGGCCGGGCCTGGTGCGCTCGCTCCGCTGGTTCGGCGGCACCGCCGCCATGGCGCCCGGTCGCGCTCGTCGACGACGCAGGCGCTCGATCCCGAGGTGACACGCGCGCTCGCGGCGGAGGGCGTCAGCCTGCAGGTCGCCTCCCGGACTGGCGGCCGCTCATGGCGGAGGTCGTCGCCGGACTCGCGGTCGACCTGGCCCTGCTGGTCAGGAGCGAGACGTTGATCCTGCAGGATCCGACGGCGGCACTCGTGCGAGAGGGCAGTTGGTGCCGCCGGCCGAGGCGATCGCGGCCCACGTCGAGCCGGCGCTCGTTCACCATCGCCCGGGCGATCCGGTGGACGCGCCCATGCTGACGGCGGCGCAGGAGGATCTGTTCGCGGTGCTGGAAGCGGCGCGGGTGGGCAGCGGGACGCGGGATCGAGGCGGGCGACCGACGATTGGACGCCGTCGCGGGCGACGGCTATGAGACGCGCGGTCGCGAGCAGCCGCGGTGATGCGCGGGGCTCGCAACCCGACGTCGTTCGCACGCCCATGAGCACGGTCACCGCGCATCGCGCGCCGCCTACGGGCGCCGCCGTCTGTACCATCGTCTCGAAGAACTACCTGCCGTACGCGCGCGTGCTGGCGCGCTCCGCTCGCCGAGCGTCATCCCGAGCTGCCGTGCTTCGTGCTGCTGGTCGACGAGATCGACGGCTACTTCGACCCCGCGGCCGAGCCGTTCACCGTCGTCGCGCCTCGACGAGCTCGGCGTCCCGAACCTCGTCGGGCATGTGCTTCCGCTACACGGTGCTCGAGCTCAACACGGCCGCTCAAGCCGTCCTTCTCGCGCATCTCTTCGCGCGCCACGGGTTCGAGAAGGTCGTCTACTTCGATCCCGACATCCTCGATCCTCGGCGCGCTCGACGCGTCTCCTGCGCGCGCCTCGACGACGCGGCGATCCTGCTGACGCCGCACCTCACGGCGCCGCTCCCCGACGACGGACTCGTGCCGAGCGAGATCAACATCCTGCAGGCCGGCACCTACAACCTCGGCTTCGTCGCGCTCGCGCGCCGGGCGAGCGCGCGCGCGCTGCTGCGCTGGTGGGAGGCGCGGCTCGCGGACCGCTGCCAGATGGCGGTCGAGCGCGGCATGCACGTCGACCAGAAGTGGATCGACCTCGTGCCGGGCTTCTTCGACGACGTCGCGATCGTGCGCGATCCGAGCTGGAACGTCGCGTACTGGAACGCGCCGCACCGGCCGATCGTGCGGGACGGCGACCGGCTGGACTGATCGACGGCGTGCCGTGCACGTTCTTCCACTTCAGCGGCTTCGATCCGAGAACCCGAACGTGGTCTCGAAGCACCAGAGCCGCCTCGCGATGGCCGACCTCGGCAGCGGCGCCGGGCTCTACGCCCGCTACCGCGAGCTCCTGCTCGACGCCGGGTTCGCGACGGCGCGCTACTGGCCGTATGCTTCGCGACTGCTTCGACAACGGCGTACGCATCCCGGCGGCGGCGCGCCGGCTGTATCTCGCAGCTCGGCGATCGCGCCCGCCGTTTCGGCAACCCCTTCGAGACCGGACGGCCGCAGAGCTTCTACGCGTGGCTGAACGAGCCGATCGACCGGCGGACCGACATCGTCGTGACCCGGCTCTGGCACGCGATCCACGGCGCGACGCCGGCCATGCAGGCGGCGTTTCCCGATCTGCTTCGGGCAGGACCGGCTCTCGTTCGCCAACTGGACGGCGCACCACGGCGGCGCGCAGTACGGCGTCGACGTCGAGCTCGATGCCCGGAGCTGCTCGACGCCGAAGGGCAGCCGGCGAGCCCGGGCGTACGCATGCGGCGGCGGCTCTATCGGCGTGTCGTCGAGCCGGCGCTGCCGGTGCTGAAGCCGCTCGTGCGCGGCACGGTCGCGCGCAATCCGGAGGTCTGGCGGCAGCATCGTCCACACCCGGATGCGCTTCACGGGCGACCCGCGCCTGCGTGCCGCGCGCGTCATCCCCGCGCGCACGGCGCCGCGCCCCATGCTCGGCGTCGAACGTCGCCGGCTACGCGCAGTCGGAGAAGGGCGTCGGCGAGGCGATGCGAGCGAGCTCCGCACCCTCGACGCCGCCGGCATCCCGTACGTCGTCAACAACTTCGTCGACCACTTCTCCGACAACCGCGACGCGAGCGTCGACCACGTGCGTGAGAATCCCGTACCCGGTGAACCTCGTGCACGTGAACGCCGACCAGGTGGAGCACTTCGCCGCCACCAACGGCGTCGCGCTACTTCCAGGAGCGCTACAACATCGGCCACTGGGTGTGGGAGCTGTCGCGTTTCCCGACGCGTACCAGCGGAGCTTCGACTACTTCGACGAGATCTGGGTGCCGACCGCGTTCGCGCAGGACGCGGTCGCGCGGAACGCGCCGATCCCGGTCGTCCGCATCCCGTACTCGCTGTCGCCGCGCCCGGCCACGACGCTCACGCGCGACCACTTCGGCTGGACGCCCGACCGCTTCGTCTTCCTCTTCATCTTCGATTTCTCGTCGTACCTCGACCGCAAGAACCCGCTCGGCTTGCTGCGCGCGTTTCGGCGAAGCGTTCGCGCCGAGCGACGACGTGTTGCTCGTGCTGAAGTGCGTGCCATCGCGAGGCGCTCGCCGGAGGGCTGGCAACAGGTGTTCGAGGCGGCGGCGCGATGCCCGAACGTCACCATCATGCGCGACGATGCTGCCGCGCGACGAGATCGACGCGCTCGTCCAGCTCTGCGACTGCTACGTCTCGCTGCACCGCTCCGAGGGCTTCGGCCTCACGATGGGTGAGGCGATGAGCCACGGGAAGCCCGTCATCGCGACCGGCTACTCCGGCAACATGGACTTCATGACCGCCGCCAACAGCCTCGATCGTCCGCCATCGCTTGATCGAGCTCGACCGCGACCACGGACCGTACCGGCGCGGCATGGAGTGGGCCGATCCCGACCTCGCGCACGCCGCTCAGAGCTGATGCGCTGGGTGTACTGCGCATCGCGACGGAGGCGGCGATGATCGGGGCGCGGGCGCGGGAGGACGTCCGGGAGCAGCTGGCGCCGGCGACCGTCGGGGATCTCGTGAAGGCGAGGTTGCAGCTGGATCGCGACGCGCAGCGGGTTGGGGTGAGGGCTCGAACTAGGGGTTGGTAGGGGTCGGGTGTCGAGGTGCGGCTCGTTCGTGCAGGTGAGCGCGCGGCGAACGGTTGGTGGCGGGATCTCAGTCGAGTTTCCGAATCGTCAGTGGCATCGCGCATTAGCCCTGCGAGGCCGGTCAGCGTTCGTCGAATTCCATGGAACTGTCCAAATCGAGTTGGGCAGCGAAGGGCGAACGGCGTAGGTCTGGAGGACGACAATGGATACGAACCTCGCCCAAGGTCCACCAATCTTCGATCCCTTCACCCCCGAGTTCCTATCCGACCCCTTTCCCAGTCCTGCGCCGTCTACGGACAGAGGATCCGGTCCACCGTAGCCGATTCGGGTGGGTCCTAACTCGCTACAACGATGTTGTCGCGGCGCTTCGAATCAGAGTCTCGGCGCAGCCTTCGACCGGGAAGCCGGTCGCGCACAACTGGTGATGGCGCCGCGTTCGCATACGTCTCCCGCCGCATGCACAACTTCGATCCTCCTGACCATACCCGCTTACGGTCGTTGGTGACGAAGGCATTTACGGTTCGCAGGGTGGAGGCTCTTCGGCCGCACATCCAGGTCATCGCAGATGGGTTGCTAGAGCGTATCGACGGCGCGAAGACGATCGACGTGTTGGCGGCCCTCGCGCATCCGCTGCCGTCTCTCGTGATCTGCGAGATGCTTGGCGTGCCAGAGTCCGACCGACCGCGGTTCAGCGGATGGACAGAGGACATAGCCTTCCTATTGGATCCCCGGGTCCCCCTCACCGGCTCGCAGCCGGCGAGGCGGCAGCGGCAGAGTTCATGGCGTACGTCCGTGATCTGATCGAGCATCGACGGGCGGCTCCAACCGACGATCTCCTCAACGCCCTGATCGCAGCCGAGGAGCACGGTGATCGGCTCTCGATCGACGAGCTGATCGCCAACGTCGTATTCTTGTTTTCCGCCGGTCACCAAACGACACGCGATCTCGTCGGCAACGGCCTGCTCGCGCTTCTTCGGTATCCCGATCTGAAGCGCCGGGTCGCCGGCGATCCATCGCAGCTCCCAGCGCTTGTTGAGGAGTGCCTGCGTTACGATCCTTCGGTGACGGCGACCCTGCGAAGGGCACGGAGGACACAACAATCGCCGGTACTCCCATTGCTGCAGGCGACCGACTAATCCTTTCGATCAGTGGTGCGAACCGCGACCCAGCACGTTTTCCCGATCCCGATCATTTCGATGTCGACCGACCCAACAACGAACCTCTGGCCTTTGGCGGTGGCATTCACTATTGCCTCGGCGCTGCCCTCGCACGCACGGAAGCAGCAGATCGTCTTTGGCACGCTCCTGCGACGCTACCCGAACCTGGAACTGGCGGAGCGAACTGTCCAATGGCGGGAGACGTGGATCTTCCGAGGGCCCGCCACGCTTCAAGTGTCCCTGTGAAACGGTACGCGGAACGCTCACCGCCCAACCAGCAGTTAGAGCCGACGTGCGGGCGATTGCGTCATCAATGGACGAGCGCCGCATGCGACGCGCCGCTTGAGCGCGAACGTTGAGTTGCTTTCGGCGAGCGGCTTTGACGCTTCTGCCGCCGCCGTCTCCATCCGAATCTTGGCAAGGGATACCGGCTTGCCGCGTCTCCCCGACGCGTCGCGTTTGGTAATTCCCGTCCCCAATTCGGCCAAGCTGTCCGGATCCTCTGATCCGCGCTCTCGCCGAGGGCAGCGTGGCAGTGATACACGGCAACAGCTTGCAGGCTAACGCGGCCGCGGGTCTCGAGCATTCGCGAGGAACTCTGCGGCATCATGCAAGTCTCGGCTTCCGAATCAGCATTGGCACCGCGTGTCAGCGTGCGAGGCTGGTCAGCGTTCGTCGAACTATACGGAACTGTCCCGAAATCGAGTTAGGCGCCCGCTCCGGGGGCGGCAAACGCAGTCGTCCATGAGCCGGGGCAGCGCAGATTGGTAGAAACCTATTGCGGTCGAGGATGCGTGATGATCGAGATCGTTCAGTTCGCGGCACTGGTTTTGACTTCGCTCAGCATGGGCGTCCACTTTGGCACCTGGCTTACAGAGGCACCCCTCCGGGAGACCCGATCGGGTGCCCTGTTCACCGAAGTCCAGCAGGGAGGGATCGGGTTGCCGCCCGGGTCATGCCTATCCTCGGGAATGCGGCAATCCTCTCCGGTCGCGGCCTGCGTCGTCCTCGCGAGAGCGGTCCCGGGTGCCTTGGCCCTCTCGCTCGCGGCGCTAATCTTGATCATCGGGAACATGGCGGTCACGCTCGCCGGCAACGTGCCCATCAACAAGCAAGTGCAAAGTTGGGAGGTGGCAGCACCGCCGCCGGAGTGGGCAGCGCTTCGCGATCGCTGGGAGAAGCTCCACACGATGCGAACCGTACTCATCGTGTCCGGGTTCGCTCTGCTCGCTTCGTAGCGTCGTCTTCTTCAAGGTTCCGTGAGATTCCTAGACCCAGCGGTGCACGGCTCTGCGTCTAGCAGCCGTTGTCCGAACCCGACTTTCGGTCACCTTTGTCTTTCGTACGCTCGCGCTAAGTGCTTGAAATCGGGCGAGCGGAAACGCCAACGGCCAATTTGGCTTGATCCGCCGACGCCTCGGCCAGCCCCGGAATTTTTCGGGTGGACGTGGACGGGGAGGCGAGGAATGCGCTTCCCGCGTGCGTGGTTCGGCGGTGATGCTCGCTCAGCCCGGGACGTCCGGCGGGATCGATCAGGCCGTGACGGCGCCATCCGACCGTCAAGAGCCAGGTCCGAGCTCGTGCGACCGGTCGCTTCGTGGGCGCGGCCCGCGCGTCGGTCCGCGTGGCGCCGCCACGTTTCCAGCCGTCGAACCAATGCGCTGACGACGCCGGATCGAGCCGCGCAGGTGCCGTGACCGCGGCACGGACCTTCGCCGCGTGCCGCCGCGCATTCAGCAGCACGTAGCGCAGGGCGGTGTGCACCTCCCTCGGCGTCGGTAGGAGGCGGTGATGGTAGCGGGCCGTCGAGCACGCGCCCGCTGCGTCCGGCCACTCGGTTCACCGCCCGCGCGAGCCTAGCGCCGATCGCTTTCATGCCGCGCCCAAGGGCGTCGCGATCGTGCGCTTCGACGATCAGGTGCGCGTGGTTGCCCTGCAGCGAGTAGTAGTGGACGAGGCGGAACCCCGGGCGGGCGCAGCCGCCGGCGAAGGTCCGCTCGGATCGCGCGGACGATCGGCACGCCCGCGCAGCGATGGGACGTCGGCCCGCATGCGGAGGGTCACGTGCGCGGGCAGCTTCTTGAAGGCGGGTCGGGTGGCGATGCGGCAGCCCGGGATGCTCACCGGGCTTCCGACCGGCGTCCTTTCGGCGCCCGCCCCAGTGCGGTGGGTTGGTCAACGGTAGCGCGAGGTGCAGGGTCGACGCGACGCATCTTGATTTAGCGATGTTTAGGCGTTTCACGGCGAATAGTCACAGCCATGATTCTGGTATTCGACGATTCGATGAGAAGAATGGAGGCTGGTACCGGGTGCGACACGGCAGGAACAGAGTTGCGCGAATGAATGACGGTCGGATGCAGGTCACGCCCCGCAGGCGTTCGACGGCTTCGGTCCCGAGGTCGGGGGTGTCATTGACGCTGTCGCCGATGCTCTTCGGCGGGCATCGCGCTCAATGCGCTACGCGTGCCTCGGCGGCTGGGCCGGCGCGTCTTACGGGGCCCTCACCACCTCCACCGCCTCTGCAATTGCGACGCTGGGGTGAGTTTGCTACTCCTCCCGACCCTCGGCGGGCTCGACCGCAACTCCACTGGCAACGGAGGTCCGTTGCCGCATGGCCGGGGTCACACCAAGGAGCCAGCTCTGTCGGTCGTCTTGTTCTACGCCTTTGCCGTCTTCACCGTGCTCTGCGCGGCGGGCGTCGCGCTTCTCCGCGCAGCATCGTCTACTCGGCCTTCGCGCTCCTTGGGACGCTCTTCGGCGTGGCGGCGCTCTACGTGTTCCTGGCGGCGGACTTCGTCGCGGGGGCGCAGTTCCTGATCTACATCGGCGGCGTGCTCGTGCTGATCCTCTTCGCGGTGATGCTGACCCATCGGATCGCCGACGTGGCGGTCTCGAATCGTTCGGTCGGACGGCTGCCGGCGTTCGTGATGGTCGATGCGTGGTGGCGACGATCATGACGCGCGCCATCATCGAAGACGCGCTGGCCGGTCACGGACGACGCTGCCCGACGCGCCGACGACGCACGCGATCGGCAACGGCCTCCTCGGGCCGTACGTCTTGCCGTTCGAGCTCGCGCTCGTTCGTGCTGCTCGCGGTGCTCGTCGGGGCGATCGTCGTGTCGCGGAAAGAGCTGCGGAGCTGAAGGCGCGATGCCGGGCGTCCCGTTGCAGCACGTGCTCGTGGTCGGCCTGGCGCTGTTCGTGCTCGGACTCTACACGGTGCTCACGCGCCGGAACGCGATCGGCATCCTCATGGGCATCGAGCTCCTGCTGAACGCCGCCAACGTGAACTACGTCGCGTTCGCGCGCTACTCGGGCACGCCGACCGACGGCCAGATCTTCGCGATCTTCGTCATCATGCTCGCGGCGGCCGAGGCCGCGGTCGGGCTCGCGATCATCCTCGGCATCTACCAGAACTTCGAGAGCATCGACGTCGACGCGACCCACGCGCTGCGCCACTGATCGCGATGGAGCCGACCGCCGTCACCTCGCTGCGCTGGATCCTGTTGCTGCCGCTCCTCGGCGCGCGTCGACGAACGGGCTCGCCGGCGCGGCGATCCAGCGCCGCGTCCGGCAGGCGCGCCGTCGCGGCGCTCGCGCTGGCGCCGGTCGCGGCGGCGTTCGCGGTCGCGGTCGGGCGTCTTCGTGCAGCTGCTCGGCGCGCGCGCCGGAGCAGCGCATGCTCCTCGACGTCGTCTGGCGCTGGATCGCGCTCGGGTCGCTGCGCGTCGACGTGGCCTTCGTCGCCGATCCGCTGTCGACGACGCTGCGTGCTCGTCGTGACCGGGATCGGCGGCCTCATCCATCTCTACTCGACCGCCTACATGCGAGGAGGACGACGCGTACTGGCGCTACTTCGCGTACCTCAACCTCTTCACGTTCGCGATGCTGGTGCTGGTGCTGGCGGACAACCTGCTCCTGATGTTCGTCGGCTGGGAGGGCGTCGGCTTCTGCTCGTGGGCGCTCATCGGGTTTCTGGTGGCGCGAGCAGGTGAACACGACCGCCGGCAACAAGGCCTTCCTCGTGAACCGCGTCGGCGACGCGGGCTTCGTCCTCGGCATCTTCGCGCTCTTCACCGCCGCTCGACGCCGCGGGGCAGGGGACGGTCGTCTTCCGCGAGATCCAGCACCACGTCGCGAGCCTCGACGGTCGCGTGCTCTGGGGCGTGCCGATCGTGACGCTCGCGACACGCTCGCTGCTCTTCGTCGGCGCGATCGGCAAGTCGGCGCAGATCCCGCTCCACGTCGTGGCTCCCCGACGCGATGCAGGGCCCGACGCCGGTCTCGGCGCTGATCCACGCCGCGACCATGGTGACGGCGGGCGTCTACATGATCGCGCGCCTGCATTTCCTCTACGCGCTGGCGCCGGCGACGCTCGCGGTGATCGCCGGCATCGGCGCGGCGACCGCGCTTCGGCGCCGCGACGGTCGGCCTCGTGCAGGACGACATCAAGCGCGTGCTCGCGTACTCGACGGTGAGCCAGCTCGGCTACATGTTCCTCGCGATGGGCGTCGGCGCGTGGTCGGCCGGCGTCTTCCACCTCGTGACCCACGCCTTCTTCAAGGCCTGCCTCTTCCTCGGCGCCGGCTCGGTGATCCACGCGCTCCATCACGAGCAGGACATGCGAAAGATGGGCGGTCTCCGCACGGCGCTGCCCGTCACCTTCTGGACGTTCCTGGTCGCGACGCTGGCGCTCGCCGGCGCGCCGCTCACCGCCGGGTTCTTCTCGAAGGACGAGATCCTCTGGCAGGCGTGGTCGAGCCCTCACGGCAGGCGCGCTCTACTGGGTCGGTCGGCGTCGCCGCGGCGGGGCTCACGGCCTGCTACATGTTCCGCCAGGTGCTTCCTGGTGTTCTTCGGGACGAGCCGGGTCGACCCTGCCATCGCAGCGCACGTGCACGAGTCGCCGGCGGCGATGACGGCGCCGCTCGTACTGCTCGCGGCCGGCTCGCTCGTGGTCGGCTTCCTCGGCGTTCCCGAAGGCTTCGGCGGCGGCAATCGCTTCGCGGCCTGGCTCGCGCCGGTCTTCGCGTCGGAACCCGCGGCGGTCGCGTCGCAGCGGCGCGCACGCGAGCCTCGAATGGACGCTCGCGGCGGTGTCGGTCGCGGTCGCGACGCTCGGCGCGCTGGATCGCGTACCTCGTCTATCAGCGCGGCACGATCGCGGCGGATGCCGTCGCGGCGATCGGCGGCGGGGCGCCGTATCGGCTGCTCGTGCAACGCGTACTACCTCGATCGAGGTCTATTGGGCGACCTTCGGTCGCGGGGTGCTGCGCCTTGCGCGCCTCGGCGCGTGGCTCGACACCCGCGTCATCGACGGCATCGTCGACGGCAGCGCCGCCGTGACGCGCGGCATCGCCCGCCTCGAGGGGCGCTTCGACGCGCGCGTCGTCGACGCGCATCGTGAACGCGGCCTCGCCAGCGCGACCTATGCGCTCGGCGGCCGCGTGCGCGCGTCCAGACCGGTCAGCATCAACACCTATCTCTACGTCGTCGTCGGCATGGTCACGCTCGTGCTGATCGCGCGTCTCTTCTAGGAGCCCACGCGGCATGGATCACGTCCTCATCGTGGATGACGTTTCTCCCGCTTCTCGGCGCGGCGGTGATCCTCGCCCTGCCGGCGACGAACGCCGACGCTCGATGAAACGGGTCGCGCTCGGCTTCACGCTCCCGACCTTCGCGCTCGGGGTCGGGCTCTTCGCGGCCTTCGACCGCACCGTCGCGACGCTTCCAATACGTCGACCGCTGGCCGTGGATCGGCTCCTACGACATCGAGTACTTCGTCGGCGTCGACGGCATCAGCATCACGATGGTCTTGCTGACGGCGCTGCTCTGCCCGCTCTGCGTGCTCGCGAGCTTCGGCATCGACAAAGGCGTGAAGAGGCTACTTCGCGCTCTTCCTGCTCCTCGAGACGGGCATGCTCGGCGTGTTCGTCGCACTCGACTTCTTCCTCTTCTACGTCTTCTGGGAGGTCATGCTGCTGCCGATGTACTTCCTGATCGGCGTCTGGGGCGGCGAGCGGCGCGAGTACGCGGCGATCAAGTTCTTCCTCTACACGTTCGCCGGCAGCGTCGCTGTTGCTGATCGCGATGCTCGTCCTCTACTTCGGGAGCGAGCCGCACACCTTCGCGCTCCCGAGCTGATGCAGCGGGCGACGGCGCGCTCGGTCGGCGGACTCAGCAGCTCTTGTGGCTCGCGCTCTTCGTCGCGTTCGCGATCAAGATCCCCGCGTTCCCCTTCCACACCTGGCTGCCCGACGCGCACGTCGAAGCCCCGACGGCGATCTCGGTGATCCTCGCCGGCGTGCTCCTGAAGATGGGGACCTACGGCCTCCTCCGCATCAACTTACGGCATCCTGCCCGGCCCGACGCTCGACCTGGCGTACTGGCTGCTCGCCGCGCTCGGCACCTTCAACATCGTCTACGGCGCGCTCTGCGCGATGGCGCAAACCGATCTCAAGAAGCTCGTCGCCTACTCGTCGATCAGCCACATGGGCTACGTCATGCTCGGCATGGCGGCCTTCACGCCCCAGGGCATCAACGGGGCGGTGCTGCAGATGTTCAACCACGGCACCATCACCGCGATGCTCTTCCTCCTGGTCGGCGTGATCTACGACCGCGCCCACCACCGCGACATCGACCGTTTCGGCGGCCTCGCGGGCGTGATGCCGGTCTACACCAGCGTGACCGGGCTCGCGTTCTTCGCCGCGATGGGGCTCCCCGGGCTCTCGGCGTTCATCTCCGAGGTGCTGGTGCTGCTCGGCGCGTGGAAGCGCTATCCTGGGCTCACCGTGATCGCGGCGAGCGCGATCGTGCTGACCGCCGGGCTATCTCCTGTGGACGTTGCAACGCGTGTGGCTCGGGCGCCTGACGACGCGCTACGCCGGCCTCCCCGAGATCAGCGCGCGCGAGCTCGTGACCCTCGTGCCCGCTCGCCGCCATCGTGCTCGTGCTCGGGGTCTATCCCCACGCCGTGCTCGACCTGATCAACGCCTCGCTCGTGCGCTTGAACGAGGTCGTGACAGACCGGCGTCGCGACCGGCGTCGCGTCCCGCTGAGCGGGCATGGACCTCGGAACCTCGAGAGCCTCGGGTACAGCGCCCCGAGCTGATCCTGATCGCGACCGCGATCGCGATCTTCGCGGCCGACCTGGTGGTGCGCGCCAAGGAGCATCTCGGGGCGATCGCGCTCTTTCGGCTGCGCCGGCGGCGCTGGTCGCGACGATCGGACTCCGCCGTGCCGTTCAGCGAGCGCTGGGTCGTGCAGGGGCCTCGATGACGAGGCGACGAGGGCTTCCTCTACTCGCGCATGGTCGTCGTCGACGACTTCGCGGTCTTCTTCAAGCTGATCTTCGCGCTCGCCGCGTTCGTGACCATCTGGATGTCGCTCGGCTCGACCGAGGTGCAGGACGCCGACGAAGGCGAGTACTACGGCCTCGTGCTGGCCTCGACCGTCGGCCTCTTCTACATGGCGTCGGCGGCCAATCTCCTGATGGCGTATCTGTCGCTCGAGCTGGTGAGCCTGACCTCGTACGTGCTGACCGGGCTACCGCCGCCGCAATCGGCGCTCGGGCGAGGCGGCGCTCAAGTACCTCATCTACGGCGGGGTCGCGTCGGCGGTGATGATCTACGGGATGAGCTGGCTCTACGGGCCTCGCGGGGAGCCTCGAGCTCCGTGAGATCAACGCGGCGCTCTTCCGGAGCGACGCCGCGCTCGGGCCCGGCGGCGCCGACGCGCTCGCCGTCTTCGTCGCGCTCACGCTCGTGCTCGCGGGACTCGGCTTCAAGATCGCGTCGGTGCCGTTCCACATGTGGGCGCCCGACGTCTACCGGGGCGCGCCGATCCCGGTGACCGCGTTCCTCTCGGTCGGATCGAAGGCGGCGGGCTTCGCGCTCTTGATCCGGCTCTTCTATTCGGGCGTCTCGGCGCCCGGCGATGGCGGGCGGCTGGATCGTCGCTCGCCGGCGTCGACTGGCCGGGACTCATGCTGCGTCGTCTGCATGGCGACGATGACGCTCGGCAACCTCGCGGCGCTCGGTCAGCAGAACGTGAAGCGCCTGCTCGCCTACTCGAGCATCGCGCACGCCGGGTACGTGCTCATGGGCTTCGTCGTGCTGAACGACGCCGGCCTCCGCGCGATGCTCTTCTACCTGGTCACGTACTACCTGATGAACCTCGGCGCCTTCCTGGTCGTGATGGTGGTCGCCAACTCGACCGGGCGCGAGGACCTCGACGGCTATCGCGGTCTCGCGTGGCGCGGCGGCGCGGTCCCGGCGGTGGCGATGGCGATCTTTCTCTTCTCGCTCGCCGGCATCCCGCCGCTCGCCGGCTTCGTCGGCAAGTTCTATCTGTTCGCGGCCGTCGTCGAGCAGCGCGCGTATCTGCTCGCCATGGTCGGCTTCGCCAACACGCTCGTCGCGCTCTACTACTACGTGCGCATCGTCCGCACGATGTTCCTCGACGAGACCGCGCGCGGCGACGAAGGAGTGGTCGCGCTCGACACCCACAACGCCTTTCTCCTCTACTTCCTCGCGATCCCGACGATTCTGCTCGGCATTTACTGGGCGCCGGTGATCGCGCTCGCCAGCGCTCCGTCCGCCTCTTCCCCGGCTGAGCGCAGGTTGCTGAAAAAGGGGCATCTGCTTCGTTGCTCGGTCGTTCGCTTGTGCGGCGTAGCTCCGCTACGCCTCCGCTGCTCTTCCTCGCGCCTCGCATCTCGACCCTTTTGAGCAACCTGCGGGGGTGCCTTGTGCGCGTGGAGGGATTGTTCGCTGCAGCTCTCGCCCACGAGTTCAAAGAATTCAAATCCCAACCTGCGAGGGTCGCGCTACGCTCACGACGGGAGTACGAATAGCGACGAGTCTCGTGGGGCGTCAGGCTGGCATCGGTCGGGTTGGGATCACCTTTACCAACGTCACCATCACGAATCCCTCGCGGTGAGGCGGCCGGCGGGGTTGCGCTGAGGTTTCTCGTCGATACGGGCGCGTCTATGGCGTCGTTCCGCGGGCGTTCTCGCGTCGCTCGACATTCGACCCTTCGAGCTCGCGACGTTCGGTCTTGCGGACGGGACTCAGCGAGACCTACCCGGTCGGGGAAGCGTTCTTCGAGCTCGGGGATCGTCGGGGGACCTCGAAGGTGGTTGTTCGGGCCGGAAGGGTGACGCCACTCCTCGGCGCCTTTACGCTCGAGAGCATGGGCTTGATGGTGAATCCAGTGACGCGTGAGCTCCTTCCGATGCGTCTGTTCCTCGCCCGCGAATCTTTCGCCTCCTGAGCTCCCGCGCCGAGGACGCGCAGGGCTCAGAGCTTCCGCAGGCAGTCGGCTGATCAGGCGGTCGCCGAACGGCGTGTGGCGCTTCACGAGCGCGTAGGCGTGCAAGCAGGAGGCGGTCGAGGTGGATGAGGAGACGCGTCGCGAGGCGGTCACCGGGGCGCGGCACGTAGTGGGTCGAACGGATCGGCAGCGGCGATGGCCTTCGTCCTCGAAGTAATAGAGGGCGAGCGACTTCCGTGAACGGCCGGGGGCGCAGCACACGCGCGGGACGCCGTGGAACGCCGTGCTCGTGGTCGCGAAGACGACGCAGCGATTGAAGGCCGGCGCGATGGCAATCGCCGGGGCGTGCACCTCGCGGTCCCAGAGCTCGAGCGCGCCGCCGTCCGACTCCGACCAGCCGTCGTTCAGGAAGACGATCAAGTTCAGGCGGCGCGTCCAGGTGGGGTGCCGGGAGTGGGAGAGGAAGTCGGCGTGCACGTTGACGTAGCCGCCGGGCTCGATCTCGCTGAGGCCGCCGCCCTCGAGGCTCGGATCCGCGAGCAAGGCCGGGATGCCCGTGAGCTCACTCAGGACCGCGAGGAACGCAGGCGCGTTCATCTCGGTGACGACCTGGCGCGCGATCGGACCCATGTGCGCCACGTCGTTGAAGCCGCGTTTCCGCTCGTTGACGTGGTGGTAGAAGATCCACTCGCCCGCGGTGGTCGCGAACTCGAGCCAGCGCCGTCGCCACCTCGGGGACCAGCAGGTCGTCGATGATCAGGTGCGGAAACGGGTGCGCGCTCGCGAACTCTTCCCGCCGATGGCGCGCGATCGCACGGACGCGATCGATGTCGAGTGCAGGCATGAAAGGGCCCCGTCATCGACCATGTGCGGAGCGTCCGTCAAGCGTGACCGTGGCGGCCGACACGCGGCGATCGCCATGGCGGATGCTGGCGCACGGCAGCGAAGAATTTCGTTGACGCGCCGCGGACGCTGACGTACCGTCCGCGCGCTCACGCGCAGGTACCGTGGCCTTGCCGTGACGCGCCCACTCAAGGAAAATTGGCTCGCCATGTGTCCGTCGTTTCGTCGTGCCGTGTGCGCTCTCGGCGTGTCGATCCTCGCTGCCGGCCTGCCGGCGCGTGTCGGTGCCCTCACGTTCGCGCTCGCTCCGGAGCTCGCGCTCGCTCAGCACGATTCCGGCGACCGCCGCCGATCTGCTGCGACCGGCCGGGCCGCCGGGGGCCGGACCACTCGTCGCGCCCGTCGTCGCGCGCACCGCGGCGGAGCTGAACCTCCTCCCGGGGACGTGATCGACGGCCTCAGCTTCTTCGACGACGCCAGCGCGGCCGACACGATCTATTTCACGGTGTCGCGCGGCTCGACCGGCATCGCCGGGCCGGTCACGCCCGACGTATTCTCGAGGCGGCGAACGTCGCGCCCGGCGTCCAACCCGATCAATCGGGCGACATCTTCTCGGCCGCCGATCCGGCGTGCGGTCTGGCACCCGGGCGTCAACACCCAAGTGCTCGACGGCAACGGGCGCGCGCCGCTCGCCCCGCTGCTGTGCTACGGCGGCTATGGGATCAGGCTCGCCGAGGCGCTCGGACGCCCCCTCCGCCCGCCAACGACCAGATCGGCGACTTCGATTGGGGTGCGCCGGGTCGCGGGCTCTTTACCATGCTGTTCTCCCTGAAGGCGGGCTCGCCGAGCCTCGTCCCCGGCACCAACCCCCGCCTGCCGGGTGGCGCCGAGCCGGGCGACGTGTTGCTGACCGTCCCAGCGCCGATGTCGACGATCTACGTCTTCAGCGCCGGCGGCGTCGCTCGGCCTGATCTCGGGCGGGCCCGGCTGCGCACCAGCCGGCCTGCGACGACATCGACGCGCTGGCCTTCGGTGTCACGACGCTCTTCTCGCTGGCACCCGGCTCGCCGACGCTGGCGATCGGGCCGACGAGCCCCGCGGACGTCTTCACCGCCGGGCCGGCACCGGCGCCGGTTGCGATCGATCACGCGACGCTCGGACTCGCCGGCGGGCGACGACGTGACCGGTCTCGAATCGGTGGCGAATCCCTGTCCCGTGCCACCGGGATCGATCGGCGACTTCGATCGCGATGGCATCCCCGACAGCTGTCCCGATCGCTGCCCGACCTTCAATCCCGGTCAAGAGGATCTCGACGGCGATGGTGCCGGGGACGACTGCGATCTCTGCACCGACATCGACGGTGACGGTTTCGGGAACGACGGCTTCCCGAATACCACGTGCCCCCTCGACAACTGCCCGACGATCGCCAACCCGACCCAAGCGGACGCCGACTCCGACGGCCTCGGCAACGCCTGTGACAACTGCCCGACGATCGCCAACCCGACCCAAGCGGACTCCGACTTCGACCGGCGTCGGCGATGCGTGCGATGCCTGTCCCGGCGCGTCCGATACCGCCGATGTGGACCTGGACGGGGTGCCCGACGCGTGCGACATCTGCAGCAGCGGGGTTGCCATGGAGAAACCAAGATCACGTTCGTGAAGGCGGGACTCGCCGGCCTCGGCAAGGTCGTCGCCAAGGGCGACCTCGTCTTCCCCGGCGCGCTGCCGATGCCGCCGCTCGCTGACGACCACCAAGGGCATGCGCATCCAGGTCCTCGACGTCGGTGCGGGGAACGCGATCGTCATCGACCAAGTGATCCCGGGCGGCCTCATCGGCTCGCACTGCGGCCCGAACGACGGCTGGAAGGCCAACGTCCACGGGGCCCAAGCCTACGGCAATCGGACCCGCGCCATCCCGCCGAGCTGCGTCCCGGGCTCCGACCTCGGGATCAACAAGGCCAAGGCGCAGGACAAGACGGCGAAGCTCAAAGGCGTCTCCTTCCAGGCGCAGAGCAAGGGCGCGACCTACCCGACGTTCGTCGGGCCGCTGCGCATGACGATCGTGCTCGGCGGCGCGGCGGAGGCCGCAGGCGGCCAGTGCGCTCACCGCAGCTTCCTGCCGGGCGAATGCGGTCCCTCCGGCAAGAACTACAAGTGCAAGCAGTTCTGACTCGCGACTCCTGACGATCGCTCCCAGGGTCGCCAAGGCTCGGCGCGCGCGTTAAAGGAGCCGCCGGCAATGCCGGCGGCTCATGCCAGCGCTCGGTCGGTGCTCGATCAAGGAGGAGACATGAAGGACTTTCGGGGCAAACTGGCGGTCATCACCGGCGGCGGGACGGGCATGGGGCGCGAGCTCGCGCGGCAGCTCGCCACGGAGGGCTGCCACTTGGCGCTCTGCGACGTCTCGGTCGCGACCATGACCGAAACGAAGGCACTCTGCGAGGAGGCCGCGCCGCGCGGCACGCGCGTCAGCATCCACCTCTGCGACGTCTCCGATCGAGGAGCAGGTGCTCGCGTTCCGCGACGCTGCGCTCACGGCCCACGCGACCGACCACATTCAGTCTCCTCTTCAACAACGCCGGGCATCGGCGGCGGCGGCAGCATGCTCGCCGACGACCGCGGCGACTGGGACAAGACGTTCGGCGTGTGTTGGGGCGGCGTCTACCACTGCACGCGCGCCTTCCTGCCCCTGCTTGGTCGCGAGAGCGACGCCGGCTACATCGTGAACACCAGCAGCGTGAACGGCTTCTGGGCCTGCCTCGGCCCGCGTACGGCGCACACACGCGTACAGCGCCGCCAAGTTCGCCGTGAAGGGCTTCTCGGAGGCGTTGCTGGTCGACCTCCGCCTGCACGCGCCGCACGTGAAGGTGGCCGTGGTGATGCCGGGCCACATCGGCACCTCGATCGTGCTCAACACCAACAAGGTGCTCGGCAAGGCCGACATCGAGGCCATGGCGGCCGGCGACGTGGCGCGGCTCCGGAACCTCCTGGTCATGCGCGGCCTCCCGGTCGCCGAGATGAGCGACGACGAGATCCGTACGGCGATGCAGCAGATGGCGATCATGTTCCGTGACAACGCGCCGACGACCGCCGCCGAGGCGGCGACCATCATCCTCGACGGCGTGCGCGCGGAACGCTGGCGCATCCTCGTCGGCGACGACGCGCACGCCCTCGACCGGCACGTGCGCGCCGATCCCGAGTCGGCCTACGAGGAGACGTTCATGCAGGCGCTGCAGGCCGACGGGCCACATGCAGTTCGTCGGCTAGGCGTCCGCATGACGCCGTCTTCCGGAGCGGGCGAGCTCGCGTCCCCGCCGGCGCATCGTCGAACGGCATCCCCGGATCGACGAGGTCCTCGACGCCTTCGGCCGCGAGCTCGGCGGCGACCGCGTCGCCTATCGCGGTCACGTCTATCGGGTCTTCCATTTCTGCCGCGCGCTCGCGGCGGCGGCGGGCGAGCGTGACGATGCGATCGCGCTCGCCGCGGTCTTCCACGACCTCGGCATCTGGTCCGATCGCACCGTCGACTATCTGCCACCGTCGGTCCGGCGTTTGCGTGCCCACCTCGAAGCCCGCGGCGAGGCGCCTTGGCGGACGAGCTCGCGCGGATGGATCGAGCTGCACCACTGAGCTCACCCCTGCCGCGGCGAGGGGCGACGTTGGTCGAAGCCTTTCGACGGGCCGATCTCACGGATGTGACCTTCGGTCTGATCCGTTTCGGTCTCCCGCGCACGTTCGTCCGCGAGGTCAGGCGGCGTTTCCGGACGCCGGCACCACGCGCGCGTGCTGCAGCTGGTCGGGGGATGGGCCCTGCGTCATCCTTTTCGGCCGCTGCCGATACGTGATGCGCGTGTGAGCACGGTGCGCGCTAGCTCGATTGTGGGTCGCGGCGAGCGCTAGTTGTTGAGCCAGGGGGCCCTTCTGAACCGCGCTGCATGTCGGGGACGTCCTCTCTCACGATTGCTCTGCTGCTCGCGGTGGTTGCGCTCGTCGCCAGGGCTGGTGTGGCTGCGCGGTCCGCGCCCGGGGCGGTGAAGACTCCGACGATCGAACACGACCCCCGGACGCATCGCGGTCGCGCCCCAGCAACGGCGTCGCCACGCGAGCGCGCGGGCACTCGCAGCGACGCGCAGTCGATCCGAGCCCGTCGACGAGAACCAGATCACGGGTCCGCAGGCCAAGGCGATGGCCGCCCGGTATCGCGAGCTCGCCAAGTTTCCCAAGACCTCGCGTCCGCTCGTCGACGGCATCGATCCGATCGCGAGCGGGCGGTCGCCGAAGGTCGACGACAAGCGGGAGCCCAACGATCCGACCGCCGCACCTCGTCGTCTATCCTTCGAACGCCAGCTTCGAGTCTCCGGGCGAAGTCGTCATCTACGCCGAGATTGGTCGAGATCGAGGCGCAAAACGTCCCCGACGATCCGCGCGGGGGTCGGGCGCCCAGCAGCATCACGCGCCGGGTGGCCGCGCGCGAGATACGCGGGGAGATCATCGCGGCGAACGGCGCCCCGGTCACGGCGATCACCTTCCATGACGACGGCACCCACGGCGACGCTCAGGCGGAGGATTTCTTCTACACGGCGACCTACACGCCCGATCCCGACAAGCCGAAGGCGTTCGCGGCGCGTTCGAGGTGAACGCCATGGCGATCTCACCCGACGGCGACCCGTTGAGCGCCACCAATACCTTCACGTACACGGTCCAGACCGCGCATCTGACGGGCAGCTATCGCGACAGCCTGGTCGACGGAAATCTTCAGATCGACGCCGAGATCGAGGTCGAGGAGCCGGGGCGGTTCTACCTCGAAGGGACGCTGGTGACCGCGGCCGACGCCAAAATGGTCGGCTACGCGTACGCCGACTCGAGCTGCCGGCGGGACGCGCCTGGGTGCCGCTCACGTTCTACGGCCTGATGTTCCACCAGATGAAAGCCAAAGAGGCCCTACCAGCTCTTCTCGGTCACGTTGGCGACGGTCGAGGACGGCGTGCCGCAGCATGCCGATGTGGTGCCGGCGGCACACACCACCGGCCCGTACGAGCTCGCGCAATTCACCGAGGCTCCGTTCAACGAGCCCGACCGGATGCGAATGGCCGAGCACTACGACGGGATCGCCCGCGCCAGGGCGAGTAGGGCTCGATCGCTGCTCGTGATGCTTGCTCACCTCGCGGCCAGCCGACATGGTAGTTGACCTTGGTCCGTCGGGGATGCCGGCAGAGTCCCCCGGGAATTACGCCGACCTCGACACGCATCGAGCAGGGTGATCATGCCGCGGACCGGAAGAAAGGCGAGCACGACGCGATCGTGGAGATCCAGCGGGTTCCCGACCTCGAACCGGATCCATCCCGGCAGCGCCGCCGCCACCGGCACGAAGGCGAGCACGATCAGGCAGTGGCCCACCGCATCCGCGACGCCGCGCCACGACCGCCGAATGGAGGAAGGATCCAAAAGCGGCGCTTTGGCACGAACCCCGGGGCCGGATGGAAGCGCGCGCCTCTACGCCTGACGACGCGGAAGGCCGGTGGTTAATGCCCGCGTCGGGGATGCGCTCGCTGCCCTCAGAAGATGGCGACGCCGCTCGGCGACGTTTCCGGGTGCTGGCGCTCGGGGTGGCGATGGCGGCCGTGACCGGATGCGTCCGGAGCGAACCGCCACGCGCCGCGCCGCTCGTGAAGACGCACGTGGCGGTGCTGCCGCCCGGTCGCGAGCTCAAGCCGAACAGTCCTGGTGGTCTCCGACGACGGTGGAGGCGTACGCCGTCGTGGTGAGCGAGAGCCGAGGATCGCGTTCACGTCCTCGGCTCGAGATGGGGTCGGCGCCTCGCACCCCGAGATCGGCCGACCGATGTTCGCGCCGCACACCCGCAAGCTCTTCTACTGGCATGCCGAAGAAGCGGAAGGGGGAAAGCGGTACACGCTGTACGCCGATGGCGTGGACGTGCCGATGCCCTACACGAAGCCAGGGATGATGGAATTCAGCGACGTCGGTGGCCACTGGTCCACGGCCGGTCTCGAGCCTGGACCAGCCGAAGACGAGCCGGGACCCTTTCATCTGTTCGCAAACGGCTCCGAGGCCGGACGCCATCGCGACGCCAGCTTCCCGGCCATCAGCCGTGAGGGACACATCGCCTACTTGGCGGACGCCGACGGCAGGCTCGTCTTGTTGGTCGACGGTGGCGAGCGGCAAACGTTTTCCGCCCCGACGGCGCCCTGTGCCGTGAAATCGGCGCAAGCCGCGGGCAGATCCGCAGCTGCCGCGGCATCACATCGTGCGCTATCTGCGCCGACGGGAGCTTGCTGATCGTGGCACGCGATGCCGACGGCTGGGGCGTCTATCACGACGCGACGCGATGGGCGTCGTATCCGGTGAGCAACATCGATCCGCCCGACGACGACTGCCGGAACATGGCGGTGCTCGCCCACGGCTCGTTTCGTCGCGCTGAAGAGGCACCGGTCGTCGCCTGGTTCGAACGGCTTCCGGGGGAAGCGGAACGCTGGCGCGTCCTGCGCAATGGCGCACCGATCGACGATTTCCTCTGTACCGCGCCGTGGCGGCGCCAACCTCTCGGAGCTCGACGCCGACGGTCGGCACATCGCCTATGCATGCACCGCGAAGGGCGCCCAGGGTCAAGACGAGGTGTTCGTCGTCAAGGACAGTGTTCGCTACGGCCCCTATCCCGAGGTGTGGGGCATGGCGTTGTCGAAGAACGGCGCCCACGTCACGTACGGCGCCGCCGACGGTGAGCAGCCGCGGCCGTGGGCGATCTACGTCGACGGCGAGAAGCGGACGGGACACTACGGGTCGACATGGCGTCCGCTGCGTCTCGGACGGATGGGTCGACGGTGGCCTGGGAGGCTCAGAACGAGAGCGCAACCCGAGGGTGGCTCGGCATCAATGGTCGCGCCGTCGGGTCGTTCGACAGCATCGTGTGGGGGCCGGAGTTCGAGCGCGGCGACCGCGTGGACTGGATCATTCGTCGTGGGCGGAAGGTCACACGCGTCAGCGTGTCGTCGACCGCGGAACCACGCCGCCACGCGTCGTATTTTCGTTGACGGCCGAGCCGCGAGGTGCGTATCTTTGCGCCCTTCGAGCTCGGAGCCTTGCCGAGCAACGCGCAATGCCGAGCCCCCCGCACCCACCGCCTCATCCGGCCGCCACGTCACGCTGCTGCAGGCCGCCGGCGATCTCGACGCGCTTCACGTACACGATCGGAGTCGTGCTGCCGCTCGGGGCCGCGTACATCGCGGCCGCCCTCCTCGAAGCCGGCCACCGGGTCGCCGTCGATCGATGCCCTCGGGGAAGCTCCGCTGGAGCGCGGCACGACCGCCCAACCAGAATCTGATCTACCACGGCCTCTCGATCGCGGAGATCGTCGAGCGCATCGATCCGGCGACCGACGCGCTCGGCATCTCGGTGATGTTCTCGCAGCAGTGGCCGCACGTCGAGGACATCATTCGCGCCATTCATGCTCGATTCCCCGATCTGCCGATCTTCATCGGCGGTGAGCACGTGGCCGGCGCCTGGGAGTTCGTGCTCGACAACTGTCCGGCCGTGACGGCCTGCGCGATCGGCGAGGGCGAGGAGACCATGGTCGAGCTCGTCGGAGTACGTCGCGGGCCGGCGCACCTCGCCGACGTGAACGGATCGCCTGCCGCATCGACGGTCGGCCGCAGCGCACGCCGCCGCGCCCGCGGATCCGCAACCTCGACGAGATTCCGCGTCCGGCCTGGGATCTCTTCCCGGTCGACAAGTATCACGACAGCGGCTTCACCTACGGCGTGAATCTCGGGCGCGCGATGCCGATCCTGGCGACGCGCGGCTGTCCCTACTCGTGTACCTTCTGCTCGAGCCCCGCCATGTGGACGACGCGCTACTACGTCCGCGACGTGGCGGACGTGGTCGACGAGATCGCCTCGTACGTCGACCGCTACGCCGCGACCAACGTCGACTTCTACGACCTGACCGCGATCATCAAGCGCGATTGGATTCTCGCCTTCTGCGCCGAGCTCGAGCGCCGCGGGCTCGACATCACCTATCAGCTGCCGACGGGCACGCGCTCCGAGGTCCTCGACGAGGAGGTGCTGCGCGCTCTCTATCGCACCGGCTGCCGCAACATCTGCTACGCCCCCGAGTCGGGCTCGCCGAAGACGCTGGCGCGCATCAAGAAGAAGGTGAAGCCCGAGCGGATCCTGGGCTCGATTCGCGCCGCCAACCGGACGGGTATCGTCGTGAAGGCCAATCTCATGATCGGCTTTCCCGACGAGACCCGCGCTGAGCTCTGGGAGACCGTGCGCTTCGGCATGAAGCTCGCGTGGCTCGGGGTCGAGGATCTGCCGCTCTTCCCGTTCATTCCGTACCCGGCCATGGAGCTCTACGACTCAGCTCGCGCGCGGACGGCCGGCTGCCGCGCGATGAGCAACGAGTACTTCGCGCGCCTCGGCTACGGCGACCTCGACAGCGCGCCCTCGTTCACCCCGCACGTCTCGAGTCGACAGCTCGCGTGGGTGCGCGCGCTCGGCATGCTGTCGTTCCTCGTCGTGGGCTACGCGCGCCATCCGCAGCGGATCCTGCGGACGCTGCGGGCGCTCGTCACCGAGCACAGCACGAGCGTCGTCGAGCTCCGTCTGGTCGACGTGAAGCGTCGCCTGCTGACGTGGGCGAGCCGTCGGGCGCGGGGAGTCTTCGGCCGGGACGCCGGGCATACGGCGGCGAAGGACCCCGTGGCCGTCGCCGTGTCGGTGACGGCTCCGGTCCGGCGAGAGCGCGCCCTGGATTTGCCGCCGCCGGTGGTCGCCGAGGAGCCGCCGCTTCAAGGGGTCGCATGAGGTCGTTCGCCGGCATGCATCGCGTCTCCGCGCTCGATCGTGCGCGCTACGATGCGCTTTTTTGGCCGAGCACTATTTCCCGAACAGCCCGTGGGTCCAGAGTCGAAAGGGGAGGCGACGCGTCTTCGGGTCGCGGAGCGCCTCCGCGAGGGCGCGCCGGGCAGGGTCAGCCCTTTTTCAGCAACCTGTCAGGGCGGGGGAGGAGGAGATCCGGGCTCGGGAAATGCTGGCTCCCCGGCGTGCTCGATGTAGCCCAGGCTCTCGAGGGCGCGCCGGATGTTGCGGGAATGGCCGAAGTTTGCGGGCGTTCGGTGCGCTGCGCCGCGAGCGTGCGGTACTCGCTGCCGGAACGCGTCGAGGACGGCGCGCGCGTCGGGATCGCTGAAATCGCTCGATTGCCGCGTGTCGGGCTCGTCGGGGAAGCGCTCGACGTCGATCCAGCGTAGCTGCTCGCGGGTGTACTGCGCGGCGGCCTCGGTGGCGAGGATGGTCTGGACGTCGGATGCGACATCGGCCTGGAACTGCGGCCAGCTGCGCGTCCGCGTGATCTTGATCCTGCCGCGGCGATACCCGTCGTGGACGACGACCTGGCGGAGCAAGACGTCCCCTCCGGCGTCGACCCGGACCGTGCCGCCGAACATGATCGCCGTCCGCATCATCACCTCGTGGTCCGCCTTGCCGGCGCGGATCGCGTCGACGAAGCTCGCCGCACCCGGCGTCGGCGCATTGGGCACGCCGAGCAGCTCGAGGATCGTCGGAAAGAGATCGGCGCCGGACACGGGACCGGAGCACCGTCACACTCGCCGGCAGCACCCCCGGCAGCCTGAGCAGCATCGGCGTGCGCACGACCTCCTCGTTGAGCGTCCGGCGGTGCCCGAGGCCGCCGTGCTCGAAGAACTCCCTCTCCGTGGTCGGCCACCACGACCACGAGGGTCCGGCGCGCGGCGCCGGCGGTGTCGAGCGCGTCGAGGATCGCCCTGAGCTGGTTGTCGACCCACGCGACCTCGCCTTCGTAGAGCGCGAAGGCGTGCTCGAGATCGCGCTGGCCGATCGTGCGCAGCAATCCTCCGGGGTGCTCCGGATCGGGAGTGCCGACCGCCGGGCCGCCCATGCACCCGCGGCCGGTGAAGGCGCGCCGGCATAGGTGGGATCGAAAAAGCGTGTCGTACGGCGGCGGCGGAGCGTAGTCGCAGTGGGCGTCGAAGAAGTGTGCGAAGACGAAAGCAATACGTAACTGAACGAAGCGGCTAC
>ERZ1370068.5722-contig-4734_pt1 | contig 32251 bp, 51 predicted proteins | sample MGYA00561227_ERZ1370068 | MGnify/ENA primary metagenome ERZ1370068 (study PRJEB38410, sample SAMEA6850437) | metagenome | study: Metagenomic assessment of the ecological functions of the soil: analysis of the soil microbiota associated with the...
CGTCGTCCCAAGCTTACGAAACGCTTCAATTCATAACGAACAACGCACCGTTTGGGCATTTCCTGCGCGGCATGCATTACTACGGCGCGTCCGCCATGGTGTTGATGATCGGGGCACACATGGCGCAAACCTTTTTGTTCGGCGCCTACAAATTTCCGCGCGAGATGACTTGGACCACCGGAATCCTATTGCTGACCTTCACCCTCGGAATGGGATTCACCGGGCAGCTGCTGCGGTGGGATTCAACGGCCGCATGGTCGGTCGTCGTCGCGGCGAAGCAGGCCGGTCGTATTCCGATTATCGGCGACTGGGTGGCACGTTTCATCCTTGGGGGCAACACCATCGGGGGCGCCACGCTGAGTCGCTTCTTCGCCATCCATGTCTTCGTTCTTCCCGGAATCATGTTTGCCTTTATCGGCTTACATATCTGGCTGGTTCTTCGCCACGGCATTTCAGAGCCGCCGGTTGCCGGCAAACCAGTCGACCCGGCAACCTATCGCGCGGAATACGAGGAGTTGCTAAGAAAAAGGGCAAACCGTTTTGGCCGGACCTCGCCTGGCGCGACGTCATCATATGCACAGGCCTGATCATCGCCATCGCGCTCGCCGCATTCTTCGTTGGTCCCCCAGCTTTAGATAGACCGCCGGATCCAAGCATACTGCAGCCGACCCAAGACCGGATTGGTATCTTCTTTGGTACTTCGGGCTGCTTTCGCTCATTCCGGACAGAATCGAAGGGCTATGTCATGATCGGATTCCCGATCCTGATCGGGCTTTCTTCTCCTAATTGTTCCTATCCTGAATCACAAAGGCGAGCGCGCTGCATCCCGCCGCCCCTGGGCAGCTGCAGTCGTGTGTCTCTCCGTGGTCATGATTGGTGCGCTTTGGTGGGAAGGTCAGCACTCGCCCTGGTCGCCTAACTTCGATGCTCAACCGCTGAGTCGAGAAAGTCGTCGGAGCTACAAACGGCCCGATCTTCACGGGTGCTCGATTGTTTCACGACAAAGGTTGTTTGAACTGCCACCTCATTCAGGGCTTCGGCGGCCGGCGCGGCCCGACCTGACCTACATTGCAGACAAGCTAACGCGCGACAACCTGGTCATCCGCATCGTCAACGGCGGCACAAATATGCCAGCCTTTGCTAGCTCTGCTCAAACCGGGGAACTCACGATGCATTGCCGCTGCGTTCCTGAACGCGAAACACTTGATAAATTCGCCCTGCGGATCGCTTCGAAGCGAAACCGCTTCCTATCCAGTGACTTCTGAGCATTCAAAATGAAAAAAGAATCTGGATGCGGAATTCCTTTTCAGGGTAGGTTGTGGAAGGCGCATCCCGCGGTGCGCTGAAAGCGGCGGCTGCGAATAGCTTTGATCCGAATGGTAGGAAAACGTGCGAAGGCTTGCGTTGTCCTTAAGCCTGGCAAGACGCTCACTGCGGCAGCAATTGGCAGCAGTACTGCCGAAAATCCACTCGCGAATTACAAGACCCGCGCAGCATCGGAGTTCTCCGAAACCGGAAGCCTGCAGAGCGGCTCCGGCAAGAAAATCCTGAAGAGGTTCTGCGACGACTGCTCAAAGCGCTGGGCACGCGGCAGCGGGCCGTCGCCTGAGATCTTGGCGTATATAATGAGCACGCCGGATCGATCTCCAATTTCAGAGCGGCACTGATGTCTTCCTCAGCGAAGGTCGACAAACTCCTTCGCTTGAGTTAGGTGGGGTAGCAAAGTTAAACATTCCCGATCTCAGCTTCCAATTCCTTTTCAGCGTTTCATTGCGCCCGCAATGCGGCACCGGCGTTTCGCCTGATTCGCCTCAACCAAGGAGAGTCAGCCTTTCGCTCGGAGTCCGAAGCTGGACCTAACGGTTCGATTCCCGGTGATCCGCGAGTTTCAGCAAAGACCGGAGTCCATTGCCGCGATCAGGATTACGGAAGAAAACGCTGCCTCGCACCCTGAACAAAAATCCATCCGAGTCGTTCGAGAATAGCTTGGCGTTCCCGAGATCCGCCCCGAAGCCACGTCGGGTGTGCCATTTTCGCCGCCGTCACTCGACCGCCAATTTTCTATTTAAGCCTTCTCACGAACCAAATCGGATGCGATGCGCGCCAATCCGGCCACTCGCGGACCGAAGGCGCGATAACCAGCAGCGACTAAGCGTTGCATGATTTGCTTCTCAAATGGAATCGACGCGACGACGCCTTTAACTCCATTTCTGAGCAGCCGCTTCTGGATCGTGAGCGTGGCGAGCAAGCGAGCCTGCAAATCGCCGTCTTCACATGCCTGTTCATATCAACGGAATGAACAATCCAAAGTTGATTGCGAGCGCGACTGACCGCGACGTTGTAGCGTTTCTTGTACAAGTCTTGGTCCAGCGTCCAACATCCGCAACTGGCTGTCGCCCGGCGGGCCGTCCACCATCGAAAGAAACACCATCGCGTTCATCACCGCCTGAACCGCGCTGCATTTCCGCAGAGAAGGCCGATGTGTCGCGAATATGTCGGGCGTGAGATGTCGTCGGAGAATGTTTTCTATGCGGAGCGCTTGCTCCTCTCCCAAAGCGAAATCACACCGAATGTTGTGGGTTGACCGAAAATACGTTAAGCTCGTAGACCGGATCAGCCGAGACGAGGCAACGACGAGCGACGCTATTTCTTCCCGCTTCAACCTCTCATTCGCGTTTTCCGCCCTCACTCCGAAAACCCTGAACCTCGATGGGGAACTAACGCTGGTCGAACTGGTGAAGAGAAAGCGCTCACGCAGCTGGTCGAATTGCATTATTGTACGAGAGATGATTGCTGAACTGAATGATCTCTCGCACAGCAGCGGAAATGTTCACGTAACGCAACGACACCGCCGAACGCAGTTTCGGCGAGATCATAAATCGAAGTTTGTCCATCGTACTAAATGATCGTTTAGGAACGCCCTGCAAGTCAGTAGCGATGAGTCGGGTTACTTCATCGATCCGCTGACCGATTGCATCTGGCGTCACCTGCTCTTTATCGCCGACAACGACGTGTTCTGCATCCCAAATAAAGAGCGCTTAACCGCCGTAACATCGTTCTGACTGGCTTCGTCGATGATAACGATCATCGAATTTTGTTTCGCGAGGATCGAAGCTTTCGCAAACCCGGCTTAACGGCATGATCCAGACCGGAACAGCACGACGGGCTGAGGCAAGAAGTCCTCTAGCCTCCTGCTGAAGAGTTCTGGCGCACGTTTGCCAGTTCCTTTCCAATCTTGCGAATTGTCTGAACGAAACCCATCAGCGCTTGCCTTTGCCTGAAGGCCGGTGACGCTCGCACTGTGCAGCCCAAGTCTCGTGCTCGAGAATCTGCGCCGCGATCTCTCGCAAATCTTTCTCTGTCTTTCAAGTGCGCTCTTGCAAATCCGTCATCGAAACTGACCGCGCGCGATCGAGATTCTTGGCACCATTGGCGCCACCTCCATGCTGCGGTATCTCGCCCGGCGGCTCTACAGCATCGTGTGGCTTCTCGCGCTGAAACACTGCAAGGGCCCACGCGGGAGCCACGATCGATTCCACGAGCGATTCCGAGCGAATGTCGACGCCGTTTCGCAGTACCCTCCAATCTCGCTAGTTCTCGACACGCCGCCTCACGCTCTTCAGTGTTCCAGGCATCTTGCGCGGTGAGCAACACCGAGGCTGCATCGCTTTCCGGAAAGCCGAGCGAGATAGTGTGCGCTGCGATTGAAGTGCGGTCGACAATATCGTGTTTGGCGAAGTAGCGCTGCCTGTGCCTCAGACGCGTCGGCCAATCCTTCGAAAGCTGCGCGCTGCACACGAGCAAGTTTCCACCTGATCGCCCGGCACCGTGGCGGGTGGGTACGCGAGCCCGTCCCATCGAAACGCGGCAGATCGCAACTCACGTTTATCAGCGCCTCCCATGCGGTGAACGCCATTCAAGTCTGTTGCGAATTTCAGCAGCATAACCCTAGCTGCAGCGTTCCGGTGAAATTCCGAGCGCTTCGACTCGTGGACCGCCTAACGATTCGACCGTGCGTCGCCAACGTCCTGCAAAACGCGATGCGATCTTCTGTAGCCGCGCGACCGCGTGCTCAGCGCGCGAAATTCATCGATTGTTTGGAGATCGTGATCCTCAACCCGACAAAGCTCGATAGCAGTTCATGCCAGGTTCCGATGACGAATGCTTCGTCATCAACCCACAGAATGCCCGCTCTCAAACTGATGAATAATTTCGTCGAGCGTCGCTGCCACAATCTTCGACCGGCCGATCCTCGGTAACTCCGGTCCGTGCGCTCGTTGTAGTCGCATCGCTGTCGCGGCTTCGACTGCAAGCTGAATCAATCCGAACGTTAACAGGTCATTCCAGAACTTCCGCGGTGATCGCCTCCTGTCCATCCAGCGGACAATACTTCGCGCAGCCAATTTTCTCTCAGTTAGGACTGCGGCAGCTGCGCGAAACACGCTGATGTAGTTCTGGAGCTGTTTTGCGCGCACATCCAGCTGACGATCCTGTCATTCCAGAATTCGCGCCGATGCAATTTCGGCGCGCGAGGTCGTGCCTGCCCGTTCGTTTGACAATCGAAAATCCGCAGGTCGCACTAAGTGGGCGAGCCGTGGCTGCTTAACAGCGATTTGCCGTTCGTCGGAGATTGCCAGCACCCCGTGAGTAGCGTAGGCGCTGACGCGACTTCCGATTCAGTGAGTGGACAGAGACCACGTTTCAGAGTGGTCCGGGAATCCAACCGTCGCGGCGTTCATCCGCTTTCACCCGCTTTGCAACTTCGATGGGACTTAAACCTTCTCCAGCAACTACGATTTCTTCGACTTCGCTGAATCGCGCATCGCGGAGTCGGCGTCCCGATCGCCGATACTGCATCAAGCAGTTTGCGCCTTTTCTCTCGCAGAAGCGCTGCTTGTTTGCGCAGTGTCGCGGCGTTCGAACTTGAGCCGATCTCGCAATTTGCTTTGCCGACTCTTTCATCTGAGTTTGGCTCTCCGAGTCTCTTCCCAAGAACGCTCAGGCAAACGCGGTTGAAGCAGCTTTGTATCGACTTTGCCGCCGCAACACCTCTCAGTGCTTTTGTCGTGTGGGCGGTGACGAGCACTGCTTTCCTTGGGCCAGCAAATACCCAAAGTAAGTTCGCGATCGTAGCGTAAGTTTTCCGGTCCCGGGCGGGCCTTGCACATGAGCTTCCGTCACCTGTTCCTCGCGGCAGTCGGGCGGCAATCTCGTGCTGCTCGGAGTTCGCTGGCTTACCGAAAAGAATCCGGTCTCCGGTGCCGGTGGCGCAGGCTGGCCTTTCGTCGCCTACGTCAGCGATCTGCGAAGCGCTGATTGCGTCCGTCTCGACACCCACGATGGTGGACAGTCCCTCCGGGATCACAACGTCTCGCCTTCTAGAGTCCCTCACACAATAGAATCAACTGTGGTGCTTAACCCGGCAAGTACGCGGACGCAAGAAACACCAGCGGCCTCGCGGCGGATGGTGGGATGATCACTCGGCGACGCCGGGCACTTTCTGCATTCGATAAATCTACACCATCAGTAAAAGGACTACGCACTACTGCGCGGAGAAACCCGGATCGTATGCTTCACCTGCGGGCGGCTCGACTGGCCGTTTCTCAAGTTCTTTGTCGAAGTGCGCGCGATCATTCGGCCCCCAATCGTCGGGACTAAGCGCAACAACGCAGCGCGATGCAGCTCAACCTTTTCGGTGCCAGTCGAAAATCGGAATTCCGGCACAGCGGGGGTCGAATTCGAAATTCGATACGCTGCAGTAAAATGGGATGACGAATTAGTTGCGTCGCTTCTTCGAGCATTCCATCGGCAAGGACGAGCTCCACGCGATCCCCCTTCGCGCTGTATCGTCGTCCACAAAGGCGTGAATCGCTCGGGCTCCCAGAATTGAATTAGCTGTCGCGCCTCAATCGCCGGCCGCTCTGCTGCCGCCCATTTCTCTCGCGTTGCTTTCCCAAAGCGTTCAGCGCGTCGCTCGCGCCACCATCGTCATCGCCAAACCGAGATCGTGACCGTCTTTTTTCTTTGTTTACGAAGTTGCGGGAGTCAAAGCACTGACCTTCAACTGGCATCGACGGACTGCCGGGCGTTGGGTTGAGCCAGCCGTCAAGGAGCGCGGGCGGATTGGGGCGCGCGGTCAGTCGGTCGCGCGTTGAACGCGCGGATCGTCGGCTCCATCTCAGCGTCGACGTCCGTCTCCTCTTCGTTATCTTCGCGGTCGCCGCGTTGAATCACGATCGTTGGATGCGCGCGGGCATTACTGATCGCAAGCCAGAGTATCTGAGAATAGAGCCGAACAAGTCACGCGGCACCGGGTCTCGCAGCTCGTTCAGTGCTTTGAGGAACTTTGAAAACCTGAGTCAAGGCGACTTTGCGCGACCTCAGTCCGGCACTCTGCAGTTCCTTACTACCTGCCATGGCTGCTTATAACTTTTTAGGGAAGCGCTCATACTATAAAGTCAGGTTCCTTTTGCCACGAGACCCTCGCTGCACGACGTTATCACAAACCTGCTTGTTTGGATGCCGGCGTTCTGGACGGGAGCGCGTAAAAAATCTCAAGTTTTCTGAAATGTGCAGCCTTAAAGCTGATCCGCCTTCAAACGACGCTACTCGAAAGCGTTACCCGAGCGGGCGGCGCGACAAGCTGGGGGAACGAATCAGACGGCAGCCCCGAAATAATCGGAGGCGTCCGTTGGCAGCAGGTCGGATGGGAAAAAGCTGAAACGCTGAAAGGCTGGCGATCGTTACCGGGCCGGTTCCAAGGCTTGCTGCCGAATGATCTTTCGCAGGAAGAATTCACTGCCTTCGAAGTAGGGAATACTTTGGCGACATCGGGCTCCAGGATCACGACGTTCGCCCCTTTCGCATAACGACGCGTGTACTTTCCGCGTATCGCTTGCGAGAAATCGTAATTGCTTTTCATCGATCGCTCTTCCGATCTACGGGATTTCTTTTTCATAAAATTTCCGTTCCCGCGAGTTTGCCCGTCGGACACTAATGATGCGGATATTATCGCCGCGTTCGGTGTGAACGACGACGAGCAATTTGTTGCCGAGCGCCTTACCCATCGTGATGAAACGTGGTTCGGTTCGGCGAATGTGCTGGGTCCGGAACGGTCGGCGACCGCGGATCGCCGAAGATGGTGGTAGCACACTTTCGGCTTGGACTGGATTCAGAGCTCAGCCCACAGAAAATAATCGGGGGCGTCCGATGGCAGCAGGACGGAGGCCGGAGGTCAGAGGTCGGAGAAGCGCTACCAACCTTGGTCACGTGGCGGAGATTCTTATCCGGCGTGCTGCCGGGCATAGGCGAGGACGAGGTTACGAATCATTCGCTGGTAACTCGTGTGTCTTTACTCGCTTCGCGCTTGAAAAACGAGATGGCTTCGCCGTCGAGAGCCAAAAGTTACCTTCTGTTTTTGGTGCAGTTTGCCCACGAGCTGATCGAGCGAAGGAAGCTCGCCTTTTGGGATAGCACGCAATTCCCCAATGATCTCACCTTTGTCATCTGTATATCTAACCGTTTTTTTCTTCATAGATTTTTTTGCCTTTTCGCCAATAGCCTCGCGCCGATAATGCGAATGGTCTCGCCCCGATAGGTGAAGCGGACAGTGAGAATGCCGCCGCGCCCGCTCCGGCCAATGCAGAAAAGGCGCGGCTCCTTTTGGCTGTGGCCCTTATCCGCCGCCAGCACGAGCAGCGGATCGGCAAATGCGCTCTGCGCTTCGCTGAAATCAACGCCGTGCTTGGCAACATTGACCGCTTCTTTGTCCCTGTCCCAGTCAAATCTCACCCGGGATAGGGTCGTAAAGTATGGCTAAATTGTCAATATCTATATCCAGACGAACACAATGGCGAGATTTCGGCCCGAGCAGTTCGTGCCCGCGAACCGCGATTCGAGCGCCCGGGCCAGATGTAATTGTGGAGCCACGTCGTTCGCATGATTTATGTCGATCTGTTCGCTCGCCGGGCGCTGCGATCACGGTCGTCGGCCTCCGCGACAACTGTGCGGCTGGAATTTTCCGCGGCTCGATAACGACGCGGACGGTTGCGCCGAGAATTCCTGCCACGCGGCGGAGCATGCTGAGCGAGTGACCCTCGTAGGAAGGCGATTCCAAGCGGCTGACGTTTTGCTGAGAAGTCTTGAGTTTGCGAGCAAGCTCCTTTGAGAAAGGCCAGCCTTTTCGCGGAGCGCCGCGAGCTTGCACCTGCAACATCCCAGGCTTCGCCCGCTTTTTCGAACCGCCGGCAAAGTCCGGGTCTTTGAGTTGTTCTTTCGGAAACAGGTCAAAGTTCGTCTTCCTCATGACGCAATACCGCCGCGCAGACTTCTTCGAGAAGCCTTTGCACTTGCTCTTGAAGCCTCGGCAGGTCCTCTTGGATGACCTGCCAAACGCGCGCGTGATCGACCACGTCGTAGCCGTGAATCAGCAAACTGCGAAAAGCGATGATGTCATCATGCTCGGGGACGCGAGCGGCGGTGGCCGGATCAGTGCGGCGGATGCGATTAAGCGCTTCACCGATGATCTCAAAGTTGCGTTCAACGGCTGACCTAATTACAGCGTCTTGTTCGTAGGTGGCTAAGGCGTGATCTCGAGTAGCAAGTCGAATAAGTCCGCAGGCGTCCGCAATATCCTGGAGCCATTTCGGACTCTTAGGATGCATGGTAGAGGGTGACGCGAGCTTTCTCTGCCTCGCGCCGGAACCATGGATTGCGCAGGGCCGAGGGCATGATGAGATCGACGCGGCGGCCGAATAGATTCGTGAGCGATCGCTCAAACTGACTTAGACGCGAGAGCCAGGGACCAAAATCGTATCCCGGTGGAAACTCGACGATGAAGTCGAGATCGCTGCGACTCGGGTTGAAGTCGCCAGTAGCCGCCGAGCCGAATAGCTCGAGCTTTCGCACGCCGAATCGTCGACAGAGATCAACCAGAGCTGGTTGCTTTTCTTCGATCAGTGAAGTTATGGCAGGCATGTCGCAGTCAGGTTACGCAATTCTGGTTCGAGTTCACGCGTCCTCTATGGGGACGACTCCGTTCCGGGTCACATAAAACTCTATGCTGAACTCCATCGGTGAGCAACATCAAATTTGATGTAGGGTGCTGCGGCTGGTTTCGGCATTGACCAAATACGAAGAAAAGATCGCCTCGCGCGGATTAAATATGTAGGCGCTTTCCTGCCGCAGATTATTGCCCGGCTCGTTGGTCACAAATGTCAGATCCGTCGACATGGCTAAGTTGTCTGACAACGTAGTCGAAAGTTTTTCCACTGAGTAGCGGAAAAGACTGCGTGCACCAGGCATTCTGTTGCGTCTCCGAGTGTATCGGCACCGATTGTGTAAAAATCTCAAGTTTTTCTGAAATGTGCGGCCTTGAAAGCTTGAGGAAGAAGTAGAACGACCAATGAGCACCGCAACAATAACTGAGCCATCGATTGAGACGAGCACAGCAACCGATCGATTGACTGAAGCGCTGGAAGAGAAGCTGAGTCATCCGGCAACGTCGCCGGATTTCGATCTGCACGCCGAAACAAATGAGGTGTTAAAGGACATCGGGCTAACAACGGCGGACGCCGGAGGCAAGCTCACATTCTACGGATCCGGATCCGATTCTCCCAAGCCCGATCCGGTTCGGGACGCTGGCCGCAGTCGGTCTGGCCGCAAGAAGCGTCGCGGTGGCGGCACTTTGGAGGCAAGCTACCGGCCAAGGCCAGGATATCTCGGTGGACGTGCGCAAGGCATTGCGGCGTTTCGCCGGATTCTTTGAAGGAAAATGGGAAACCATCAATGGCCGGCCGCCCTCCCCAGGTGGCTATGCGGTTAGCCCATTCCTAAAGATGGGGGATGCGTTTTTCGCGAGACACGCGATGGGCGGCACGTGCTGGCGCTAGACATTTATCCTCAACTCCTCGTGCGCACCCTCGATTTTCTCGGCTGCAGCCCGAGTACCGAATCCATTAACAACGCCATACGCAAATGGAACGCTGTGGAACTAGAAGAGGCTGCTGCGGCCGAGGGACTAGTTCTGGCGATGGTGCGGACGAATGAGGAATTTCGTCGGGAACCCCAATACACCGACGTCCTCTCAAAAATGCCGCTGATCACAGTGGAGAAGATTGGCGAGAGCGACCCCGTTCCGCTCAAGGCGAGCGATAATCTTCCTCTCGCTGGTGTCCGCGCATTGGGAATGGGTCACGTGATCGCGGGAGCCGGGATGGGCAGAGACATGGCCCTATACGGCGCGGACGTGCTCAACATCTGGAGACCGCGCGACTCGGAGATCGAAGCCTTCTTCTGGGATGTCCAGGTGGGCATGCGTTCAACCATCCTCGACGATGCGAAGGAAGATCGAGAAAAATTCAATCAGCTTCTAAAGGATGCTGATGTATTTTTGCCAATAAACGTCCCGGATTTCTGAAGAAGCACGGCCTCGATGCCGAATCGCTTTGCGCGCAGAAGCCCGGATTGATTCATGCAATCGTCGCTATGCACGGTGAGGAGGGACCGTGGTCGAATCGACCCGGTTTCGATGAGATTGGCGCGGCAGTGTCTGGCCTCTTTACGATCGAAGGTTCCCCGACTCGGCCGAAGCAGCCGCCAATTGTCCCCATTGCTGACAATGTCGTCGGCTGGTTAGGCACAACTGGGATTCTCGCTGCGTTGCGCCGGCGCGCAATCGAAGGCGGCAGCTATCGGGTCGTCGTTTCGCTAACGCGGACCGTGTTGTGGTTGCTCTCGTTAGGTATTTTCGACAAGGCCTACGCGAAAGCGACCGCGGACTCTACCGACGAGCACAAGTTACATCGCTCCGGACCTGTTTACCGCGGAAACACCGCTTGGCACTTATCAGGGAATGACCGACCAGATCGTATTGTCGCGCACACCGGGCGCCTACCGCACGGTCGCTGGTTCCGCGCGGCTCAAGCAAACCCGAATGGCTTCCGGACGGAAAATGATCGCGCCTATACATAATATGCTCGCACTGAATTAATCCCGCAGCTCTTCCTGCTCTGCGAATCGCCGCGACATTCTTCTTCCTCATCTACTTGGCTGTGCAGGCGCCTATATCTTTCGCAACCGTCACCGATTCTTTGACTGCGATCCGGACGTCGACAACGACATTCCGGCGGCCCGTCACAGCCAGGATCGAAGTCGTTCGCGATCCCGTGGCTACGTTGTGACTACGCTTATCCTGCTTCTGCTGATCTAGTTTCTGGATTGCTTGACGAGCGCGGCCGTCCGTTCGCCAAGCTGATCGCTGCCCATCGACGCGTTGTGCGAGAAGAGCCAGAGCATTCTCTGAAATTTCAGGCCCTAGAAGCTTGAGAAAGAGATGGATGAACGATGCTAATCTCAATTCTATCAATGGTGCGGATGAGCAGAGGTCGAAGACACCGCGGCGTAGTGATCGTCGGCGGCGGTTTTGGTGGTCTGGCTGCGGCCAAAGCCCTTGGGAAAGCGCCGGTCGAAGTCATTCTCATCGATCGAACGAACCATTCTGTTTTTGCGCCGCTTCTTTATCAGGTAGCGACCTCGAGTACTCGCGCCGTCGCAAATGAGTTCGCCACTCCGCGAGGTATTGCGAAGACATAAGAATACAACGGTGATCATGGGCGAGGTCACCGGCGTGGATAAGGCGCAGCGCTGCGTTTTTGTAAACGACGCAGATCGCGAGCATGTGCCGGTGCCGTACGATTACCTTATTCTCGCGACCGGTGTTCGTCCCAGTTATTTCGGACACAACGAATTTGAAAAGTTTGCTCCGAGCTTGAAGACCCTGGCCGATGCCGTCGGTATTCGAAACAAGATCCTCAGCGCCTTCGAGCAGGCCGAGGCTGAAGAAAATGTCGATCTTCACCGCGATTTGTTGACGTTCGTTTTGGTTGGCGCCGGACCAACCGGTGTCGAGATGGCGGCGGCGCTCGCTATTTTCGTTCGGTCGTCATTACGTTCCGAATTTCGCCGGATCGATCCGACTTCAGCACGAATCGTGTTGATCGATGGCGCTCGAAAGGTTCTTGGCACTTTTGCCCCGAGTCTGTCTGAGGCAGCGGAGTTCCATCTGCAAAAGCTCGGAGTCGAAATCCATCTGGGCCACAACGTCGAGAAGGTCGACAGCGAAGGAGTCATTGTCGCAGGGGAGCGAATTGCGAGCAAGACAGTGATCTGGACGGCCGGTGTTACGTCTTCGCCGGCTGGAAAATGGTTAGGGGCAGAAACGGATCGCGCTGGTCGCGTGCGCATCAAAAGCGATCTGAGTGTTCCCGGTAATCCGGAAATTTTCGTAGTCGGAGATACCGCCTCGCTCGATCAGGACGGGAAACCGTTAGGTGGCGTCGCCCAGGTCGCGATGCAACAGGGACACTATGCAGGGAAATTAATTCGTCGGCGCGTCGCCGGAAAGAAAAGTCCGAAACCGTTTCGCTATTTCGACAAAGGTAACATGGCTGTGGTCGGCAAAGGGTGGGCCGTCCTAGAAAGCGGCAAAGTGCACATACATGGTCTTCTGGCGTGGCTGGCGTGGGCTTTCATTCACACTTTGTATCTGGCTCAGCTCAGTCTTCGGATCAGCGTCTTCCTGCAATGGGCCTGGTTGTTCCTGACCGGGCAACGCGGCTCGCGACTCATCGTGAATTATCAGCACATCTGAACCGACGCAAACAACGCCGCTCCGTCCGGCCGCGACCAAATCGGTGACTCTCAGCCCGCCGCTGATCTCCGAAGCCACTTTCGAGTAAGTGAGATGACACTCTTCGCGCGCCGGAATCAGATCATAAGACCGCGCCGGTCGGAGCTGCGCGAGCAACTGGCGGTGCAACCCTCCGATCTTGTCGATGCTGCAGAGGTGCTCAAATGGTTCGGCCATCTTCGACGAAATCGTTCTCCTTTCAACATGCAATCGCCTGTGAAATTTACGGAACCACGCAACGAGCGAACGACCAACATTCAAATCTGCTCTTGCCAGTTGATATGCGTCCGAGCCGCGCGATTTAGACCGCAACATTTATCTCTATAAGGACGCCGCCGCCGCGCGTCATCTGCTCCGTGTCACGGCAGGATTGGATTCAATGATTCTTGGCGACGCTGAGAGCACTGGCCAAGTCAAGAATGCCTACGAAATCGCGCGCAGCTAGCCGGACTCGACCGGCTCGTGTCTTGAATCGCGCTCTTCAGAAAGCCTTTCAGGCAACGAAAGAGATTCGGACCGGCGTCGACTGCGATCGGACGCGGATTTCAATCCCAAGAGCTGCGGTTGAGTTGCTCCAAAGGACATTCGGGAGACGATCTCGCGCAACAGATCTGTCATCGTCATAGGCGCCGGACGAAATGGCGGAGACGCTGTCTTCAAATTCTAGTCACGCAAAGGCGTGCGGATCGATCTTTGTCTCGAATCGTTCGTTCGATCGCGCGATCGATCTGGCGATGCGCTTCGGCGGAGAAGCGGTCTGCTTTCGGTTATTGCCTTTTTCAAATGCGTGAAACCGATGTCTGTAATCGCCGCGACAAGCAGCGCCGAGACGTTCTGCTCAATCGCGAGGACATAGAAAACCTAATGAACGCGCGGCACGATCGCCCGCTGTTGCTCATCGACCTGTCGGTGCCGCGCAATATCGACCCAGCCGCCGCCAGGTCTCGAGTAATGTCACTTTATATAATATAGATGACTTGGAAGCGCTCGCGCTCAAGGGCGTCCGCAATCCGGGCGGCGAGCAGTGGGCCGCTTGCCAGGATATTATCGACGGCGCACGTCGCGGCGCTGATGGAGAAACTGCATCTCGAAGACAAAGGTTTGATCGCGCCCATCGATCAGGGCGTCTCAGCATCCATTTGAGTATCGAAACAGGATCCTTATGAGCTGGTGACGGCGTCGGACTTGTTGTAGAACGCAGGCGGGAAAGGGATGAGCTATGTCCATGCGCCTTTAAGCTCTGCAATTGTTTCTGGCATTTGCAGTCGCGACTGCGCGGAATGATCCTCCGCCAACTGCTGATCGAGCCTGGTCGCCACCAGGCCTACCAAATTACGAACGCGAGCTCGCCGACTATCGTTCGAACGAAGCGCAAGGCGGCCTCGCGTTTCAATTAATCCCCGAAAAGTCTACAACCTCGCAGAGCTGATCGACATCGCAGAGCGAAGCAATCCCGAAACGCGAGTCGCTTGGGAACGCGCGCGACAAGCAGCCGCTGCGGTCGGGTCTGAGCGAAAGCGCCTACTATCCATTCCTCGTCGCCTCCGCGGCCGCAGGTTACGACCGCGCTTTCATTCCCTTTCCCACCTTGGCGATCAATCAGAAGGAACTCTAACCAATCCAAGTCTCGCCGCTGTATCCATTACCGGTGGCGGTTCGTTGGTCACAGAGGCTCAGGTTTACCGCGGAGAATTGAGCGCGAAATGGCTGTTGCTGGATTTCGGCGAACGCAGCGCCGTGGTCGCAGTCGGCGAGGGAACAATTGATGATGGCGAACGTTGGCTTCAACGGGACCCATCAGAAGATCGTTTTTCAGGTAACGGATCGCTTTTATCAACTCGGGACCGCTCGCCAAAAGTTCTGGTAGCTCAGAGCGCGCTGGAGGCGGCGCAAACGGTCGGAGCAAGCGGTGCAGGCGCGCGTCGACAACGGTCTCGCGACCAGACCGGAGCTGCTCCAGGCACAGCAACAAACTGCGCAATCGGCGTTCGATGTTGAAGCAACGGCCGGCGTTGAGAGCGACGCGCGGGTTGCTCTTGGTCGAGAGCATCGGCCTGTTGCCGACCGTGCCGCTAAAAGTCGCGGACCTCGGACAAAGATCGACATCGGATCAAGCGAACGGTTCGGTCGATGAATTGATCGAGCGAGCTTTGTCGCAACGGCCCGACCTGGTGGCAAAGCTCGCCAGACGTGCGAGCGAAGCAAAACGAAATTCGAAGAGTTCGAGCGGAGTATTATCCGAAAGTCGCGATCGACGCCCACGTCAGCGAGACCGAGCTCGATGTCAGCATTGCCGGCTCGAAATATTTCGGCGACAACCGCCCGACTTACGGCGCCTTTCTAACCGCCAGCGTGCCGATCTTTGATGGCTTTGGCTCGACGCCACAAAATGGAAGTGGCCGAGGCTGATTTGCACGGCGGCCGAGAACGAGCTCGCCGGAGCGCGCGATTCCGCCGGTGCGCGAAGTTTGGAAAGCTTACACGGATTTCAAGACCGCGCTCCGCAAACAGGATTCCGCAGCCAAGCTGGTCACCGCATCGCAAAATGCGTTCGACGCTGGTGCTCGAATCTTACAAGAACGGGCTCAGCACTCTATCCGGAGATCGTTAGCGCGCAGCGAAATCTGGCGTCCGCTCGAAGCGTGAGTCACGACACGCAGTCCGCCATTTTTACAAGCGCAACAGCACTTGCATTGAGCACTGGCGACTTGGCGCGGCCATCGGCCCGACCGCTCCGACCTTCAGCCGTCAGATCGCTTAGAACGATGAAAACGCGTCGAACAGTTGCGAAATTTGTCGCCGTGCGGCTTCGTGCTGATCGTTCTCTTTTTCGGCGCGTCGCGCTTCTTGAGCCACCATTCGTTAACGGTCGATGTTCTCGGCTCATATTTTCCCGGCCGTGGATGGTCTGCATCTTGAGCGGTCTGACGCTGACGCTGATTGCCCATTGGATCGTGCAGGTCCGCAACCTGAAATCGTACCTCGGTCCGGCGCCGCTCATCTATTCGTGCCTCATGATCATCTTCACCTTCGCGACGTGGATCCTGTTTTACCAAAACTGACATGCATCAAGCCGCCACACCTTCAGAACGAAGCAAGGCGTCACGACGTCACCGGACGACTGCGCCGAAGAGCGCAAGTTCGTTCGCAAAGTTGTCAGCGTCGATCATCGTTGCCAGTGCGCGTGTCTGATTACACTTTACGTCTGGGGAACGATCGAACGGCATCCCCGGACCGATGATGCGGCCGCGCGCGCCAATGTAGTCGGAGTCGTTCCGCGCGTGCGCGGACAAATCGTCAAGCTGGCCGTTCAGGATAATCAGTTGGTCAAAGAAGGCGACTTGCTTTTCGAAATCGATCCAGACGACTACGAACTGGCGTTGGAAAAGGCGAAATCAGCGCTGGCCGCGTTGGACGAGCAGATCGAGATCGGACGTTCGCAGGACGAGGAACTGAAGTTTGGGGTGAAGGCCGCCGAGAGCGAGGTGGCAGGCGCAACGAGGCGCAGGAGAAACAGGCTAACGACACCTTGCACCGGCTCGAGCCGCTTCTGCCGAAAGCATTTCGCCACCGCGGAACAAGTTGACCAAGCCACCGACGGCGTCACGGATCGCGGCCGCCAGGGATTGGCCGCTGCGGAACAAAAACTGAATCAGGCCAAAGCTGCACTCAGCACATTACAAACATTGCTCGCGCAACGACCCGGCGCGGTCGCGGCAGTGAAGTTTGCCGAGCTCGAACTTTCCTACTGCAAAGTGACAGCGCCGTTCACGGGTCGCGTGGTCAATCTGAACATTTCCGCCGGCGCCTACGCGAGTGTCGGAATTCCCGTGTTCTCATTGCTCGACACGCAGCAAAGTGGTATGCGTCGTCGCGAATTTTCGGGAAGCGGAAATTCGACATATGGCTCCGGGCAGCGAAGCGATTGTTTACCTCTCGTCTGCGCCTAACCAACGCTTCCGTGGAAAAGTGCAGGGAATCGGATGGGCGGTGAAGCCCGAAGGCGAGATCGATTTGCCGCCCGCCGGTGTGCCTTATGTGAAGCGCGAACTGAACTGGGTGCGCGTCGCGCAACGATTCCCCGTTCGCATCGAAGTCGAAAATCCCGACCAAGATCTTTTCCGCATGGGCGCGTCCGCGGTTGCGATCATCAAAGGTCCGCCGCGTAAAATAATTCATTATGAGCGCGACGTTTGTCGAAGCGCGACCGATCGATTCCGATTGGATCGGCTGGCTCAAACGCGAGCTGGCGCCGACGCGCGCGCGCGAAATCCGAACAGCCATCATGGTCGGTGGCGCGGTTTTGTGCGTGATCATTTCGATGGCGCTGCAGGTGCCGGAGCTGGCTGCCAGCGCCTACATGGTTTTCTTCGTCTCAAAGGAGAGCAAGCAACTCACGACACTTACCGGACGTCGTCGGAGTTGATCGGCGCCTGACCATCGGCATTGCCGCCAGTCTCCTCCTTTACAAGTTCACCTATGGTCATCCGGAACTGCGCATTCCCGGAATGGCAATCGCGCTGTTTCTTGGAATGTAGTGTGTCACGCATTTTTGTGCTCGGGCCACTCGGATTCCTCATCGGCTTTGTTGTCGCTGTCTCGCAATCAGTCGGAGAAGCGGTTCCCTCACCTGAACTGTTGGTTCGCGGACTTCTGTGGCTCTGGGTCGCCATCGTTTACGGCGCCGCGCTCACCGTCGTGCTGAACTTGTCTGTTTCTGCCGGACACGCCGAGACGCGCCTGCAGAGCCGCCGAAACCGAAAAGTTTGTTTGTCTCCGACGCGTTTACCAATCCCGCGCACGTGCACTTCGCACTCAAAGTCACTTTCGCCGCGATGTTTTGTTACATCTTTTATGAGGCGATCGACTGGTCGGGAATTCACACCGCGTTGATCACCTGCACGTTCATTGCTTTGGAAAGCACTGAGGCGACGCTCTACAAAGGAACGTTGCGAATCGTCGGTTGCGTGATCGGCGGCGCGCTTGCGCTTTTCTCCATCGTATTCCTGATGCCGCACATGGAAACGATCGCGTCGCTCGTTGTCCTCGTCGCTTGTGCCGCTGCCATCGCAGGCTGGGTCGCGGCCGGAAGCGAGCGGATCAGTTATGCCGGGCTGCAAATCGCATTCGCTTTCTTCTACAGCGTCTTTCAGGGTTACGCGCCCGACACCGATCTCGATAACGTCCGCAACCGTGTTGTTGGAATTCTTTTGGTCTCATCGTCACCGGACTCGTCTTCCAATACATCTGGCCGGAGCCCGCCGCTGATCGAATCAAAAATCAAAGGAAGTTAGCTAACTCCAGCCCGCCATGGACTCCGCTACGATCTCAGCTCTCGCTGCCCTCGCTGGAGCGACCATTGGCGGGGTTACTTCATTTGGCACGTCGTGGTTGAGTCAGCAAACTCAAGCCAGAGTCCAGGCCCGGGCGCACAAGCTTTCGCAACGCGAGGACCTATACAAAGGTTCATCAAGAAAACTTCCAAAGCCTATGGCGACTCACTTGGTCGGCAGGCATCGAATGTGGGAGAGGTCACGCAGGTTGGTCGATCTTTACGCTTTGGTCGGCATGATGCGGGTGATTTCGTCGACTTCGGTTGTTGAAAATGCCAACCGCGTGGTGCGTTTGATAGCGGACAGTTATTTATCGCCTAACAAGACTTTAAGAGAATTGCGCCAAATGGTGGATAGCGACTCGATCGATGCGCTCCGCGCCTTTAGCGAAGCGTGCCGGGCTGAATTACAGAGGTTAAGTTGATTTGAGCCACTCCCGGTTCTTCTATCGCGAACGCGAGATTACGCACAACCTCGCGAGTGGGACTCCTTCCGCACCGTCCTGGTCCGCGCGCGGTTTTAGCAAACCCGAATGGCTCCCGGTCCGAAAATGACCGCCTCTATGTATAATACGCTCTCACTAATCAATCCCGTAGCTCCTGCCGGCTCGACTCTTTGGCCGGGATTCGAATGTGGACCAATGAGATTCCGGCCGTTGGCAACGTTAGGGTCGAGGTCGTCGTGATTCCGTGGTTCGTTCTGACCTCGCTCCTTGTCATTTTGTTAATCAATATTTGGTGCGCCTGAGAAACATGCTCAACCTCTCCCAGCACCGGCGCGCTCATCGGCTGATCGTCGTCGTTCGCTCGACCTTTCAAATCGCCGCGATTTTCGCGTGCTGCGGATGCGCGCACCTTGCAAGCGTAAAGGAAACGCGAGCGCGACTTCCGATCGCAACCGCGAGCGACGAACAACTGAACGCGGCGAAGGAATTCTTGTCCGCCGCAGAGCGAGAACAGCCACTAGCTGCGTTAGGCGACGACCTTGTAGCTGCCAAACTCTCACTGAGTGTCCTGGCAGAGCGGCCGAGCGACTCGTCGGCACAAAGCATCTATAACTTCTCGGTCGCCCGGGCTGTCGAAAACGTCGGACGAGCAAATCTACAGCCGTGGCAACGTTCGGTAGACGTTCGCACCGAAAAAGGAAATTTGGTGCTGACCTCTCCCAAGCCGGGCGATTCGCGCCATGATCCGAGGCCGCTACGATATTTTTCCTACGGACACTCTGGCGGTCGGCGGCAAGTTTTCCAAGACCATCAAACGAAGGGCGGTATTGGTGCGCCGGCGGTCGGAATCGAACGCACGGCGGATCCGCGATTTCGGGAGGAGTACGGGCTCGCCCGTATCTACGTGTCGGTCACGGCGATCCTGAGATTTAACGGGCTCCGGGCCGAACTGGAATTTGTTAATCCATGGCTGAGTGAACGTGTGACGTTAGGTAACCACTCCTTTCCTCTCGCGGCCGACTTTGATGCTTCGCTGGCCATGCTCATGGCGCGAGAGCGTCCTGACAGGATTGGATTTGCAAGGTTAATAAATCCGGAAGCGTATGCCAGCACAACAAGGCTTTTTCCAGCTGCAGCAATTTGATCCAAATCGCACCCCGTGATTTTCGTGCACGGTCTGCGGGACACACCGGCAAGCTGGGCGCCGATGCTCAACGCGCTGCGTAACGATGCTGCGATCAGGAAGACGCTATCCAGTTTTGGTTCTTCACTTATCCGAGTGGTTATCCTTATCCCTATTCGGCGATGCTGCTACGTCGTGACCTTGATGGGATAAAGCGGGCGTTTCCGAAGCGAAAACCAATTGTTCTAATCGGCCACAGCATGGGTGGAATGATTTGCCGACTGATGGTGACCGATGCCGCAGACAAAATCTGGCGCACTTTCTTTCGGACGAGGCCCGACCAGACCCCGCTACCTGCCGACATACGCCGCGAATTGGAAGCGGTTTTCGTTTTCAATCATCGACCGGAGGTGAAACGGGTCATATTCATTTCCACACCGCATCGCGGCAGCGTCTCGCCTCGAGCTGGGTCGGACGCGTCGGTGCCTCCCTCGTCAGGAAATCTCGCCCCCTCGAGTCGGCCTTCGCTACGGCCAGACCGTTGTTAGTGGCCGATCCTGAGGCCAGATCACTGAACCGTATGCCTAACAGCGTCGATACGCTCGAGCCCGACGATCGGTTCGTGGAAACAGTGAACCGGATCCCGATTACGCCGGGAATTCCATATCACTCTATCATTGGCGATCGCGGCCGGGGCGACACGCCTAACAGTTCTGACGGCGTGGTTCCGTATGCGGAGCTCCCATCTGGATGGTGCGCAATCCGAGCTCACTCGTTCCCAGCGGTCATGCCGCTCCGCGCAATCCCGAAGCGATTAAAGAGGTGGATAGAATTCTTAAGCATCTCCCTAACTCTGGCGAATTCATTCATGTTCGGGCGATCGCACCCGCCCAAAAAAATCGACCATTTGGAACCTTTTTTGACGCTGGCCCAAAAATCCACCAGAAAGACGTCCCGAATTATTTCGTCTTAGAGACTCGCGCAATCAGTTCGTCCAATCGTCGAAAGTAATAGCTTCAGGATCGGAGACTCGGTTCGACTTTTTGTAGCCAAGCACCAGCTCGACCGTCGGCGTGTCTCCCTTGAGAGGACGACTCGTTAGAGACGAAGCGAGAAAGTTCTGTGCGTAAGCAGGTAACAGCCCAACGCCGCGCGTCGAAGCTATTAAGGACATTCCCATGGCGAGGTGGTCCGCCTCGTGAGCTGGCGTGATATCGACTCCGGACCGCTTTAGGTAATCGTCGATGACCGCACGAAGAACAGGTGCCGTGTCCGACACGGTCACGAATGTTCTCGCCCACTAGATCCCGCGGACTGATAGGCTTTGAGCGCGGCGAGACGGTGGTCGTTAGGCAAGATCACCACCAGGGGCTCCTTGACGAGAAGCTTAAACGCCAGGTCTGGCATCCCTTGTTCCCGTCGAAGAAAAGCTGCATCGATTTTTCCTTTCGAAAGTGCATCCGCGAGCTGCGGAGAGTATTGACTCGAGATCATCACGTCGATGTTAGGCAGTTCGTCGCGCAAAATCTGCAAGGCTTCGGGCATCCACGTCAATTCGTGTCCGGTCAGAAAGCCCATGACGAAGCATGGCTTGGCCGGATTAGCGACGCGGCGTGCAGCTCCGGTTGCCGCTTCAGCATGCGATAGCACCAGGCGGGCGTGATCGAGAAAGGCTCGACCCGCTGGTGTCAGTTCGATGCCGCGAGCGCTGCGCGTGAGCAGTTGTGCGCCGACCTCGTCTTCAAGGTCGCGGATCTGCCGACTCAACGAAGGTTGTGACGTGTGCAGTTTCCGCGCTGCTGCCACCGTCAGACTTCCCGCGTCGGCGACCGCGACGAAATAGCGAAGATGTCGTAGTTCCATTCAATCGCCATGCTTGCGAGGCATGGGCCCCGAGCAAACAAAGCATTATTCGGCGATCGCTACAACGGCGCCATCTTTCATTAAAACCCAGCAACAACGGAGGACATAATGACTAGGAAACTCGAAGGTAAGATTGCTCTCGTAACTGGCGGTTCGCGCGGCATTGGTGCCGCGATCGCTAAGCGTCTGGCCGCGGACGGAGCGAACGTGGCCATCACATACACGAAAGGTGCCGATGCGGCCGCGTCGGTCGTCAACGGAGATTGAACGCGCCGGCGGAAAGGCGATCGCGATTCAGGCGGACGCCACCGATGCCGACGCCGGCAAAGCCGCGGTCGAAAAGACCGTCGCGACTTTCGGCCGCCTCGACGTCCTTGTAAACAATGCCGGCACGGCCATTCCGAAAACGTTTGAGGAGACGACGCTGGAAGAGATGGATCGCGTGCTCGACATCAACGTCCGCGGCGTGTTCATCGCGACGCAGGCGGCGCTAAAGCACATGAAGAGCGGCGGTCGCATCATCATGATTGGTTCGTCCGTGGGTGAGCGTGTCCTAGTGCCCGGGCTTGTGCGCCTACTCGGCCACAAAGGGAGCCGTGAAGATATTTACTCAGGCGCTGTCCAGAGAGGTCGGGAGCCGGGGCATCACGGTCAACAACGTGCAGCCGGGTCCGATCGACACGGAGTTGAATCCTGCCGCGAGCGAGTGGGCGGTGCCGCAGAAGGCGGCCACAGCACTCGACCGCTACGGCCACGTTGATGAGATCGCTGCAATGGTGGCGTTTGTCGCCGGTCCGGAGTCTTCCTACATCACTGGAGCGAATCTTACCGTGGATGGCGGAATGAATGCCTGAATCGCAGGAGTCGAAAGGAAAACGAAACATGAAAAGAAACGGATCGAGGGCTTTCTTATGCGGCAGTTGCAACTCGTAGCTCACGGCGAACCCTCAGATGTCATCGAACTCAACACGGTCTCCGAACCGGCTCTCGGCCAGGAGGATGTTCTCGTCTCGATGGAAGCGGCCCCGCTTAATCCATCGGACTTTCTGTTCGTCCGCGGCATCTACGGCGTCCGGCCGGCCTTCCCATCCCCGGTAGGCGCGGAGGGTGTTGGCCGAGTCGCGAAGATTGGATCGAAGGTCGATGTCGCTCTGCAGGGTAAGCGAGTCCTGATTCTTCCGACCTACGAGCAGGGCACCTGGGCAGACCAAGTTGTCGCCCCGGTGCGCAACATCGTGCCGATGAGCGACGAAGCAGATCCCCTGCAACTCTCGATGATAGGGATTAACCCGGTTACCGCCTATCTCTTGCTGAACCGATACGTTTCCCTGATGCCCGGCGACTGGATCGGTCAAACCGCAGCCAACTCGGCAATGGGGCAGTACATCATTGCGCTCGCGAGAGCTCGCAGGAGTCAAGACACTGAATGTCGTCCGCCGGGAAGAAGCTGCCGAACAGGTGCGGCAGTGGGGAGGTGACCGCGTAGTCCTCCAAGGCGACAACCTACACAAGGATATTGAGGAGGCTCTCGACGGGAAGAAACTGAGCCTCGTCCTCGATACGGTGGGTGGAACTCCCGTGGGCGAGTTGGCCAAATCGCTCAAAACTGGCGGCTCGATTGTCGTCTACGCCCTTCAAAGTGGGCAGTTCCCGGCCATGTCGCCCAAAGACTTCATCTACCGTGGTCTTAGCCTCCACGGATTCTGGCTCATCAATTGGATACGCAACGCGCCCCGCACAGAGATCCAGGAGATTTACCAGAAGCTGGGCGACCTCGTAGCTGATGGATCGCTCTCCGCCGCAGTGGAGCACGTGTACCCGCTCGACCAGTTCAAGGAAGCGTTCAAGCAATCCTTGAAATCGAATCGCAGCGGCAAGATCCTGTTCAAATTTGGGGCCTACTGATCGAACGGATCACTAAAAATCTAACGACGAAGAAGATTCAAGGCTGGCATGGTCGAAATGGAAGAAGTGCGGATATGGATTCTCTGGGGGAAATAATATGACGAAGACACCGAACGAAACAAAGCGCTGGTATCGACGCCTTCGACACATTGTTTAACAAGCGGGACTACGCGGCCGCTGAGAAGTATTGGTCGCCTAACTATATCCAGCACAGCGCGCACATTGAACCGGGTCGCGATGGATTGTTCAATTTGATCCGAAACACGCCCGCTACGCTGCGTTACGAACATCAGCTCATCGTCGCGGAGGGCGACTACGTTATCGTCCACGGACGCTTCTCAGGACACGGCCGGCCTGCTGCCTGGATCGCCGCGGATATTGTCAGGATCGAGAACGGTTGCCTCGCCGAACACTGGGATGTCTTACAAGATGAGGCGACCAAAGCCGAATCCAAAAGCGGCCTGCCGATGTTTGGCGATCACTTCACTGCCTGATTCACTCGCTGGTTAATGAGGCCCCGTTGGTCTCAACAAACTGCTTGAAATTTTGCAGGTAATTGGCGACCCGCTCCGAGACGACGCCACCGTATGTGGACGTCATTGTTGGGGCGACGGTTGTGGTTCCATTCGGATGCGGCGTGGCGTAACTACGCCAGCGGCGAGCTGTTCTGAGTGAGCGCCAAACCAATTTTCTTTCCGGAATGCGGAGCACGAATTCGGAGCACGCTTTCATGGTGTTTACCGTTTAAGCTTTCAGATACCGCAAAATGGCAGGCGTCGAGCCGGTGCGAGGTTTTGATCGCGGTGATGAATTTCGGGAAGTCTTCTCCCCGAAGCCAACGTTCGTAACTTTCGAAACGGGCGCCTTAACGACAATCGATTCTCGCGCTGCATTCATTAACATTGTCCCCAGAAATCCCGTTATCGATTCGGTTCGTTAGGCGCGGAATTGCGGGTATCCGTTTTGGAAAGATACGGTTCCATCCGTCCGTAGAATTAAAGATCGATATGTTGAACACGAGCATCAGGTCGTGCGATCACGTGCGACGGCGGAAAAGCCGGAGCAATCTTTGCCTGGAATTTTGTCCTTTGGTTTTCATAATCTTGTTCGGTCATAAAATCGCCATGTATAAGGCGGCGACTATGGAGCGGTGGCAGGGTTTTTCTCTCTCGCAGCCGAGGGAGCAGGAAGCCACCTCTTTTGAGGGATGAAGCAAAACTGGCAGCGCTGCCGCAGGGGTTGTAAGGTTCTTGTCAGCCGACTGGGCAATACTCCTGCCGGCATATGCTCAATGAACTCCGCTGCAAAAGCGTTTGGAGAAGACGTGCGGAATCTCGCGGCGATTGATTCCGAAACGCGCGCGTTTCGTATCACGTCTTCCGAGCGCGCCATTTTCCGTTATGGCTTGGCTGTTTTGTCCGTCGCGCTGGCGCTCGGCATAAAACTCCTCCTCCTTCGTTTAAATTTTCCTTATCCGCTCAGCACTTCTTTCCTGGCCGCGATCGCGATCACTTTTGGTATGCGGGAACAGGACCCGGCATTCTTGCTCTCGTGCTTTCATCGCTGGCGTTCGGCTATTTCGTACTCCCGAATCAAATTGACTATCGTTTGGTTCTTCCGGACGGATACGACCAAGCCCGTCTATCTGCCGACCGTTGGCGTTTCGCATCTCCTTTATCTCGTTTATTTCGGGTTGGTAGCACTGTTGATGGGCTGGTTTAGCGCATCGCGTCGCCAAGCAGAACGATTACTCAAGCAGGCCCGCAGCGAACTGGAAGCAAAGGTCGAGGAGCGGACTGCGAAATTGAGTCGCCTCAACGATGACTTGCTCGAGCGAGATCTCAGAACGCGGGTTGGCGGAAGACCAGCTCCGACAGACGGAGCGGCGTCTGCGTGATCTCATTGCCAACGCTCCCGTCGTCTTGTTTACGCTGGACGGTTCGGGCATTGTCACTTTGTCAGAAGGCAAAGGCCTCGAGACCTTCGGAGTCAAACCGGGAGAGCTCGTCGGCCAGTCGATCTTTGATCTGTATCATGACTCACCGGGTCTGCACTGCCAATGCCCGGCGTGCTTTGGTGGCGAGGCGGTGACTTTCATCACGGAGGCGAACGATGAGTTCTTTTGAGATCCATCTGATTCCGCTTCTGGATAAGAGCGGGAAGGTCGCCGGAGTGAATGGAGTTACATATAACATCACTGACCGTCGGCGCACCGAGCGAGAGCTTCGCCTGGTCATCGATACGATTCCGGCAATGGCATGGTCCACGTTACCTAGTGGCGCCAATGAATACTGCAGCAAAGGCTGGTTGGAATATACCGGGATGGCTTCGGGCAGAGAACTCGACTACGGCTGGCTCGACGCATTCCATCCCGAGGACCGCGCCGCGCACCTGGCGAAATGGCGCGCCGCAACTGAGACGGGGAATTATTTGAAAGTGTAGCGAGGATACGTGGCAGTGACGGGGAATATCGCTGGTTCCTCACCCAGGGAGTGCCGCTGCGAGATGAATCAGGAAAGATAGTTCGCTGGTATGGCACGAATGTCGACATCGACGAGCGGAAACGCGCCGAATCTTTGCTCGAAGGAGAGAAACACCTTCTTGAGATGATCGCCACTGGCGTTGCCCTTAAAGAGATTCTGAACGCCTTATGTCTGACCATGGAAGGATACAGCGCAGCGGCACGCTCGCTTCTGTTTTGTTGCTCAATCCGGATGGTGCTCATCTGGATTCGGTGGCCGGTCCGAATCTTCCCGAAGGATGGACGAAGCAAATGGAGAAACTGCCAATTGGACCATGCGCCGGATCTTGTGGGACAGCGGCCTATCGAGCATCGCCGGTCATCGTTTCCGACATTGCAACCGATCCACTTTGGGACGTGCCGGAGCATCGCGCTTCGGCCTTATGGCACGGACTGCGCGCTTCGTGGTCGAGTCCAATCGTTTCCGTCGAAAGGAAAGGTGCTGGGAACTTTCTGCATGCTTTATCGCACACCGCGAAGCCCGACTCGCATGACCTCGGACTCATCGAGACGGCCACTCATCTGGCCGCGAGTTGCGATTGAGCGCGATCGCGCCGAGGTGGCGTTGCGGAACAAGCGAGGAGAAGTATCGAGATTTCATCAAGGCTTCGCCGGACGCCATCTGCGTCACCGATGCGGACGGCAAAGTCTGCGTCATGGCTGAACCCAGCTGGCGTCAAGCTGGCGGGCCGCCCGGAACACGAACTGATCGGATCTGCAATCACAGATACTTATCTCCCGGAGGAACGTCACTTGTTCAAAGCCGAATTGAGAGATTGAAAACGGAAGGATCTTTCGGTTCGAGCGAAAATTCGTTCGGAGAAATGGCGAAATCATTCCGGTGGAGGTTTCTTTGTCAGCACTGCGCGGCCGATATTTCCAGGCGATTATCCAGATATCAGCGCCCGTAAACGTGCGGAGGCTTTTTTCGCCGGAGAGAAACGGCTTCTCGAAATGGTAGCCAGAGGAGACCCACTCCCCGCCATCCTCGATTCCATATGTCGGCTCGTCGAAGGATTGTCCGGCGGCTGTTTGTGTTCATTTGTTGTTGGATTCGAATGACAATCGGCTTTGGCACGGTGCGGGACCGAGCATTCCGAAACCATATGCCGAGGCAATCGACGGTTTCGTCATCGGTCCTTCGGTCGGTTCGTGCGGGTCGGCTGCTTACCGCCGAGAGCAAGCTGATCGTCGCGGACATCGCAACCGATCCACTTTGGGAGATTTTTCGCGATATCGCTTTGACCAATGGCCTGCGTGCATGTTGGTCGACGCCTATATTTTCTCTTGAGAATAAAGTGTTAGTGCGTTTGCCCTTTACTACCGCGAGCAGCTGCAGTCCGAGCGCCCAAGAACAGAGTCTCATTGAACAGATGACGCATGTCGCAGGTGTTGCCATCGGGCGTAAACAAGCCGAGGAGAAATTACGCGCTTCCGAGCAAGTGGCGCGTGGACAGGTCGAAGCATTGACCTATAGCCTCGATGTTCTCGCGACTGCGCCGGCGCCGGACAAGTTTCTCGGACAGATGTTGAGCACGATCGGTCGGCTGCTGAATGCGCAAAGCGTGGTCTTCTGGTTGTTGGACGAAGCGAGTGATGCGCTCGTCTTTCGCGCGGCGGCACGGGTGCAAATTTCACCGCCGCGGATCCGGACGCATCCATACATCAAAGATCCTTTGGCATGGAAAGAAGACAAGATGCTACAGGAAACCATCTTCACCGGCGCGCCATTCATCTGCGAGGACATAGAAACTGATCCGCGCTTTTCCGACAGGCTCCGCGAGTATTTCCGGTCAACAGGAACCAAAAGGACCTGACCATTCCGACGCTGGTAGGAGGACGCGTGCGAGGATTCATCGGGATTCGTCATGAAGCTCGGCCGCCTTATCGGCCGGAAGAAATCGAGTTGGCGCAGGCGCTGGCGCATCAGGCCATGTTGGCAATTCAGCTCACCGATCTGGCTGAGCAAAGCCGGCAAGCCGCCGTTCTGGCGGAACGAAATCGAATGGCCCGAGACATCCACGATACACTCGCGCAAGGCTTCACCGGCGTGATTGTGCAATTAGAGGCAGTGGCCGATGCCATCTCGAGCGGAGATCATAAAGAGGCGGAGAATTATCTTCACCGCGCCAGTGGATTGGCCCGGCAGAGTTTGAATGAAGCGCGCCGGTCGGTGCACGCCCTTGCGCCCGGAGGCTCTGCGACGCGCAAACTTTTGGGATGCACTCAAGGGCATCATCAAAAACACGACTGCCGGAAACGCGATTTGTACCCAAAACCAGATTGCGCGGGAAACTGCCGGACTTGCCTGACGAGTGGCAGGAAAACTTGATGCACATCGGCCAGGAAGCGCTGACCAACACCCTCAGCTACGCCCACGCCGACAATTTCGAAACCCAGCTCACCTGCAATGCCAGGGAGCTCCGACTGGAATTCAGGACGACGGCGACGGATTCGACAGTGAAGAGATGGACACGACGGTTTTGGTCTCGCCGGCATGCGCGAACGCGTCGAGGAAATGGGAGGCGAATTGCAAATCGTGAGCGCGCGAGGCAGGGCACGAAGGTCGCCTTGGTATTACCCTTGACCGGGGACTCGAGGTCATGAAATCCAAGAGCAAAGCGGTCGCGAAGGCCAAGAAAACGCCGAAAGGCTGAAGCGGCCAGGAAAGCCTGCATCCGCGTGCTCGATTGCTGACGACCACAGCGTCGTGCGTGAGGGACTTGTGTCGCTAATTGGCCGTCGAGCGGACATGGCCGTCGTCGGAGAAGCCAGTAACGGACGCGAAGCTGTCGATCTTTGGAAAAAACATCAACCCGATGTGACGTTGCTCGATTTGCGAATGCCCGAGCTCGATGGCGTCGGAGCAATCAAAGAGATCCGGACTGAAGACGAGAGTGCCCGGATAATTGTGCTCACGACTTTTGACGGCGACGAAGACATCTACCGCGCGATCCAAGCCGGCTCGAAAGGTTATCTGCTCAAGGACGTGCCGCGTGAAGCACTCATGGATTGTATTCGCCGTGTGCACGGCGGCGAAACATGCGTTCCGGTCCACCTCGCGGCGAAGCTGGCGCAACGCGTCAGCGGTGAAAGTTTGAGTGAACGCGAAATCGATGTCCTCAAACTGATGGCCCAGGGAAAAAGCAACAAAGAGATTGGTTCAGCGCTCTTTATTGAGTGAAGGCACGGTGAAGTCGCACGTGAAGGGCATCTTCGCCAAGATGAATGTCATCAGCCGAACGGAAGCCGTCGCCGACTGCAACGCGACGCGGCTTAATCCAGCTGTAACTCCATCCTGACATCGCCCAAAAGAGGTAGCCGTCGGCATCTCTAAGGTCGGAGCGGGAAATCCTCCGCACGGACTATAGCTGTTCGGTTAGGCGGAAGCGAAACTTCACCATGATTCAGCTGGAACTGTTGGAAGCGAATGCAAGACCGATTTATGCGGATCGGAAACCGACGCGATGCCAAACAAACAGCGTGATAAGGAAAGAAGTCTTGCCGCCCAATGCTGCATTCGATGAGGCGTTGTGGGCCGCGTATCGCCGCTCCGACAAAAAGGGGTGACAGAAGAATTGTTTCGCCACTCCCTCGTTCAACTTGCTCGCCGGCAAACCTCACGCTACAACGACTTGCTCACGAAACTAGGTTTGCCCGTGCGGTTGTGAGCAAGCACGAATCGCATTCTGTGCTGGACCGAAGCAGCCAGGAGGTCATCAGTAGCTTTCGCGGCGGCTGCAATCGCCTGCAAAGCCCTGCATCCCGATGGATCTTTGAGAATGTGGGATCGTGCTTCGAGGCACAACACCCGATTTCAAAGAACTGAATTCATAAACTCGGAAGTTCTATCTCGAAAGAGGATTACAAGTCACCCGCAGTAATACAGGGAAAACCCGCGGACGCGCGAGTGGGCTGACCGCTAACGTTGCCGGCATGGTGAAAGAAGAACAAACGAATGAAGATCAAAATACGGCAAATTTCTCAGTCTCTCTGCATCGTATTATTGCTGTTGACCTGCGGCACGCTCTCGGCGCAGAGCGAAAAAGGTCGCGTGCGGAATATTGTCCTCGTTCACGGTGCCTGGGCAGATGGTTCAGGTTGGAAAGGCGTTTACGACATTCTCGCCAAGGATGGTTACAAGGTAAGTATCGTCCAGGAGCCGGAGACATCGTTCAAAGAAGATGTGGCGGCGACGAAGCGCATCCTCGCTCTGCAAGATGGACCATGCATTCTTGTGGCTCACAGTTATGGCGGCGCCGTCATCACCGAAGCGGGAACGGATCCATCGGTTGCCGGATTGGTCTACATCGCGGCCCACATGCCAGATGCGGGAGAGAATGAGGCCGACGACGGAAAGCGTTTCCCAAGTGACCTCAGCAAGTCTACTGCGATAAAGAAGACGGCAGACGGTTTCACTTACCTCGACCCCGCGCAGTTTCATGAGTAGCTTCGCCGCCGACCTGTCTGCTGAGCAGGCCGCTTTCATGGCGCGATCGCAGGTGTTCAACGCTAGCTGACAATTTCAAAGCTGTTATCACGACAGCGGCGTGGAGAAGCAAACCGAGTTGGATGTTAGTAGCGACGAAAGATCGAACCATCAATCCCGACCTGGAGCGGTGGTATGCCGAGCGAGCCAAGAGCCATAAGGTCGAAGTCTCGGGCGCCAGTCACGCTGTTTACGTCTCCAGGCCGAAGGAAGTCGCAGCTCTGATCGAAGAAGCTGCCACGCACGCTCATTAGACAAAGTCGTATGCAAACGGAACGAATGGTAGCAGTAGCAAAGGTCGATGCGCGCCGCGGCGCGAGACGCCGACAGTAATACGAAACTCAACATGTATGCTATCACGGGAGTAACTGGTAAAGTTGGCGGCGCAACCGCTCGCGCACTCTTAGCAGGCGGCCAATCGGTGCGGGCGGTCGTGCGGAATGTCGACAAAGGTCAAGTCTGGAGGAACCTGGGTTGCGAGGTGGCTCTTGCCACAATAGAGGATCGGGCCTCTCTCAGCGTTGCCTTTCAGAGAGCAGAAGCGGTCTTTGTGCTCGTCCCTCCAAACTTCGATCCCTCTCCGGAATTTTCTGAGGCCCGAGAAATTGGAAAGGCCCTCCACTCCGCGCTCGCCGCAGCGCGTCCGAAGCGCGTTATTTATCTCTCTACTATCGGAGCACAGGCCCGCGAAATGAACCTGCTGACTCAGCACTCCATTATCGAGAAGGCGATCGGCGACTTGCCTATACCTATCACGTTCTTGCGTCCGGCTTGGTTTATGGAGAATTGCCGTTGGGATGTAGCTCCGGCGCGCGAAACGGGTGTCGTTCCCAGTTTTTTGCAACCGCTCGATAAACCAGTACCGATGGTGGCCACGGCGGACATCGGTAAGTTAGCGGCCGAATTGCTCCAGGAAAAATGGGAGGGCCACCGCGTCATTGAATTGGAAGGACCCACGCGCGTAACGCCAAATCAGATTGCGACAACTCTTGCGAAACTTCTAGGCAAGCCGGTACGCATGAAAGTTGTGCCGCGCGAATCATGGGATGCGACTATTTAGGTCGCAAGGAATGAAAAACCCGGTTCCTCGCATGCGGATGTTGGATGGCTTCAACGAAGGCTGGATTGAGTTCGAACGAGGAAAATCTGGTTCGCAAAAGGGAAGCACAAACCTGGAGGCGGTGCTCAAATCCGTGATCGAGGAAGAATCGACCAACACGTGACAGCCGGCGACCTCGCGAGTGGTAGCGACAAACCCCGGCGACGCGCCATGGCCGGAACACCACCCGTTGGCAACGTAGGAAGGGAGGCGAGAATCGCCGCTTAAGCAGTGACAAACAATCCTGCGACGCCGTGACTGGCCTCTCCTATTGTTGAAGACTGGAGCACCTAGCTGATTTCATTTCACGCTTGGTGACGCCGCTTCTTTCGCGCATTTCCCAAAATTTCTCGGCCGCTGGACCAAGTCATCCCTTTGGCGCGGCGATGCCGGGTTTCCGTCGAGGTGACGTTCTTGCCGAAGATGATTGAGCACGGGGAGTCTGAGTCATACCTACTGGCCGTGGTGCTGCTCTGTTTCGCTTCGATGTTTCGCCGCAAGATTTCGCAAAATTGTTCCCGGCAGGTGTCACGTCGCCCTTTGTGGCACGAGCAATCCCGACCGATTGCGTCTCCGTAGTGGCTCCGGTCCGTAGACGACCGCCCCCGAAACCAAGCCGCTCACAGTTGTGACAAACACCGGTCCGGCACGACCAACGGACTGGAACGTTGCACCGCCTCAGCCAGCTCCAAGATGCTCTGGTAGGCCGAGGCCTTCCAGTGTGCGGCGATGCCACTGCGCGCAAACATTTTCATTCCTCAAACAAGTGATGGCGGTTGTGTGGT
>ERZ1370068.9832-contig-8580_pt1 | contig 32251 bp, 38 predicted proteins | sample MGYA00561227_ERZ1370068 | MGnify/ENA primary metagenome ERZ1370068 (study PRJEB38410, sample SAMEA6850437) | metagenome | study: Metagenomic assessment of the ecological functions of the soil: analysis of the soil microbiota associated with the...
GTTCCGCCGAGCTGGGCGCCGACGGTGCTCACCTGCGAGCGCCGGCTCAACGACACCGTCGACCAGCTCGTCACCGAGTGCGTGGTCGCGTACTTCGACCGGGCGACCCTCGGAGCTCGCCCACCAGGCGCGCCACGACCAGCTGACCGGCCTGCCACACCAGGCCTTCGTCCGGGAGCTCGAGCTCGAGCCCGAACGCGCCTCCCGCTACCGCCACGGTCTCGCGCTCGTCTTCCTCGACCTCGACCGGTTCAAGCGAGCTGAACGACACCTACGGGCACCAGGCGGGCGACCGGGCGCTCCGGCGCTTCGCGGCAATCCCAAGGAGTCGCTGCGCGGCCCGACCTCGCCGGCCGCATGGGCGGCGACAGTTCACCGCGTACCTCGTCGAGGCGGACGAGGAAGCAGGCTCGCGCCTGCTCGCCCGCCTGAGCGATCGCGTGACGAGCTGATCGCGAACGACGAGCTGCCGGAGGGGTGCTCGTTCAGCGCCGGCCTGGCGACGTTTCCGGGCGAGGCGACCGAAGCCGACGCGCTGTTCAGCTCGTGCTGACCGGCGCCCTCTACGAGGCGAAGCGCTCCGGGGGCGGACTGGAAGCTCCGGCGGCGACGACGACTCTGACCCTCGATCCGCTCGCCGCTCATCGGATGCGGGAACGCCAGGCGCACACGCGTGGAGGAACTGGCGCTCTCAGCGTCTCGTCCGGACACGCCATAGACCGGGTCGCCGACCACCGGGAGGTCGATCGCCGCCAGGTGAACCCGGATCTGGTGCGTCCTCTCCCGCCTCCAGCCGGACGTCGAGGCGCGCGGCTAGAAGCCGCTCCACCTCGAAGTGCGTGACGGCGTCCCGCGGGGTGTCGGTGTCGAGCGAATGGCGCGTGCGGGTCGTGGCGGTCGCGGCCGATGGGAGCCTCGATCCGGCCTTTCCACGAGCGCGGCCGCCCGCGCACGAGCGCCAGGTAGCGCCGCTCGAGCTCGCGCTTCCGCACCAGCTCCTGCAGGCGCTCGTAGGCCTCTTTCCGAGCGGGCGACGACCAGCAGGCCCGAGGTGTCGCGGTCGAGGCGATGCACGATGCCCGGCCGGTCCTCGTCGCCGCCGGCGTCCGGCCGACGCAGCGCCGTGCACGAGCGTCCCGGTCGCGTGGCCCGGCGACGGGTGGACGACGATCCCGGCCGGCTTGTCCACGACCAGCAGCTGCTCGTCCTCGTAGGCGATCGGCAGCGGGATGTCCTCCGCCTGCAGCTCCTTCGAGGCGGGCTCGACGACGTCGACCCGAACCTCTTCTCCGCCCTCGAGCCGGTGGTTCTTCGGCCGCGTTCGCCGTCGACGAGCACGGCACCTGCCGCTACGAGCCGCTCGGCCTCGGCACGCGAGCCGACCTCAGGGAGCGAAGCGAAGGAACCGGTCGAGCCTCTCCCGCGGCCTCGGCGGGGACGACTACTTCGACCGTGATCAGCGCTGCCGGGTCGTCGCCCAGCATGAGCGCGACGAACAGGATCCCGACGCCGACGACGATGAAGCGTGTCGGCGAGGTTGAACGCCGGCCAGTAGCCGCAGGTCGAGGAAGTCGGTCACGTGCCCGAGGCGGATCCGGTCGATCGAGGTTCGAGATCGCTGCCGCCGATCAGCAGCCCGAGCGCGACCGGCAGCGACGGGTGTCGCGCGCCCGAGCGCGCGAAGAACACGAGCATCCAGCCGACCGCGATCGCCGTCAGCGCGGTCACGACCGGCGTCGCGCTCGCGAAGAGGCCGAACGCGATCCCCGAGTTCTGCACGTGGTGGATCGAGAACGGCCCGACGATCGTGAACGCGCTCGTCGAGCGCGAGCTGCGATCGAGACGATCAGCTTCGTCAGCTGGTCGGCCGCGATCGCCGCGATCACCACCGCGCCGAGGCCCGCCCACTGCGAGGCCTGTGCGGCGAGCGAGCGCTCCGGCCACCGACACCGGCGTCAGCGCGTCGGTGCTCGAGCCGACGCGGACGTCGAGCGTCCGCGGGGCGGGCTCCGTCACGAGCCTGCCCCCCGACCGACGACCTGTCGACCGGTCAGTGCAGACGGACGCACCGGCGAAGCCGGCGCGCCCCTGATAACGCCGTCGCAAGCGACGGCTCACCCGCGCTCCTCCTTGCGCTTGCAGTCGATGCACTGCGTCGTCCACGCGAGCGCCTCGAGGCGCTCCGCGCCGATCGGCTGCCGCAGCTCACGCAGGCGCCGTAGCTGCCGTCGTCCATTCGCGTGAGCGCGCGCGTCGATCGCCTGCAGCAGCCTGCCTTCGTTCTCCTCGAGCGTATAGTCGAGCTCCCGGTCGAAGGTGATCGTGGCCATGTCGCCCGGGTGGTTGTCGCGCCGTGCATCCTGTGTCTCGTCCTGGATCGAGCCTGGGTTCTCCTCGTGGAGGTAGTCGATCGCCTCCAGGACGCGCTGTGCGCTCCTCGAGCAGGCGCTTGCGGAAGTGCTCCGGTGTCGATCGTGGTGCTCACGCCGACGTCTTCCAGCCGGCGCTCGCTCTCTGCACGGTCGATGCCGCTCCATCTCGCACGACCTTCTCCCGCGCCGTGTGGCCGGAGACGATCGAAGAGCGATTGCCGCCGGCAGGTCGAGCCGGCTCGGCGAGGAGGTCGAGCACCGCCATCGTTGGCGCGCCCGTCCTCCGGCGGGCGCCGTCGACGCGAACCTTCCAGCGCGTCGCCGTGACGGCCGACGAGCTCCGCTGCCGCGAGCGCCGGGCGAGACGCGTAGCCGCAAGCGCGTCGAAGCGTCTGCCATGAGCCCCAGTATAGGTTCGGCGCCAGGGCCTCAGGCGGCCTCCGTCCGGTCCGACCTCCGCACCGGCCTCCGCCAGGTTCGCTGGACCGTCGTCGACGGCATCGAGCGCGCGCCTCGAGCAGCGCGCGGATCTTGCGGGCCTCCGCGAGCAGGCGCTCGCGCTCGGCGCTCGCCGCGCCGCGTGACCGCAGCGGCGCCTCGGCGTGCGCCTCCTCGACGATCGAGCCCGGCCTCGCGCCGGGCGCTGTCGCCTCTGCTCGTGCGCGGAGCTGCTCGGCGGAGACGAGCGTCGACGCGCAGCAGCGTCTCCACGCTCGGTGATGGCGCGGCGAGCTCGCGACTGGAGCTGCTCGATCCGGTCGGCGAAGTCGGCACGCTGGCGCCAGACCTCTTCGAACGACTCGGCGATCTCGTCGAGCAGGCTGGTCGACCGGCTGGCGGCGGTAGCCGAACAGGCCCGCTTGAGGTCGATGTGGTGGAGCTCGACTGGCGTGATGGTCATGGCCTCCCTCCTCTCTCAGTTGAAGCGGTTGAAGAGCGCGTCGATGAGCTACGCCATGAGCACGAAGAGCGCAGAAGATGGCCACGACGGGCGAGAGGTCGACCGGCCCGAGCGGCGGCAGGATCCGCCGGAAGAGCCGCAGGTACGGCTCGCAGACGTCACGGAGGAAGTCGGCGATCCGCCTGCACCCAGAACGTAGTAGCGGCAGACGCACCCACGACGTCAGCACGTACGCGAAGATCAGCAGGACGTAGACGTAGATGAAGACGTCGATGAAGCTGGTTCACCGACGCGGCCGTAGTCTGCGAGCCGCGAGCGTGGCCATCAGGCGTGACGTTCGGCTCAGCCACGGCCCGACTCCTGGCTTTCAGGAGCGAACTAGGCCTGATTGAAAAAGCCGCGCTCGATCAGGCGGGCGCGCTCCTCGGCCGAGACCTCGACGTTCGCGCGGCGTGAGCAGGAAGACCTTGTCGGCGACGCGCTGCATGCCTGCCGTCGAGCGCGTACGTGAGGCCGCTCGTGAAGTCGATCAGCCGCTTCGAGAGCTCCTGCGTCGGCCGCCTGGAGGTTGAGGATCACCGGCATCGAGTCCTTGAAGCTTGTCCGCGATCTGCTGCGCGTCGTTGAAGCTCCGCGGCACGACGAGGTGCACGCTGACCGGACGCGGCGTCGCACGGCGTCGACCGGCGCGGCCGCGCGCGGTGCCGCACGACCGGCTGCGCGCGGCGCGGTCGCTCGCTCGGGCTCCGGCTCGGTCCAGTCGTCGAACTCCTGCGCTGGCGCCGCCTCGGTGTCGGAGCCGGCGGACGTTCGGGCGCTCGCTGTACGTGCGCTCGAGATCCTCCTCGGTGAGCGTAGCCGTCCTCGTCCCAGTACGTCGTCCTCCTCGGCGATGCCGAAGTAGACGAGCGTCCGGTTCCAGACGTCTGCCAAGACCCATCGGCAGTTCGGAAATCGCTTAGCGCCCGGAAGAGCATCGGATCCCACCCGCACCAGCGTCGCGCCCTCCTCGGCGGCCACGCGGTAGTCCTGGCTCGTTCCCATCGAGAGCTCGCGCAGGCCGTGCGCTCCGCGAGCTCGCGCAGGCGCCGGAAGTACGGCCGCGAGGCCTCCGGGTCGCCGGTCGACGGCGGCATCGTCATCAGGCCGCGCACGTCGTCGTAGAGGCTCGAGGAATCCTCCAGACTCGCGCTCTCGGCGCGATGCCCGGACTTCGATCTCCTCGCCGGAGAGGTTCACCTCGACGAGCGCCGGGACCGCGAGCCGCCGCGCCGCCGACTCGCGTCGAGCGAGTGGCACGAGCTCGCAGAGCTCGTTGACGGTCGTCGCCTTGCGGCTCTGCAGGTGGCCGATGAAGTGCCAGCGGAAGGCGTCGCCGTAGCGCGCGTGCTTCGCCTCGAGGTCCTGCGCGCGGTTCTCCCCGACGACCTCGATCCCGGCCTCGGCGAGCGCCGCGCAGCTCGTCGACGGCGACGTACTTCGTCGCGGCGACGATCGTGACGTCCGGGGCCGAGCTCGCCGCGGATGCGCTCGTAGTTCGCGCGGACGCGTCTCAGCCGATGTAGGCAACGACGCCCTGGCGCCCGGTCCGGCCCTCGGTCGCGGCGGTGCGAGAAGAAGAGCTCGGGATGGCAGTAGGTGCAGAGGTCGGTGCGCTCGACCTCTCGCAGCCCGGCGGCGCGCAGAGCCTGTCTCGGCTCGCGCTCCGAGGTCGAGCCTGCCGTCGGCGACGATCTCGTCGCCGAAGGCGGCGCGGAACGGCTCGGCGACCTCCTCGCCGACCTCGTAGCAGCAGGGGCCGATCCCGGGCCGATCGCGGCCGCGAGCGGCCCGCCGCCGAGGGCGCGCGCGCCCGCGGTCGACGATCCCGGCCAGCAGGCCGCGCCAGCCGACGTGCAGGACGCGCGAGCGCCGGCGTCGCGCCGTCTGGCCCGCGCGAGCGCGACCGGGAGGCAGTCGGCTGTCGAGCGAGCATCATCGCCTGGCCTCGGCTCGTCGCTCCAGAGGCCGTCGCAGCGTTCGAAGCCGGTCCCGGACGTGACGATTCCGCACGGCTCGGCCTGCCGCGTCACCTCGGCGCCGTGGTGCTGCCAGGCCATCGTCGCGGTGCCGCTTCGGCGCCTGCACCGCTTGCCGCAGGCGCGACGGCGGTTCTCGATCGACGTTCTCCGGCTCGTCGTCGGTCAGCGCGCCGAGGTTGAGCGACTCGAACGCGCCGCCGCTGACGCCGCCCTGCACGGTTCGTGAAGCCGACGACGTACGGGCCCGGCGCATCCCAGCGGATCACTGTGCGATCAGCTCCTTCGCGGCGCGCCAGCTCGGAGTCCCGGCCGTCGAGCTCACCGTTCAGCTTGCGGCCGGCGCAGCTCGGCGAGGACCTCCCCACGCGCGGCGACTCCGTCAGGCCGAGCTCGGCGAGATCGGCGCCGCTCGACCTCCGAGCTTGAACGTCGCGGAGCCGCTCGAAGTACGCGTGGAGCGGCGGCAGGTCGGCCAGGGCGAGCGCGAACGAGCGGCGCGTCGGGCGCGTAGGGCTCCGCGAGCGCGACCACGTCGGCCGGCTCGGCGCCTTTCTGGCAGGCGCTCGACGAGCCGCGGGCCGACCGTGCACCGCGGCCGCGATGCGCTCCGCGTCGCGGCGGCGCACCTTCAGTCGCTGCAGCCACTCGTAGACCTCGTCCGGCGGAAGGTGCCGCGCGAGCGCGGCGAGGCCGAGCCGCCACGAGGGAATCGTCGAGGCCGTAGCGTCCCGCAGCGCCGTCAGCGCGCGCCGAGCAGAGCTCGACCGCCTCGTCGTCGGCCGCGAGGTGCGGATGGATCGCTCGGTCGGCGCCGAGCTCGGCCAGGCGCAGGATCGAGTGCTCGATCTCGCCCTCCTCGAGCAGCGCGCGATCAGCTCGTCGCGGAGCCGCGCCGACGAGAGGTCGCCGACGAGGCCCATCTCGATCGTCCCGCGCGCGAGGCGCAGCGTGTGCTCGTCCATGCGGAAGCCGTAGCGGTTCTCGTAGCGGATCGCCCGGAAGATCCGCGTCGGGTCGTCGATGAACGAGAGGTTGTGCAGGACGCGGACGGTCTTCGCCTGCGAGATCGCGCCGCCCGCCGAAGGGGTCGACGAGGCGGCCGAGGTCCGCGCCCTTGAGCGACACCGCCATCGCGTTGATGGTGAAGTCGCGGCGGAAGAGATCCTCGCGGATCGACGCGTGCTCGACGGTCGGCAGCGCGGCCGGCGCGTCGTAGAACTCCGTGCGGGCCGTGACGACGTCGACGCGCTCGTCGTCGCCGTAGATCACGACCGCGGTGCCGAACTTCTCGTGGGCGCGCACGCGGCCGCCGAGCGCGTCGGCGAGCGCCTGGGCGAGCGCGATGGCGTCGCCCTCGACGGCGATGTCGACGTCGAAGCTGCGGCTCGCCGAGCAGGATGTCGCGCACGGTGCCGCCCACGAGGTAGACGCCCTCGAACGGCTCCGAGACCGCCGCCACCGCCTCGAAGACCGGCTGCAGGCCGCTCGAGCCGCGCGAGCTCGATCCGTCAGCATCGGGCCCGGCGCGCTCGTCGGCGCGCCTGGCTCGCCGAGCGCGCGGAGCAGGTCGCTGCGCGTGACGACGCCGACGACCCGCTCGTCCCGCAAGACGGCGACGCGGCTCGTCGCCGACCGGCGAGCAGGCCGCTGGAGCTCGGCGAGCGGACGTGTCCTCGTCGCAGGTGGCGACGCGGCGCGCTCATGATCCCCTTGACGGGCGCGTGCGAGAGCCGTGCCCGATCGGCGCGGTCGAGGTCCTCGCGGCCGACGACGCCGCCGAGCCGGCCCGTCCTCGGCGACCGAGGATCCCGCTCTGGCCGTAGCCGCTGGCAGGCGACGAGCGCCTGGGCGACGGTCTCGTCCGGCGCCGACCGTGCGGGCGGGCTCGACATGATCTCGGCCGCGGCGCAGGCTCCCGCGCGCGCTCGGAAGCGCTCTCGAGCAGCCGTTCGCCGCGCCTGCTCGAGGCTGCCCTGAAGATCGCCGAGGCCGCCTGCGGGGTGGCCGCCGCCGCCGAGCAGTCCGCGCCAGCGCGGCGGCGTCGAGCTCGGGCGTGCGGCTGCGCGCGACGCAGAAGACCCGCTCGTCCATCTCGACGAGCAGCACGAGCGCCTTCGTGTCGGTGAGGTCGACGACCTTGTGCGCGAGGTTCGAGACCCCGTCGACGTAGCGCGGCCACGCTGAGCGCGCCGACGAGCACCTCGACGCCGGCGACCTCGTGCGGCTCGCAGCTCCGCGATGCAGCGCGCCGAGCAGCTCCCGCTCGTCCTCGGTCGAGCGGCGTGTGGAGGAACTGCGCGAGCAGCTCCTGGCGCGCGCCGTGGCGGAGGCACCACGCGAGCGCCTCCGCGTCGCGCTGCGTCGCCGTCGGGTAGGTGAGCGAGCCCGTGTCCTCGTGGATGCCGAGCGCGAACGCGGTCGCCTCGAGCGGCGTCGACCGCGATCTCGCGCTCGGCGAGGATGCCGACGAGCGTCGTCGTCAGCGCGCCGTCCTCGGAGAGGATCGTGTGCTCCGCGCCGCGCCCAGTCCGGGCGGCTCGCCCGCGTGGTGGTCGAAGACGACCTTCTCGACCTCGGGGTCGAGCGCGACGCGGCTCGAGCTCCCCGAGCCGGCTCGCGTGCGTCGTCTCGACGACGATCAGCCGGCGGATCGCGTCGAGCTCGAGCGCTCGACGCGCTCGACGAGGCCAGCTCGTCCGCGTGCAGGCGGTAGAACTCGCGCACGTTCCGGTTGAGCGAGCCCGCGAGGCAGACGACGGCGTCCGGGTAGAGGCGCCGCGCGGCGAGCATCGCCGCGAACGCGTCGAAGTCGGTGTTCCCGTGGGTCGCGATGACCGGTCTCGGCCCCCATGCGGTCCCATTCTGCCTCTGGCCCGCCACGAAAGCGGCGCAATTTCGCCACATTCACGTGCACAGACACGCGAGGGCTTCCACGCGCTGTACGCTCGCCTCGGGGAGGAGGCCGGGCGGACCGTCCCTCAGACCAGGCCGAAGGCTCAGCCGGCCAGCGATCGCCTCGATCTCGACCTTCGCGCCCGACGGCAGCGCGGCGACCTCGATCGTCGCGCGCGCCGGCGGGGCGTCGCCGACGTGCCGCGCGTAGACCTCGTTCATCCCGGCGAAGTCGCCGAGGTCGGCGCAGGTAGACCGTCGTCTTGACGAGCCGGTCGAGACCGCTATCCGGCCGCCTCGAGGATCGCCCGCAGGTTCGCGAAGACCTGCTCGGTCTGCTCCCCGATCGAGTCGCCGACGATCTCGGCGTGATCGGCCGCAGCGCGAGCTGGCCCGAGACGAACACGAAGCCGCCGGCCTGGATGCGCCTGCGAGTACGGCGCGCCCTGGAACGGTGCCGGCGCCTGCCTCGGTACGAACCGCGGTCTTGCCCTCCATCACTCCTCTCCGCCGGCGTGCCGGCTAGCTCTGCGCGAGGGCGACGCCCAGCGCCTTGAAGATCGCCTCGAGCACGTGCTCCGGATCCGATCCCTCGATCAGGCGGACGTGCAGCGTCAGTCCCGGCGCCCTCCGCGAGCTCGCGCAGGAACGTGGCGACGATGTCGCTCGCGAGGCCGGCGACGCGCGCGTCGCTGAGGTCGACGTTCGAGACCGACGAGCGGCCGGCCGGAGGCCCTCGACCGCCACGTGCGCGAGCGCCTCGTCCGCCGGCACGACCGCCGAGCCGTGACCCCTGCGGCGCTTCTGGCCGAAGCGCGATCGGCGAGCGCTCGACCGAGCGCTCGCCCTGCCGCCGCGACCTCGGCCTCCGCGTCGCCCGGAGCGACCTCGAGCGCGAGGTCGAACGAGCGCGTACTCGCGCGAGCAGCGACGCAGCAGGTGGTCGAGCACGGGCACGCCCGGTGACCGCCCTCGCCTCGCCGCGGCCGGCGACGTCCACGCGCGCGTGGAGCCGGCCGGCCTCGTCGGCCTGACCTGTCCGGCCACTAGGCCTCGACGCGCTCGATCCGCGCGCCGAGCGAGCGCAGGCGCTCGTCGATCCGCTCGTAGCCGCGGTCGATCTGCGCCGATGTTGCCGATCGTCGAGGTGCCCTCGGCGCAGAGCGCGGCGATCAGCATCGCCATCCCGGCGCGGATGTCCGGGCTCGACATCCGCTGCGCCGTAGAGCTGCGCCGGGCCGGTGACGACGGCGCGGTGCGGGTCGCAGAGGATGATCCGCGCGCCCATCGAGACGAGCTTGTCGACGAAGAACAGGCGGCTCTCGAACATCTTCTCGAAGATCAGGATCGTGCCCTGCGCCTGCGTCGCGACGGTCGACCGCGATCGAGGTGAGGTCGGCCGGGAACGCCGGCCACGGGCCGTCCTCGATCTTCGGGATCTGGCCGCCGAGGTCGTCGCGGATCACGAGCTCCTGGTTCGGCGGGACGCGCACGCGACGTGCCCTCGATCTCGACGTGGACGCCGAGCCGCTCGAACGTCGGGCAGGATCGGCGACCAGGTCCTCGGGCTCGACGTCGTCGATCGTGACGTCGCCGCCGGTGACCGCCGCGAGGCCGATGAAGCTCGCCGACCTCGATGTGCTCCGGCGCGATCGCGGCACTCGCCGCCGCGAAGCGGCTCGACGCCGCGGATGCGCAGCGACGTTCGACGCCGATGCCCTCGATCTGCGGCGCCGAGCGAGACGAGGAAGCGGCAGAGGTCCTGGACGTGCGGCTCGCAGGCGGCGTTCCCGATCACCGTCTCGCCCGGCGCGAGCGACGGCGGCCATGACCGCGTTCTCGGTCGCCATCACCGCTCGCCTCGTCGAGGAAGATGTGCGCGCCGCGGAGCCCGTCGGTGCGCAGCTCGTAGCGCTCGCCGATCGTCGATCTCGGCGCCGAGCTCTGCGAACGCGTGGATGTGCGGGTCGAGCCGGCGCCGGCCGATCACGTCGCCGCCGGGCGGCGGCACGCTCGCGCGGCCGAGCCGCGCGAGCAGCGGGCCCGCGAGCAGGAACGACGCGCGGATCCGGCTCGGCGAGCTCGTCGTCGAGCTCGTGCGTGCGATGAGCTCGGCCGCGTGGACGCGGACCTCGTTCGTCGCCGGTCCACTCGACGTCGGCGCCGAGGTGCCGCGAGCAGCGTCGACCATCGTCTCGACGTCGCGGATCCGCGGCACGTTCGTCGAGCACGACCGGCTCGTCGGTGAGCAGGCACGCGGCGAGGATCGGCAGCGCGCCGTTCTTGTTCCCGGCGGCGCGGACGCGCCCGCAGAGCGGCGTGCCGCCCTCGATCACGAACGACTCGGCGGCGTGCGTCGCTGACGGCGGTCTGGCGCCATGGCGAGCGGGCTATCGTAGCGCCGCCGTGGAACCCGACCCGCGAGCAGCGCCTGGGAGACCCTGCACGCGCTACACGAAGAGCGAGGCGCTGCTGCGGCACGCGCTCGCCGTCGAGGCGTCGACGGCGCTCGTACGCGCAGCGCTTCGGCGAGGACGAGGAGCTCTGGCGCGTCGACGGCGCTGCTGCACGACTTCGACTACGAGATCCACCCGACGCTCGACAAGCACCCGCAGGACGGCGCGCCGATCCTCCGCGAGGAGGGCTATCCGGAGGAGGTGATCGAGGCGTGCTCTCGCACGCCGAGCACCTCGGCGCTGCCGCGCGACACGCCGCTGAAGAAGACGCTCTTCGCCTGCGACGAGCTGTCGGGCTTCGTGCACGCGTGCGGCCTCGTGCGGCCCGACCGGGATCCGACGACGCTCGAGCCGAAGTCGGTGCAGAAGAAGCTGAAGCAGCCGTCGTTCGCCGCCGGGCGTGCACCGCGACGACGTCTACGCAGGGCGCCGAGGAGCTCGGCGTCGAGCTCGACGAGCACATCGCGAACGTCGTCGAGCGCGATGCGCCGATCGCCGGCGAGCTCGGCCTCCGAGACCGGCTGAGACTCCGCGTGCGAGTCGCCAGACCTCAGTACGCACGGGCTCTGCCCGTGCGAGCGATCGCGTCGACCGCCAGGCGTCAGTTCGCAAGCGCGCCTTAGAGCAGCTCGCCGACCAGGTGCTCGTAGTCCTCGTCGCCGTTCCACCAGCCGCAGGAGACCCTGAGCCAGCCGAGCGGCGGGATGTCGCGGACGACGACGCCTCTGCTCGTAGAGGCGGTTGACGAGCTCGGCCGGAGTCGCCGTCGACACGGAACGAGACGAGGCGTCCCTGCCCCGGGCGCGGTGACGACCTCCGACCTTCGTCCGCCATCGAGCTCGCGGCAGCGTGCCGCCATCTCCGGCGGCCCGTTCGAAGCGGCCTTCGGGCAGCGGGTCGAGCGCGGCATCGAGGCCGGCGCAGCGACGGCGGCGGCGTCCACCCCGGAGTCGAAGCGTTCGGCGCCGGCCCGCGGCGTGAAACGCGCCGGTCGGCTCGTAGCCCGTCCTGTGAGAGTAGCTCGCGGCGCGAGCACGGTCAGCGACTCGGCGTCGCGCACGACGAGGCCGCCCATCGCGTCGGGCCCGCAGAGCCACTTCTGGCACGGAGAACGCGTAGAAGTCGATCTGCTCGCGCGTCCACGGGCATCGCACCGGCCGATCTGAGCGCCGTCGACGAGGACGGGCAGCCCGGTGCGCGTCCTTCAGCTCGTCGATCGGGAAGCGGTTTCCGGTCATCCAGCAGACGTGCGAGAGGGCGATGCAGGCGCGTCCTCGGCGTCACCTCGCGCGAGCAGCACGTCGAACGCCTTCGTCCGGCGGCAGCGTCGCGCACGGGAGCCACGCCGCACCTGCGCCGGCGAGGCGGCGAGCGCGCCGAGCAGGCCCGAAGTGCTCTCGCCGTCGGTGGTGAGGACCTCGTCCTCCGCGCCGAGGCCGAGGCCGGCGAGGACGATGTTGCAGCCGTTCGTGGTCGAGGTCGGTGAGCGAGACGGCGCGTCTCGGGCGGCACGCCGACGACCGCGGCGGCGAGCTTCGCGCGGACGCGCTCGCGCAGCTCGAGCGCGCCCGCAGAAGTGGTCGGCCCCGCCGCGGCCCGACCTCGAGGTCGACACTGCTCCTGCGCGATCATCGCGTCGATCGGTCGGGCGCGCGAGGGGCCCGTTGGTGCCCGCGTTCAGGTAGGCGAGGCGCTCGAGGACGGGGAACTCCGCGCGGGCCTCGTCGATGGTCATTCGATCGTCACCTCCACCGGTGCATGGTCGGACAGCAGGCGGCCCCCGAGCTTCTGCGCTCGTCCGGCCAGCGCTGTCGCGTGCCCGGATGACGCGCTGCGAACCAGGATCTGGTCGATTCACGGCGACCGGCCTGGTGAAGCCCCAGGCGGGGCTCGTCAACTGCTCCATCGTCTCCGAGCGCTCCCGGATGACGTTGAGGTCGCCCGGCGACGACGAGCACGTCGCCGGGCTCCGCGAAGCGTCTCGGCGAAGCCGCGGCGCGCAGCAGCTCCGCGTCGGCGTACGCGCCAGTCGTGGCACGCGCGGACCCGTGCAGGTTCGCCACCGTCAGGCGCTCCTCGGCGCGCGACGGCGTGGCAGACGCGTCGCCCCTTCGTTCACTGCAGGCGAGCGATCCGCGGCTCGAGGCGCAGCTCCCGCCCGATCCGTCGCCGGAAGCGCCGGCGGGTTGAGCACGATCGAGTCCGTCTCGAGCGACGCGCAGGCCTGGCGCGCACGAGGATCGCGTTCGGCCTGCCCCGTGACGGCGGAGCGGAAGAGCCCGTAGTTCAGCTCCGTGATCAGGTGGCCGAGCTCGGCGCTTCCGAGCAGCGGCCGCGCAGCGACTGCGCCGAACGACCGCATCCCGCTCCAGCTCGGCAGATGGCCGCAGCGCCCAGACGGGCAGCTCCTGGAGGCAGAGCACGTCAGGCTCGTCCTCGGTCGGCGAGGCGCACCATCTCTCTTCCAGATGGCCGCGCACGCTCCGGCGGGCTCGCGTTGCCGTGGAAGACGTTCCAGGTGCGGACGAGGAGCGCTCACGAGCCGGATTAGTCTAAGAGCCGCGGTTGCCAACCTCAGTCGCCTCGATTGGTCAGTGCTTCAGACGGACACGCGAGGCAAGCTCGCGCGTCCTGATGCGGCATCACACGCGACGCCTTAGAACGTGCTGAGGCAGACGGCGCTTCACCGACGTGATCATCGCGGCAGCTCGACCTCTTCGTCCGCGACCAACCTGCGAGCTGCTCGACGGCCTGCGACGACGGCCGAGCGCGCATACGACCGGGCCGAGCGCGACGAGGCCGAGGAGCGCTTCGGCGACTACCAGGACCTCGTCGAGACCGGGACGGAGATCCTGGCCGACCTGCGCGACAACTTCGCCTCGTCGCTGGACGACGAGACGGCGGAGGAGTACGAGGCGGAGTTCAACCGCGCGGTCGCCAAGCGCCTGCCCCGCTTCGCGCTCGAGATCGAGAACCGCTAGAAGCCGGCGGCGAACCCTCCGACGATCGCGCCGAAGGCGACGTGTCCGATCAGCGTCCAGAGCGCGGTCCGCCGCCCGTAGTTCACCAGCAGGAAACCGGGTGGCCGAGGGAGCGGCGTCTCCTCGGCGTCGGACCAGGGCGTACCCATGCGCGGATGCACGGCCGGGAGGAGAACGGTCACGAGCACGCCTCCCGCGAGCGCGGCGTGGACGACGCCCAGGGCCGCGCCGAAGAGCCACCCTGCCTGGTCGACCGCGCTGAAGATCGCGTAGTAGCCGAGGCGCGAACAGGAGCCGTTCAGGAAGTGGACCGCGACGCCGATCACGGTTGCGCGGTCGCGGTCGTCGGTGAACACAGTCCCGAGCAGGAGCGGGATGTCCATGCGCGTCCAGCCCAGCTCCTGCGCCACCCGCAGGCCGCTCGTGAGCACGATCGTGCCGACGAAGCCACCGGCCAGCGCGCCCCAGAGCGTCACGCGGCCCGCCTCCCTGCTGCCTCTTCGTCCGCGATCCCGACGGCGGCGTTGACGAGCGCCAGGTGCGTGAGCGCCTGCGGGGAAGTTGCCGAGGAAGTCGTGGGTATGCGGCGTCGACCTCCTCGGAGTAGAGCCCGACGTCGTTCGCCAGCCCGACGAGCTCGTCCATCCAGAGCGTGCGCGCGGTCGAGCCGACCGGCGTGCGCGAGCGCCTCGACGAGCCAGAAACGAGCAGGTGAGAAACGCGCCCTCCGGCCCCGCCGACGCCGTCGTCGCCCAGGTACCGGTAGACGAACGGCCCCTTGCGCAGCTCTCGCTCGATGGTGTCGATCGTGGAGCAGATCCGCTCGCCCTTCGGTCGCCGTAGCCGAGGAGCGGCATCGTCAGGAGGCTCGCGTCCGGCTCGCGCAGGTCGGTCGCCCGTACGTAGCTCCCCAGCTCCTCGTCCCAGCCCTGGGTCTCGATGATAACTCGCGCAGCTCGTCCGCGGCCGCGCGCCAGCTTACGCTGCGGTCGGGATCGCCCCGCGCTCGGCGAGCTTGCACGCCCGGTCGAGCGCGATCCAGCAGAACGCTTTCGACTGGACGAAGTGCGCCGGCTCGCTCCTGACCTCCAGATCCCCGAGTCGGGGGTCCCGCCAGTGCGTCGCCACCCAGTCGGCGATGCGCGCGACCTGCTTGCCCGGTATCGCGGTCGATGTGCCCCGACCCGCTGGACGTAGAGCCAGATCGACTCAGAGCACGCGCCGCCGTAGACGTCCAGCTGGAGCTGCTGCGCCGCGCCGTTGCCGATCCGGACCGGCCCGGAGCGGCGGTAGCCCTCGAGTCCAGGGCAGCTCCCGTTCGGGGGCCTGTGGCGAGCCGTCCACGCGGTAGAGGATCCGGAGCTCGGGCTGCGTCGGAGTCGCGACGCCTGCATCAGCCACCAGAAGAACGCCTGCGCTCCCTTGTGGAAGCCGAGCCGCAACCCGGCGTCGAGGGACCAGCATCCATCGCGGAGCCAGGTGTAGCGGTAGTCCCAGTTACGGGTGCCGCCGATCCACTCGGGGAGCAGGCCGTCGGCGCCGCCACCCGCGCGCCCCGACGGCGCGAAGACGAGCAGCTTCTGGACGAGGCGCGCTGCGGACGACGGCCTCCCGCCACGGCCCTTCGTACTGGATCTGGGATGCCCAGGTCGGCCAGAAGGCGGTGGTTCTGGCGAGTCGGCGCTCCGGCGTCGCTGCGCCCCGGAATCACGAGCGGCTCGCCGTGAGCAGCGGCCAGCGACCAGAGCGCGCTGCGACCCTGCTCGAGCGCGACCTCGCCGGTGACGATTCCGTTCGCGAAGATGCCGTCGGGGGCGTCACAGATTCCGGAGCACGAGGGCATCGGAGCCGTCCTCCGCGAACCAGTGCCGTGAGCGACGCTCGATCCTCGTCCGCCGCGCGCCGTAGCCGAAGCGCGGATCGAAGCTCCAACGGAGCGGCACGAGCGCCTGCCATGCCCTCCGCCTTGCGCACCAGCTCGCGCATCGGCGAGATGGCCTGGTCGTCCGAGAGCGTCATCGCGTCGGTCAGGCGCACCGTCCCCTGCGCCGTCGTGAAGGTCGTCTCGAGCACGTTCGAATCGTCGAGGTAGCGGCGCTCGGCCTCGAACGGCACCGCCGGCTCGAGGCGGAAGGAGCCGCCGCGCTCCGCGTCGAGCACGCGCGCGAAGACCGACGGCGAGTCGAAGTTCGGCAGGCAGAGCCAGTCGACCGAGCCGTCTCGTGCAATCAGGGCTCCGGTGCGGCCGTCACCGACGAGCGCGTAGTCGCGGATCGCCGCATAGCCGTCGATGCGCTCCACTGCCCCGATTCTGCCGCGCGGGCTGGTCAGCGGTGGCCGAAGTGGTGCGCCGCCGGGAGCGAGCCGAAGACATCGGCGTCGTCGGCACAGCGCCGGGCGCAGCGGGCTCAGCGAGACGAGCTCCGCGGACGAGGACGTTGCGGTTCCGCCCGTAGCGCGCTCGAAGCGCCCGCGCGCCAGGAGCAGCGGCTCGGCCCGCACCAGCGCCCTGAACCGCTCGTAGACCGACGGAGGCACGATCAGGTTGACCTGGCCGAACTCGTCCTCGAGCAGCATGAAGACGACGCCGTTCGCGGTCGCGGGCCGCTGCCGGGCCACGGCCATCCCCGCCACCGACACCGAGCGGCCGGTGCGCTCTTCCTCCAGCTCCCGGCTCGAGAGCGTTCCGTCCGGCAGGTGCGGCCGCAGCAGCTCCAGCGGGTGCACGCCGACCGAGAGGCTCGTCGTCCGGTAGTCCGCGAGCATCCGCTCCCACGCGGTGTGCTCCCGGAGGGCCGGCGTCTCGGCGGTGGGATCGAGCGGCAGCGCGAGCTGCCGTTCCGCGCCGCCGCTCCCCGGCACCGTCTGGGCCCGAGGCGCCAGCCCGAGCTCCCAGAGGAGCGCCCGCCGGCCCGCCTCGAACGAGTCGCACGCGCCCGAGGCCACGATCGCCTCGAGCCGCGGCCGGTCGAGCGCGCTTCGCTGCGCGAGCTCCCTCACCCCACCGAAGGGGCCGCGCCGATCCCGCTCGGCCACGAGCGCCTTCGCCTCCTCCTCGCCCAGCGAGCGCACGTACTCCAGGCCGACTCCGCACCGCCTCGCCCTCCAGCCCGCACTCCGGCGCGGCTGAGGTTCACGTCGGGAGGGCGCACCTCCACCCCGCGCCGCTGCGCGTCGCGCACGAGCGACGAGGGCGGGTAGAAGCCCATCGGCTGGGCGTTCAGGAGCGCGCACAGGAACTCGGCCGGATAGTGGTGGCGCAGCCACGCCGACTGGTACGCGAGCAGCCCGAACGCCGCCGCATGGGACTTGGGGAAGCCGAAGGCCGCGAGAACCCGTTCGAGCTTCGTCGAAGACCTCCTCCGCCGTCTGCCGGTCGACCCCGCGCCCGAGCGCGCCCTCGACGAAGCGCGCGTCGGAACGCCTCGACCGCCTCCTCGCTGCGCTTGCGGCTCATCGCGCGCCGCAGACCCTCCGCCTCGCCGACGGTGAAGCCGGCGAGCGCCATCGCCACCTCCAGCACCTGGTCCTGGAAGACGACGACCCCGAGCGTCTCGCGCAGCGGCTCCGCCAGCGAGCGGATGGTCGTACGGGCGGCACGAAGTCCGGGTTCACCGCGCAGCTGCTGGCGGTTGCTCGATGTACGGGTGTACCGCGCCGCCCTGGATCGGCCCCGGCCGGACGAGCGCGACCTGGATCGTCAGGTCGTCGAGGTTCTCCGGGCGCGTGCGCAGGAGCGCACTGCATCTGGGCGCGGCTCTCGATCTGAAAGACGCCGACGGTGTCCGCGCGCTGGATCTCGCCGTAGACGGCCTGGTCGTCGAGCGGGATCCGCGAGAGGTCGATCGTCTTGCCGTGCAGGCGCGCGATCTGCTCGACGCAGTCCTCGACCGCCGAGAGCATCCCGAGCCCGAGCAGGTCGATCTTGAGGAAGCCCGCGTCGGCGCACGAGTCCTTGTCCCACTGGCAGATCTGCCGCCCCTCCATCGCGGCCGGCTGGACCGGGACGAGCTCGACGAGCGGCCGTGTCGGAGATCGACCATCCCGCCCGGGTGCTGCGAGATGTGCCGCGGCAGGCCGCCGATCTCGCTGCGCGAGCTCGCGCGAAGGCGCGCCAGCGCGGCGAGCCGAGCTGCGCTCGCCGTCGGGCAGCTTCGCGACCTCCTCGCGCGACGCGATGGGGTTGCCGTCGGTGACGCGCGCGAGCCGCTCCAGCTCGGCGAACGGGCAGGCCGAGCGCCTTGCCGACGTCGCGGATCGCGCCGCGCGCGCGGTAGGTCGAGAAGGTGGCGACGAGCGCGGCGTGCTCGCGGCCGTAGCGCTCGCAGACGCGCGACGATCAGCTTCTCGCGGATGTCGCGCGGGAAGTCGAGGTCGATGTCGGGCACCGAGGCGAGCTCGCGGTTCAGGAAACCGGCCGAGCGAGAGGTCGGCGTCGACCGGGTCGACGTGCGAGAGCCCGGTCAGGTAGCAGACGATCGAGCCGACCGAGCTGCCGCGGCCGCGGCCGGGCGGGAGCGCGTTGCGCGCGGCGAGCCGGGCCGCGCACCTCGACGGCGCACTCGCGCGCCAGCTCGAGCACCTCCCAGTGGAGCAGGAAGAAGCCCGGCCAGAGCTTGAGCTCGTCGATCAGCGTCAGCTCCTCGTCGAGCCGTTGCCGTGCGCGGCGCTTGCGGCCGTTGCGCGACCGCCGTACCGCTCCTCGAAGGCGCGGTCGCAGACGCTGGCGAGCTGCCCGATCGGCGGCTCACGCCGTGTCGGAGAAGTCCGGGTAGCGGTAGCCGAGCTCCTCGGTCAGGTCGAACGTCAGGCGGGCCGCGAGCTCGCCCGTGCGCTCGACGGCGTCGCGGTCGAGCGGAAAGCGCTCCGACCGCCTCGTCGGGCGCGAGCAGGACGGCCTCGTGGTTGCCGCGCCGCTCCGGCCTCGCAGCCGTCGAGCGAGGTGCGGTGGCGGATCGCGACCAGCGCGTCCTGGAGCGCGGTCCTGCGCAGGTGGTGCGCATGGACGTCGCCGGTCGCGACCGTCTGGACGCCGAGCGTCTCGGCCAGCTCGCGCAGGGCAGCGTTGCGGCGCTCGTCGCCGCGCTCGTACGGGCGCTGGAGCTCGACGAAGAAGCGCTCCCGTCCGAACGCACGCGCCACGAGCCGCGCGCGCGCGTTCGGATTGCGCGACGGCGAGCCCGTGCCGCGCGCAGCCGGAGAGGCAGACGAGCCCGTCGTTCAGCTCCGCGAGCAGCGCCGCTCGAGCGGCAGGGCGGGCGGCAGAGCTCGGCCCCGTCGGCCGCGTCCGGCGTGCGGCGGCCGTCAGCAGCCGGCAGAGGTTCGCGTAGCCCTCGGCGCTCTCGACGAGCAGCGTCACGTGCGAGCCGTCGTCGAGCGTCACCTCTGCGCCGGTGATCGGCCGCACGCCGAAGGCCTTCGCCGCGTGCGCGAACTCGAGCGAGCCGTAGACGCCGTCGTGGTCGGTGAGCGCCAGCGCCTCGTAGCCGAGCTCGGCCGCCCTGCGCCGCGAGCTCCTCCGGCAGCGAGGCGCCGTCGAGGAACGAATAGGCTGAGTGGCAGTGGAGCTCGACGTACACCGCCCGCTGCTCCTAGCCCCCGGCGAGGGCGAGACGGTCACGGATCGCCGGGAGCGGACGCTGCGGATCCTCGCCGAGGTGGAGCAGCTGATCGTCACGTGGTTCCGCTACGAGCCCGGGCGAGGTTGGCCCCGACCCGCACATCCATCGCCGGCACACCGACGCGTTCTACCTCCTCGAGGGCGAGCTCGAGTTCACGCTCGGGCCGGACCTGCGAACGACCGCCGCCAGGCCGGGAACGTTCGCCGGCGCCGCCGGGCGTCGTCCACACCTTTCGCAACGCGAGCGACTCGACCGCGATCTTCCTCAACGTCCACGCGCCGTCGATGAGCTTCGGCGACCACATCCGCGGCCGGATCAGGGACTTCGACCAGCTCGACCCGCCGCCCGACGGCGGTCGCGCGCTCGAGGACGGCGGTTCTCAGCGGCCCGGGGACGGCGAACGGATCGAGGGCCGCTCGACCACGATCGTCAAGGTCGGTGGGAGCGGACTGCGACGGGCAGCTGGCGGTGTACGAGACCGTCCTCCCCGTCGGCAACTCCGGCCCACCGCTCCATCTCCACCGCGAGACGGCCGAGACGTTCTTCGTCCTGGACGGCACCTTCGAGTTCGCTCTCGGCGACGAGCGCGCGTCGCTCGAGCCCGGCTACTTCGCCCTCGTCCCGCCCGGCGTGCCCCACACATTCGCCAACGACGGTGAGGTGGAGGCCCGCTGCCTCACCATCACCGGCCCGCGGGTGTCGAGGCGTTCATTCCGCGAGGCGGTGCGGTCGGACGGCTCGACCTCGCCGACCTCGGCGCACGGCACGACACCTTCCTCCAGGGCTGAGGACGCAGAGCGGCAGGGCTCACGTTCCCCGCTGGCTGAACCAGCGGCCCACCTCCTCGTCGCGGAACACGACCGCGCGCTCGCCCCCAGCGAGCACGACGTCGAAGTAGCGCCGGCTGACCGGCTCCTCCGTCCACCAGCGGTCGACCACGCGCCACTCCTCGCGCACGAGCGCCACCGCAGCGCGGTTGACCGAGCGCGGCGTCCCGTCGACGTGAACCTCGACCAGGGCCGCCTGCGGCTCGTTTATCCGTCGCACCGGCGAAGCCGATACGACTCTTTTGGTCGGCGTCGCAAGCGAGCGCCTTATTCGTCGCGCGGAACGAGGAGCGCTCGTTGCTCTGGCAGACGCGACCACGGCGCGACCTCGACGACGGTGCAGACGGATCCCGAACCGGTTCCGACGCGAACCTGACGGAGGCCTTCACGCAGGTGCGTCCGCAGCTCGTCGCCCTCCGGCCGGACGAGCTCGAGCTGCTGGCCCGTGGATTCCGCGAGCACGAGCGCCTCCAGCTTCAGCATGACCACGGGCGCCGGCAGATCGAGCAGCTTCGGCGCCAGGGCCGCGCGCAGCCGGGACGGCTCGGCGGTGGCGTCACGCAGCGTGATCGTCCGTCGCCACGAGCCGCCGCCGACCAGGCGTGCGGAGAGCGCGAGCTTGCGCGCGCCCGCCCTCCCCGCTCCGGCCGCGCGAGCAGCCGGTCGAGCAGGACGCGCTAGCGAGCGCCGCAGCGTCAGCTCGTTGCCGACCGCCTCCGGAAACTCGAGCGTCTCGCCCAGCTCCGCCGCGGGCGTCCGCCCGCGAACGCGCCGTCGTTCGAACCGCCTCTCGCCAGGCTCCAGGCGCGCCGGCCGTCCGGCCCCAGACGTTCGGCCACGGCGCCGCCCGGCAGCCCGGCAAGCTGACCAAGCTTCTTGACCCCCAGCTCCTCGAGCTCCTCGCGCCGGCGTTCGTCCACCGGCAGGAGCTTCAACGGCAGCGGGGCGAGGAACTCCGCGTCCGCTCGTCCGGAGACGACGAGCGCCTGGCCCGAGCGGGCGACGTTCGCGGCGGCGAGCGCGGCGAACCTGCGCTCGGCGGCGCCGATGCGCGCATCCCAGCCCGCGCCGACCGCGGCCAGCGCCCGCTTGAGCGCCGGCTCGAGCCCGCCGTAGAGCCGCTCGACCCCGCGGGTGTCGAAGTACGCGCAGCCGGGCGTCGCCGGGTCGACCGCGAAGCCCGCGTCCTCGAGCCGCCGCACGATCTGCTCCCAGCGCCTCCTCGGCCGTGGCGGGATCACGGTCGACGAGCTGAAGCGACGGGCACGTCGCGAGCGCCTCCCCGAGCCGCATCCCCGGCTCCACTCCTGCGGCCTCGGCTGCAGCCGTCACCGGCCCGAGCAGCGGCTCCGACCCGGGCTCCGGCGCAAGCGCCGCCGGCCCGAGCGACAGGCGCGGCCGCTCGCGCAGCGCAGCGCGCAGCTCGAACCCTGGGATGATGAGGCAGGCGACCATGGGAACGTATGTTCTACACGAACACACGTTCCCCTGTCAAGTCGAGGCGCTAGCGCGGGCCGAACGTCACCGTCAGCCAGCCCGTGTTCGGGGCGCGGTCGCGCTTGCGGTACAGGCTCACGACAGCCAGACGCAGCTTCTTCGGCGACGGTGTCCCTTCCGGGAAGCAGCACGTCGACCGGGTGCGTGAAGGACGCGCTCGAGGAGTCGGGCGCGACACCGGCACCGACTCGAATGCCTTGCCTCTTCCCCGTGATCCGGACGAACAGGCCGCCGCGGTAGACGATCCGGCCGGTGTAGTCGGTCTTGCCGTCGCCGTTGACGTCGTAGTAGAACGGCCAGCGCGTTCAGCGACCGCACCCGCGGCCCGGAGGGGCCGCCTCGCCGCTCCGCAGCAGCCTCGACGGCCCAGGGGCCGTAGGTCGAGCACGGTCAGTCGTAGCAACGAGCCGTCCTGGACCGCCTTGACGCTGCGCAGGTCGAGCTTCCCGCCGACGTCGTTTGGGTCATTCGCGTGATCGCCCCGGCCGGCACGAGGAGCAGGGCTGCGACGGCGAGCACTCGCACGAGCGAAGCTTAGTGGCGCACGACCTGCGCTCGGAGCTGCCCGCCCGGCTGGACTCGCCTAGGCGACGATCTCCGCCGCCGGCCCGACCATCCGCGAGAAGCGCGGCACCACGTCGAGCACGCTCACCTGGGCGCACCAGGCGATGTCCTCCTCGAGGCCCGGGTGGCCCGTACGTCCGCGCGTTGATGCCGTCGATCGCGTTCGGGAAGCGCTCTGCCACCACCGGCCGACGCGACCGCGGAATCCGTGCGCTCGGCCTCGAGGAGCCGCACGATCCGGCCGGCGCAGTAGGCGTCGTCGATGGCGAAGACGCCCTTGTAGCCGGCGCAGAGGACGATCGTGTCGCTCCCCCGCGCCCGCGGGCGACGCCGGCCTCGTCGAGGTTCAGGAGCGCCCTGAGCACGACCTCGTCGCACGAGGCGGCCGCGGCCACGATCGAGCGCGTGCCGTTCGTCGTCGAGAGAACGAGCGTCTCCGCGCGCGGCTCGAGGAACTCCGCGGCGAGGCGCCCGCGTCGAACGCCTCGATCCGCTTCGCGTCGCGCTCGCCTGCGGTGATCGCGGCATCGCCGAGCTCGGCCTTGAGCGCCAGCGCGTCCTCGATTTCGGCGCAGCAGAGCACCCGCTCGTACCCGGACGCGAGCGCCTGGGCGATCGTCGAGGTCGCCCGCATGACGTCGACCACGATCCCCAGTGGCGCGGCCGCCGCCTCGGCGGGTGTGAAAGCGACGTGACAGCGCACGAGGCCACTACGCTAACGGCCAGTGCCCGGCGCTCCGACCTGCTACCGCCACCCGGACCGGGAGACCTACGTCTCCGTGCTCCGGAATGCGGCCGCCCGATCTGCTCCGAGTGCATGACGCCGGCGCCGGTCGGGCAGCGGTGCCCCGAGCACTCCGGCCAGCCCCCAGGGCGTGCAGCGGATCACGAAAGGCGCGCGGCGGGAGCTTCGAGGGCAGCGGCGCGATCGTCACGAAGACGCTGGTCGGCCTCAACATCGCCGTCTACGTGATCACGGCCGCGCAGGGCAGCCGGAATCAACTCACCCGGGCGGCACGCTCTTCGCGAAGTGGGTGCTGTTCGGCCCGGCGGTGGCGAACGGCGACTGGTGGCGCCTGATCACGAGCACGTTCCTCCACGCGAGCCTGATCCACATCGCGTTCAACATGTACTTCCTCTGGTTCGTCGGCGCGCCCGTCGAGATGGCGCTCGGGCGGGGCCGCTTCCTGCTCGTCTACATCGTCTCCGGGCTGGCGGGCTCCGCGGGCGCCCTCGTCTACACACCGACCTCGCCGACGGTCGGGGCCTCAGGAGCGATCTTCGGGATCCTCGGCGCGGCGCTCGTGCTCGAGCGTCAGCGCAACTTCGTGCTCGGCGGCTCCGCTCTCGCGCTCGTGCTGATCAACCTCGTCCTCAGCTTCGCGATCTCGGGATCTCGATCGGCGGCCACATCGGCGGCCTGATCGGCGGCGCGCTCTGCACGCTCGTCCTCTCCACTTCGGCCGCGGCCACGCCGCATACAGCCGCGTCGGGCTCTGGGGAATCGCAGGCGTCCTCGGCGTCGGACTGCTCAGCATCGCGGTCGCCTACTGGCGCGTCCGCGGCTACGCCTCAGCCCGCGGCGCTCGACCCCGACCACGCGGTCGAGCTTGTCGCGCCAGGCGCGGTCGGTGCCGTCACCGCCGTCGACTCGGTCGGCGAAGCCGTCCCAGACGAAGAACGTGTCGTTGCCCGCGCCGCCGAAGAGCACGTCCCTCCCGTGGTCGCCCTGGAGCTTGTCCGCTCCGGGGCCGCCGAACAGGAGGTCGTTGCCGTTGCCCCCGTTCAGAAGGTCGCGGCCCGGCCCGGCCTTGAGGACGTCGTTGCCTCCGTTGCCGTCGAGCACGTCGTCGCCGCCGAGGCCGCAGATCACGTCGCGTCCCGGCGTGCCGAAGAGGAGATCGGGCCCGGGGTGCCGGTCATCGTGCAGGCCGTCGAGCTGTGCACCGTGGCGTGCGCTCCCCGAACCAGGAAGAGGGAGACCGTGAGGAACAGGGCCGCGGTCGCCTTGATTCGATTCTCCTGGGGGTTCACGGCAGTGGCACCTCCGAGTGCCGGGCACGGGGTTTTCCCCAGGAGATCGGCACCGAGCCCCGAACGCGACGATCCCTCGCTCGGGGCTCGGAGCCGGGGCCTACGTCTACGCAGGCCGGTTCGTTATGTGCACGTAGATCTTGTCGTTCTCGCCGCACTCCTCGCGCAGCGCGACCTGGCCGCTTCGGCCCTCACCCTGCCACGAGACCTCCGAGTCGTGGTCCTCGAGCTCGTCGAAGAGGATCTTGTAACCCGCCGCCTCGGAGCTCCTTCTGTACTCGTCGTGGGCGTCCGGGAGGCTGCCCATGAAGTAGCCCTCGACGACGTCCGTCGGTCCCTGCGTCTTCTGCTGCGTGAAGGTGACGTTCTCGACCTGCGGGAAGCTCGGGGGAGCTTCGGCGCCGCGGACAGCTCCGAGCCCGTGCAGGCCGCCCTGCGCCTGCTCGTTGAGGTCGCTTTCCGTGGAGCTAGCGAGCTCTCATCCCCCGCCGCCGCAGCCGGCAAGTGCCACGACGGCCGGGCCGAGCACGGCAAACCACGTGGCCTGCCTCATCCGTTGTCCTTTCCAGGATCCCCGGCGCGGGAGTATGAAGCGGCCTACCCGCCGGAGGCGACCGCTACGACGCCCGACTCGCTCAGCGCCGCCTGCGCCGCCGCGCAGCCGGGCCAGGGGTACGCGGTAGGGCGAGCAGCTGACGTAGTCGAGCCCGAGGCCGTGGCAGAACGCGACCGACTCCGGCTCGCCGCCGTGCTCGCCGCAGATGCCGAGCTTGAGGTCGTCCTTGACGCCGCGCCCGCGCTCGACCGCGATGCGCATCAGGTCGCCGACGCCGCTCTGGTCGAGCGTCTCGAACGGATTGCGCTCGAGCACGCCGTCCTCGAGGTAGCGCGTCGAGGAACTTGCCCTCCGCGTCGTCGCGCGAGAAGCCGAGCGCCGTCTGCGTGAGGTCGTTCGTCCCGAACGAGAAGAAGTCGGCGTAGCCGGCGATCTCGTCCGCGCGGATGCACGCGCGCGGGAGCTCGATCATCGTCCCGACGAGGTACTCGAGGGTCTCGCTCTCCTCGTGCGCGGTCGCGACCGTGATCGCCGCGCAGCCGGTGCAGCTCCTCGGCGAAGCCGACCAGCGGGTGCATGATCTCGACGAGCGGCGCGTCGCCCGTGCGCTCCTCGCACCGCCAGCGCGGCGCGCACGATCGCCCGCACCTGCATCTCGTAGATCTCGGGCCAGAGCAGCCCGAGCCGGCAGCCGCGCGTGCCGAGCATCGGGTTCGTCTCCGTGCAGCGCCTTGATCCGCTCCCGCATCCGCTCGTCGCGTGGCCTCCTCGAGCGGCGGGAGGAACTCGTGCAGCGGTGGGTCGAGCAGCCGGATCGTCACCGGCAGGCCCGCCATCGCCTCGAAGATGCCCTCGAAGTCGGCCTGCTGATGCGGGAGCAGCCGGTCGAGCGCGGCGCGCCGCTCGTCCTCGCCCGAGGCCATGATCATCTCCCGCACGACGGGCAGCCGGTCGTCCGCCATGAACATGTGCTCGGTGCGGCAGAGGCCGATCCCCTCGGCGCCGAAGTCGCGCGCCTTGGCGGCATCGTCCGGGGTGTCGGCGTTTGCACGCACCTTCAGCCGGCGCAGGCTCGTCGGCCCAGCCGAGGATCGTCTCGAAGTCCTCGTTGATCTGCGGCGGGACGAGCGGCGACCTCGCCGATGATCACGCGGCCGGTGCCGCCGTCGATCGTGAGCGTGTCGCCTTCGGCCAGCTGCGTGGCCGCCGATGCTCAGCGTGCGTCGCCTCGAGCGTCGATCGTCGAGGCCCTCGCAGCCGGCGACGCACGGCTTTCCCATCCCGCGCGCGACGACGGCCGCATGCGAGGTCATGCCGCCGTGGGCGGTCAGGATCCCGCTGCGCCTGGATCAGGCCGTGGATGTCGTCGGGCGTCGTCTCCCAGCGGACGAGGATCACGCTCTCGCCGGCGCGCCCCGCTCCTCGGCGAGTGTCGGCGTCGAGGACGATGCTGCCGCAGGCCGCCCCGGGCGAGGCGTTGAGGCCCTGCGCGGCGACCTCGAGCTCGGCGCCGGGTCGATCATCGGGTGCAGGAGCTGGTCGAGCTGGCGCCGGGTCGATCCGCGCGACCGCCTCCTCGCGCGAGATCAGGCCCTCCTCCGCCATCGCGACCGCCGCCTTGAGGGCCGCGGCTGCGGTGCGCTTCGCCGAGCGCGTCTGCAGCAGGTAGAGCTTGCCGTCCTCGACGGTGAACTCGATGTCCTGCATGTCGCGGTAGTGCTTCTCGAGCTGCTGCATCGTCTCCAGCAGCTGCTCGAACGCGTCGGGCAGCCGGTCGCTGCATCGCCTCGATCGGCTCCGGCGTGCGGATCCCGGCGACGACGTCCTCGCCCTGCGCGTCCGCGAGGAACTCGCCGAAGAGCCCGGGCTCGCCCGTCGACGGGTCGCGCGTGAACGCCACCCCGGTTCCGGACGGACGCACCCTTGTTCCCGAAGCACCATCTGGACGACGTTGACCGCGGTGCCGAGGTCGTCCGGGATCCGGTGCGCGCGCCGGTACACCTGCGCGCGCGGCGTGTCCCAGGACTCGAAGACCGCCTCGACGGCGCGACCGAGCTGCTCGCGTGCGTCCTGCGGGAACGGCGAGCCCGTCTCCTCCTCGTAGATCTGCCCGAAGGTGCGCGACGAGCTCGCGCAGGTCGTTCGCGTCGAGCTCGACGTCCTGCTGGGCGCCGCGATCCGCCTTCAGGTCGCCGAGAGCGCGGACTCGAAGCGGTGCGCGGCGATGCCCGTCGACCACCTCGCCGTACATCTGGATCAGGCGGCGGTACGAGTCGAAGGCGAAGCGGGGTTGTCGGTCGCCTTCGCCAGGCCCTCGACCGCGTCGTCGTTCAGGCCGAGGTTGAGGATCGTGTCCATCATCCCCGGCATCGAGACCGCCGCGCCGGAGCGCACGGAGACGAGCAACGGGTCGGCGGAGTCGCCGAAGCGCTTGCCGGTCTTCTGCTCGAGGCGCGTCGAGGTGCTCGTCCACCTCCGCGCCGAGCCCGTCCGGCAGCTGCTGACCGTTCGCGCATGTAGGCCCGGCAGGCGTCCGTCGTGATCGTGAAGCCGGCGGGTACGGGGACGCCGAGCTGGGTCATCTCGGCCAGGCCGATACCTTTGCCGCCGAGGAGCTCCTGTCCTCCCTCGGACGGCTCCTCGAACTCGTAGACGAAGCGTCCGTTCGGTCGCATTGCAGGGAATCTTCCCACAGGGCCCGCCTGCACACACCCGCCCAATCGGCGCGTATGCTCGTGGCGTGAGAGTCATGCTCGCCGCGGCGGCCGCAGTCTTTCTCGCAGGCCTGGGGGAAGCGCGACCGGCGCGCCGGCGCAAAGGCCGGATCGCCTTCGGGCTGGAGCAGGGCAGCGTCAGCAGCCTGTACACGGTGCGGCCGGACGGCACCGGCCTACGACGGGTGACCGTCCCGCCGACGCGACAGGACCTCGGCGGCGACTCGGGCCCCGTCTGGTCGCCCGACGGGCGGCGCCTCGTCTTCGAGCGCAACCTGCCCTACTGGGGCAACGACCGCTTCCGGCTGAACACGGTGGCCGCGCGGGGCGGGATCGCCCACGCGATCACCCAAGGGCCATTCGACGTGATGCCGAGCCTCTCGCCCGACGGGAAGCGGATCGCGTTCACCCGGCTCGTCGAGTCGGTCGCCGAGCCGGCGATCTCCTCTTCACCGCCACCGCCGGCGGGCGGCGACCCGCGCAGCTGCTGAGCGGCGGCTTCGACCTTCGTCGCCGAGCTGGTCGCCCGACGGCTCGACGATCGTCTTCAGCCGCCTGGCCTCCGACTCGGCGCCGATCGAGGCCGCAACGCTCTTCCTCGCGGCCGCGGACGGGGCGAACGTGCGCCAGCTCGGAGACGTGCGAGGCGTCTCGCCTTCCTGGTCGCCCGACGGCAAGCGGCTGGCGTTCGTGTCGTTCGCCGACCGCAACGGCACGAGCTGTCCCGCCTCGAACTGCGCACCGAACGGCGAGATCTACGTGGTCAACGCCGACGGAAGCGGCCTGCGGCGGCTGACGCGCAGCCGCGCCGACGAGCAGCATCCGACGCTGGTCGCCCGACGGGAGGAAGATCGCCTTCGCAAGCGGGTTCGTCCTCCCGAAAGAGGGGCACCGGCCGTGGCTGATGACCATGCCGGCGGGCGGCGGCAAGGCCGTCCGGGTCGGACGTTTCTCCGGCGTGCTCGACCCGTCCTGGAGCCCGGCAGGCGTCGGGTGAGCTCCGCTCGATAGGCTCTGCTCAGTGAAGCTCGAAGGCGTCCACCACGTCACGGCGATCACCGGCGACGCGCCGGGCAACGTCGACTTCTACGCGCGCGTGCTCGGCCTGCGTCTCGTCAAGAAGAGCGTCAACCAGGACGACCCGACCGTCTACCACCTCTTCTACGGCGACGACGAGGGCACGCCCGGGAACGACATCACCTTCTTCGAGTACCCGGAGTGCGCAGCCGGGCCGCGCAGGCGCCGGGATGGTGCACCGGGTCGTCTGGCGCGGTCGGCTCGGACGAGGCGCTCGTCGTTCTGGGAGGAGCGCCTGGGCACGGAGGGCGTGACGACCGAGCGCACGGCAGACGGCTCGCTTCGCTTCAGCGATCCCGAGGGCCTCGGACATCGAGCTCGTCGTCGTCCGAGGCCGCCGGACGAGCCGCTGGTCGCCGACGACCCGGAGATCCCTGCCGAGCTCGCGCTCCAGGGCTTCGACGGCGTGCGCGCGTACTCGCGCGATCCCGAGGCCAGCCGAGCCTTCCTCGAGGAGGCGCTCGAGTTCGATGCAGCGCGGCGAGGACGCCTGGGAGGCGCGCGGCGAGCAGCGCGGAGGCTTCTACGCGATACGACCGCACGCGACGAGCGCGGGGCATCCCGGGCGCGGGCACCGTTCACCACGTCGCGTGGGCCTCGCCGATGGACGAGCACGAGGCGTGGCAGCGGCGCGTCGCCGAGGCGGCGCCTCCCGACGCCGGTGATCGACCGCTACTACTTCAAGTCGATCTACTTCCGCGAGCCGAGCGGCGTGCTGTTCGAGATCGCGACGATCGGCGCCCGGGCTTCACGACGGACGAGCCGCTCGAGATGCCTCGGCGAGCGCCTCTCGCTCCCGCCCGACTACGAGCAGCTTCGCGACCAGGCTCGAGCAGGTGCTGACGCCGCTGCCGAACCCGCGCGCCGCGCCGCACGGCGAAGTGACCGATCGAGCACCGCGCTCGGCCGCCGGCCGCAGAGCCGGAGGGCGCTGCTCGTCCTCTTCCACGGCGCGCGGCGCCGACGAGAACGACCTGTTCCCGCTGCTCGACGCGCTCGACCCGGAGCGGCGCCTCGCTCGGCGTCACTCCGCGCGGGCCGCTCTCGCTGCCGCCGGGCGGCGCGCACTGGTACGCGCGTGCAGCGAGATCGGCTATCCCCGACCCGGAGACGTTCCTGCCGACCTACGCGCCGCGTCGGAGTGGCTCGACGGCTCTGGCGACGAGACGGGCATCGCGCCGGAGCGGACCGTGCTCGGCGGCTTCTCGCAGGGCGCGGTGATGACGCTACGCGCTCGGGCTCGGCAGGGACGCCCGCGTCCCGCCGCGCTCGTCGCGCTGAGCGGCTTCATCCCGACCGTCGAGGGCTCGAGCTCGACCTCGAGCCGCCGCTGCCGCCGGTCGCGATCGGCCACGGTACCTACGACCCGGTCATCTCGGTCGAATGGGGCCGACGGGCCAAGGCGCTGCTCGAGGACGCGGGCGCGCAGATCGTCTACCGCGAGTACCCGCTTCCCCACGCGGTCGATCCTGGCTTTCTGGCCGAGCTCGTGCCCTGGATCCCGGCTGCCCTCGCAGCGCGCCGCGACGGCGGCCTGACGACGGGGAGCGACACGCCGGGCACGGGCTGGATCGGCGTACTACGAGGCGGCGGCGACGGAGCCGCGCGACACGCTGCTCGACGCTCTGCGCCGCTTCGACGAGGAGCCCGTACGCGGAGCGGTTCGCCGTCGACCTCGGCTGTGGCACAGGCGCGGACACCGTCAGAGCTCCTGAGACGCGGCTGGACCGGTGCTGGCGATCGACGGGGAGGCCGAGGCGCTCGAGCGCGCTTCGGAGACTGCGAGGACGCTGCCTTCCGGCTCGAGCGACCGGCTGCGGGCCGAGGGTCGTCGTTTCAGGAAGCGGCCTGGCCCGACGCAGACCTGGTCAACTCGAGCTTCGCGCTGCCGTTCTGTCCGCCCATGGCCTTCCCCGGGCTCTGGCGGCGGATCGAGCGCGTTCGCTCCGCCCCGGCGGCAGATTCAGCGGGCACTTCTTCGGCGACCGCGACGGCTGGTCCGGCGAGGAAGAAATGACCTTTCGGACCGCGCGGCAGGTTGAGGCCCTCCTCGTCTCGCTCGAGGTGGAGCGCCTCGACGAGATCGAGGAGGACGGGAAGACCGCGACGGGCAAGGACAAGCACTGGCACCTGTTCCACATCGTGGCACGGAGGCGCTAGCTCTCCTTGACCGGCGGCCGGTAGCCGGGCCGTCGCCGAGCCCGGAAGTCGGCCAGCCAGGCGAGAGCACGAAGACCCATCCAGACCGGGGTCAGCAACACGTAGAACATGACGACCGCGACGCCGAGGATCAGCCACCACGTCGCCCAGCGCCAGAGCGGAACAGGCTCTTTCGGGATCAGACCGGCGTCTTCTCGCTTGCTGCCGGCCTCCGCGCGGCGGCGCTCGACGAGCCTGATCACCCGCGCCGCGGTTTCCTCGATCGAGAGGTCGGAGATCTCGATCACCGGGCAGCCGAGCCGCCGGTGCAGGGTCTCCGCCTCCTCGAGCTCGCCGTAGATCTCGAGCAGCTCGGCGTAGGCGCGCTGATTCCCGCCGAGACGCCGCGCGCGTGCTTGCGGATCTCTGGAGGCGCTGGGCGTCGATCGTCAGGCCGACGATCTTCGTCTGGTCGACCTCGAACAGCGCCGTCGGCGGCTCGATCCCCCTTCACCACGGGGACGTTGGCGGTCTTGTAGCCCAGATAGCCGAGGTACATCGAGAGCGGCGTCTTCGAGGTGCGCGAGACCCCGACGAGGATGAGGTCGGCCTCGTGCAGTCCTGCCCCCACGCCGTCGTCGTACTTCTGACGGCGAACTCGATCGCCGCCATGCGCTTGAAGTAGGACGAGTCGAGCGGCGCGCGCGCCCCGGGCGTCATCTTCGCCGCGACGCCGGCAACCTTGGCCACGGCCTCGATCGGGTGGCCGAGCAGGTCGCAGTAGTGGAGCTTGTAGCGACGGCACAGGGTGCGGGCGGCCTCGCGGAGCTCCGGATGGACGAGCGTGTAGACGATCACGGCGGGCCGGCCTTTCGCTCGATTCAACGCCAGGTGGAGGTCGTCTACGGTCTCGACGCGCGGGTGGCGGATCTCCTCGAACTCCTGCTCCGGGAACTGCGCCTCGAGCGCATGCACGAGCCGCACGGCGGTCTCCCCGGTTGAATCGGAGATGACGTGGAGCTCGACCGGCTGCTTGGCCGTCACGCGCGGGACCCTAGCCTCGGGCGCGGCAACCGGCGTCGACGACGAAGTCCCGCTCTCGTCACAGAGGCGTCACAGACACGTGCGCCCGCCCCCGGTAGGCTCGTCGCCATGGCAGGGGGCGGGTCGGGACCCGAAGGTAGTCGCGCGAGAACATGAAGACCGCTGTCGGCCCAACCCGGCTAGCGCGGAATCTGCGAAAAGTCGCCGAGGCGCCCGAGCGTGTCGCGCACGTCGAGAAGGAGCCGAAGCCGGTTCGCACGCACGGCCTCGTCCTCGTCCATGACGAGCACCTCCTCGAAGAACCGCTCCATCAACGGCGCCAGCGTCGCACCGGATTCAAGCGCCTTGCGGGTATCACCGTCGATCGCGACCTTCGCCAACCCCTCCGCGAGCGCCCGCTCGGCTTCCTCACGCAGCAGCGAGCGGTCGAGCTCAGGTGCCGCGTCGCCGGCGCTTCTTCCCCGCCAGCCGGTGGGCTCGGTCGTACGCGGTGTAGACGCCGTCGAACGACGGGGACTCTCGCTCGGCGTGGAGTGATTCCGCCAGCCTCGCAAC
>ERZ1370068.10348-contig-9056_pt1 | contig 32246 bp, 44 predicted proteins | sample MGYA00561227_ERZ1370068 | MGnify/ENA primary metagenome ERZ1370068 (study PRJEB38410, sample SAMEA6850437) | metagenome | study: Metagenomic assessment of the ecological functions of the soil: analysis of the soil microbiota associated with the...
TCAGTTACGTATTGCTCGCTTGAAGCTGTATGTGCGGTATGTTCCGCTATCTCCCGGTGGGTCGGAACTTAGGTGGGACCCCGGGGAAATGAGCGCCGCAACCGCCAGCCACGACGGCTCCGGGAACAAAGCCGGGCACTGCCGCCGTGCGTGCTGAGTCACCCCAGAATCAGCAGGTCAGCGCGCTGGTGCCGGGGACCGGGCGCGGCCGTGGCTCGCCCACAGCCACGGGGCAGGGACCCGCCCGCCGCAGACCGGGAGGGGCCTTCGCAGCCGACGCCGCCGCCGACGTCACCGCCGACGGCACGGTGTGAGCGCTCCCGTCTCCGCTGACTCCGGCGTTCCACGGCCCGGTCGGCCCGGGCTGGCAGAACCGCCGGACCGGCCGAGGCCGCGGGAGCCGCGGGCAAGCCGCCGCCGGTACCGTCCGAGCTGCCCAAGCGCACGCGGGACACGTCTAGGCAGTCCGTGCCGTCCAGGTATGCCAAGCGGCCGGTGCCAGCGGGTGGCGCGCGCGGCCCGCAGAACCATCCAGCGACCCCCGCCTCGGCTGCGAACCCCCGGCCCTCCGCAGTCGGAGCTCACCAAGCCAGCAGCAGCCGGAAAACAAGCCCAGCGCAGCCGCAAACAAAGCCCAGCGCAGCCGCAAAGCAGGAACCCCCGGCCAGCCCGATGGCTTCGCGGCAGTCCAGCCCACCGGCAGTCCAGCCCACCCGGGCAGCCGGAACCGCCCGGCGCGAGCCCCGGCCGCCCGCTTCCCCAGAGCTGGGCCGCCGGAACCGTCCGACTGGTCCGGTGAGCCCGGCACTCGGCGGCCGTGCCCCGGACCTGAGCCGTCCTGGGGGCACCGTGCTCGCCACCACCGTGCGGCTGTGGACTGGCGCCGCCTCCGGCCGGATCGCGGCGGTTGTGGCCCGCGCGGGCGCGCTGGCGGGTGCTGCTCGTGGCCGTGCGCTGGTGGCGCGTGGTCTTCGTGGCCGGCGCGGCCACGGTGCGTGCTGTCCGCGCGTCTACGGCCGGGCGGCAGTGTGCGCTACCGCGTCGCGGGACCCGCGCGTTGCCGCGGCGGCCGCGGCCCGGCAGCAGGCGGCGGCCTGGGTGGCCAGCCAGGCTCAGCCGCCGACGCCATCGTGGCCTGCGACCCCGCCATGTGCGCGGCCCCGCAGGCGTACGGCGTGCTCCGCCTACCGCACTGCTGGTGCTGGTCCCCGGCGCGGGGCGGACCCGCTCGGGTCGGACCTGGTGGTGGCGACCCCCGCGGTGCGGGGCCAGTTCGGGGCCCGCCTGGCCGGGCGTGTACGCGCGCCGGTGACACTGGCAGCCTTCGGCTCGGGGGCCGCGCGGATCGATGTCCGGGCCATGGCGCCCTGATGGTGCCGCCGCCTACCGGGCGCAGCTGGACCGCGGACGTGCGGGCCGCGCAAGGCCGCGGGAGCCTGCTGCCGCGCAACCACCGCATCCACGTCGCGGCCGCCGCCCGGGCGGCGCTGGCTCGCGGCGAGGTCGATCCCCGGCTCCTGGTCACGCTGGCCGCGCTGGCCGCCATCCATCCGCTCGACATCGCCGGCTTCAGCGTCGCCCTGGCCGCGTAGCCAGTCCCGGAGTAGCCGCTGCGTTCCGCCGACATCGCCGGGGCATGCGCCCGGGCGCGCCACCCGGCCGTCCCCTGCCCAGCCTGATGACGTTCCTGCGAGCCCAGCGGCTCGCCCTACCTGCCCTCATCACTGGAAGATGGTGCGGATCCCGCCACGGCGGGTCCGTGCTCAGGATCGAGTACCCGGCCCCGAGCCCGCTGGGGCTCCTCGGGCCGGCAATTGACCTAAGGAGACTGATGACGATTCGACCGGGACGTCCCGCGCACCCGCGCGGACGGTCTCGCTCGCCGCGCTCCGGCCGACCGCCGGTTCCGCCTGCGCGCTGGCCGCTGCGCGGGTCCTGCTGACGCTGGCCTCTGGGCCTGCTGGCCGCCGCGGCACCAGCCGCGATCGGCCGCGCACGGGCTGCCGCACCAGGCGAAGGCCAGCCGAGCTGGCTGGATCCGGCTCACCCACCTGTCCCCGAACACGCCGCCGGTCGACGTGCTACCTGTACTCGTTCGGCGGCGCAGAAGGCCATGATCGTGCTCAGGCACGTCGCCTACGGCACGGTATCCCCGTTATGAGAAGCTGCACCAGCGGCGAGTACACCGTGGCCATGCGCGGGCGGGCGCGAAGCCGGGCTCCCGCCGGTGCTTTCCACCAGCGTCGACATCGCCGCCCGGCGCGGCGCCTACACGGTCGCGGGACTGGGGCCTAGCTCAAGGCGCTGCGGCTGCAGGTGCTGCGTGACCGGCTGACCACGCCCAAGGGCAGGTCGCTGGTGCGGGTGATCCAGGCCTCGCTGCGATGACCACAAGGTCACGGTGACCGCCGGGGGGTCGCAGGTGCTGCGCCCAGCAGCTGGCGTTCGGGAACGTGACGAGGCTACGCGACCGCGCGGCCGGGCACCTGGATGGTGCACGTCTCCGGGCGGCCGGGATGGCCACCAAGTCCGTCACGCTCTCCGCGGGCACGATCCACACGCTCGTCGTGCTCGACGGGCGCTGCGGCGGCCTCATGATCGACAACCCGAGTGGACGCGCGCGGGCAGCGCGATCATCGCCGCAGGGAGGCGTGGCGACGGGCCTGGGCGGCACCGCGCCGGTCCCGGCGCCCTCACCGGCACCGTGGGCCGCCGCGGTCGTGGCCGGGCTGCTCTGCTACCGCCGCCGCGGCGTACTGGCTGCGCCGGGTCAGGCACCAGGCCCGTCACGCACGGTAGGCGCAGATGGGCGTGGCCGGACGGGCTCGCACACCGGCCGAAGGGCTGCCCGCCGGGCGGGGTTCACGCCAGCCGCGGGCGTATCTTGCGCCGGCTGGCGCGCCACCCGGTGGCGGCGGCCGTGCTCTGCTGCCGGCCTGCTCGTCGGCGGCGGCACGGCGGCGGCGTGGTGCTGACCGGGCCACGCACGGATCAGCCCCGCGGCCGGTCGCGCACCCGGGCCCGCCGCTTGCCGGGCCGGTGGCCGCACCGCCCCGGCCTGTCGGGACTCGTCGGTGCACCCGGCCGGTGTACCTGTCCGATCCCGGCTCATCGGCGTCCGCACCCGCCTGATCAGGCTGGGGCCTGACCGCGCAGGGCACGCTCCAGGTGCCGGTCAGCAACGTCGGTGGCGGGCTGGTATACCGGCAGCCCGCGGCGCGGGCCAGGTCGGTCCGCGATCATCGCCGAGCACATCGACTCTACCGCGGGCCGGGAGTGTTCTTCCGGCTGCGCCTGCTGCGGCCCGGTGACCGCGATCTATGTCCGGCACGCCGACGGCACGCTGGCGGTGTTCCGCGTCTACGCCGAGCACATCTACGCCAAGGACCGCTTTCCCACCAGCAGGTCTACGGGCCCGCGCCCGGCCCGGAGCTGCGCCTCATCACCTGCGGCGGGACGTTCGACCCGGCGATCGGCTCGTACCTGAGCAACGTCGTCGTCTACGCCACCCCAGATCCGCTGAGGGCACGGCGGCGACGGGTGCGCCGTCACCAGCCCCGCTCGCGCCACTCGGCCAGGTGCGGGCGCTCCGCCCCGAGCGTGGTGTCCTTGCCGTGGCCGGGATAGACCCAGGTGCCATCCGGCAGCGTGCCGAACATCCCGCTCCTCCAGGTCGTCCATGAGCTGGCTGAACCGCTTCGGGTCGCCCTCCGTGTTCCCCGGGCCGCCGGGGAACAGCGGAATCCCCGGTGAACAGGTGCGGGAACCCGCGAGCGCGCCGTCGGCGTCGTAGCACAGCGCGATGCTGCCGGGGTGTGCCCGCGCAGGTGGATGACGGAGACGCTGGTCGCGCCGACCACCACCCGGTCGCCGCCGCGGACCAGGCTGGTGGCCGGACCGGGAGCTCGCCCGCGTCGTCGGGGTGGGCGATGACCACGGCGCCGGTCGCCGCGGCCACCTCGGCAAGCGCCTGCCAGTGGTCCCAGTGCCGGTGGGTGGTCACGATCGCGCTCACCGGCGTGTCACCGATGAGCTCCAGCAGCCGTATCCGCCTCGTTGGCGGCGTCGATCACGCACCATCGTCCCGGTCTGGCCGCAGCAGCAGTAGGCGTCGCTGTCCATCGGCCCAACCGCCACCTTGGTCACGGTCAGGCCGGGAAGCTCGCGGGTGTCCGGCGCGCCGCCAACGGTCACGTCCCCGGTGTAAGCCACGGTCTCTCCTTCGCTCATCCGCTTGCCCACGACAGGTCAATTCTGCTGCCTAACGAAAGCGACGTGGTGCCCGCTCACGGCCGTGGCGCGGCTTAAGCACGCGCTACCGCCACGGGGGCAGCGTGGGCAGGTCGGCGTCGTCACCGAACACCCGCAGCCCGGCCCCGTCGTCGCGGCCGAGCAGCCACGCCAGCAGGGTGGTCGGCCTGCCCGTGCACACTCACCGGGGTTCACCGGCCCGCCGCTCCGGGCCGATGCGGAACTCGTGCGGTGCCCCGTCGCGCCGAGACCAGGCACGATGGCGCGTCCTGGCGGTCGGCGAAGGAACCGGCGACCCGGGGAGCGCGTCGGCGACGAAGTCTGCGCGCCAGTCGGCCGGGCGGTAGCCCGCCGCGCAGGTCCACGTGGTGGATCTCGACCTCCGACAGCCGCCGCTCGAGCACCCCGTAGGCCGGGAACGCGGCCCTGGTAGCGCCCGGACCTGTGCGGCCCAGGCATCTCGTCTGACAGAGCTGGCCGCCTCCGGCCGCAAAGGCCGCGGCGGTCCCTGCCACGTCGGCGGTAAGCTCCGCCGCGGGCTGGGCCGCGCCTGACCTCGATGTCGGCGCTGCGCGAGCCGGCGCTGGCGTACATGGGGGTCTCCGCGGCCGGTACCCGCCCAGCGCAGCAGGTTGCGCCAGGCCGTCCGCGTTGCGCGCGATGTGGGTCAGCACGTGGCCGCGGCTCCACCCGGGCAGCAGCGACGGCTCGCGCGCCTGGGCGCTCGCTCAGCGCGGCGGCGGACGCCAGCAGCCGGTCCGTCGCCTCACCGACCTCGCGCCAGTTGCCCGCTGATTTCTCCGTCCATGCGATGCTCCTTCTTGTATCCCGGGCCATCCTCGCGCACGAGATGGCACGCTGGGAGGGGCGGGTGGTTTCCGGCGGGCCACCGGCTGGATGCGACTCCACGGAGGAGGCGGGGGCTGTGGCGGGCCGGTGGTTTTCCGGGAATCTGGGAGGGCCCTCGATGGTTGCCGGAAGGGGCAGGGATGGCGCGCCCGGAGAACCGGCCCCGACGGCCCATTGGCATGCGCACCGCCTGCCGGATGTTTTGTCAGTGCACCCGGATACGATGACGTGTCCCCTGTCGGCGTAAGAACCTCACTGACCCGGAAAGCAGACCGCAGTGGCTGATCGTCTTGTTGTGCGCGGTGCGCGCGAGCACAACCTCAAGGACGTGTCGCTCGACTTGCCCAGGGATTCGCTGATCGTGTTCACCGGGCTGTCCGGGTCGGGCAAGTCCAGCCTGGCCTTCGACACCATCTTCGCCGAGGGGCAGCGCCGCTACGTCGAGTCGCTGTCGGCCTACGCCCGCCAGTTCCTCGGCCAGATGGACAAGCCCGACGTGGACTTCATCGACGGGCTCTCGCCGGCCGTCTCCATCGACCAGAAGGCGCGCCAGCCGCAACCCGCGGTCCACGGTCGGGACGATCACCGAGGTCTACGACTACCTGCGGCTGCTGTACGCGCGGGTCGGCAAGCCGCACTGCCCGATGTGCGGCCGCCCGATCGCCCGGCAGACCCCGCAGCAGATCGTGGACCGGGTGCTGGAGCTCGACGAGGGCACCAGGTTCCAGGTGCTGGCGCCGGTGGTCCGCGGCCGCAAGGGCGAGTACACGGAGATGCTGCGCGAACTGCAGGTCAAGGGCTACTCGCGGGCGCGGGTGGACGGCGATCGTGGTCCGGCTCGACGAGGCGGTGGCCCTAGGAGCACCCTGCCCGCCCTGAAGAAGTACGAGAAGCACGACCATCGAGGTGGTGGTGGACCGGCTGGCGGTGAAGGAGTCCGCGCGCCGCCAGGCTCACCGACTCGGTGGAGACCGCGCTCGGCCTGTCCGGCGGGGTCGTGGTGCTCGACTTCGTGGACCTGCCGGAGACCGACCCGCACCGGGAGCGGATGTATCTCAGAGCACCTGGCCTGCCTCTACGACGACCTGTCCTTCGAGGAGCTGGAGCCGCGGTCGTTCTCGTTCAACTCGCCGTGGGGCGCCTGCCCGACTGCACCGGCCTGGGCACCCGGATGGAGGTGGACCCGGACCTCGTGGTCTCCGATCCCGCCAAGACCCTGGCGGAGGGCGCGATCGGCCCGTGGAGCGGCGGCCATGTCAGCGACTACTTCATGCGGCTGATCGAGGCGCTCGGCGTCGCGATCGGGTTCGGCATCGACACGCCCTGGTCGCAGGCTGCCCGGCGGCCGCGCAGCGGGCGCTCCTGTTCGGCTACGGCGACCAGGTGCACGTCCGGTACCGGAACCGGTACGGGCGGGAACGCTCGTACTACACCGACTTCGAGGGCGCGGTCCCCTACATCGAGCGCACAGCACTGCCGAGGCGGAGAGCGACTCCAGCCGGGAGCGGTTCGCCGGGTTCATGCGCGAGGTGCCCTGCCCGTCGTGCGCGGCGCGCGGCTCAAGCCGGTCGCGCTCGCGGTCACCGTGGACGGCAGGTCCATCGCGGAGATCTGTGCCGCTGCCGATCGGGGAGCTGGCCAGCTGCTGCTCGGCCTCGACCTGTCCGACCGGGACCGGCAGATCGCCGGGCGGATTCTCAAGGAGGTCAACGCCCGGCTGGGCTTCCTGCTCGACGTGGGCCTGGACTACCTGACCCTGGACCGCGCCTCCGCCACGCTGGCCGGCGGGAGGCACAGCGGATCCGGCTGGCGACCCAGATCGGCTCCGGGCTGGTCGGTGTGCTGTACGTGCTGGACGAGCCGTCGATCGGGCTGCACCAGCGGGACAACCACCGGCTGCTCGAGACGCTGCTGCGGCTGCGCGACCTCGGCAACACGCTGATCGTGGTCGAGCACGACGAGGACACGATCCGCGCCGGCGGACTGGGTGGTGGACATCGGCCCGGGAGCGGGCGAGCACGGCGGCCGGATCGTGGTGTCCGGCCCGCTGGCGGACCTGCTCGCCAGCAAGGAGTCGCTGACCGGGCGCCTACCTGACCGGGCGGGAGGAGATCCCGCTGCCCGCGACGCGCCGCCAGCGCGTCCGCGGCAAGGAGGTCGTGGTCAAGGGCGCCAGCGAGCACAACCTGCGCTCGCGTGGACGTGGCGTTCCCGCTCGGCTGCCTGCATCGCGGTCACCGGCGTGTCGGGCTCGGGCAAGTCGACCCTGGTCAACGACATCCTGTACAGCGCGCTGGCCAAGGAGCTGCACGGGACCAGGATCGTGCCCGGCTAAGCACACCCGGGTGACCGGCATGCACCTACCTGGACAAGGTGGTGCACGTCGACCAGGGCCCGATCGGCCGCACCCCGCGGTCCAACCCGGCGACCTACACCGGGGTGTTCGACCACATCAGGCGGCTGTTCGCGCAGACCACCGAGGCCAAGATCCGCGGCTACCAGCCCGGCAGGTTCTCGTTCAACGTCAAGGGCGGCCGGTGCGAGGCCTGCGTCGGGCGACGGCACGATCAAGATCGAGATGCAGTTCCTGCCGGACGTCTACGTACCGTGCGAGGTCTGCCACGGCGCCCGGTACAACACCGACACCGCTCGGCCGTCCACTACAAGGGCAAGACGATCGCCGACGTGCTGGACATGCCGATCGAGGAGGCGGCGAGTCTTCTTCGAGCCGGTGCCACGCCATTCACCGGCACCTGAAGACGCTGGTCGACGTCGGCCTCGGCTACGTCCGGCTCGGCCAGCCCGCGCCCACGCTGTCCGGCGGCGAGGCGCAGCGGGTGAAGCTCGCCTCCGAGCTGCAGCGGCGATCCACCGGCCGCACGATCTACGTGCTGGACGAGCCCACCACCGGGCTGCACTTCGAGGACATCCGCAAGCTGCTCGGCGTGCTCGGCTGAGCTCGTCGACGGCGGCAACACGGTGATCGTGATCGAGCACAACCTGGACGTGATCAAGACCGCGGACTGGGTGATCGACCTGGGCCCGACGGCGGGTCGCGCGGCGGCACCGTGGTCGCGACCGGCACTCCCGAGGAGATCGCCATGGCCGAGGAGAGCTACACCGGCCAGTTCCTCAAGAAGATCGTGAACGTCTAAAGGGGGCGGCGTCCCGGCGGGCCCGCTGGCTGGGGCGGCGTCCCGGCGGGCCCGCTGGCTGGCACTGGGCGCTCACTGGTTCCCGCCGTCGGCCCGAGGCGCGCCCGTGCCCCAGGTCCGCCGGGCACGCTACGCCTGCGGCTCCCACCGGGACGCCGCTAGCTCTCATCGCCCGCCTGCCGCTTCCACCGCGGACGCTGCCAGCTCAGACCGCCCGCGGTGGTGCCATCGGGACGGTGCTGGCTTCACATGGTCCGCCCGCGGCTCCCATCGTGGCGCCGCTGGCTCACATGGTCCGCCTGCAGCTCGCGCTCGGGGCGCGGCTGGCTCAGCGTGGCCGGGCGAGGAGTGAGCGGGGCGGGGGTTACGCTGCGCGGGTGGAGATTGGGACGGGGGAGGGGGTGGCGCGGGTCGAGGTGGGTGGGCCCGCGGCCGGGGAGCGCGCGTTCCTGCTGGTGCTGACGCACGGGGCGGGCGGTGGGCCGGACTCGCCGGATCTGCTCGCGGTCGCCGACGCCGCCTCGCGTCTCGGTGGGCGGTCGCCCGGGTTACCCAGCCTTACCGGGTCAGGGGCCGCCGGGCGCCCGGCTCGCCGGACCGGCAGGACGCGGCCTGGGTCGAGGTGGTCGCCGCGCTGCGGCGCTGGCGACGGCGTCTACGCCGCTGATCCAGGGTGGGCGCAGCAACGGGGCGCGGGTCGCCTGCCGCACCGCCCGAGCGGTCGGCGCCCGGGCCGTGATCGCCCTTGCGTTTTCCCTGCATCCGCCCGGCAGGCTCGCGCTGTCCCGCGTGGCCGAGCTGGCCGCCGCGGGGACCGACGTGCTGGTGGTGAACGGCGAGCGCGACCCGTTCGGGATCCCGGAGGGCACGGGCAAGATCCGGGTCGTCGTGCTGGCGGCGGAGTCGCACGCCTTGTCCAGGTCCCCCGGTGAGGCTGGGCGTGCCGCCGGGTCCTGGCTCCGGGAAATTCTTGCAGGCAGCGGGGCGGCCAGATGAGACCGGTCAGGCGGCTGGGGCCGCCGGCTGTCGCGGCGGCGCTGCTGCGCTGCTCACGCAGGTCGGTGGGACGGTGCGGGGCTATGGTGCCGCCGCCGGGGAGCAGCTCCCCGGTGTCCTCGAATACGACGATGCCGTTGCAGAGCAGGCTCCAGCCTTGCTCGGGATGGCTGACAACGGTCTTGGCCGCCTCACGATCCGGCGCGCTCGCGTCCGGACACGGTGGCGTGTGCGGGCACATGGATGTGCCTCCTGGTTACGGTCGAACTGTCAGTTACTGGGCAGGCAGGCGTAACGGTCCGCCTTCATGGAATTACCCGCTGTGATGAGGATCTTATCTTCACCCAGGAGGGGCTCGCAGGGCTTTTCCCCGTGTGCTCTCATCGTATGGCCGCCTGTAACCAGCAAACGCCAGAAACCTGGCCTGACACGCCGCAGTTGGCCGGACTTGTACACCGTTCGCAGGTCTGGTGGGCGCGTGCTGGTCGCCCGGACCGCGGCGCGGCTGGCGGGTGCCGCCCGGTGCGGTAGCTGAGAGCCGCGGTCAGACGGCGGGCGCGCGGGAGAAGGCGGGCGATGCTGGTCAGGCGGTGGCTCTCGCGCAGGGTGAGCAGCCGCTGTGCCTCCATCGTCCAGGCACGCACCGGTGAGGTGGCCATCGCCTTGCGCCGGTAGATGCGGTCCTCGTAGCCCCGCGGCCCGATCTCGGCGCGTTCGGCCGCGAACGCGGCCCGCATGACCGCCGTGAGGGCCTCGTCGAGACGCTTGCCGAGCAGGCGCAAGTCGGCCGCGGACGCTCCGTCCGCCTGGGCCGAACGCAGCGCGTCCTCGGCGGCCCGCGCCTGGGCAAGGAGGTCGTCGAACTGCTCCCGCCAGGGCCACGTCGGCGGCGTGCTTGGCGAGCGCAGTCCTCGCTCACGGGCTTGCGCTTGGCGATCACGGCGCCAGCCTAGCGTCTCACCGTGCGAAGTAGTCGCCAGCCGAGCCACCACCAGCCGAGGAAGATGAGCATCCGGCCGATCCGGGGCCGCATCAGGTACCCGAGCCACTGGCCCACGGTGGGGATCCGGCTGCCCGGCGTACGCGCGAGGAACTCGAGCGCGAACATGGCCGCGATCACGATGGCGAAGACGGCGATGGTGAGAACGAGTCGACATGATGATCACCGCCTCACCAGCGCCCACCCGACCAGCACCCACAGCAGAATCGCCGCGCTCTTGATGGCGATGCGGGCCCGAGCAGCGGGTTGATCAGGTCGGTCAGTGACGGGTGCCAGGGCAGCGAGTTGTCCTTGTACGCGGAGGCCTCCCACTCGAAAAGGGCCGCGACGCAGATCGCCCAGTAGGACACCCCGGTGATGTCCAGATTGGCGGGCGGTGGGATGCGTTCCGGCGGCCACCAGTAGGCGATCGAGGCGAGGACCACGCCGGGAATCAGCACGAACACCAGAGCGGTCGCCGAGAACGGCTCGGTCGAGCTGACCGCCCACGCGTAGCCGACCAGGACGATGCCGATGGCTGCCGTCCCGGACCCGGTTCCGCTGGCGGGCCTGGGCGGTCATGCCTACTGGGGACGTCGTCCGTCGCCATCACCTCTCCCCACTCAGAATCTCACTCAGCGCTCACGAGCGGCAAACCGCCACCCCTGCCGCAGAACGGTCCCCCATGGTGCCAGGGTTCGGCCCGGACCGGCCGGGCGAGGGCCTCCAGTCCTGGTGTCAGGCCAGGGTCTTCCGCCAGCTGGCGTGCAGGTCGGAGTACCTGCCCCGGCTTACCAGCAGGCGCCCGGGCGGGCCGTCCTCGGCGATGCGGCCGCCCTCGATCACCAGGACACGGTCGGCGATCGCGACCGTGGACAGCCGGTGGGCGATGATGAGGGCGGTGCGCCCGGCCAGGATAGTGCGCAGCGCGGCCTGCACGGCGCGCTCACCCGGGATGTCGAGCAGGCGACGTCGCCTCGTCCAGGACGAGCACGGCCGGGGCGGCCAGGAAGGCCCGCGCGAACGAGATCAGCTGGCGCTGCCCGGCCGACAGGCGGCCGCCGCGCTTGCCGACCTCGGCGTCATAGCCGCCGGGCAGCGACGTGATGAACTCGTCGCGCCGATGGCCGCCGCGGCCGCTTCGATCTCCGCACGGTCCGCGCCGGGCTTGCCGAGCCCGATGTTGTCCGCGATGGACCCACTGAACAGGAAGCCCTCCTGGGTGATCAGCACGATCTCGCGCCGCAGCCGCGCGTCGGACAGGTCGCGCAGGTCGGTGCCATCGAGCAGGATCCGCCCTTCGCCGGGATCGTAGAAGCGCGCGAGGAGCCTGGCGATCGTCGTCTTGCCCGCGCCGGTCTCGCCGACCAGCGCCACCGTCTGCCCGGCCGGGATGGTCAGGTCGAGCCCGGGCAGCACGACCTCTCCCCGATAGCCGAACCGCACCGCCTCGAACCGCACCTCCCGGCCGCCGCTGCGGCTGCTCGGCGAGCGCGGCGCCGGTGGCGGGCTCGGCCACCGCGGGCGGCTCCTCCAGCACCCCGGAGATCTTCTCCAGCGCGGCCGCCGCCGACTGGAACGTGTTGTAGAACTGCGAGAGGTCCTGCAGCGGGTCGAAGAACCGCTGCAGGTACAGCAGGAACGTGGCGAGCACGCCGACCTTGATGTCCCCGTCCATCACCCGCAGCCCGCCGTAGAGCAGCACCGCCCCGGTGGCGAGGTTGCCGACCAGCGTGATCGAGGGTGAGTACACCGCGATCAGCCGCGACGAACGCAGCGACGCCGCGGCGTAGCGCCCGTTCAGGCTCGGTGAAGATCTCCTCGTTGCGGCGCTCGCGGCGGAACGCCTGGACGGCGCGGATGCCGCTGAACGTCTCCACGAAGGCCACGATGACCTGCGCGATCGCCTCCCTGCTGCGCCGGTAGGCGAGCGCCGACTCGCGCCGGAACCACCAGGTGAGCACGGCCAGCGGGCCGAAGCCTAGCCAGCACGACGAGCGCCAGCTGCCAGTCGAGCAGCAGCATCCCGACACCGACCAGCAGCAGCGAGAAGACCGCCGACACCAGGGAGTCCAGGCCGTCCTCGAACAGGTCCGAGATCGAGTCGACGTCGGAGACCTGCCGGGAGATGACGCGGCCGGACGTGTAGTGCTCGTGGAACGCGACCGGCAGCCGCTGGAAGTGCGCGAACAGGCGCTGGCGGAGTTCGAGCACCACGTCTTCGCCCAGCTTGCCGATCAGCGCCGACGAAGGCACGGGTCGTGACCGCCTGGGCGGCGACGGCGCCGAAGAACGCGGCCACGATGACCGCCAGCGGCATCAGGTCACCGTCGTGGATCAGCGGCGGGATGCCCCGGTCGATGCCGAGGCCGACCAGCCACGGCCCGGCCAGGGCGGCCAGGTTCGCGGCCACGACCAGCACGAGCGTGCTTACCACCGCCCGCTTGTGCGGCCGGAGCAGATCCGTCAGCAGCCGCCGGGCCCGCCGCCGCAGCAGCGCGGACACGCCGGCGGTGAGCTGGTCCGTTTCCTCGGCGGCGATGCCGCGCCAGGCGTCCGCCGTCATCCCGCCGCCGCCCTTCCCTGGCGGCCTCCCGGCGTCGCCGGTCATGAGGTCGCGGTAACGGGGCTGGGACCTGAGCAGCTCGGCGTGGGTCCCGAGGGCGGCGATCACCCCGTCGGCGAGCAGGGCCACCCTGTCCGCGAGCGCGACGGTGGACGGCCGGTGGGCGACGATCAGGGCGGTCGTCCCGGCCAGCACCTGGCGGAGCGCGCGGCTCACCTTCTCCTCGGTGTGCACGTCCAGCGCGGACAGCGGGTCGTCGAGGACCAGCACGGAGGGCCGGGCCAGGATGGCCCGTGCCAGCGCGATGCGCTGCCGCTGCCCGCCGGACAGCGTCATGCCCTGCTCCCCGATCCGGGTGTCCAGGCCCCACGGCAGGCCGTGGACGAAGCTCGGCCTGGGCGGCCGTCAGTGCCTGCTCGATCTCTTCGTCGGTGGCGTCCGGCGCGCCGAAACGCTCACGTTCTCCCGGACACTGGCCGAGAACAGCGTCGCGTCCTCGAACGCGCAGCCGACCCGCGTGCGCAGCGCTCGCCAGCGGCAGGCGCGGACGTCGGTGCCGTCCAGCACGATGCGGCCCGCCAGCCGGGTCTGCCAGCCGGGGCACCAGCTGGAGCAGGGTGGTCTTGCCCGCGCCGGTGGCACCGGTCAGCGCCGAGCGTCTGCCCCGGCTCCAGCTCCAGGCAGACCCCGCGAAGGACCGGCCGTCGCGTACCGGGATAGCCGAACTCGACCCGGTCGAAGACGAGCCGGGCTAGCGCGCGCCGGGAGCCCGCGGCGGCAGGGCGCCGGGACTGGCCGGGCCTGGGCGGCGGGGCCGGAGCGGCGTGCACCGGGGAGTCGGTGATGGCTGACTCGGTGTCCAGGATCTCGTAGATCCGCTGGGCGGCGGTGGCCGCTTCCTGGCCGCTGGCCAGGATGTAGCCCATCGCCTCGATCGGCCACACCAGCAGCAACGTCAGCGTGATGAAGGCGACCAGGCCGCCGAGGGTCAGCTCGTGCTGGCTGGTGGCGACCGCGCCGAGGAGCAACAGCAGGCCGATGACCGCGTTGGGTATCAGATCGAGGAACGCCCAGAACGAGCCGCGCAGGCGCGCCTTGCTCACCTGGGTCTGCAGTACACCAGGCGCGCCTGCGCGGTGTGCCGCGCGGCTGCCTCGTCCCGGCGGCCGAGCGCCTTGAGCACCCGGATCCCGGCGGCGGCCTCCTCCACGTAAGTGGCGAGGTCGCCCTGCTGATCCTGGGAGCGCCGGGCCAGCACCGCGTAGCGGCGCTCGAACCAGGTGCAGACGGCGGCCACCGGCAGGAAGACGCCGGTGGTGAGCAGGCCAAGCCGCCAGTTCAGGTGAATGAGGAGCACGGTGACGATGGCGAACGTCACCAGGTTGGTGATGAAGAAGATCACGCCGAATCCCGCGAACCGCCGGATCGCCGACAGGTCGGTGGTCGCCCGGGACAGCAGCTGGCCCGACTGCCACTCGTCGTGAAACCGGGGCTCCAGGCGCTGCAGATGGGCGTAGAGGTCGTCGCGCATGGCCATCTCCATGCCGGTGACGGCGCGGGCCTGCACCCAGCGCCGGAGGAGGTTCAGCATCGCCTCGGTGACGCCGAGCGCGGTCGCGGCCAGGCCCAGCACCAGGAGCAGTTCCCGGTTGCCGTGGGTGATCGCCCCGTCGATGACGGACTTGGTCAGCAGCGGGATGAGGATCTCGGCCGCGACCGCCGCACAGGCTGCGACCAGCATGAAAATGAGCCGCCCAGGTAGGGCCGCAGGTAGCTGCGGGTACGCCACAGCGCCGCCAGCGGCTGGTCCCTCCTGGGAGCATGCGTGGCGGCGCTAACGTGCTCGGGGGCATTATCCGGACGCTAACCGGGCCTTCGCGTCACTGTCACCTGGTTTTCCGCGCTCGGCGCCGCAGGCGAGCCCGGCCGTGCCCGGTTGATGACTGAGCGCGAACTAACGGGCTTCGTGGGCGAAAATCAGCGGCCGCGCTCGGGGTGGCGGAGGGCCGGTGACTCTGGCACGCTGGACTGAGCCGGGCTCGCACCCCGGACCCGGCCGCGGCAGGGAGAGGGACCGTGGGGCGCACGGATTCGTGGGGGCAGTCCATGACCGGAGTGGGCACCTGGCCCCGCGCTGGCCGCTTTCCACGACGGCGTGACGGTGGTCTGTGAACTTGGCCGCCCATGTTCACGGACGACGGCTGGGCCGCGCCTACGCCGTGCCCGGAGTGGCGGGCTGGCGACCTGGCCGGGCACCTGCGCTGTGTGGCGGACGACCTCAACGAGTACCTCGATGACGCGCCCGCCAGCCAGGCTCGCCCGGCTGATGGCCACCGGCGCGGACCCGGCACGCCTGGCCCGCAAGCTCGCCCGGCAGAACGCCGCGGAACCTGGCGGCCCTGGCCGAGGGCCAGGGTCCCGAGCACATCGCGGCGTTCGCCGCCTCGGCCCGCGCCTACGCCCGCCGGACCCTGCCGGTCTGGGACCTGCCGCACCACCGCTACCGGGACACCGTGGTCACCGTGGGCGACATGGCGGGCGCCGCCTGCGTGGAGTGGCATCTGCACGCCTGGGACCCGGCCCGGGCGCTGGGCAGAGGACTACTCGTCCCGCCAGCCCCGACGTCCTGGCCGCGGGTGGCGGGCGGGGATGCCGCATCTCGCCGCTCGGCCTACGTACCGCCGTGGCCGCGTGCGGTGCCGCACCAGCCAGCGGTAGCGTCGTGGCCGAGGGGCGGCTGCCTGGCCGTCAGGGAACGCTGCGTGGCGCATGCTGCTGCGCGCTTCCGGCCGCCTTGCCTGAGCAGGGAGCCGCAGTCATGACGCTCGACGTGGCGGCAGTTCGTGCCGCCTACCCGGCCCTGGCCGACGGGTACGCCTACCTCGACGGCGCGGCCGGAACGCAGGTGCCCGGATCGGTGATCGACGCGATCAGCGCCGCCTACCGGTCGGGCCTGGGAAACACCGGCGGCGCCTTCCCGCCAGCCTGCGCTCGGACACCGTGACCGCGGAGTGCCGGCAGGCGATCGCCGACCTCGACCGGCGGCGTCGCCGAGGGCGTGATCCTCGGCCCGAACATGACCACGCTGACCTACCGGCTCGCGGGCACACTGGCGCGGGCCTGGGGCTCCGGGGATGAGGTGGTCGTCTCCCGGCTCGACCACGACGCCAACATCCGGCCATGGGTGCAGGCGGCCGCGCGGGCGGGTGCGGCGGTCAGGTGGGCCGGAGGTGGAGCTCCCGGCGGGTGAGCTCCTCGTGGGGCAGTACGACTCCCTGCTGTCGGAACGGACCGTGCTGGTGGCCGTCACCGCCGCCAGCAACGTGCTCGGCTACCCGGCCCAGCCGTGGCCGAGATCACCGCCAGGCACGCGCCGTGGGCGCGCTCAGCTACGTGGATGGGGTGCACGCGACGCCGCACGGGCCAACCGACGTGGCCGCGCTGGGCGCCGACTTCTATGCGACCAGTGCCTACAAGTGGTCGGGGCCGCATGTGGGAGCGGTCGTCGCCGACCCTGGGCTGCTGGAGTCGCTGCACCCGGACAAGCTGAGCTAGTCCCGGGCACGGTGCCCGAGCGGTTCGAGCAGGGCACGCCCCCTTCGCAGACCTGGCCGGGGTCACTGCGGCGGTGGAGCACCTGGCCTCGCTGGATCCGTCCGCCGCCGGAACCCGCCGGGAGCGGGTGCTGGCTTCCGATGGCCGCGGCTCAGGACCACGAGCAGGCACTCTTCCAGGTGATGCTGGACGGGCTCGGCGCCATGGAGAAGGTGACGCTCTACGGGAAGGCGCACCAGCCGGACCGCCACCGCCTACTTCACGGTGGCGGGCTGGACCCCAGCTGAGGTGGCCGCGCATTGTGCCTACCGCAAGGTGAACGTGTGGACGGGGACAACTACGCCTGGGAAGTGACCGGCATGCTCGGCATCCGTGACAGCCGGCAGCGCGGTACGTGCCGGGCTGGTCCACTACAACGACCGCTCCGACGTGGACCGCCTGCTCGCCGCGGTAGCCGAGATCGCGGAGTAGCCCGCCGGTCAGCTGGCGGAGCGGGCGAACGTGTACCGGTAGTTGCGGGTGGTGCGGGCGGCGAAACCCACCCGCTCGTGAGACGGCCCGCGGCCTCGCGGTGGGGGCGCGTGGTCAGGTCCACCGTCCTGGCCCCGGCCGCCTCCGCCAGGTCAAGTGCCTTCTTGGTGAGCGCTTCGCCGATTCCCCGGCCCCGCGCCGCCTCTGTCGACGATCACGTCCTCGATCCAGGCGCGGAAACCGGTCGGGATCGGGAACATCACCAGCGCGAGGAAGCCGACGATCTTCCCATCGAGGCGGGCGGCCAGCAGCGTCGTCGCCTGGGAGTCCACCATCCGCTGGACGGCGGCCCGGTCGGGCAGTGCCGCGCTCGTGGACAGCTGGGGCACCAGATGGCACAGGGCTCGGCCACTTCCTCGGTCGCTTCCTGCACCACGTCAATGTCGACACTCACGCCGGGCAGGTTACCGCCTGGCTACGAAGGGGAGCGTGGCCCCGGTCAGGTGGCCGGATGCCCGCCGATTCGGTAAGACAGTCGCTATGACGAGAAGGGCGGTGGTGCTCGGCGCGGGCGGGGAGGCCGGGATCGCCTGGGAGGTGGGGCTGCTGGCCGGGCTGGCCGCCCACGGCGTCGACCTGACGGCGGCGGACCTGGTGGTCGGCACCTCGGCCGGGGCGGGAGTCGCGGCCAGGATGAACTCGGGCATCGGCCTGGCGACGCTGTACGAGCAGCAGCTGGTGTCGGCCGAGGGGAGATCGTGGCCTGGATGGGCCCGCGCGCGATAGCGGGCTTCCTCTGGGCGACGGGGCTGGCCCGCCACAACCCGCGTCCGGGCCCGGGTCCGGCTTGACGGCTGGCGGTGCGGGCGCGCACCGGGTCCGCGGCGGCGCGACGCGCCGTTGTCGCGGCCCGGCTCGGCACGCACGACTGGGTTCACCGGACAGCTGCTGATCACCGCCGTGGACGCCGACACCGGCGAGTTCGCGACGTTCGACGCCAGCAGCGGCGTGGACCTGGTCGACGCGGTCGGGGCCAGCTGCGCCGTGCCGGGGGTCTGGCCCCCGGTCACCATCAACGGGCGGCGCTGGATGGACGGCGGGATGCGCTCGCCCGCGAACGCGGATCTGGCCGCCGGGTACGACCGCGTCGTGGTCGTGGCGCCGATCACGCGGGGGCTGAAGCCCATGCCCAGCGTCACCGATCAGGTGACAGAGCTGGCCGGAGCTGCCAGGCGGTGGCCGTGGTGGCGCCGGACGCCGCGTCCGTCGCCGCCTTCGGCCGCAACCTGCTGGATCCGCGGACGCCGGGCACCGTCGGCCCGGGCCGGTTACGCGCAGGCGGCCGCGGTGCGGCCGGACGTGGCAGCGGTCTGGGGTCAAACGCCCCGGCCCGTACGGGCGGGGCGTCGTTTTGCCGAAGTCAGCTTGCGTAGTCGAGCAGCGGCTGGGCCCGGCTCGGGTGGCGCAGCTTGGACAGCGACTGCTTCTCCAGCTGCCTGATCCGCTCCGGGTCAGGCCGAGCGCGCGGCCGATCTCATCCAGCGTGTGCGGGTTGCCGTCGTACAGGCCGAACCGCATCGCCATGATGGTCGCCTCGCGCGGGGTGAGCGCGTCCAGCGCGTGCCGCAGCTGGTCGGCCATGAGCTGACGGTCCACGAGCTCGGACGCCTCGGGCGCGTCGGTGTCCTCGATCAGATCGCCGATGCTGGTCTCGCCGTCCTCACCGATGGTGGAGTCCAGGCTGATCGGCTGCTGACTGGTCCGCAGCAGCTCCTCGATCTGGTCCGGGGTCCGGTCCAGCTCCACCGCCAGTTCCTCCGGCGTCGGCTCCCGGCCCAGCCGCTGATGCATGTCCCGCTCGACCCGGCTCAGCTTTGCTCAGCATCTCCAGCACGTGCACCGGCAGCCGGATCGTCCGCGCGGAATCGGCGAAACCACGCTGGATCGCCTGGCGGATCCACCACATCGCGTAGGTGGAGAACTTGTAGCCCTTGGTGTAGTCGAACTTCTCGACCGCCCGGATCAGGCCGAGGTTGCCCTCCTGCACCACGTCCAGAAGCGAGAGCCCGCGGTCGCTGTACTTCTTCGCCACCGAGACCACCAGCCGGAGGTTGGCCTCCAGCATGTGGGCCTTGGCGCGGCGCCCGTCTTCGGCCACCAGCTCCAGCTCCCGGCGGTACTCCTCGGGCAGGTCAGCCTCGGAGGCGAGCTTGTGCTCGGCGAACAGCCCGGCCTCGATCCGCTTGGCGAGGTTCACCTCCTGCTCGGCCGTGAGCAGGCTGGTGCGGCCGATGGACTTGAGGTAGGTGTGGACGGAATCCCCCATGGTGGAGGTCTGATCGTCCAGATCGACCTCCACGCCAGCCAGCAGGTTGGCGGCCTCACCCAGCGCGGCCTCACCGGGCGCGGCCTCGCTCAGGGCGGCGGCCTCAGCCTCGGCCGCGTCCAGGCCGTCGAGCCCGACGACCTCGGCGATCTCGTCCGGGGTGGCGTCAGCGGTCTGCGCAGTCTGCATGTCTTCCTTGCCCGTTCGTACTCCCGCCCGGGGTTCCTGCCTGCCCTTCGCCCAGGTCAACCCCGGCTCGGCCAGATCTCTCAGGATCGCCCGGCCCTGCGCGGGGAAAGGTAAGCCGCCGCGAATGCGGAGAGAAGCTCGGTCCGGGACAGGTGCCCGCGCTCGCGCCCGAGCTGGATAAGCTCGTCCACGGTCGGCGAGACGGGCCCTGACGGGCGTCCCGCGGTCGCGTTCCTCGGCACGAGGCACCTCCCTTCCTGGGCGCGCGCTGCCCGCAGTTGCGTGGCCGGGCCGATCGCCGCGAACTGCGCGGCATCGCTGGCGGCGATCTCCGGTATCACTTGGTACTGTGTGGCGCGGGCACTATTAAGTAACGCTGTATAGGCGCGATTGTTCCCGTGTGACTGCCGCACGCCCCAGGTCATCAGCTCCCGCGTCTCCGGCGCTCCCTCCGCGCACCGTGTGGCGGCGGGCGTCATCCCTGGCTGAGCCCGCGCAGCGCGGCCAGGTCGGGCTTGCCTGACGCCAGCAGCGGTACCTCCGCCACCAGAATCAGCGCCCGCGGAGCGGCATGGTGCGGCATCCGCCGCATGACACCGGCGCGCAGCGATGGCAGGGCGGGCGGATGGGCGGGATCGTCGGGCACCACCACGGCCGTGACCCGTTCCCCCACTCCGGGTCCGGTTCCCCGATCACCACGGCCTCCCGGACCCCGGGGCATAGCTCCAGTGCCGCCGCGACCTCGGCGGGGGCCACCTTCTCGCCGCCCGTAGTTGATCATCTCGTCGGCGCGGCCGCGGACGGCCAGGCGGCCCGCGTCCACCGCGCCGACGTCGGGGGTGACCAGCCATCCACCGGCCATGACCCGCCGAGTCAGGTCGGGCCGGAGGCGGTACCCGGAGAACAGGACCGGGCCGGTGATCTCGATCCTGCCGCCGGTGCCGGTACGGACCGACACGCCTTCGAGCGGCACGCCGTCGTAGATGCACCCACCGCAGGTCTCGGTCATTCCATACGGTCGTGACCACCCGCGCGCCGGCACGCCCGGGCGGCGGCCAGCAGCGCGGTGACGGCCGCCCCGCCGAGCAGGATCGTGCCGAACCGGGCCAGGTCGGCCCCGGCCGCCAGCAGCCGCCGCAGCTGGGTCGGCACCAGCGAGGTGTGCGTGCAGCCTGCCGCGGCCGGGCACGCCCCGTCGTCCAGCCGCGCAACCACCACCGGCGTGGTCCCGCCGACCAGCGACCGCACCAGGATGCCGAGCCCGGCGACGTGGCTGGTCGGCAGCGGGCACAGCCAGCGCTCGCCCGCGTCGACGCCCCGATCCGGTCCAGGCTGGCGTGGGCCGAGATGCAGCAGCGCGCTGGCGGCCAGCTGCGCGCCCTTGGGCTCGCCGGTCGGAGCCGGAGGTGGCGATCACCACCGCCACGTCGCCCGGGACGTTCCCGCGCCTGGCCGCCGTGGCGCCCGCGCCGCGCGCCGTCAGCAGGCTGCCAGCGCCGCGTTCCGCCGGGGGTTTCGACGGCGGCGGGGGCGAAGGCGTCGAGCAGTGCCGCCACCCGGGCCGGTGGCAGCCGCGGGTCCAGTGGCAGAATCGCCGGGCCGCTGCCATCCAGCGCCGCTGCCAGCGCATCCAGCAGTCAGCCCGCTTCGGCGGGCGGGAGCAGGAGCGCATGCAGGGACCGGTCGGTCACCGTCGTAAGGTTAACGGGCGCAACAGGACGGACCAGGAGGCCCTGACGTGATCGAGTGGAAGCGGCAGTCGCCGCACGGAGGCCAGGAATACACCGACATCGTGTACGAGACGGCCGAGGGCATCGCCAAGATCACGATCAACCGGCCCGAGGTGCGCAACGCGTTCCGGCCCGCAGACGCTGTTCGAGCTGTCGCACGCGTTCAACGCCGCCCGCGACGACCCGAGCATCGGCGTCATCATCCTGACCGGCGCAGGGCGACCCAGGCGTTCTGCTCCGGCGGCGACCAGAAGATCCGCGGCGACGACGGGTACCTCGACGCGACGCGGCGTCGGCAGGCTCAACGTGCTCGACCTGCAGGTGCAGATCCGCCGCACGCCCAAGCCGGTCGATCGCCATGGTGGCCGGGCTACGCGATCGGCGGCGGCCACGTGCTGCACGTGTGCTGCGACCTCACCATCGCCGCCGACAACGCGACGCTTCGGGCAGACCGGCCCGCAAGGTCGGCTCGTTCGACGGCGGCTACGGCTCGTGGCTGCTCGCCGCGACCGTCGGCCTGAAGAAGGCGCAGGGAGATCTGGTTCCTGTGCCGCCAGTACGACGCGCAGCAGGCGCTCGACATGGGCCTGGTCAACACGGTCGTGCCGCTCGAGCGAGCTGGAGGAGGAGACCGTCGCCTGGTGCGCGTGAGCTGCTGGAGCGCTCGCCCGCTCGCGCTGCGCATGCTCAAGGGCGCGCTGAACGCGGTGACCGACGGCGCCGGCCGGGATGCAGCAGTTCGCCGGGGACGCGACGCTGCTGTTCTACATGAGCGAGGAGGCGCAGGAGGGGCGCGACGCGTTCCGGCAGAAGCGCCGCCCCGACTTCGCCAGGTTCCCCGGCGCCCGTGACCGTGGGCCCCGTGACCGAAGGGGCGGCGGTGACGGAGGGACCCACGGTGACCTGGTCGCGGGCCTGCTGCCCGGGCCTGCGGGCGTTCGCGATCCCGATGCGGACCCGGTTCCGCGGCATCACCGTCCGGGAAGGCGCGCTGATCGAGGGGCCCAGCTGCGCTGGGGCGAGTTCTCACCGTTCCCCGAGTACGGCCGCGCGAGTGCGCCCGCTGGCTGGCCGCTGCGCTGGAGGCGGCCACGTCCGGCCTGGCCTCGCGCCCGGCCCGCAGCCAGGTGCCGGTCAATGTGACCGTGCCCGCGGTCGGTCCCGAGCAGGCGCACGCCATCGTGGCCGCGTCCGGGCTGCCGCACCGCCAAGGTAAAGGTGGCCGAGCGCGGGCAGCCGCTGGCGGCGGACACCGCCCGGGTTGAGGCGGTAGCGGGACGCGCTGGGGCGCCGCGGGCGGATCCGGGTCGACGCCAACGGCGCCTGGGACGTGGAGCGAGGCGGAGCGCGCCCTGCGCGAGCTCGGCCGGTTCGGCCTGAATATGCCGAGCAGCCGTGCGCCACCCTGGCGGAGCTGGCCGAACTGCGGCGGCGGGTGGACGTGCCGGTGGCGGCGGATGAGTCCATCCGCCGGGCCGAGGACCCGGCGGCCGTGCGGGCGGCGGGCGCCGCCGACATCGTCGTGCCTCAGGCTGCAGCCGCTGGGCGGGTGCGGGCCGCGCTGCCGGTGGCAGAGGCCTGCGGGCTGCCGGTGGTGGTCTCCAGCGCGGTCGAGACCTCGGTCGGGCTGGCGGCGGGCTGGCTCGCCGCGCTCGCCCGAGCTTCCTATGCCTGCGGCCTGGCCACGATGAGCCTGCTCACACGGCGACGTGACCGCCTCGCCCCTGGTGGCTGCGGGTGGCGTCCTGCCGGACTGCCCGGCCCGCCGTTGATACCGGGCGCCTGGCGGCCGTTCCAGGCCGACCCGGCTCCCTGGCGGGACCGCCTGATCGCGGCCGCCCGGTACCTGGATCCGCCGCTGCGGGCTCGCTGCCGGAGGACTCGCCGTGAATCCCGCGACCGCGTTCGCCACGGCATTCGTCGACGAGCTGGCCCGGTGCGGGCTCACCGAGGCGGTCATCGCCCCGGGTCGCGCAACGCACCGCTGGCGATGGCGCTGTGGCGGCAGGCGACCGGGCCCGCGGTCGCGGCTGCACGTGCGGATCGATGAGCGGTCTGCCGCGTTCCTCGCGCTGGGCCTGGCGAAGGTGAGCCGCCGCCCGGTCGCGGTGGTCTGCACGTCGGGCACGGCGGCGGCGCATTTCCACGCGGCGGTGATCGAGGCCGACGAGGCGTGTGTGCCGCTGCTCGTGCTCACCGCCGACCGTCCCCCGGAACTGCGGGGGACCGGCGCGAACCAGACGGTCGACCAGCTGAAGCTGTACGGGAACGCGGTGCGCTGGTTCTGTGAGGTCGGCGTGCCGGAGGCGCGGGAGGGGATGAACGCCTACTGGCGGTCCCTGGCCTGCCGCGCCTGGGCGTCCGCCGCCGGAGCGGCGGGCGCCGCGCCCGGCCCGGTTCACCTCAACCTGCCCCTGCGCGAGCCGCCGTGCCGGATGCGGCGGATGGCGCCGGGGAGGATCCCGGTGAGGCCGCGTTCCGCTGCCACCGGGCCGGGCGCGCGCAGCCGCTGGCCGGAGCCGCTGGTAGTACGGCCCGGCGGGGCGCCGTGGACGGCGATCGGCGCAGCGATCGGCCAGCCCAGCGCTGGAGCTGCCCTGGACCGAGCGCGGGGTGGTCGTCTGCGGTGACGGCTGCACCGACCCAGCCGCGCTGCTGCGGCTCGCCGAGGAAACTGGCTGGCCGGTGCTCGCTGAGCCGTCCTCGGGCGCGCGGGCCGGGCCCGGCGCCCCGGCCGCGTACCCGTTCCTTCTCGACTCCGCCGAGTTCGTGGCCGCGCACCGGCCGGACGTGATCGTCTCGGCTACACGTAGCCGGGGCTGTCCCGCGGCCAGCTGGCCTACCTGAAGACGGCTCGCACCGTCCGGCGCGCCCCCGCGGCATGTCGTGGTCGCGCAGGGCCCGGGCGCTGGGCGGATCCCGGCCCGCACCGCCACCGACGTGCGCCCCGGCGGTCCGGCTGGCGGGGCGCGGTGCAGCGGGCACCGGGTGGCTGGCGTCGTGGCGGACCGCGGACGCGGCGGCGCGCGCCGCCGCGTCCCGCCATCCTCGACGCCGACGACGCCCTGAGCGAGCCCCGGCTCGCCCGCGACCTGGCGGCCGCCGCTGCCCGGACGGGGCGCTGCTGCTGGGCCGCCTCAGCCTCCCCATCTCGTGATCTCGACCAGCAGATGGCGCCGCGGGCGGGGGTCACGGTGCTGGCCAGCCGGGGCGCGAGCGGCATCGACGGCCTGGTCTCCTCCGCGTGCGGGGCGGCGCTCGCCCACCAGCGGGGCCGGGGGCGGGCCCGCCGTCGCGCTGCTCGGGGACTCGCGTTCCTGCACGACCTGCCGGGCCTGTTCAGCCGACCCGAGGAGCCGCGCCCCGACCTGGCCCGCGGTCGTGGGTCAACAACGACGGGGCGGGATCTTCTCGCCGCTGGAGCAGGCCGCGTTCCCCGCACCCTCGAGCGGGTCGTTCGGCACCCCGCAGCGGCGGGGCGCTCGGCCGCGCCGCGGCCGCCGCCGGGCATCCCGCCGTGACGGCTGGCGGGCGGGCGCCGGGCCTGGCCGAGCGCCGCTGGAGGGGGACACGGGGCGCCGGAGAGCGGGCATCCGGATGGTGGAGGTGCGGACCAGCCGGGCGGCGGGGACGGCGCTGCGCCACCGGCTGCGCGGCGGCCTGCACTGCCGCCGCGGCCGGGCCAGCTGCTGAGACCGGCGTCGGCGTCAGGCCTCGAGCGCGAACTGCATGGGGCGGAACTTGGCCTGTGTCTCGGCCAGCTCGGCCAGCAGGGTCCGAGCCGCTGACGATGCCGCCGCCAGCGAACGCCGCGCCGCGGGCTGTCGACCTCGGCGCATCGCAGCGCGATGCCCCATTCGCCGTTGCCGCGTGCGTCCACTCCAGCCGACCGGCTCCGGCGTAGCGGCCGCGGTCCATCCCCTGGAGCTTCGCGGATGAGCCCCATGGCCACCTCGGTCGGGGTGCCGCACACGGCCCCAGTGGGTGCAGCGCGGCGACCAGCGACGGCACCGAATGGTCGGTGCCCCGCTCGGGCCCGGCCAGCCTGCCGCTGATGGCGGTGGCGGGGTGCTGCACGTTGGCCAGGCGCAGGAGGACGGGCCGGCTGTCCACCGTCAGCTGGGTCGCACAGGCGGCGCGAGCGTGGCGCGCACCCCGGCAACCGCGTACTCGTGCTCCTCGGTCTCTTCGCCGAGGAGAGCAGGCTGGTCCCGGAGCGCCCTGTCCTCCCGGCGTCCCGGCCGCGCGGTGAAGATGCTGAGAAAACCGAGCAAGCTGATGTCGTCGTCCGGCCGCCTGATCAGCAGCTCGGGCGTGGGCCCACCAGCCCCGCGCAGAGCGAATGTGTAGCAGTCGGGTAGCGGTCGGCCAGCCGCTGGAGCAGGACCCGTACGTCGATGTCCTCGGACGCGGTGGCGTACAGGTCACGGGCGAGGACCACCTTGCCGAGCGGCCTGACCGGATCCGGCTGACCGCCGTGGCGCGACGGCCCGCTCCCAGTCCGGCGCGGGCAGGCTGCCGTCATGCCAGCGCACCGCCGACCGGCGGGGTGAGCGGGCGTGCCGAGGCGGAGGCGAGTCGGCCGGGTCGCCGATCGTGGTGAGCCAGGCCCGGCCGGACCGGCGGCCGAGCACCGGCGCTGGGGACCATGCAGGACGGAGCCGTCGCAGGTGGGGTCGAAGGTGAAGCTGCCGAAGCAGACCGGCCGAGCCGGGCATGGCGACCTGGTCCTCGGATCGTGGCGCGGTCGAACAGTCTCGCGGCAGCCACTTCTCGCTGGCCGTGAACCTGTCCTCGCTCGCCTGTGAGCGTGATCCTGGCCGCCTCGCCCCAGCCGACCAGCCCTTCGCCGTGAGCGGATCCAGGCCAGCGCGGCGGGCTCGGGGACCTGCCACCAGGCTGCCGGGTCGGGCTACGCGGACGGTGCGTACCGCCAGCCGTTCCGGTACTGGGCTGGCCTCGTTACAGCGGCGCGGATTCCACGCCTGCCAACTCTTCTACGTGGCGGTCACGCGCTGCGCAGGTCCCGGGGAGTGCCGACGCCTGCCAGGCCTGCCGGGGCCTCGCCTGGCGTGACGGTAGTCCGGGCGTGGCGCGCCGCCGCCGTGCTAGGAGTCGCTGAGATCCGATTCCTATAAACACGATCGGAATAGAAGGATGAATCTCTCGGCACCCGGCCCGCGGTCGGCGATGCCCGCCTGCGCCAGCTCGTCCTCGACGTTGCCGCCCGCCCGCACGGCTGGCTCCACCTGGTGCGGTATGACGCGGGCCAGCGCTGGTACCAGCGCGCTGCTGCGGGAAGAGGACCACGAGGTCTGGCTGCTGAGCTGGCTTCCCGGGCAGCGCACCGGCTTCCATCGACCATGGCAGCTCCGCGGCGCGTTCACCGTCGTGCAGGGCTGCCTGCGTGGAGCGGGCCGCGCCGGGCCAGCTCGGCCCGAGGCCGCCGGCGCCACGCGCTGCCGGGATCGGTCCGAGATCGTTCGGCCCGCGGTACGTCCATCCGACGTGAGGAACGAGTCGGCCCGCCCCAGCGCGTCAGCGTTCACGCGTACTCCCCGCCGCTCACCACCATGCGACCGGTTCGAGGTCAGCGGGCTTAGCTTTGGTCCGCGGCCGCGGCGCGAGACGGCGGGCGCAGTGGTGAGGGCGGGCGCCCGCCAACGGCCGGGTGCCGGGCCGCTCGATCGACGCGACGTACCTCGGCGCCCGCGCGCCAGCGCCTGCACCGGCTCGGGCCTACCGGGGCGTTCGCAGGCCGTCCGCGGCGGGCGCTGCTCGGTCGACATCCGCCCGCAGGCCCAGCGGGCCGCGGAGGCGCGTCGTACCGGGGGCGCTGCACGTGGAGCGCAACGTCCTGGAATGGCGGTTCGACCCCGGCAGTGAGGTCGAGGACTGCCGCAGGCAGGTCACCGAGCCAGCCAGCTCGTGATCATCATGTGCTCGCAGGGATGCGCGTCCAGCCTGGCGGCGGCGTGCCCTGCAGGACATCGGGCCTGGTCAACGCCACCGACCTGGACGGGGGTTCCTGGCCTCGGGCGCGCGGCCGCTTGCGCGCTGCCAGCCGGGACGCGCCGGCCGCCGGTAGAGCACGGTGGAGCGGCCCCTGCCGGTCGAGCCCTTAGGAGCAGGTGGAGGCTGCAGTCGCGGCCGGGGCCGTCAGGCGGCGCGGGGGCACCGGTTTCATCCGTCGGCCGTGCGGCCGGGGCAGCGATGAACGACGCTGCGCGAGCGCGGTGCGACGCCTGCGCGGGCGACCGCCCGCTGGCCGACCCGGTACCGGCGGGCCAGCTCCCGGACCTGCTCGCTCACCCGCTGCTGGTAGGCCCTGGGCGCGTACGCGCCGCGCCCGTACAGCCCGCGGTAGCGGGGACCAGCTCAGGGTGGTGCTCGTCGAGCCAGCCGAAGAACCATTCCCGCGCACCGGGGCGCAGTGGTGCAGGACGATGGGGCGTGACCGAGGACGCACCGGCCTGCGCGCGCCTCGGCGCACGGCGGCAGCCAGCTGGGCGGGGAGTCGGACAGGAGACGGCACGCACCGGGCCCATCAGCACCGCGCACGGGCATGACCGCGGCCGGCAGTGAACGCCGGCGCACACCTCGAGGCGGCGCCGCGGGCTGGGCGCCCCCGGCTCCAGCACCCGCGCACAGGTCCTCGTCGGCGGACCCGGCGGAGCACAGCCCAGCCCCACGTCGGTGACCTCGGACGCCTCGCGCCAGCAGGTCGGCGTCGCGCAGGATCAGGGTGCCCCTTGGTCAGGATCGAGAACGGGTTGGCCGCGTCGCTGCAGGGCGACCAGGATGCCCGGCATGAGCCGTGTAGCGCCCCTCGGCGCGCTGGTAGCGGTCGATCGTTGGTGCCCATCGCGATGTGCTCGCCCCGCCAGCGCGGCGCGCGCGAGCTCGGCGCCGGACCACGCTCCGGCGCGTTGACCTTGACCACGATCTTGGTGTCGAAGTCGTGCCCGGCGTCCAGGTCCAGGTAGGTGTGCGACCGCCGGGCGAAGCAGTTGTGGCTGACCACGCCGTTCGGCGATGAAGTCGCCGGTCCCGGTGTGTGATGTCGTACATGGGCAGTCAGCCCGAGCGGCTCCACCGACGCCACGACCCAGCGGCGCGTCGCTCTTCCGATCGCCATGCCCTCGATCGAGCGCTTGCGGGTGATCGCGGTGAGTCGATCGTGTGGAAGAACCGGAGCGCCTCCCGCAGCCCGCTCCGCGCAGCCGGATGCAGCCCGCAGGCCGTTCGCACGGCTGGCGGGCCTCGACCACCACCGTCGAACCCCAGCGCGGCCATGCAGGCGATGGTCCAGCCGATGATGGCCCGGGTCCGGTGTTGATCCGCTGGGCTCCACGCTGTAGCTGCCCTCGGCGTCGAAGATACCGGCCAGGAAGCCCTTCTGCCAGTCCAGGCTGCCGAGCGGTCCCGGCCAGCGCGTCAGCCACTGATGAACCGCACCTGATCGCGGGCTCCAGTGCGGATGCGCCATCACCTCGCGCGCGAGGTCTCGCTGGCCTGGGCGAAGGTGAACAGTGGCCGTCCGGCGCCATCGCTGGCGAGATAGTCCCGTGACCACGGTCAGAGCGCGTCGGTGTCGGCGAGCGCGAGCCGGAACTGATGTATCTCACCGTTGCGGTGCAGGGTAGAGCGCCGAGGCTCCCCGTCGCCGCCGGACCATCCGCACAGGTAGCCGCCGCCGGTACTCCACGGAATCCTTGGCGCTGGTCCGCGAAGGCAGCCGAGCCCCATCAGCTTGTTGCCGGTTGTCAGGTGCGGCCGCTGCGCAGGCCGCTGCATGGCGCCGGTGGCGTACTTCCAGCCCGGTCGGTAAGGGACCGGTGATCGCCGCTGGTGACCGAGGCTCGGTGCCGTCCTCGAGCGTAGTCAGGTACGCGGGCTTCATCGTCTCGCCACCAGGCCCGCACCTCACAGTCTGCACGCAGCGGCGGTAGCGAGCCTACGCCGGATCGGTGCCGTAGATGGCGTCTCGCACGGTCGCACATCGGCCAGCGGTCGGGTGCGCCCGTCGGCCATCAAGATCGGCGTATCTCCCGATGCGCAGTAGACTGCAGGCATGAGAGCAGCCCCTGCCACGGGTTGATCGTCCAGCGGAACGGGCATGCGGGAGGCCTCGGGCACCCGGTTGATGACCGAGCGGGCGTGCACCTCGAAGAACGTCATGCCGCGGAAGCCGGGCGTGTCGGACGTGCGGGCCACCGCGTCCCCGCTCAGAACAGCGCGGGCGGTCCCGGCCCGCCGCTCTGCGATCCGCATGGCATCCCAGCGCACAAGAGGCCAAGACTAGAACAGTTGTTCCCCTGAGTCAAACACTGTGTTCGACTAGAAGTGGCCCGCTGGCTGGGCGCGGCGGCGCGATCGCGGGACGATTATGGCCATCGAGCGCCGCGACGGTGGCTAAAAATCTTCCGACCGGGGATAGTTAGTGGCATCCACCCTCGGCGGGCACGGGCGGAGGTGGCGCCATGGCGCTTTCCATGGATGAGCAGCGCATCCTCGCGCCGAGATCGAGCAGCATCTCGGCCAAGGCCGGAGCCGGCCGCTCGCGGCCCGGCGTGGCGTCGTTCGGCCGCCCCGGCCTCGGCGCATGTCTGCGCCGGTCGCCGCGGGTGCGCGATCCTGGCGGTCGTGCGTGGCGCTCGTGGTGGTCACGGTCGTGTCGCTGATCGCCTACGCGCTGCTGCCGCTGCGCGCCATGCCGGATCGCGTGGCGGTGGACGGGCGACCCGCGCGTCGCGGCAGCAGTCGATGGCCGCGCCGCAGCAGCCCGCGCTGCAGGCAAAGCGGGCGAACCAGTCCGTGCCGACGCAGCCAGCTCCGTGGCCCCGTCCAAGCTGCGTGCGCTAGGCGCGGCGCGGGCCGCGCGGCCACGTCAGGGTTCGCGCCACAGCTGCAGCAGGTACTGCTCGTGAGCCTTCGAGGGCCTTGCGTGCCTGCTGGAACTCATCGCTCAGCGGGTCGACGCCCCGCTCGAACAGCTCGTTGTCAGAGCCTGGTTGACCTCGCGGCGGTTGCGGGCGAACACGCGGACCCACGTAATCGCCGACCCCGCTCGGCCAGCTGGAGCATCGGTCCACGGCGCGGTACGCGCCGATCCCATGTCGACGCTCAGCGCGCCGCGCAGGTAGATCACGGCCTTGGCCTCGTCTTCCCACTCGTCGCCGAACAGCGGCGGCGCCATGATCCCACTCCTCGAGGAAGAGCCGGACGGCGATGTGCTCCTGCAGGCTGCCCACCCACATCTGCCCACGGTTGACGCTGATGAGCGCGCCCAGGGGCGCGAGGGGCCACCCGGCGCGTCCGGATCGACCGTCGCGTCGCTGCACCCGGAACATCCGCCGGTCCGGGAACACCGGGATGTCGCGCATCGGAGCATCCTGCGGCCCACGTGTCCCCTTGTTCGCGTTCCGCCCCTCGTAACAGGATGCCTGGAAGGAGTGCCCAGCGTCTGGGAATCGCTGAACAAATTACACCGACCTGGTGTCCGGGGTCCGGGCCGGGACGCCCGGTCGCCGGCGCCGCCGCGCACGGGACCCGGTCCGTGGACCCTCACGCGCCTCGGACACCTCCGCCCACAGCGCCGCGTACTTTTGCGCCGCCGGCGCTGCGCGGTGCGAGGCGGTCACCGGGGCGCGTTCCACCGACATTCCGCTCGATGAGCGACAGGGCCGGGATGACGGTGCGCGCACGTCCTGGCGTTCCTCCGGCAGCCGCTCGGCGATCTCACGGTGCAGCCGCTTGCGGCGGTCGATCGATGAGCGAGAACGCCAGCACCTCCGGCTTGTGCCCAGTCCGAAGGTCGATGAACTCGGACAGCTGGTCGAGCGTCCGCACCGACAGCGTGGGTCCGGGATGAGCGGCACGAGCAGGATGTCGGCCGCATGCAGCACGCGCTCGGACGGCAGCGGCGAGATGCTCGGCGGGCAGTCCAGCACGATCAGGTCGTACTCGTCGGCCAGCCCGGCCAGAGCGGGCGGTCCAGCCGCTCGGTGGGCTTCTTCGGTGGAGTCCGGGATCAGGTCAGCTTCCGGTAGGTGAAGTCGGTCGGGCAGGTCGAGCCGGTCGAAGTCGGTGCCTTTGAGTCGCCGCGTCGAGCTCGGCGGCCCTTGATCAGCGCCTTGCCGCCGCCCTTGACGCCAGGGCCGGACCCTGCAGCCAGGAAGCTCGCCGCCCCCTGCGGGTCCAGTCCCACAGCAACACCGCAGGCCGTCGCGGGCCGCGAGATGGCCGATGTTGACCGCCGTCGACGTCTTGCCGACCCCGCCCTTGATGTTGTACGGTGGCGAGAATCTTCATCGGCCCGCGCCCGAGGTGAGGGCACGGAACCGTTGCTGGCTGGCGGGCGCGGCGATCCGCGAACCGGCCCGCGAACTCGCGGCGGGCCCGGCGCGCTCACGGCGCGCGATCTGGCTGGCGAGCTCACCCATGGCGAGCGAGGGCGGTGGCGGGAACCGCCCCGTTCCGTCATCATCTGTGCGGCGAACATCCGTATTCTCATGCTGTTGCACTTGGCAGTCTGGTATCCTACCGAGACAGTCTTGCAGGCCCTTCGTAGATCCCGGACGCGGCCTGCTGGTGAATTGCCGGATCGTGCCAGCAGCCAAGGCGAAGAACTCGGACGTAGTGGCGTGCAGCTCTCGCCATCGCTTCTGCGCAGGTCATACAGGCGCTCCGGCGGTGACTCCGGGGTGATCGCGCGCCGCCCCACAGCAACTGAGCAGCGCACCTTCCGCCTACAGTGGGCCCGGCCGATGCTGCGGGAAGATCGCGGCGGCCAGGGACGGCGGCGGTGATAACGCCCGCCCGGGGCGCCGGGGCGGCGAGCGTCTCGCGCCAGGCCACTGCGCGTTCAGGTTCGGGAAGCGCCGGGAGCGCAGCGCCCGCACCAGTTCCCGCTGCCTGATACGGCGGTGCTGGACGAGATCGCGGTGGAACGGCTCCGGTCTCCGGTTGCTGTGGCCGCAGAGACGGCCCGGCGGCCATCTGGTCGCTAGACCGGAGCAGGTAGACGTCGAGAGTTCCACGGATGGAGGTGGTCACGTCGCCCAGCCGGCAGCGAACTCTCCGCTGAACTCCTCGGGCACAGCTCAGTGCGAGCACGTCCGCCGCACAGCTTGACCGCCGACCGGGTGAGCAATACCGTAACTGAACGGAAGCATAC
>ERZ1370068.5728-contig-474_pt1 | contig 32246 bp, 39 predicted proteins | sample MGYA00561227_ERZ1370068 | MGnify/ENA primary metagenome ERZ1370068 (study PRJEB38410, sample SAMEA6850437) | metagenome | study: Metagenomic assessment of the ecological functions of the soil: analysis of the soil microbiota associated with the...
GGTATGCTTCGTTCAGTTTACGTATTGCTCGACTGGTCGGTGAACGGCGAGCTGCTGTTCCTCTCGAACCGCGATGCCGACCACGACGAGTTCTTCAACTACGACCTGTTCGCGATGAAGATGGCCGACAAGTCGATCCGCCGGCTGAGCGCGACCGAGAGCAACGAGTACCAGCCCGCGCTGGTCGCCCGACGGTTCGCTGATTGCGTTCGAGGCCACCAGGCGCGGCCTGACCGATCGCGAGACGACGATGGAGGACACCCATGTGTGGGTGATGAACGCCGATGGGAGCAACCGGCGTGAGGTCGGCGCCATCGACAACCGCCAGGGCGCGCCCGAGTGGACCTCCGACGGCACCGCGCTGCTGTTCACGGTGCAGGAGCGCGGGCAGGTGCGGCTGTACCGCGCAGCCGGTGGCCGGCGGCACGCCGGAGCGCATCGTCAACGAGCGCGGCGCCGTCGGCAGCGTTCTCGACGGCAAAGAACGTCGTCGCCTACACGTTCGCGAGCCCGTCGGATCTGGCGCAGTTGTACGTGACTGGCGGCCCGGGCGGCGCCACGCCTGCAAGGTGACCGACCTGAACGCCGCGGTCCTCGGCGGCAGGCGCCTTGCCGAGGTCGAGTCGTTCACCTTCGTCTCGAACGACAACAAGTTCGAGGTCGAAGCGTTTCTGACCAAGCCGATCGGGCTGGCGTCCGCGGAGTCCGGCGCCGGCAGCCGCACGAGGTACCCGCTGATCGTCAACATCCACGGCGGCCCGCACGGGCAGCAGGGCCCGGCTTCGTGTTCAAGAACCAGGTCTACGCCGCCCGCGGCTGGGCGACGCTGATGGTGAACTACCGCGGCTCCACCGGCTACGGCCAGAAGTTCGCCGACGCGCGTGTTTGCCGATCAGAACGGCAACGAGGCGCAGGACGTGCTCTACGGCGTCAGCGCCGCGATCCGCCGCTTCCCGTGGATCGATCGCGACCGGCTGGGCGTCGAGGGCACCGAGCTACGGCGGCCAGCTCTCGACGTGGCTGATCACGCAGACCAACATCTTCAAGGCGGCGATTCCCGACGGCGGCGATCACCAACATCATCAGCTACAACTACACGACCTACTACAACCAGTACGAGGCGATGACGTGGGGCGTCTATCCGCACCAGGGCGACGCTGATGGACACGCTGCTGCAGCGCTCCGTCGATCCGCCACGTCGCCAAGGCCCACACGCCGACGATGATGATGCACGGCGAGAACGACAACGACGTGCCGATCGCCGAAGCCGAGCAGTTCTACGTCGCGCTGCACGACGTCGGCACCGAGGCCGTCATGGTCCGGTATCCGCGCGAAGGGCACGGCATCCGCGAATCGAAGCACGTCGTCGACTTCATCGATCGGAGCATCCGTTGGTACGAAAGCATTTTCCGCCGGCCGCGCCGCGCTCGTAGCATCGGCGGCGATGGTCGACGATGGCGATCGTGCCTGGCCCGCGGCGCGGGCGCAGGCGGCGCCGGAGGCGACCGGTGCCGCGGCGGTGGCCGGCGCGCTGTTGTGGGGCCGGACGATGCCGCCGCCGGAGACGACGGCGAAGCTGCCCTGGGACGTCCAGCGCGGGCTCAGCGGAGTACCGGAAGCGCGAGGCGGCGTTCCACAGCGGCCTGACCCGCCGCCCGGCGCCACCTCCGAGGAGCAGCGCGTCTTCACCCAGCGCGTCGGCATCGAGCGCGTCGTCTTCTGTCTGTTTACGAGGCGCGAGAGCGCGCGCATCGCCTCGCTCTACGCGCTCGACGTGCGACGTGTCGCTGACGTGGGAAGGGTCGCCGGAGCTGCCGCGGCGGGAGGCGGCGCTTCATCAACCGGCTGCTGAACGACCTGCCGCAGCCGTGGCTGGCGCCGCTCACTGAACCTCATCGCCGGGCACCGCCAGCTGTGCGCGCGAGCGAGCTGGAGTCCGAGCGCGTCCGGACAGCGAACGCGGGGCGTCGATGCGCGATGCGCAGCGCCAGCTGGCGGTGGCGCAGGACTCGGCGGCCCGCTGATCCGCGCTGGTCGCGCGAGTGCTGGCTACAACTGCTCGACCGTGTAGCCCTTCGCTCTGAGCATCGCGACCACGCCGTCGGGGCCGACCAGGTGCGCGCGCGCCGACGCACGACCAGCGCGTGGCCGCTGCCGCGCCGAACAACGCTTCGATCTTCGGCAGCCAGTTCTTGTTCCGATCGACGAGCAGCCGCTGGTAGATCACCGGCTCCGCCTTGAGCTCCGCCTGCACGATTTGCTCGACCGTCGCCACGTCGCCCGCCTTCCAGGCGTCGGCCAGCTGCGCCGACGCTCGGCCAGCTCGGTCTGCAGCTCCTTGAGCGTCTGCGGCCAGCATGCGGTCCTGCTGCTCCATCGTCATGCCGTCGAAGACCGAGATCTGATAGCTCCGGCCGTCTCGAGACCCTGACCGCTCTTGCCCGGCGTCTTTCGCCTGATCGTAGAAGTGCTTGTCGAGGCCGAGCTCCGGGTCGAAGCCGCGCCTTGGCTGCAGCTCGAGGCCCTGAAGGGCCACGGCGAGCATCCACGGCTTGAAGCGCATGCAGCGGTCCGCCTACCGCGCCGAGATCGCCGGTCGCTTTCTTGACGAGCGCGCAGCGTCGCCGGCGAGAGCAGCTTGTCGAGCGACTGATCGCCGGGCAGCATGCCGCGCGACAGAATCGTCATCTGCGCGCTCCGGGTCCAGCATCTCGCGCCATGTCGACCTCCTCGACGAGGAGGTCGGACTCCTTGAACGCCGCCTCGAGCGACGGGTGCAGCGGGTAGAAGTCGGGCGTCATCACGTGGATCGAGCCGACCAGGTAGACGACGCCGCCTTTGCCGGTCGCTTTCCAGCCGAAGGTCCTGGCCTCTGCGGCGTGCGCGGCGGTGAGCAGCGCGATCGCGAGCGCAGCGACGCACAGCGCGAAGGCGCGGCGCCTGATCAGTTGATGAGTGACTCTGAGGCATGTGGTCAGGTGTGCGCGGTCGCCGGACCACGAAAAACACGAAGATCCTTTTACACCGCGATCATCTTGCCCGGGTTCATCCGGTTGTCGGGATCGAGCGCGCGCTTGATCGTGCCGCATCGACCTCGAGCGCGGGGCCGTGCTCGGCCTCGAGAATACTTCATCTTGCCGATGCCGACGCCGTGCTCGCCGCTGCAGGTGCCGCCCATCGCCAGCGCCCGCAGCACCATGCGCTCGTTGAGCCGGCGCGCCTCGTCGAGCTCGGCATGCGCTCGGCCGGATCGAGCACGTAGATCAGATGGAAGTTGCCGTCGCCGGCGTGGCCGACCAGGCAGATCGGAAACGGCGCGCCCGCGTTGTCCTTCTTGGTCTCGACGACGCACTCGGCGAGCGCGCGAGATCGGCACGCAGACGTCGGTCGTCCACGCGCGCGCGCCGGGCCGCAGCGCCAGCGCCGCGTAGAGCGCGTCATGGCGCGCCTGCCACAGCCGTTCGCGATCCTCGAGCGGGTCGCCAACTGAAGGCGCGGCCGCCGCGCTCGGCGGCGAGTCGCCTGCACCGCCGCCGCCTGATCGGCGACGTGGCGCGCGCTGTCGCTGTGGAACTCGAAGAACAGCGTCGGCGCGACCGGATAGCTGGTCTTCGAGTAGCGGTTCGACGCGCGTCGATCTGCACCTCGTCGAGCAGCTCGATGCGCGCGACCGGGATGCCGAGCTGAATGGTCGCGATCACGGTCTCGACCGCGCCCTGGATCGACGTCGAACGCGCAGACCGCCGCCGACACCGCTCGGGCAGCGGATGCAGGCGCAGCGTGACCTCGGTGATCACGCCGAGCGTGCCTTCCGATCCGACGAAGAGCCGCGTCAGGTCGTAGCCGGCCGACGACTTGCGCGCGCGCGTGCCGGTCGCTGATCACGGTGCCGTCGGCGAGCACGACGGTCAGCCCCAGCACGTTCTCGCGCATCGTGCCGTAGCGCACCGCGGTCGTGCCCGACGCGCGCGTCGCGGTCATGCCGCCGATGGTCGCGTCGGCGCCGGGATCGACCGGGAAGGTGAGCCCGGTGTTGTTCAGCGCCTTGTTCAACTGCAGCCGCGTCACGCCGGCCTCGACGGTCGACGTCGAGATCCTCGGCGCTGACGCGCGACGACCTTGTTCATCTCGCGCAGGTCGATCGTGATGCCGCCGCTGGATTGCGTTGACGTGCCCTTCGAGCGACGTGCCGGCGCCGAACGGCACGATCGGCAGCCGATGCGGCGCGCTGATGCGCACGATCGCCGCGACCTCGTCGGTGGTGCGCGGAAGCAGACGATGTCGGGCAGCGCCGGCGGGTGGTACGACTCGCCGTGGCTGTGGTGATCGCGGACCGCCGGCGGTATCGTTGGCGCGCGTGCCGAGCAGCTGCTTGAGCTCGAGGATGGCGTGCTCCAGCGAGGAGGCGGTGACCTGATGGCCCATGGGATCAGTGTAGGCGGTTTCACCGGCAGGCGCACGCGAACGTGGCGTCAGTCGTCGTAGGAGAGGACGCGCTCCTCCGGACGCATGCGTCCGCCGCCGCCCGGCTCGAACACATGGCAGCTCGTCATCTCGCCGCCGTAGACGTGCAGCGTGACTCGATGGCTGGTCGAGCCGCGCTGGCAGGATGTGATAGTCGAACGGCGGGATCAGGCTGCCGGCGGATCCGACCGCGGCATGCACGCGGTCCTTCTCTTCGAAGCGGTAGGCGCCGGCCAGTCCCGTCCCGGCGTCGATCAGGTCGAACCGCGTGACGTCCATGCCGCCTTCGACGACCCCCTTCGACGCACCAGATGCCGGCGTGATCGTGCAGCGCCAGTGCGCTGGCCCGGGCCCCAGGTCATCACGACCGCGGTATAGCCGAGCGCGTCGTTGCGATGCAGCAGCCGCCGCGCGTAGGAATCGGGGCGGAGAACGATGGAAGCGCGCGGGCAGCGCAGGATCGAGCGGGGCGCGGATGGCGTCCTGCAGCTCCTGCTTGATCCGCTGCGTGATGGCGTCGGGATCGCGCAGGGTGACGGCCTCGTCGTGATTCGCGCAATCAGCTGGCTGACGCCGTCAGGCACGCGAACAGTATATCGAAGGCGCGAAACTTTCTAGCCGAGCGGCGTCCTGAATTCGGAGAACGGCCGCTGGATGCGGTGCAGGAACGCGGTCTCGAAATCGGCGCCGTCGCCGAGGTCGCGCAGCAGGTTGGCGATCGCGAAGCCGCCGGCTTCGTCGATGATAGCGGCGGCACGGTGAGGGCGCTCGTCGCGTAGGCGAGCTGCGCGGCGTCGCCGGTCAGGCGGCCGAAGCCCGACTGCGCAGCGTCCGCAGCGGCACCGGCGCCGGCGCCTGGACCTGCGTCTCGGCCCACCTCAGATCGCCCGCTTCGAGCGCGGTCGCGAGCCCCTCGTTCAGCCACGCCGGCACGCCGCGCGGCGCGAGCGCTGCGGACCAGCGCGTGGGTGAACTCGTGCGCAGAGCACGCGTTCCAGTTCCTTCGCGTTGTCGAGCGCCCGCGCATCGGGACGCGGATCGATGCCGTCGTAAGGCGCCGGCGGCTCGGGTCGGGCGACCGCGTGATGTCGCGGAACTGCTCGCCGGTGTACAGCACGACCGGCACCGGCTCGTTCGGATAGGTTCCGCCGAGCAGCAGTCGCCGATGCGCCGGTAGGCGCGGTCGAGGACGTCGAGCGCCTCTGGCGGCGAGCGCCGCTTCCGACGGCCCTTCGAACGAGCACCGTGAAGTGCGAGCCGACCGCCTGCTGCATCCGCTCGTGCAGGCTCGAGCTCGCCGGCGCCAGCGTTCGAGCGGTCGGCCATCGCGCGTCGGCGGCTGATCGGCGGCGAGCGCGACCAGCCCTCGTAGGTGCGGATCGCGCCGGCGAAATCGCCGATGCCGGTAGCTGAATCTGTCCGAGCAGCGTCCGCGCCGGCGTGAGGCGGCGTCGAGCGCGATCGCCCGCTCGAGCGCGTCCTTCGCGTCCTGCGTCGCGGCGCTCGAGCGCGGCGCCGCCATCCCGCCGAGATGCAGGCGCGGCGTTCTTCGGATCGGACGGCGAGCGCGCTCGCGGAAGGCCTCCGCCGCGGCGGCGCCCGGCCGGCGTTCAGCGCTTCCCAGCCCCGCGCTCGAGCAGCGCCGCGCGCGGATCGATCTGCGCCGCCGGCCGGTTCCGGCGAGGACCGTCAGCGCGAGCGCCAGCGCCGTGCGTGTCACGAAGCGAGGGAGCATGGGACCCTCCCATTGTCGCTCAGGAATGCTATCACTGAGCCCGCCCAGCCATGTCCGGTCAGCCTCGATCCGGATAGAAGACGGCGTGTTCGACGCGCTGAAAAACGTCAGCCGCAGGCCGATCGCGCCGGCGCTCACGCACGATCTCGTCGCCGACCTCGGCTTCGATTCGCTCCAGGTGCTCGAACTTATCGCCGAGCTCGAAGATCGGTTCGACATCGCCATCCCGCTCGACACGGTGCCGGCGACCCGCACCGTCGCGCAGGTCGTCGGCCGAGGGTGACCCGCCTCGTGGACCAGCCGGACCAGCGCCTGATGGCCGGCGCTGCGGACGCTGCCCGAAGCGCTGGCCGCAGCCGCGCGCACCACCACCGGCTTTTGCTTCGTCTCCGGCGACACCGACCGGTGGCGGCTCTACGCGGACCTCCTCGAGGCATCTCTCCGCGTGGCGCGATCGCTTCGCGAGGCGGGACTGCGGCGCGGCGATCTCGCGGCCCTCGATGCTGCCGGACGGCGCGCAGTTTCTCGACGGCGCTTCTTCGGCGCCTCGATCGCCGGCATCATTCCCGGCGTCGCTCTATCCGCCGCCGACCGCCGCCGGCGAACTGGCCCGCTATTTCGAGATCCACCGCCGGCCATTCTCCGCGCGTCCGGCGCCCGCGCCGTCGTCACCACGCGGGCGCTGGCGCCGTCGTTCGATCGGGTGCGCCCGAGCTGCCCCGACCTGTCGCTCGTCCTCTGCCGCGAGGATCCTCGATGCGGCCGCCGTCGAGCCGGAGCGCTGGCCGGCACTCGATGACATCGCCTTCGTGCAGTTCACGTCGGGGTCGACGTCCCTGCCGAAAGGCGTGGCGCTCACGCACGCCAATCTGGCGGCCAACATCGAGGCGTTCAGCGGGACGTCCGCGGTGGCGATCACGCCGCGAGCGACGTCGGCGTCAGCTGGCTGCCGCTCAACCACGACATGGGGCTGGTCGGCATGGCGCTCGGCGCGCTGTACGCCGGGCGGCCGTCGGTGCTGCTGCCGCCGCACGACGTTCGTCGAAGCGGCCGGTCGAGTGGCTGCGGCGCGATCACTCGCCATCGCGGCACGGTCAGCTTCGCGCCGGCGTTCGCGTGACGACCTCTGCGTCCGCCGCGTCAAGGATCTCGCCGGACCTCGACCTGTCGCGCTGGCGGGTTGCGGGCTGCGGCGCCGAGCCGATCCACGCCGGAGACGCTCGCCGCGTTCGCCGAGACGTTCGCGCCGGCCGGATTCCGGGACACCAGCTTTCTGCCCTGTTACGGCCTCGCCGAGCACGTCGTCGCTGCGACCGTGGCGCCGCTCGGCCGCCGCCCGCGCCGACGAGATCGGTCGCGGCCGATGAGTTGATCGCCTCCAGGATCGCCAGGCCGCCCGACGGCGACCACGAACGGTCGCTGACGCTCGTCAGCTGCGGCTCCGCGCTGCCGGGCCATCGCGTGCGCATCGCCGCCGAGGACGGCGGCGGCGCTGGCGGAGCGCCACGTCGGCGAGATCCTCCTGGCCGGCCCATCGGTCATGCGCGGGCTATTACGACGACGCGCGCTGACCGACGCGACGATTCGCGGCGGCTGGCTGCACACGGGCGATCTCGGGTATCTCTCGGACGGCGAGCTGTTTGTCTGCGGCCGCGCGAAGGACCTCATCATCGTCCACGGCCGGAAATATCACCCGCAGGATCTCGAGCGGGCCGTCGACGGGCTCGGCGGCGTTCGACGCGGGCGCGTGGTGGCGTTCGGGGTCGACGCGCGGCGGCGCGGTCGAGCGCGTGGTGGTGGTCGTCGAGCCGAGCGGGACGGTGCCGCCCGGCGTTCTGACCGACGCCATCCGGCGGCGAAATCGCCGACCTGTTCGGCTTGTACGTGGACGATGTCGCGCTCGTGCCCAGCGGAACCATCGGCCGGACGACGAGCGGCAAGGTGCAGCGCGCGCGCCACGAGAACCCGCTACGAACGCGGCGAGCTCGCGGCCGGAGCAGGGCAGGTAGGCGGGCAGGTGGGGCGGGTCAGGTGGGTCGGGTGGGTCAGATCGGTGGTTGTAGCGCGAAGGCGTGAGCCGAGCGTCACGAACTACCCGAGCGTCAGGCGCTGGCGGAACCAGTCGGCGGCGAGGTCGGCGACACGGTCGAGCGCGCCGGGTTCGGTGAAGAAATGCGTCGCCCCGGCGACGACTTCGAGCCGGACGTCGCTCAACATGCGCTCGGCGGCGCGGCGATTGATGTCGAGGACCTGCTCGTCGCGCTCGCCGACAATCAGCAGCGTCGGCGCCATCACGCGCCGGATCGACGAACCGGCGAGATCCGGTCGTCCGGCGCGCCCGACGATGGCGCGGAAGCTGCGCGGCTGCTGAGCCGCGGCGAGAAGCGCCGCGCCGACGCCGGTGTTCGCCCCGAAGAGGCCGACCGGCACGGCGCGCAGTTCCGGCCGCTTCTGCGCCCAGGCGCAGAAGGCCGCCAGAGCGCGAGGCCAGGAGCGTCATGTCGAAGCGCAGGCGCCCGGTTCTCAGATCCGTGTCTTCCTCTTCCAGGGTGAGTAGATCGACGAGCAGCGTCGCCAGGCCGGCGCCGTCGAGCACGTCGGCGATCTGACGATTTCGGGGCTGGTCCGGTTGCTGCCGCTGCCGTGCGCGAAGATCACCAGCCCGCGGACATCCGCCGGCACCGCGAGCTCGCCTCGAGAGGAGGCGCGCGCCCACGGGAATCTGCACCGCGTCGGCGGTTCGCGGCCTCGCAAGGGGAGGTGTGCTCATGGATCCGTGTACGCCCGCTGCAACGGACGTGCCCGAGGATTTTTCCCCGGCAGACGACGTCCACCCGTCACGGCGACGCGTGACCGCCGGGCCCGTGAGTTTACACCGCCGCCGGTGGCTCGACCGGCGCTAGAATGCCCTTGGCCTTCTGGAGGTATCAGATGACAGTCTCACGCATGTTCAGGTTCGGTGGCATCATCGCCGCGGCGGTCGCCCTCCGGCGGCGGTCAGCGGCCCCGTACGGTCGGTGTCCGCGCAAGCACCCGGCAGCGCGCAGCTGGGCACGATCAACTTTCCGACCTCGGCGAAGCCCGCCGCGCAGGCGCCGTTCCTGACCGGCGTGAAGGCGAACTACAACTTCGAATTCGATCTGGCGGCCGAGGCGTTTCGCGAGGCGCAGAAGGCCGATCCCGACTTCGCCCTCGCCTACTGGGGCGAAGCGCTGAGCTATAACCACCCGCTGTGGGCCCAGCAGGACCTGGCGGCGGCGCGCAGCGTGCTCGAGCGCCTGGCGCCGACCGCGGCGGCGCGCGCCGCCAAGGCGCCGGCCGGCAAGGAGCGCGATCTCATCGGAGTCGATCGAGATCCTGTTCGGCGCCGGCGACAAGCTGGTTCGCGACATCGCCTACGCCGACGCGCTCAAGAAGATCCACGCTGAAGTACGCGAAGGACGACGAGATCGCCTGCCTCTATCGCGCTGGCGCTGCTCGGGACCGGACGTCCCGGTGTGCCGAACACCCGCAACGCGATGCAGGCCGCGGCGATCTCGCAGGAGATCTTCCAGCGCAACCCGCAGCACCCCGGCGCGGCCCACTACATCATCCACTCGTTCGACGACCCCGACCACGCCATCCTGAGCCTGACCGCGGCGCGCGCCTACTCGAAGATCGCGCCGTCGGCGGCGCACGCGCTCCACATGCCGTCGCACATCTTCGTCCAGCTCGGGCTTGTGGGACGACGTCATCGCGTCGAATACCGTCGCCTACAAGGCCGCGGTCGATCTCGCGGAAGCGCAAGAAGCTGCCGCGCGGGCGCGAGGATTTCCACACGCTGTCGTGGCTGCAGTACGGCTATCTCCAGGAAGGCAAGTTCGACGAGGCGCAGAAATGCGTGGATCAGGCGAAGGCCGTGGCCGACAAGGATGCGGCGCCGAACATCCGTGACGGCTACGCCTCGATGAAGGCGCGCCAGGTGGTCGAGACCGCGAAGTGGGAGAAGCTCGGCGCTGCCCACCGGTCGCCGTCAAGGACGGCGGTGCGCCCGGCTACGACGGCAGCGCGGCCTACGTGCTTGCTGCCGGGCTGAGCGCCGCCAAGCTCGGCGACACGGCGACCGCGACGGTGGCCGTCGAGAAGCTGAAGGCGATGCGCACGCAGGCCGAGTCGGGCTCCAACGCCTACCGCGCCAAGCCGTTCGCGATCATGGAGAAGGAAGTCGCGGCCGCCCTCGCGGTGGCGCAGAAGGACACGGCCGGCGCCGAGAAGCTGCTGAAGGAAGCAACCGCGCTCGAGCTGACGCTCGACGCGCCGTCGGGCCGGCCGATCCGATCAAGCCGTCGTTCGAGCTCTACGGCGAGCTGCTCGTCGATCTCGGCCGCATGCAAGAAGCCGCGGCGCAGTTCCAGCAGTCGCTCGAGCGGATGCCGAACCGCGGCGTCAGTGCAAGGGCTCGAAGACTTCGCCGTCACGGTCGTCTCAGGCGCTTCAGCGACAGGCGTATTGCGGATTGCGGATGCGGAGTTGCGGATTTCGATTGCCGATTCAAGCTTCGCAGCCGCACTCCGCAGCGATGAATCCGCAATCCGCATTCCGAGATCCGCAATACATCGGAGGTTTCATGAAGCGACTCGTGCAGCGCTCATCGTGGCCGCCCTCGGCGGCAGCCGCGCCTCGCGGCGCAGGAGACTCGCTCCACGACGCTGCTGACGACCGAGCATTACCTGAACTGGGAGCGCGTCAACGACGCGCAGATCTCGCCCGACGGCTCGCGCATCGTCTACACGCGGCAGTCCGTCAACCAGCAGGACGACAAGTGGGAATCGGCGCTGTGGATCCTGAACGCGGACGGCGCGCAGCATCGCTTCCTCGTCAAGGGCTCGTCGGCGCGCTGGTCGCCCGACGGCAAGCGCCTCCTGTATCTCGCCGAGGGTGAGCCGAAGGGCCGCAGCTCTTCGTGCGCTGGGTGGACGCCGACGGCCCGGCCACGCCAGATCACGCATGTCGTCGAGGCGCCGCGCAACGCGACAGTGGTCGCCCGACGGCAAGTCGATCGCTTCTCGCCATGTTCACGGCGGACCAGGAGAAGTGGACCATCAGCATGCCGGCCGAGCCCAAGGGCGCGAAGTGGACGCCGGCGCCTCGCGTGGTCGGCACGATCCACTACCGCCAGGACCAGGTCGGCTTCCTCGAAGACGGCTTCACGCATCTGTTCGTCGTGCCGGCCGAGGGCGGGACCGCGCGCCAGCTGACGTCCGGCAAGTGGAGCGTCGGCGCCGGCGAGCTTCGCGGCGGGGCGTCGATCGACTGGACGCCCGACAGCAAGTCGATCGTGTTCGACGCCAACCGCGCGCCCGACGCCGACATGCAGCACCGAGACGTCGCAGCTGCTACGTCGTCGACGTCGCGAGCGGGGCGATCCGCGATCTGCGTGGCGAAGCCCGGCGTCGTGGGACGGGCCGGTCGTTTCGCCGGACGGCCGGATGGTCGCCTTCACCGGCTACCCGCCGTCCGGCCGCTCGCACACGGTCAGCGATCTGTGCGTGATCCCGCTGCGCCGGCGGCGGCGACGGCATGCGGAAGATCAGCGGCGACTTCGACCGCGATCCGATCAACCTGCGCTGGGCGCCGGACGGCACCGGCCTCTACTTCGACGCCGACGATCACGGCGCGCGCAACATCCAGTTCGCGTCGATGGTCGGCGGCGTGAAGCCCGTCACCAGCGGCCGGCACATGCTCACGTTCGATTCGGTCTCGAAGGATCTCGTCGCCGTCGGCACATCCGCCGATCCCGAGCACCCGCAGGACGTCGTCCGCTACAGCCTGCGCCAGCCGGGCCAGGTCGTGAAGCTCACCGACGTCAACGGCGACGTCCTGCAGGGCAAGCAGCTCGCGAAGGTCGAAGAGATCACCTACACCGTCGTCCGGCAACGCGAAGGTGCATGGGCTGGGTCGTGAAGCCGCCGTCGTTCGACGCGTCGAAGAAGTATCCGCTGATCCTCGAGATCCACGGCGGGCCGTTCGGCGAGCTACAACGTCGGCGTTCAACTACATGTTCCAGAACTTCGCGGCGAACGGCTTCGTCGTGCTCGTACACCAACCCGCGGGGCAGCACCGGCTACGGCAGCGAGTTCATCAACGGCATCGATCACAACTATCCGGGCCCCGACTACGACGACCTGATGGCCGGCGTCGACGCGGTCGTCGGCAAGGGCTACATCGATACGTCGCGGATGTACGTGTCGGGATGCAGCGGCGGCGGCGTGCTTTCGAGCTGGGTGATCGGCAAGACCGATCGCTTCGCGGCGGCGGCGGTGCGCTGCCCGGTCATCGACTGGATCGAGCATGGCCGGCCAGACCGACGTGCCGCTGTTCACCTACAGCTTCTTCAAGAAGCCGTTCTGGGAAGATCCGTCGGACTGGCTCGCGCACTCGTCGCTGATGACGGTCGGCAAGGTGACGACGCCGACGCTGCTGATGACCGGCGTGCTCGATCGGCGGACGCCGATGCCGCAGACCGAGAGTACTACGCGGCGCTGAAGGTGAAAGGCGTGCCGGTGAAGCTGCTGCAGTTCAACGAGGAGTATCACGGCACCGGATCGAAGCCGTCGAACTACATCCGCACGCAGCTCTACATGATGAGCTGGTTCAACAAACACGCGTCAAGCGGGCGGCCGGGTGTCAACGAACGGCACAGCCGTAGCCCAGTGCTATCACGACGATAGGACGTAGCACCGCTTATGCGATGCCGATACGCCGGCTCGTGTCTCGGCACCGCTTGAGCCATGCCATCGACAACTCGAATCCACCCCGCAGAGCTTTGCTACGGCTGCGCTGGAGGTCCTGATGGGGACCTCGAATTGCACAGATCACTGGGCATGGATTCGAGACTCCGGCGACTCATCCGCTCGGGCTCAATCGAATGCGTCCGGTCGATCGTCCTCGTGGCGGTCACACGTCTCCATCGGGTTCGCAGCCGGCGGCTGCGGCCGCAGCCTGTCCCCGACGGCACCAGCGCCAGTCACCTCCGCCAGTCGCCGCCGAACCTCCCGGGCCGTCCAGCGTGACGCTGAAGGGACGCGTCACCGAAGCCGCGCCGACGACGTTGATGGGCGTCTGGGACTCGACGGTGACGCTGAGCGATGGGACGGCGTCGTGGAACTCGGCGAAGACCTACGGCGGCCCGGCACAAGGCGTCTACGAGATTGCCGGGCTGCGTCCAGGCGCGCTACGAGAGCGGTCGTCTCGGCCAATGGCTACCAGAGCGTGACCCGCACGATCACGATCTCGGCGGACAGCGCCACGGATTTCCCGATGCTGCCGGATTCCCGGAGCGGGTGAACGACACGTTCGAGCTGCAAATCAGCGACACCGATGGCACCTGCAGCGACGGCACGCAGGCCAGGCCGTGCCGCATCTGTTGCGATTCCGATTCACACCGCAGGCCCAATCGACGCGACGCTGCGCTGGAAATCCGCCGGCGCCACCAAACTCAGCGTGACGCTGTTTCAGAGCGGCCAGGCCGTCCCGCTGGCGCGATCGACGCCGCTCGACGGCACCAGCGAACACCGTCGGCGATGGATCTTCCGGGCGGGCGCGCTGTACGGCTTCGCATCACCTACGCATCCGGCAGCGGCCCGGCCACCTACTCGATGCGCGTCGCTCACCAGAACTGATCCCCGACCTGCCGCAGACCGAGTAGTATTACGCCGCGCTGAAGGCCGAAGGCGGCCTTCGCGCGGCACACTTATGATTCCACGACGCATTCTCTCGATCGTGTGCGCGGCGCTGGCGACTGGCCGGCGCGGCGCTCGACGCGCAGGCGCCGCCGGCGGTGACCGCGATTCGCGCCGGGCGCCTGCTCGATCCCGAGGCCGGGCGCATCCTCGCGAATCAGGTCATCCTCGTCGAGGGCACGAAGATCCGCGACGTCGGGCCGAACGTCGCAGATTCCGGCCGGCGCGCAGGTCATCGACCTGTCGCAGATGACCGTGCTGCCCGGGCTGGTCGAGGCGCACAACCATCTCGCGCTGACCTACAAGCCGGTGCCCGAGAACAACATCTACTACTACACCTACGTGCAGGAATCGACGGCGCTGCGCGCGATCCAGGCCGCGTCGAACGGCATGCAGATGCTGGCGTCCGGCTTCACGATCGTGCGCGACATGGGCAACAACGGCAACTACGCCGACACCGCGCTGCGCCAGGCGATCGAGCAGGGATGGATTCCGGGCCCGACGATCATCAACTCCGGCATCATCATCGGCGGCATGGGCGGGCAGTTCTTCCCGACGCCGGAAATGGTGAAGGATCACAACATCGTCTACCCGGAGTACCTCGACGCCGACACGCCCGACGAGATCGTCAAGGCGATCCGCCAGAACATCCTGTTCGGCGCCAAGGTGATCAAGATCTGCGTCGACTGCAAGCCGTATCGGCTACCGCCGACGAGATTCGCCTGGTGATTCAGCGAGGCGGCGAAGGCCGGGTTGAAGGTCGAGGGGCACGTGCAGACGGTGAACGGCGCCAGGAACGCGATCGACGCCGGCATCTGGTCGATCGCGCACTCGACCGGCCTCAACGAAGAGATGCACACGCTGATGGCGCAAGAAGGGCATCTGGCGCGCCGGCACCCGACACGCCCGACACGCTCGCCGGGCATCCGGTGTCGCCGCAGGCCTACCAGCGGACCGTCGCCAGCCTCAAGGACGCCTACGCCAAGAAGGTGCCGCTGACCTTCTCGACCGATGCCGACTACTACGTGAAGGGCAAGACGCGCGGCGAAGTGTGCCTCGAGTTCCTGAAGACCTGGAAAGACGCCGCGCCATCCCGAACGCCGACATCCTGCGGGCGATGACCATCAACGGCTACAAGGTCAGCGAGACCGAGAAGACCGCGCAGGCCGATCAAGCCGGGGTTCTGCCGCCGACCTGATCGCGGTCCCCGGCAATCCGCTCGACGATGTCGAACGCGTTGAAGCAGGTGCAGTTCGTGATGAAGGACGGCCTGGTCTTCAAGCGCGACGGCGTGATGACGCCGGCGGCCTTCTTCCACGGCGGGCCGGTCAACGGCTGGCGCATTCGGTGATCAAATTCGCGGCTTGTATTCAACACAAAGGACACAAAGGACACAAAGGAAAACAATTTCTCTGTAGTCCTTTGTGCACTCTGTGTTGAGCGCTACGTCGCTAGCTTGGTCCATCGCAGCTGCTAGCCAGCGCGTTATTGCGGCACGAACACCACGTCGACCCAGTAGTTGGTCGAGTTGAACGTCGAATTCGGGAACGCCACCCCGCCGTAGCGGTAGACGCCGTTGCCGCCGCTCACGCCGTTCCTGAGCGCATGGAGCGGCCCGTTGTCCACGCCCACCGACGCGAAGTGACGCCGAGCTGTAGGCATACGCTCCGACACTGGTGTGATACGAGACGACGTAGACCGTGTTGGCCGCGATCGCGACCGGGCTGGCGAAGGTGACCTGCTGCCAGCCGGAGGCTGCTCTCGCCGGTGAACGTGGCCGTCGCCAGCATCGTGCCGCTGCTGCTCCACAACGTGCCGGTGTGCGTGCCGGTGGTGCTCGTGCCCTTGTAGAAGCGCACGCCGGTGACCGTGCCGGCGACGTCCGAGCGGAACTTCAGCCCGAGCTCGACCGCGCTGGTGTCGCTCGTGGCAAAGTTCGCCGGCGCCGCCGACGGGCCCCAGATCGTGATCGACGGCGACGGTCCAGGGGCCGCGGCCGTCGTGAACGACCAGACGGCGCTGGCGGCCAGGGCATTGCCCGCCAGATCCTTCACGCCAGCGCTCCCGCCCGTGACTGTCGCCGTGTAGGTCTGGCCCGGCGCGAGCGTCTGCGACAGGGTCAGCGTCGCGGCGAGCGTCGCCGCGTCGTAGCTGACGGCGGCGGACACGACGGTGCTGGCCGGCGTTGCGGAGGACGAACGTGCTCGCGGCTGATGGTCGACGCGCTCATCGCTTCGCTGAACGTCGCGCGCACCGTGGTCGTGCTGCTGACGCCGGTGGCGCCTGGCGCCGGAGTCCTGGCGACAATGGCCGGCGGCGTCGTCTCGCGGTTGTCGACGGTCACCGGAGACCGCCGTGGCCGTGGCCGGTGTTGCCGGCCGCGTCGCGGGCGACCGCGGTCAGCGAGTGGGTCGCATTCGTGGCCGATGTCGTGTTCCAGGAAATCGCGAACGGGCTGGTCGTATCCTCCGCGCCGAGGTTCGCGCCATCCAGCTTGAACTGCACGCCGGCGACGCCTCCGCCATCCGAGGCCGATGCCGAGACCGGTCACGGCCGCGCCCGAAACGGTCGTGCCTCAACCGGGCGCGGTCATCGAGACGGTCGGCGGCGTCGGGTCGTCGGCGGGGGTCGTGAACGTGAAGTCGCCGGCGGAGGCCGGGTTTCCGGCCGCGTCGGCGCTCGTGACCTGGTAGTGGTAGGTCGTGCTCCCGGCCAGCGCGGTGCAGCGCGACCGCGGTGATCGCTCGACGAGCGTGCCATCCGAGTCGACTGCCGGTCGTACGCCGCCGTCGCGCCAAAGTCCACGAGGCTGGTGGCGTTCACGTCGGTCGTCCAGGCAATCACCGCCGATGATGGCGTGATCGAGGAGGCGCCCACGGCGGGAGATCACCGGGCGGTTCGACACCGAGACCGACGCGAACGCGCTGCTCGCTGTTTCCGGCGCCGTCGGTCGCCGTCGCCGTGATCGAATGCGTCCCGTTGGCGACGGTTCGCCGGAGTCCCAGCTGATTTGATAGGGCGGCGCCGGCTGTGGCGGGCCGAGCGCCAGGCTGTCGACCTTGAACTGCACGCCGCCGACGCCGCGGTCGTCAGAGGCGGTCGCGCTGATCGGCACCGCGCCGAACACCGTCGAGCCGTCGGCCGGCGCGACCAGCACGATGGCCGGGGGACGGCGTCCGGCGCCGTCGCCAAGCGCGGTCGTGAACACGTCGAAGGGCCCGTTGCCTTCGGTCCAGATCAATCCGATCTGCCCGGCCGCGAGGACCGGGCTGCCGGAGATGAAGCGCCGCGCGTGCGTGCCGGTATCGGTGCCTGGCACCGCGGTCCACGCCGTCCACGCCGTTCCGTTGTGCGTCGTGTAGAGGATCGAGTTCGCGGCGTTGGTGTTGATCGCGAAGAGCCACGTGCTCGTCCCGTCGGTGGCGCCGAAGAGCCCGGCGCCGCTCTTGATCGCCTGGCCGGCCCCGAGCGGCGGCGGCGCCGGCGCGGCCGACCAGCTGTTCGACGCCGTGCTGTACGCGGCCGCGTCGACGCCCGGTGCCCGCGCCGTTCCTGCGATACGCGCGAATCGCCGTCGTGGTGAGCGGCACCACCGTCCAGTCGTTCTGGTCGATGGTGGCGGTGGCCGCGAAGACGTCGCCGTCGCCGCCGAACTGGCTGCCGACCACGACGCCGGTCCACGTGCCGCCGGCGCTCGATTTCTTGTAGCGGAGATTGGTCAGGGCCGGCTCGGTCCCTCTCCCGTTGTCGTAGACGGCCAGCATGGTGTTGCCGTCGAGCGGCGCGAAGGTGAGCGCGTGGCACTGGTGCACCATGCTGTTGTCGATCACGGCGACCGACGAGAAGCCGGAGCTCCAGGCGGCGCCGGTGTCGGGATTGCTCGATTTCGCGCGCGTTCGCGTCGACCTCCTGCTGCAGCGTCGGGCCGGCGGAATGAATGAACTTGCCGGTCGACAGGCCGAGCGACACCGACCGCGGCACCGTCCACGTCGCGGCGCCCTCGACGTGGTAGTTCCAGGCTTCCCACGTGATGCTCGGTGCCAGTGACCTTCGCCCGGATGTGGCCGGTGATGCCGTCCTGCCCGTCGGCGCCCATCGCGACTTCCGCGTGCACGACGTCGGTCGGCGCGTTGTTCACGTAGACGACGCCGAGCGCGCGCCCGCCGCCCATCGAGCCGTTCGGGGAGAAGCCGGCGAGACCGACGCGCCCGGGCTGTCGGCGGCGGCGGTCCAGACCGCGGTCGTGAGGTCCGCACCCGAGGAGCGGTAGGCCTTGACGATGTGGTTCGAGCCGCCCGCCGAGTCGGCGGCGGAGGTCAGGGTGAACAGCCACCAGACGCCGGCGTTGGCGGCGATACACCAGATGCGACTGCCCGGAGTGGCCTCGTCGCATCGGCAAACGATCCCGCGATCTGGCTGCCGACCTTGATCGGGGCGCTCGGCGGCGCGTCGGCGGCGATGCCCGCTGTCACTGAGTCCGTGCACGTTGGATGTAGAGGTGACGACGGCGGCGAGGGCGGCGGCGAGCGCGATCAATACCGGCAGGCGTTTACGAATCATCGTGCGGTCCTCAAGGCAAACCGGTTGCCAATCGCGACCAGGCGTTCGAGGCGGTGGCATTATCGGGACGAGAACCGTCTCGCTGCTGTGCTGAATTGCACACGCCGATGCACGAACCGCTACACTAGGCGCGGAGGTTCGCGCGACATGAATACGACCGTGTTCAATGCGATCAACGAGCAAATCAATTCCGAGTTCGAGGCTTCCTATACCTACCTGCAGCCATGGCCGGCTTCTGCGAGACAGCAGCGGTTCTCCGGCGCCGCGAAATGGCTGCGATCCCAGAGCGACGAGGAACGGCAGCACGGCCTCAAACTGTTCGACTTCGTGCTCGCCCGGGATGGCGCCGTCGACCTGAAGACGATCGAAGCCGAAGGCCCGCTTCGACTCGCTCGGCGAGGTGTTCGAGCAGGCGCTCGCGCACTGAGCAGCGCGTCACGCAGCAAATCAATGCGCTCTACGAGCTCTGTTTCAAGGAAAAAGCCTTTGCGGAGATGACCGAGCTGCAGTGGTTCCTGACCGAACAGGTCGAGGAGGAGAAGACCGCGCGCGACATCGTCGCCAAGTTCAAGCTGGTCGGCAAGGATCCGTCGGGCCTGCTCGACATGGATCGCGAGCTGGCCTCACGGGCGCCCGTCTAGCGTGCCGGCCGAGCCCCTGCTGGAGCTGTCGGACGCGACCGTCGTGCTCGGCGGCGCCCGCATCCTCGACCGCCTCACGCTGGCGATCGCGGTCGGCGAGCACACGGCGATTCTCGGCCCGAACGGCGCGGGCAAGTCGACGTTCATCAAGCTGCTGACGCTCCAGCAATACCCGCTGCCGGCCGCGAGACGGCGTCCCGCCGATCCGGGTCATGGGCCGTGACCGGTGGGACGTCTTCGCGCTGCGGTCGCAGCTCGGCATCGTCTCGGCCGATCTCCACGATCGCTTCGTGCACGGGAACTCGAACGGCACGATCACCGGCCTCGACGCGCGTGGTGTCGGGTTTTTTCGCCAGCCAGGGCGTGTTCGCGCACCAGCGCGGTCACCACCGCGATGCGCGACGACGCGCGACCGGCGCTGGCCCGGGTCGGCGCCGCGCATCTGGCCGCGGCCACGCTCGACACGATGTCCACCGGCGAGGCGCGCCGCGTCCTGATTGCGCGGGCGCGCTGCGCCCACCGGCCGCTGGCGCTGCGTCCTCGACGAGCCGACGCGCGGAGCTCGATCTGGTCGCCCGGCACGCAGTTCATCGGACCGCGTGCGCGCGTGGCGCAGGGAAGGGACGACGATTCTCCTGGTCACCCATCATGTCGACGAGATCATCCCGGAGATCGAGCGGGTGATCCTGCTGCAGCGGGGCCGGGTCGCCGCCGACGGCCCGAAGCGAACGGTGCTGACCGCCGGAGCAGCTCGGCCCGCGCGTTCGACGCGCCGCTCGTCGTCGACGAAGCGGCAGGCTACACTATCATGTCCGCGTCGATGAACGTTCGTGATGGAACACACCGATAGAACGCAGAGTCGCTGAGTTCGCAGAGAAAATCCGGGATTTCTGCACGCTCTGCGGTCTCTGCGTTCAGACTTTGTACGCTGGTTGGAGGTCCGCACATGTCCGAGATGAGCCGCCGGCAATTGCTTCTGTCCCTGCCCGCGCTGGCAGTCGCGCGGCGATCCCTCGGGGCGCAGCCGGCCGCGCCGGCGGCGATCCGGGTTCGCAGCCTGAACCACTTCGGGCTCGCCGTGTCGGATCCGAAGCGCTCGGTCGATTTCTACCAGGGCCTGTTCGGGATGCCGATTCAGGCCCGATCAGCGCGACGACGCTCTGCTGCGCGTCGGCGCCGGCCCGCAGTTCATCTCGATTGCGCCGGCCGGGAGCGGGCGCGCCGGCGATCAGCCACTACTGCCTCGGCGTCGACGGCTTCGACGTCGGCAAGATCCTGGCGGCGCTCGCCGCGCACGGCGTGACGAAGGGCGACGCCGCCGGTCCGATGAAGGCGGCGGTGACGCTGCGCCGGCCCGACGCCGGCGGCGCGACGGACGGCACGCCCGACCTCCTCTTCGGCGATCCCGACGGCATCGTCTGTCAACTGCAGGACGCGAGCTTCTGCGGCGGCGCAGGCGCGCTCGGCAACGTGTGCCCGGCGCCGGAATCGCCGGCGAAGAAGGGACCGATCGCGCTGCGCGACTACAGCCACCTCACGATCTTCTCGACCGACGCCGCCCGCTCGAACGCGTTCTATCGCGATCTCGTTCGGCTTCTCGATCCGCTCGTACCAGGGCCCGACCGCGCCGACGCTCGCGGTCGGACCGACGGTGCAGTTCCTGATGTTCACCGGCGGCGGCGCCGCGCGGGCGCTGCGCCAGCCCGCGTCCGGCCGAGCATCAATCACGGCTGCTTCAGCCTCGACGGCTTCAAGCCCGACGAGGTCGTGAAGTCGCTCGAGAGCTATGGCCTCAAGCCGCGCGAAGGCACGACCGGGGCCGGTCGGCCCGTTGCGGCACTACGTGTCGATGCGGATGGAGAATCGCGGCGGCGCGCCCGGCGGACGCCGGAGCTGTACTTCACCGATCCCGACGGGCCTGCTGATGCAGCTGCAGGACACGACCTACTGCGGCGGCGGAGGATTCCTGGGCGACACCTGCAAGTGAGACCGGGCGTCGCACGATGCTTCAACGCCTTTCGTTCGACCGTCTAGCCCATTTACGAACTGTCAGACTTCAGCCGGACTGTCAGACTGTCGGACTTCAACTCAGACCTAGCTTCTTGCAACCACGCGGCGAGCGCCGCGTTCCACCGAGTCTCCGGCACGGCGTCCGGAAGGAGCAAGAGATGCGCGTCATCACCTCACCGTCCGCGGCGGCACGGCTCGCCGCCGCCCGCGACTTCCTCGGCCGACACCCGCCAGCCACCGAACTGCTGATCGTCGCCGCCTCGCGCGGCGCGGCGGATGATCTGGCGCGCGCGGTGGCGCGTGACCAGGCGCGACCTTCGGCATCACCCGGTTCAGCCTGACCGAACTGGCGGCGCGCGCGGCCGCCGCCGGCGCCGGGGACGCCCGCCGCGTGCCGGGACGCAGGCCGGCGCGGAAGCCATCGCCGCGCAGGCGGTCTTCGACGCGCTGACCGCCGGCGAGCTGACCTACTGCGAGCCGGTCGCCAGGATGCCCGGCTTTCCGAAAGCCCTCGCGCGCACGCTCCACGAGCTGCCGCCTGGTGGGCCGGTTGTCCGTCCGAGTCCTGACCAACGGACCATGAACCAAGCGACCAGGGCTGACGGATCTGCGCACACCCTCCTGACGCGGACGGAGGATCGGGCTGGACCAGTCGGCCGTGGACGATCGCGCAGCGCGCTCTTCGAGTGGCCGCCGACGCGTGCCGCGCCGGACAGGTGCGATGGGGCGGTCTCCCGATCCTGCTGCGTCGACGTGCCGCTCGATTCGCGTGCGGAGCAGGAATTCGCGGCGGCGCTGATCGCGCGATCGCCCGAGGTGGTCGCCACGGTGCCCGGACGGGCGATCAGGGACGCGGGCGGCGCTGCTACGCGCTCGGCGGCGCCATCGAGGATCGGGGCGACCGCGCCCCGGCGGCGAGCGACCTCGCGAACCTGCGCCGCTATATCTTCCAGGCCGATCGTCCGCCGGTCCGCGAGCGCGCCGGCGACGTCGTGCTGTTCTCGGCGCCGGGCGAAGGACGCGAAGCGGTCGAGATCGTGCCGCCGCGTCCTGGACGAGGCCGCCCGCGGCGTGCCGTTCGACGAGATGGCGGTGTTCCTCCGCACGCCGCAGCAAGTATCTCGGGCTGCTCGAGCACGCGTGCGCGCGCGGCGGCGTGCCGGTCTACTTCGATCGCGGCACGCGCCGCCCCGATCCCGCCGGCCGCGCCTTCGTCGCGCTGCTGTCGTGCGCCGTCGACGGCTTGTCGGCCAAGCGCTTCGACGAGTATCTCTCGCTCGGCCAGGTGCCGCAGGTTCGCCGACGCGGCGGCGGCGCCGCCGGTCGGTCACGCCCGCTCGACGAGGTGTTTGCCGGCCCGAGGAACAGCCGCGGCGGCGACGCTCGACTCCGCGCGATCCTGGGCCGAGCGCGGCCGGCGCTCGCACGAGTCGATTCCGACGACGAGGCGGTGGTCGCCGGCACGCTTGCGATCGCCGTGGAAGTGGGAAGAGCTGATCGTCGAGTCGGCGGTGGTCGGCGGCCGCACGCGCGAGGAAGGCAAGGCGCGGTGGCGGCGCCGGCTCGACGGGCTGGCCGCCGACTTCCGCTATCGCATCGACGAGCTGAAGAAGGACGAGCCGGAGTCGGCGCGGATCGCGCGGTTCGAGCGCGACCTCAGGAACCTGTCGCACCTGCGCCAGTTCGCGCTGCCGATCGTCGATGCGCTCGCCGAGTGGCCCGAGCAGCGCCACCTGGGGCGAGTGGATCGAGCCAGTTCAGCGCGCTGGCCGGCTCCGTGGCCTGCGCGCAAGCCGACCCGCGTGCTGCAGACGCTGGCCGACCTGCGCCCGATGGCGGACGTCGGGCCGGTGACGCTCGAGGAAGCGCGGGACGTGCTGCACGACCGCCTGGTGACGCTCGACTGGGAGCCGCCGGCGCGGCGCTACGGCCGCGCTGTTCGTCGGCACGCCGCATCAGGCGCGCGGCCGCTCGTTCCGCGTCGTGTTCGTGCCGGGCCTGGCCGAGCGCGTCGTGCCGCAGCGGCCGCGCGAGGATCCGCTGCTGCTCGACGAGCGCGACGGTCGCGCGATCGATCCGGCGCTGGTCGGCCAGGACGAGCGCGGCAGCGCCGAGCGGCTGCTGCTGAAGATCGCGATCGGCGCCGCGAGCGAGCGCCTCTATCTGTCGTACCCGCGGCTCGACGTCAGCGAGACGCGCGCGCGCGTGCCGTCGTTCTACGCGCTCGACGTCGTCCGCGCGATCACCGGCGCGCGTGCCGGACCATCGCGTGCCTGGCGTCGGAGGCGGCCGAGGAAGGCGGCGCGAGCCTGGCGTGGCCGGCGCCGAAGGATCCCGACCGCGCCATCGACGATCTCGAGCACGACCTGGCGACGCCTCAAGCCGCTGCTCGACGCGCGCGATCCGGCGGCGGTCAAGGGGCACGCCCACTATCTGCTCGGGCTGAACGAGTCGCTGCGCCGCTCGGTGATCAGCCGCTGGGCGCGCGGGCGCGTCGCCGTGGTCGCCGAGCGACGGCCTGATCAGGGTCGCGCCCGGCACGCAGGCGGCGCTCGACACAGCATCGGCTGCGGCGGCGCGCCGTATCTCGCTGTCGGCGCTGCAGCGGTTCGCCGCCTGCCCCTACCAGTTCCTGCTCGCGACGATCTACCGCCTGCGAGCCGTGGGACGAGCCCGGAACCGCTCGTGCGGATGGATCCGCTGACGCGCGGCAGCCTGTTCCACAGGCGCAGGCCGAGTTCTATCGCGCGCTGAGAGGCGACGGGCGCGCTGCCGGTGACGCGCGCGCCGCGTCGCGACGGCGATGCGAGACGCTCGACGCCGTGCTCGACCGCGTCGCCGCGGAGTACGCCGAAACGCTGGCGCCCGCGATCGATCGCGTCTGGCGCGACGAGGTCGACGAACTGCGCCGCGACCTCGGGATCTGGGTCCAGAAGATCGCCGACGAGCGGCCCTGGCAGCCGGAGTATTTCGAGTTCAGCTTCGGGCTGCAACGACGAGGGCGCGACCCGCGCAGCCTGCCGGATCCGATCCGCGTGGACGACCGCTTCGCTGCTGCGCGGCTCGGTCGATCTCATCGAGCATCACGCCGGACCTCGACGTGCTGCGCGTCACCGACCACAAGACCGGCAAGAACCGCTCGAACCCCGACCTCGTCGTCGGCCGCGGCACGGTGCTGCAGCCGGTGCTCGTACAGCCTGGCGGTCGAGCAGGGACTCGGCGAAGAAGGTGTTCGAAGGGCGGCTGTTCTATGCGACGACGGTCGGAGCGGCTTCGCCGATCACCGAATCCCGATCAACCGACTACAACCGCGCGGCAGGGGCTGCAGGTGCTGGAGATCATCGACCGCGCCGTCGAAAGCGGCTTCCTGGCCGCCGCGCCGGACGAGCGGGCGTGCACCTGGTGCGACTTCCGCCCGGTCTGCGGTCCACGCGAAGAAGAGCGCATCGAAGCGCAAGGCGCGCGAGCGCCTCGCCGACCTCGACGCGCTGAGGGCGATGCGATGAGGGCAGGTAGGGACAGGCAGGCGGCAGGTCGGGGCTAGGTCGGGGCCGGGTGGGGAGTAACCAATGCAGGATGACGAAGCGCGCCGCGCGATTGCCGACGATCTCGACGACACGCTGATTGTCGAAGCGGCCGCCGGCACCGGCAAGACGACGGAGCTGGTCAACCGTATCCTCCGCGTGCTCGCCACCGGCCGCGCCACGATGGTGGAGATTGTCGCCGTCACCTTCACCGAAAAGGCGGCCGGCGAGCTGAAGCTGCGGCTGCGCGAAGAGCTCGAGCGGACGCGCCGACGCCACGACCGACGTGGTCCGCGATCGCCTCGAGCTCGCGCTCGAAGACGCTCGAGGAGGCGCACGTCAACACCATCCACGGCTTCTGCGCCGAGCTGCTGCGCGAGCGCCCGGTGGAAGCGCGCGTCGATCCGCTGTTCGCCGTGCTCACCGAGCCGCAGGCCGACCGCGTCTACGGCGCGCGCGTTCCGCGCCTGGCTGCAGGAGGCGCTGCAGCAGTCCGCCCGAAGGCATGCGCCGCGCGCTGCGCCGCACCAGCGCCTCGGCGGTTCGGCCCGCGACCGACGGCGGCGGCCCGATCGATCGCCTGCGCGGCGCCGGACCGGATGCTCGCCGACTGGCGCGCGATTTCCCGCATCCCTGGAAGCGTCCGCCCTTCGATCGCGACGCGCGACGATCGATCGCCTCGTCGCCGCGCTGCATCGGCTTCGCCGACGCTCACCGTCGGCGCCGTCGTCGACGCGCGACAACCTCTACATCGACACCGACGCGGCGCGTCGGCTCAGCCGGCAGATCCGGCTCGAGCAGTCGCTTCGGCGCAGTCGCGATCTCGACGGCTGGGAAGCGCGGCTCGTCGACCTGACGCGCGACCGTGGCTTCTCGCGCGCCGCGCAAAGGCAGCGGCTACAAGTTCAGGCAAGGACGTGAACCGGACCGACGTGCTCTCGGCGCGCGACGCGCTGTTCAACGACCTCCAGCAGTTCCGCCAGGACGCCGACGCCGACCTCGCCGCCTGCCTCCAGCAGGAGCTCGGCCGGCGCGACCGAGCGCTATCAGAGCGCTCAAGCAGGCGGCCGGCGCCCTCGATTTCACCGATCTGCTGGCCCGCGCCCGCGATCTGATCAAGGGCGACGCCGGCCGTTCGCGCGCACCTGCAGCGGAAGTTCACGCGTATCTTCGTCGACGAGTTCCAGGACACCGATCCGATTCAGGCCGAGATTCTGCTGCTCCTCGCCAACGACGTCCGCGGCAAGCTGTTCATCGTCGGCGACCCGAAGCAGGCGATCTATCGCTTTCGCGGCACCGACGTCGGCACCTACTGGCAGGTGCGCGACGAGCTCGAGCGCGCGCGGCGGCGCGTGCTGCAGCTGACGACCAGCTACCGCAGCGTGCCGGCGATCCAGCGCTTCGTCAACGCCGCCTTCGCGCCGGAGATGACCGGGGACGCGATGACGCGGCCAGGCCGACTACGTGCCGCTGTCGCCGCTTCGCGCCGCGACGTACGACGTCGCAGCCGGCGATCGTCGCGCTTGCCGGTGCCGCAGCCATACGGCCGCGGCGGCTTCGGCGCGTTCAAGGCGTCGGCCAAGGCGATCGACGGATCGCTGCCGGACGTCGATCGGCGCCTACATCGCGTGGCTCACCGGAGAAGAGCGGCTGGACCGTGTCGCGAGAAGCAGCGCCGACGGCGCCGAGACGCGCGTGCCGCTTCAGCCGCGCCACGTCGCGGTGCTGTTCCGGCGCTTCGTCAGCTTCGGCGAGGACGTCACGCGCGCCTACGTCGACGCGATCGAGGCGCGCGGCATTCCGCACCTGCTCGTCGGCGGCAAGGCGTTTCACGGCCGCGAGGAGGTCGAAGACCATCCGCGCCGCGCTCGCCGCCATCGAGTGGCCCGACGACGAGCTGTCGGTGTTTGCGACGCTGAAGGGCTCGCTCTTCGCGATCGACGACGAGCACCTGCTCGAGTTCCGCCACCGCTTCGGCACGTTTCATCCGTTCCGGATTCCGAAGGAGCTCGGCGGCAACAGCGGGCAGGAGCTGGCGCTCACCGGCGAGCCGACCGCGCACCTGATGCCGATCGCCGACGCGCTGCGCCTCCTGCAGCAGCTGCACCGCGGCGCGCAACTACCGGCCGGTCGCCGACACGATCGGCCGGCTGCTCGCCGAGACGCGCGCGCACGTCGGCTTCATCCTCCGGCCGGCCGGCGAGCAGGCGCTCGCCAACGTGCTCCACGTCGCCGAGCTCGCGCGCCAGCATGAGGCGAGCGGCGGCATCTCGTTCCGCGGCTTCATCGACGAGCTGCGCGACCGCGGCGGCCAGCGAGGCGGCCGAGGCGCCGATTCTCGAAGAGGGCAGCGACGGCGTCCGCCTGATGACCGTGCACAAGGCCAAGGGGCTCGAGTTCCCGGTCGTGATCCTCGCCGACCTGACCTGCCGCATGAGCCGCAACGACGCGAGCCGCTATCTCGACGCGTCGCGCGGCTGTGCGCGATGAAGATCGGCGGCTGGGCGCCGCACGAGCTGCACCGAGCACGAGAGCGAGGAAGTCGCGCGCGATCAGGCCGAAGGCGTCCGCCTCGCGTATGTCGCCGCGACGCGCGCGCGCGATCTGCTCGTCGTCCCGGCGCTCGGCGACGAGCCGTGGGACGGCGGCTGGTTCGAGCCCGCTGAATCGCGCGCTCTATCCGCCGGTCGCGACGCGCCGCGAACGCGGCGCGCGGACCGAAGTGTCCGGCGTTCAGAGTCGAAGGACTCCGGTGCTGCAGCGGCCGAACGACGAGCCCGGCCAGCACCGTCTGCCCGGCAACACAGGTTCGACGGCCTGCGCGCCGACGGCAGGCGATGCCGGCAGGCGCGTCCGAGCCGCCGAGGCGGCTACTCCGTCGTCTGGTGGGATCGCCGGCGCGCTGAAGCTCGGACGAGAAGCCGACCTTCGGCGTCCGCCGCGAGGACCTCATCGTGAAGGACGTGCCGAAGAACGTCATCGCCGACGGCCGCAGCCGCTACGACCGCTGGCATCTCGCGCGCGACGACGCGCGCGACGCGGGTGTGGTGCCGTCGATGATGGTCGAGACCGTTCGGGACTGGACGTGCGAAGTTGGAAGTCGGAAGTCCGAGAAGTCAGATCGACTTCGTGACGGTCGTCGACGTGACGTCGCCCGCGGCGACGACGGCGAGCGCCCGGGCGGCATCAGGCTTCGGACTGCTGGTGCCACGCGCTGCTGGCGACAGGCGCCGTTCGGCGCGGCAGCGCGCGTCGCTCGAGCGCCTCGCCGCCGTCGAGGCGCGCGTGCTCGGTCTTAGCGGCGAGGAGGCGGCCGCCGCCGTCGGCGGTCGTCGAGCGCCTGCATGACGCACGAGACTGCTCGTGCGCGCGCGCGCCGCCGAGGCGCGCGGCGCCTGCCGTCGTGAAACGCCAGTCGCCTGCACGCATGCCGGACGGCACGATGGTCGAGGGCGTCGTCGATCTCGCGTTCGAAGAGGAGGCGCGGGCTGGACCGTGGTCGACTACAAGACCGACCGCGAGCTCGCGGCGATTAGCGGCGAGGATCGCTATCGCCGCGCAGGTCGCGCTCTACACGAGCGGCGATCGCCGCAGGCGACGGGCCGGCCCGCCAGCGGCGTGCTCGTCCGGCGTGTAGAGCCCGCGGCTGCTCAGTCCCACCCCATCCGTGCAGGCGAGGGAGCACCCAAAGTAGTCCACATTCGAAGCGCTCGTCCGATCGCAGCGCGTGCCGTTTTGTTTGGCACGACATTCGCTGCTTGCGAAGTGCAGGAGTCGAACCATGAGCCGAGGTCACTTCACTGGAGGAACAACTCAGACGGATGAGAGAAGATGAGCGAGGCAGATGTCGCGCGCCAGCGACAAGGCACGGCCGAGCTCGACCAGTGACGATGGCGCGCGATCGCGAAGTTGAACTCCGCAGGGCCCGCTCCACGAGGTGCCGGGATTGGCCGTGAGCCGCATATGATTCGCCCCGGCCCGAGCTCGAAGGAGCGATCCCGATCGATCGTGCGGGCCACGTCCCGCGTCGCCCGCCCTGCGCGCCGGCGGCGCCGACCCGGCGTGACGCGCCGCCCCGGCCCAGACACAGCAAGTTCCGGTGCCGAACCCGCGCGCCCTCGGTCGCCTGCCGTCGCACGTCGCCGCAATCGGGCTCGTCGCACTCGCCACGACGCTGCGCCCCGCCGCCGATCCTGGCTTCGGTCCCGCAACTCTTCTTCTACCCCGCGATCACGATCGCGGCGATCCTCGGCGGCAGTCGGGCCGGGCGTGCTCGCGACAGCGCCCTGTCGGCGTTCGCTCGCCATGTCTCGTGTCACCTGGCGCCGGCCCGGGTTCGCCACGATGGTGCGCGCGACGGGCGAGATCGTGGCGCTGGCCCTGTTCGTCGCTCAACGGCCTCCTGATGTCGCAGGGTCGGCGGCATCGCCCAGCCCGCGCGATCGATGCGCGAGCACGAGCTCGCCGCGATCGTGCTGTCGAGCGACGACGCGATCGTCGGGAACGACCTGGACGGCACGATCCGGACGTGGAATCCGGGCGCGCGAGCGGTTGTTTCAGTTCCCGGCGGCGGAGGCCGTTGGACGAGCCGATCACGATGCTCATCCCGCCGGACCGGCTGCCGGAGGAAGCGCCGATGTGCTGACGCAGATCCGCGCCGGCCAGCGCGTCGAGCCCTTCGAGACGACCCGGCGCCGGAAGGACGGGACGGAGATCGACGTCTCGCTGACGGTGTCGCCGATCAGGAATGCCGGCGGGCACCAGTCATCGGCGCGTCGAAGATCGCGCGGGACATCTCGGAGCGGCGTCGCGCCGAGCGCCTCCGCGGCGAGCTCGTCGAGCGGGAACGCAGTCGCCTGCGACGAGGCGGTGCATGGCGCGCGATCGCCTCGGCGTTTCGTGGCCGACGTCGGCGCCGTGCTGACCTCGTCGCTCGACTACAGCGAGACCCTCGACCGGGCCGTGCATCTCGCGCTGCCCCGGCTCGGCGACTACCGCAACGTGCGATCATCGCCGACGAGCAGGGCCGCCCGCGCCACGTCGGCGCGGGGGCACGTCGTGCAGCGCGAAGTGAGCCGATCCTGCGCGAGCTCGCGCGCCGCCTGATCGGAATCGGCCGGCGCCCGGACGGCATGACCTTCGCCGACCACCGATCATGTCGACCGGCAAGACGCTGCTGGTGCCGCACGACGCTCCTCGATGAAGGCCGCGACAGCCGCCGCGGCCATTCGATCCCGAGGCCAGTCGCGCTGGCGGTTCGAGGCTGCGGCCGTGGGCGTTACGTCGGCGTGCCCGCTGTACTGTGCGGGGCCAGCGCCGTGGGCGTGATGTCGTTCGGGACGACCGAGCGGGAATCGCAGCGCGATATACCGACGTCCGACATCGTGATGGTGGAGGAGTTCGCCCGGCGCGTGTCGCTCGCCGTCGAGAACGCCCGCCTGTTCCGGCAGGCCGACGAGCTGAACCGGCTCGAAGGACGAATTCTCGCGACCGTGTCGCACGAGCTGCGGACGCCGCTCGGCGGCCGTGCTGGGGTGGGCGCGGATGCTGGCGAGGCGGCCAGCTGCGCCGGACCGCGCTGAAGCTGGCCATCGACGCGATCGAGCGCAATGCGCCAGGACAGGCGAAGCTCGGTCGACGACATCCTCGACGTCGCCCGCGGCGTCGCCGGCAACGTCTGCGCTCGAGATGCTGCCGCTCGATCTGACGACGGTCGCCGCACGGCGGCGTCGAAGCGATCGCGCCAGCCGCGGCCGGGAAAAAGATCGCTGTCGATGTGGGCCCGGCAGTCCGGTGATGGTGTCGGGGATCAGGGCCGGCTGCGTCAGGTAGTGTGGAACCTGCTGTCGAACGCGGTGAAGTTCACGCCGGCGGGCGGCCGGGTCACGGTCGAGTGTGGGCGCCAGTCGACGGCCACGCGGAGCTGCGGGTGGCCGACACGGGCATGGGGATCAGCGGCGGCGTTCCTGCCGCCTACGCCTTCGACAAGTTCCGGCAGGCCGACGCCTCATTCACGCGCCACGGCACGGAGCGGCTCTCGGGCTCGGGCTGGCTTGATCGCGCGTCATCTGATCCGAGCTGCATCGGCGGCCTCGATCGAAGCGCTGGCAGCGCGGGCGAAGGCGCCGGCGCGGCCTTCGTCGTGACGGCCGCCGCTTTACTGCGAGCCGCCCGGTCGCGCGGCCCGTGAGCGCCGCCGGCCGACGGGCTTCGGCGGCCGCAGGCCAGCGCGACCGACGACGCACCAGAGCACGATCACCGAGAAGGGCACTCCGAGCAGCCGGGCGACGAGATACCGCATCACCAGACCTCCGCGTGATGCGTCAGCAAGCGCCGCGCCATATCGGCTGGAGCGCGCGCCTTTCAGGCGAGCGACCGACGCTCGGCTGGAAGCCTTCACTCTACTGCGTTGTCCGAAAACGCTTTGGGGCTGGCGGGCCCAGCGTCGAGCAACGCGAGCAGCGAGAGCGGATCGACGCGCGCGTCGCTCGGCGCGCACGGCCCAGTGCAGGTGCGGACCGGTGACGCGGCCGGTCGCGCCCTACCCGGCCGACGACCTGCGCCGGCGGCCACGAGATCGCCTTCCTGGACGTCGATGACCGAGAGGTGCGCGAGCATCGAGAACAGCCCGAGGCCGTGGTCGATGACCACCGTGTTCCCGTGAAGTACGACGAGCGCGCGCGACGGCGATCCGTCCGGCGTTCGGCGCCTGAACGCGGCGTGCCGCCGGGCTCAGGAAATCGGCGCCGCCGTGCGGCGTCGCGCGGCTTGCCGTTGAAGACGCTTCGCGTGCCGAAGGCGCTGTTGGCGGCGCCCGGCACCGGCCGCACGAACTCGCCGGTCCACAGGCGCTCGCCGGCGGGGAGCTGCCAGACGGCCGGCGAGGAGCGCCGCCTCGTCCTGCGATGCGGGCCTGCTCGGGCGGGCGGCGGCGTCACGAAGGCCTCGTTCACCGTGAGCCGCCGCGTCCGGAACGTGCGCGGCTTGACGACCAGATCGTACGCGTGCGTGCGCCGGCCCGGCGGCGACCGTGATCGGATAGGTGCCAGGCCGGACGTCGAGATCGATGCCGACCAGCGCACGCCACACGCGGTCGCTCGTCGCGAAACGCCGGCACGTCGCGATCGGAAGGCGCGCACGCGCAGGTGTTCCGCCGGCGTCGGACAGCGCGATCGACAGGACCGCCAGCTCGCCCGGGGCGCGAGCGTTCGCGACTGCACCGACAGCTCGATCGGACGGCGGCGCCAGCGCGACAGCGAGACCAGAGCCGGCCATCGCGAGTGCGCATCATCGTTCTCCTTCCGCTCATCCTGCCGCCTTGCGCCCGCGCGCGCTTCGGTCCGTGCTTCTGACTTCGTCACTTCCGGACTTCTGACTTCTGCCTCCGGTCGGCGAGCACCCGCTCGAGGATGTCGGCCGCCTGCGCGAGCGTGTCGCGCTCGGCCGGATCGAGCGTCGCGAGGGTCGGCCGCCAGCGCCTCGACGCGGCGCCGGCGCCGCCTCGTGCAGGATCCGCGCGCCCTTGGCCGTCGCCTCCAGCCAGACGACGCGGCCGTCGTCCGGGTCGTCCTCGCGGCGGACCAGGCCGTCG
>ERZ1370068.7279-contig-6207_pt1 | contig 32244 bp, 37 predicted proteins | sample MGYA00561227_ERZ1370068 | MGnify/ENA primary metagenome ERZ1370068 (study PRJEB38410, sample SAMEA6850437) | metagenome | study: Metagenomic assessment of the ecological functions of the soil: analysis of the soil microbiota associated with the...
GACAGCCGCTTCGTTCAGTTACGTATTGCTTCGACCAGAAGCGAGCGGATCCGGTCATCGACCGACACCGAGAGCCATGGTCATCGCGAACGACCGCGCCGGAACGCCTGTTCGCGACGCGCGAGGGCGAGCGAAGGCCGCCGCGCGCGTCGCCATCAACAATATTGCGCTCTCTTTCTCCTCGGCGCTGGGCCGGAGCGCGGTGGAGCGAGGCGAATCCGCGCCACGCGAGCTGGCGCTGGTGGACCCTACCGAGGGATCCGATCTCCTGTTCGAGCTGATCAGCGCGACGGCGGGCGACGCGCGCATGGGGATGGGCATCGTCTCCGTCCTGCGGAACGTCTCCGACCCTCCGACACCGCGACCCAGGAGATCCAGGACAATTACCAGCGGCTCCGGGCGGCGGAGGCCGAGGTCCGCGCCGAGCGCGATCGGCCTGGACCTCATCATCGACTCGGTCGCCGATCCGATCCTGGTCACCGATTCCTCCGGCAACGTCGTCATGATGGAACTACGCCCGCGGAGCGCCGCTGCTCTCCGCGTCCAAGCGACCCGTGGTCGAGATCCAGCGGCGTCCAGGCGAACGACGCGAACCTTCACGTCGCTTCGTCTCGAACCTCCTGTTCGGCAAGACACGGCGTCCCAAGTATCCACGGCGGCGTGAACCTCGTCGACCCGAAGAGCGGCCGCTCGATCCCGATGGAAGCCATCGTCCGGCAACGTGTACGGTGATTCGGCCGAGGTCTCCGCCATCGTCACCATCCTGCACGACGGACCGAAGCCATCGAGCGCGAGCAGTCTCTACCGAGCAGCTCAAGACGGCCTCGGCCCCGCCGGGAGCGGTGTACGGAGGCGACGTCGACGCTCGTCCACTCAGAACGAGCGCCCCGTCGCCAGGCGATCGAGCTCGAGCAGAGCGTCCCGTGGCGAAAGTCGCAGTTCCTCTAGCGCGAGACGTGCGCACGACGTCCGCACGCCGCTGAGACGCGATCACTGGGCCTTCTACGAGCCTCTGCCCGCGGGGCGTCGCGGGCCCCCACGGGGCGCCCCAGCGCGAGTCGCTCGGCGACGGGTCGATGCGAACGCCCGGCACCTGCTGACGCTCATCACGGACATCCTGGACATCTCGCGCATCGAGGCCGGCAAGATGCCGTTGCGGCTCTCGTCAATCAAGCTGAAGGAGTTGATCGACGAGATCATGAGCGAGGTGGTAGCCTCATCGCGCAGATCGCACCTGACCGGTGACCGCTACTGTGCCGGACGAGTGCCGGCTCGGTCATCGGAGCGATCGGCAGAAGCGTCAAGCAGATCCTCCTCAACCTCCTGACCAATGGGCTGAAGTTCACGCCGCGCGGCTCGGTGACGGTCGCGGTCGCACGCAGCGCGCGTGCCGCACCATCTGCCATCGCCGTTGCGACACCGGCATCGGCATCGCGCCGACGGATCAGAGGGCGCATCTTCGAGGCCTTCTCCCAGGCGGACTCCACCTCGGCGCGGGAGAGCGGCGGCACCTGGCCTCGGGCTCGCCATCTGCCAGCGCCCGGCCGCGGTGCTGGGCGGCCAGATGACCGCTGAGACAAGGTTCGCGAGGGCTCGACCGTTCACCCTGATCCATCCCCATGGGGACGACGCGGTCATGACTGAAGAAGACGGGCGAGCCGCATGCTTCGCCCGGCGCGCCTGCCGAGAGCGGCCCGCTGGTCCTCATCGTGGACGACGTCCAGGACAACCGGACCATCTATGTGCTGTTCCTGGAAGTTCTCCGGTTTCCGGGTTGCCGAGGCCGAGAACGGGAGGGAGGCGCTGGACACGGCAACGACCCTCCTCCGCGACGTCATCGTGATGGACTTGTCGCTGCCGGTGATGGACGGCTGGAGGCCACGCGGCGCCTGAGACGCGCGATCCCCGGACCGAGAAGATCCCCGTCATCGTCCCTGACGGGGCACGCGCTGCCCGAGCACGCGCAGGCGGCCCGCGAGGCCGGTTGTGACGTGGTGATCACGAAGCCACCTGTCTGCCGACCAACTCCTGGAGACGATTCGGCGTATCCTCGATACGGACCGGAAGGCCAAAGCAAAGGGCGGGAGGTGATGCCGTGAAGAAGAAGCCCGCGAAGCCGACCCGGCGCGCCGTCAAGCCGGGTCCGGCGCGCTGCGGCCGCCCGGAAGGCGGCGAAGAGCCGCGCCCGCCAAGCGTCCTCCCGCTCGCAGCGCGCATCGGCGCCGGTCCCCGCATCGTCGGGGCCGGTGGCGCGCGCGGCGACGCCCGGCGCCCGAGCTCGGCCGGCGCGCGGGGACCCCAGCCGCGCCAGCAGCGTCTACTGCATCATCCGGAGCGCGGAGCCGCGCCGCTTCGGGCCGTCGGCCTCGGCAGCGAGCCGACCGAGGTTCACAGCGTGAGCTTCCGGAGATTGCCGCCGTCATCTCGCGGCACCCTGGAAGAGGTGCCTGACGCCGACGCGCGAGAACGTCCTCGCCCACGAGCGGGTCAACGAAACGGTGATGAAGAGCTACCGTGATCCCGATGTTGCTGGGACCGTGTTCAAGACTCGCGACGACATCGTGGAGCCTGCGGGCGCGTCGACGCATTCCGGCGACGTGCTGGCAGAAGATGCAGGACAAGGTCGGAGATCGACCTCAAGGTGCTCTGGGATCGCGATGTCATGGTCCGCGAGCTCGAGAACGACGACGAGGACATCCGGCCGGCTCAAGAACGAGATCGCGGCGGTGCCGGGCTCGACCTACTTCGCCCGGATGCAGTATTGCCAGGATCGAGGCGGCCCTCCAGGCGCCGAGCGAGCAGTACGTGGCGGATATTCAGCGCAGCCTGCGGGACGTCTCGGTCGCCGCCCGCGCCAACAAGCCCATCGGCGAGAAGATGATCATGAACGCGGCCTTCCTCGTGTCCGGGACAAGGAGACCGCCTTTCGACGCGCAAGGTCAAGGAGGTCGGCGCCCTCTACGACAAGCTCAACCTCCGCTACACGGGGCCCTGGCCCCCGTACAACTTCGTCAACATCCGCCTGAAGCTCGAGCGCGCCCAGGAGTCCGAGTGATCATCCTCGACACGCTTCTCGTCGGCGGCATCAAGTTCGTGCTGGGAAGATCGCCGCCGCCGTGGAAGCCGAGATGGCCGACGACACCGTGTGGCGCGAGGAGCTCCTGGCCGCGCAGATGCGCCTGGAGCTCGGCGAGATCACCGAGCGCCAGTTCTGCCGAGACCGAGCGCGAGCTGCTGGGCCGGATCCGACGAGATCCGCGAGCGCCAGCACGGGCGCGCGGAGCCGCCGGGGACCTTCCGGGTCACGGGGGTCGAGGCGAGCGTGGTGGGTGATGACGACTTCGACAGAGGGCCGCGAGGCGGGGCGCCTCCGCCCAGTGAGGCCAGTCCGCCGGAGTGCCGGACGCCCCGCTTCGAGTTCATCGAGTGGGAAGGGCGGGTCGGCAAGAGCACCTCGGCGGTCGCCTTCGCGCTGATCGCCGCCGGCGCCGGCCGACGAACGCCTCGTCGTGTCCACCGACTCCGGCGCACTCGCTGGGTGACGTGCTCGGCTCGCCGGGTGGGCGCGCAGGTGACGCGCGCGTCCTGCCCCCGCCGACCGCGCTCGATGCCCTGGAGCTCGACGCCGACCAGGCCCTGGCCCGCTGGCTCCGGGCCCGCCGGACTCCCCTGCAGCTCATCCAGGGAGCGGGGCACTACCTCGACGACGCCGACGTCGACCGCTTCCTCGGCTTGAGCTTGCCCGGCGTGGACGAGCTGGGCGGCCTCCTCGAGCTGACGCGGGTCGCGGAATCCGGTCGCTACGACACCGTCGTCGTCGACACCGCGCCCACCGGGCACCACCCTCCGCCTTCTGACCGTGCCCGAGACCCTCGGCAGGATCGCGACGGTCCTGGGCGAGATGCTCGCCAAGCATCACTTCTTGCTGACACCGGCTCTCGGGCCGGGACCGGGAGCGACGCGGCGGACGACCTCGTGGCCGAGATCGACGCCGACGCGCGGCAGCGCAGCCAGTCTCCTCCGCGACCGCGCCAGCTTCCGCTGGATCGTCCTGCCCGGATGCTGGCCGTCGAGGAGGCCCGGACGCCGTCCGGCACGCTCCGAGGCCAGCGGCTTCGCGGTCGACGAGATCCTGGTGAACCGGGTGACCGAGATGGGAGCCGCCCGGAACGCCGGCGGCCACCGGCGATCCTGCGCGGGCGCCGGGCGTCGCGGCGATCCGGAAGGCCTTTGCCGGCCACCCCATCCGGCTCGTGCCGGACTTGGCCGAAGAGCCTCGGGGGGCTGGCGGCCCTGCGGTCGCTCGCGCGAGTCCTGGACCGACGGCCCCGACGGCTAGCGGTGCCGCCTTCCGAAGACGGCGGCGCCGGCTCTTCCCCATGGCCGAGTCGCGCGGGGCCGCGGGGCCGCGGCTTCCTGGGCGCCGCTCGTCGCGCCGACCGGCCTCCGTCTGCTCCTGTTCACTGGGAAGGGCGGGGTCGGCAGGACGACCTGCGCCGCGGCAGCCGCCACGCTCGGCACGGCGCAGCGCCGGCCCGGCGCATCCTGCTGCTGTCCGGACCCCGCCCACTCGCTCGGCGACGTCCTCGGGGCCAGAGTCGGAGACGAGGCAGCCCGTGCCCGCCGGTCCCCCTGCCCTGGGGCGTCCACGAGCTCGATGCCGCCCGCATGTTCGCGCGGCGGCGGGAGCGCTACCGGGACGCCGTCGACGAGCTGTTCGATGCGATCCGAGGGGACTTCCCGGCTCGACGTCGCATTCGACCGGACCGTCGCGCGCGACCTGCTGGATCTCGCGCCGGGCGGCCTGGACGAGCTGTGCGCCCTCCCGGCCGTGACGGAGGCGCTGTTTCCTCCAGGCCCGGTCGGCGCCTCGCCACGATCTGGTCGTCGTCGACACCGCGCCCACCGGGCACACGCTCCGGCTTCTGCGCTGCCCGGCCTCGCCCTCGAGTGGGGTGCGCGCGTTGCCTGACGACGCTGCTGAAGTACCGGCAGGTGCTCGGTCTCGGCGCGCTGGCGGAGGATGTCCTCGAGCTCTCGCGCGGGCTCCGGCAGCTCCAGGCGCTCCTCACCGATCCGCGACAGGCCCGCGTGGTCGTGGTCACCCGGCCGGCCGCCCTGCCCCGGCCTGGAGATCGATACCGCTCCTGCGCCGGCTCGACGCGCTGGGTCTCACCGTGTCGGCCTTGATCGTGAACGCTCTCGCGCCGCCCAGGCCGCCACTGGCGCGGCAGGCGCTCGCGCCGAGGCCGCGGAGCTCCATCGGCTGCGCGCGATTGCCCGGCGCCGGCGGGAGCGATTGCCGCTGCTCTTGGCGCCGGTCGCCGCCCCGCCGCCGTGCGGCGTGCAGGCTCTCCGCGGCTGGGCGCGGACCTGGACCCGAGCCGCATCGTGAGCCGCTCGAGCACGGCTCGCGGGAGCCACGCCGTCCACTCGTCGCCGAGGCAGGCGGCGACCTACGTCTACTGCGTCGTGCGGAGTCCGCGGGCGCCGTCTCTCCGGAGCGTTCCGGCGGGGGTCCCGGGCGCGGGCAGACCGCGGGCGCTGGCCGTCGGACAAGAGCTCTGGCCTCGTGGTCGCGGACGCGCCGCTCTCCAGATACGGCGAAGCCCCGCTGGCGCGTCTCGTGCGCGACTCTGGACGCGGTGTCGCGGTGCGCGGTCGCGCACTCGGCCGTCGTCGCCGGCTGTGCGCGCCGAAACTCCGGTCTTGCCCCTGCGGCTCCTGACTCTCTTCTCGAGCGACGACCGCGCGGTCGCCCGGGTGTGCGGCCGCCGCGCCGCCATCGCGCGGCGGCTCGACCGCGTCGCCGGCCGGGCCGAGTGGGGCGTCCAGGCACGGCTCTCGAAGCCGGAGGCGGATCTTCGGTCCGGCGCGCGCAGGCGGCGGCCCGGCGAGCGACCGCCCGGCTGAGCCCCGGAGCCCGGTTCCTTCGAGCTCCGCCGCCGCCAGCGCGACACGGCGCGCTGACCTCGCCGGCGGAGCGAAGACGGCCGCGGCATCCCTCTACCGCGCTCGGCCCGGCACGCCGACGCGGCCACCCAGCGTCCCCCGTGTCGGCGGACGGTCGCCCGCATCTTGCTCCTCGACGCCGCCTTCCTGGTGCCCGCCGCCCGCGCCGTGCGGTTCCGGCGAGGCCGTGCGCGCCCAGGCCGCGCGGGTCTCCGATCGCGGCCTCCACGTCCGGCTGACGGGCCCATGGCCTCCGTACAGCTTCGGTCGCCGGGCGTCTCTGAGCGCGCGCCGGCGTCCGCGCGGCCGCGGCGGTCCAGGACGCGGCCCCTGGACCGGACGCGTCGCTTCTCGACATCGTCGACCGCATCCTCACCAAGGGCGTGGTCGTGTCCGGGGACATCGTGCTCGCCCTGGCCGATGTCGATCTCGTCTACCTGCGCCTGTCGGCGCTCCTGTGCGCGGCCGACCGGCTCGCTCCGCGGAAGCGCCGGGCGTGAGCGTCCTCGTATCTCTACGCCCGTGGTGGGAGACCGCCGCGCGGCGGCCCCGGGCGCTGGCCCGCCGGGAGCGCCTGGAGGTTCTCGCGGGTCGCGGATTCCACCTGGTCGTGGGCCGGATGGAGCAGCCCCCGGCGGCGGCCGCGGCCGTCGTCCGGGGCCACGACGCCACCGTCCGCCGCATCGCGGCCGCGGTCGAGCGATCTTGCCGATGCGCTTCGGCTCCGTGGTGCCCGACGAGGACTCGGCGGCGCCGCCTGTTCGCTCCGCGAGTCCGTCGAGCTGGCGGGGCGGCTCGTCCACGTGCGCGGGCACGAGCAGATGACCCTGCGTGTCTTCGGCCCCGCGCCGCGGCGGCCCGATCGCGGCCGCCCGGGGCCGCCCGGACGCAGGAGGCCCGGCCGGGCCCCGGCACGCGGTATCTGGCCGAGCGGCAGCGGCTCCACGGCGCCGCGACGGCGCCCGAAGCTGGATCCCGATTCGCCCGCTGCTCGACGGGCTCGTCGCCGACGAGCGCGTCCAGCGCCACACGACCCGCCGCTCTTGGCCAGCGTCTACCATCTGGTCCCGCGCGAGCACCGGGCGCGCTACCGGGCGTGCGTCGCGCGCGGCGCCGGCAGCTGGCGCCGCTGCGTCTCACCGTCACGGGCCCATGGCCGCCGTATGCGTTCGGAGCCGACGCGTGGCCGTGAAGCGGCGCCGGATGCGCGTGAAGACCGTCCGCGCGAAGGAGCTCCGCGCGCCCGCGCCGAGCTCCGGCAGCGCCGGGGCAGCGGCCCCGCGCGATGGAACGCCAATCCCGACGACGTGCAGCGCTCGCTGGCGCAGCTCGTCCTGACGCTGGTGGACTTCCTGCGCCAGCTCCTCGAGCGCCAGGCCATCCGGCGGCTCGAGGAGGGCACCCTCACGCCCGCCGAGACCGAGGCCATCGGACTGGCGCTGCAGCGGCTCGAGCGAGCAATTCGCTCACTGGCGCGGCGGTTCGGACTCACCCCGGACGATCTCAAGCTCGATCTCGGGCCGCTCGGGCGCCTGACCTGACGCCCCGCCCGACCGCCGGCGGGCGCTGCCCCTAGGCCGTCGCCGGAGCGTGGTGGTAGTGGTGCCGGATCCGATCCAGGAGGCAACAGCGGCTTCGGGGACGAACTCGTGGGCCGCAAGGATCGCCGTCTGAGCGTCCGGCATCACCGAGGGTCGCGGATAGTGGGCGACGAACAACGCCGGCGCAGGAGCCCGGCGTCCCGTTCGGCCCCGAAGACATCGAAGTACGCGGACTCCACGGCGTGGTCGAGCTTCGCAAGTAGTCTCTCGACGGAACGAGGGTGCGAGTGAGCGGCGCTCACCCGCTGAAGCAACCCCGGTCAGACCTCGGGATCGAATGGGTCGATCCCGCATCCGCACAGGCGCGATGCCGCGCGCCGCCACCAGCTCGCTCCACAGCGCTTCGAGACTGGAGCGTCGCCTCGAGGCTCTCCCGACGGAGCAGGTCCACCATTTCCCCGAATGCGCGGAGCCGCGCGAATCCCGCCCCTGGCACGCCTGGACGGCCCCGCCGATCAGGGTCTCGAACCGAGCTCCGGTCGGGAAGTCCGCCGACCAGCAGTGACCTCCACGGTCTCGCGCGCGTCGAGGACGAGCAACTGACGCCGGCGCAAGAGCTCGCCCAGCGCGAATCCTTCGTCCTCGAGGTATCGCAGGATTGCGGTGCGGTGGGCGGCCGTCGCCACCAGGACGATGGCCTCGCCCTGCGCGCAACCCCGCCGTGACGAAGTCGCCCACGGCGCGGCGAGCAGCACTTCATCGGTGTAGAGGTGCGCAATGTGCTGCCCCGAGGCCGGCGCCCCGAGCGCGTGCTCGCGGGTGAGGTCATCGCCGAAGGCAGCCCGTCCATCGCGACCCGCCTCGGCCGGGCAGCGCTGGCGCTTCGAAGCCACGCGCGATGGTGCGCCCGCGGGCCGCGCCGCACAGCCACATTCGAGCGTGGCCTGGAAGCGTACGTTCACTTGCTTCTGACGATGCGGTCCCGGCGCCGCCGCCGCTGCGCGCAGCGCGCTCGAGGCCGCCGCGAGTGTAGACCTCGGCCTCGCGGAGCGCGTACTGCCTCCTCGCCTTCAGCCCGCCCGACGCGCCGCGCCAGCTGCGCGTCCGCCCGGCGCTCGAGCGCCCGCTCCAGAGCCCCTGGAGGTACGTCGGACCGAGCCCGGTCGCCCAGTACAGCACGTGCTCCCGCTTGCCCTGGGTGGATCTCGCGGTCGGTGGCGACGGCGCATCCCGGTGTTGAGCGAGAAGAACACGAGCCAGGCGCCTCCACAGCCCGCCCGGCTGCCGATCCATGTAGGCGCGGCCCACGTAGGCCTCACCGGCCGGGCCCCTCAGGATCGGCGTGTACTGCCGCACGACCTGGATGCGCGACTTGTTGATCGTTCCGCGCCCTTCGGCGGCACCAGGGGAGCTGTCATCGCGCGCCCCGGGGAACGCTGCGCGGCGTCTCGGCCAGGATCGACCCCACCAGCGCCCCGGAATCCCATCAGCTGGATCACGAAGCCGGTGGCGTGCCCGTACTCCCACCGCGGGCGAAGCTTCATCCACAGCGCGGGCACCGACTTGCGGGCGGGCGCCGTGCGCCGCGGCGACCGCGCCGTTGACCGGGCCACGAGCGTCGTAACTCACGAGACGAACCAGCCGGCAGGAGTGCAGCACAGCGCCGGCCACCGTCCAGCCGACCGTCGTCACGCCGCGCCCTCGAACCAGGACGGCCAGCACGATGGCCGCAACGATGGAGAGGCGATCGTGTAGACGCCGCCGACCACCGCGTGAAGCCTCCGGTACATGGAGCCGTTGGCCGTCGCGTTACAGCTCCGCGTCGTACCGCATCTTTGCCGGGAGCTCGAGAACGTGTGCGGACGTCATCGTCAGCGCAGAGTGCCGCGAGCACCAGCGTCACGAACCGCCAGACCTTGAGAAACATGCTCCCTCACCGCGGCCCCGCACCGCCGCGCGGAACAGGTTCATCTGCGTCCATCGTCTGCTTCGCATGCCTGCGTTCACCCAGGTCTCGGCGGCGGCGACCGCTCGGCGCCGGCGGACCTCTCCGAGTTCAGCTCTTGGTCTGGCCCGTCTCGAACTGCAGCTCTTCCTGCTTCGCCTTCAGCTTGTTCACGAGCTCTCCGTACCCGGACTGCTGGATGACCCGGTTGAACTGCGTGCGGTAGTTCGACACGAGGCTGACGCCCTCGATCACGACATCGTACGCGCGCCAGCGGTCACCTTCCTTCTGCAGCCGGTATTCGATGGGAATCTCGGTGTTCGACTTCGTGATCAGCTTGGTCCGGACCGTCGCCTGGTCTCCCTCGATCGTCTCCCCGCATACACGACCCGTTCGCCGGAGTACTGCTCGATCTTGGAGATGTAGGAGCGCTCGATGAGGTCGGAGAAGAGCGCCGAGAATTCCTGCCGCTCACTTCGGCTCCGCTCCTGCCAGTGACGGGCGAGCGCCCGCTTGCCCGTCTCCTGCCAGTCGAAGATCTCGTCGGCGATGGCGCGGATTTGCTGGCGACGCGCGTCCCGCTTGGCCGGCTGCTTCAGCTCCGAGTCCTGGAGCACCTTCAGGACGCGGTCCGTCGCGCCCCGAGCTGATCCGTCGGCACACCGGCTTCGACGGTGCCAGCCGAGCGTGGTCGCGGCGAACGCCAGCGCGTACACGAACGTGCCGAGCCTCATGCTCCATCTCCCTTCCGCGCCGCGATCTGATCGCAGGCGCCGTGGCGTTGCGACCGCGGGAGAGCGCGGCATCATCGCGACGCGATGACTTCGATACGCACGGGGCGACCCCGCGCTGCTCCATGTCGAGGGCGCGGGCTGCCTCGCGGCTCAGATCGACGATCCGGCCGTCGACGTAGGGTCCACGGTCGTTCACACGTACTCGGACGACCCGGCCGTTCTCCAGATTCACCACCCGGAGGCGGGTTCCGAGCGGCAGAGTCCGGTGCGCCGCCGTGAGACCGGTTCATGTCGTAGATCTCGCCCGAGGCGGTCGGCTGGCCGTGGTGTGGCTCGCCGTACCACGACGCGAGTCCCACCTCGGGTCGGCCAGGGCCCACCGGCGTATTCTCCGCCCGGCCGCGCCCCGACGGATCCGCCGGCGATCGGCATCCCCGGCCGCGCGACGGCGCACCCGCAGGCCCCGAGCGCGACGAGCAGAAGCGTCGTCGTGATCGATCGCGACCGTCGACGGAGACCTCCGGCAGCCCCTCTCACGCTGCCACCGCCTAGCAGACCTCGCGAACTCATCTCCCCTCTTCGATCGAACGCCGCCTTCCGGGCGGCCGGTTTCGGCTTCGTCTATGCGATCAAGGGCCCGTCAGTGAGTCGCGCCGCAGTCGATCACCGCAGCACCGATCCGGCCCGCGATGACTTCCCAGCGCCGCCCGGCGCCGGCTCCCCACCACCGTGAGGCGGGGCGCGAGGCGAAGAAGGCCGAACGTGGGGCGCCGTCCGGCTCCGCCGACCGTCGAGCCGCCGGGAGACGCGGAGCTCCCCACTGCCCATCGGCCGTGCGGTGAGAGGCTCGAGCACGCGAAGAGAGGCCGTGGCACGCACCGCTTCATGTGAGCTTGTGAGATTCATGTCGGGGTACTGGCAAGCCGCGTGCCACAGCGGCAGGGCTTCCGTTCGCCGCGGACGGACCCTCTGCGGTCCATCTCGGTACACGCGGCTGCGACGCCGGGAGGGAATAGCCCCGCGCGGCCGCGACGGCCTGTCGCGCCGACGACACCCTGACGCCTCGGGATTTTCCGGCGGATCGATCATTGCCGAGCCCATCGCTTGCTCATACCTGAAGCCGGAGCGTTCATCATGTCAGGAGCGAGAGGATCGGACCCAGGGGCGCGCGCGGTCTCAACGGAAGTCGTTCGCGTGGCCACCTACAACATCCACCGAGCTCGAGGCCTCGACGGGCAGGTCAGCCTCCGGCGTATCGCGGACGTCCTCCGGCAGGTCGACGCCGACGTGGTGGGCGTCCAGGAGATCTACGAGGCTCAGGCGGAGCACCTCGCGCGCGATCTCGAGATGAAGCTCGTCACGGGGGTCACCGTCCATCGCTCGGACGGGGCGTACGGCAATGCCATCCTCACGCGCCTCCTCCAGGGCGTGGCGACCTTCGATCTCTCCGTGAGAACACGCGAGGCGCGGGGAGGGATTCGCGTCGATCTCGCGCTCCGGGAGCAGACGCTCCACGTCTTCAACGTCCACCTCGGTCTCCGAGTGCGCGAGCGCGCGGAGCAAGTGAAGTGGCTGGTCGAGCGCCACATCCTCTGGGATGACCGCACCGGGCCGCGCATCGTGATCGGGGACCTGAACGAATGGTTTCCCGGCCGGGTGGGCCGGGCCCTCAAGCGGGAGTTCGCGAGCCTCAGGAGGCGGCGGACCCACCCCCGCGCTGCTTCCCTTGTGGGGGCTGGACCGCATCTACTGGGACCACGCCGTTCGCGGCGAGTCGTTGCGGGCCCATCGCACCCGTCTCTCACGTGTCGCCTCGGATCACCTGCCGCTCGTGGCCAGCTTGCGGGTCCTTCCCTCCGCTCCCCAACGCGCCGCGCGTCACCCTGTCGTCCCGTCGACATCGCGTCGTCCTCTCACCGCTAGCGACGGACCGGGACGCGCACCGACGAGGAGAAACGGCAAGTCTCGGCAATCCTGCGACAACCCGTCGTCTGGCACCCCGCTTGCTCGATGACAAGGCCATGAGAACGTGGATCCGACGCAGATTCAGGAAGCGCGGAGCGAGTGCCGCTTCATCTCTTGCCCATAGAGATCGTCGTCACGCCGAGCTCCGGCAACGGACGGCGATGAGCACGGCGCTCAAGCTGCGTGACGCCCTCGCCCAGCGCCGGCGGAGAACGAGCCTCGAGGTCTTCGAGGATCTAGAGTCCTTGCACCGCTGGGCGCAGAGTGACAGCGACCCCTTCGCGGGCTCCTCGTCTGCGTTGGCGGGGACGGAACTCAAAGCGCCACCGCGCTCGCCGCCGTGCGCCGATCAGTGCCCTTCCTGCCGGTGTCGTCCGGGTTCGGGAATCTCTTCGCCCGCGCGTTCAAGCACCCCTCCACCGTGGAGGGCGCGCTCGATCTGCTGGCGCACGGCCGGGTGATCCATTCGACGTCGGCCTGCGGAACGGTGAGCTCTTCCTCTGCCAGCAGAGCTATGGATTGATCGCGGAGGTCCAGGAAGCGGTCGAGGCGGCCGCCGCCGCGCCACGGTCCCGCTGGCAGCGCTGGCTCGCCTACTATCGGGCGGCGCTGGGGCATCTTCGCCAGACGCGCCCGGCCCGGCTGCGAGTCGTGGTCGACGGCCGGGCCGTCTCCGTCGACGCGGCCCTCGTCGATCGTGGCCAACGTTGAAGACCTACGGTCCCTGTGCTTCCCGCTCGCGCCCAACGCCTCGCCGGTCGACGGGCTGTTCGACGCGTTCGTCCTGAAGGGTGCGACCAACCGGCAGGTGTTCAGGAAGCTCCTGCAGTGGCACCTGCGCCTCCCTGGCGCGGCGTGCCGACACGCTGCTCTGCCGCGGCGCGCGGGTGTCGGTGCTGGGCCTGAAGTCAGGGCGCGAGCAGCTGGAGGTTCTGCGTGGTCGCCTGCCCGTCGTCGTGTCGCCGGAGACGGCCGCCGCCCTGGAGCAAGGTTGCCGCGGCCAGCAGGAGGCCGAGGTCCCCTCGGTGCTCGATCGGGTGGCGTGACGGCCGTCTCAATCGGCGCGCACCGGCTTCGCCTCGATCACCTCCCGGCTCTCGCCGCTCGACTCCCGAGCGCCCGACCGCCAGGCTCCCATCGCACCCAGGACGGCCAGCCCGATCCCGATCCACACGGCCTGGCGGCCTCGACGAACCAGGCTGAACGCCAGCCCGTCGCTCGCCGCCCAGCCGAAGGCGGTGAAGGCGGCGGCGTAGGCGCCCTCCAGAGTGCCGAGACTGGCCGGCACGAAGAACGTCGCGAAGCGGACTCCGGTACCCAGCGCCTCGATGACGACAGCGGTCTCGGCCGTGGCGCTCACGTGCAGGCTGCGAAGAATGACCAGCACCTCGAGCGTGCCGACGAGCCAGCTCACGTAGTTGAAGCCCGACCGACACGAGGAGCGCACGCCAGTGCGAGCGATAGAACCCTCGGACCGCGCCATCGATGCGGTAGCGCGCCGCGGCCGACCCCCGCCCAGGCAAGAGAGACGGCCGACCCGACCGACGCCGCCCGTGACTTGAGCCACGATGAAGCCGCTCACCCCGATCACTTCGATGATCAGCAGGTAGCACATCGGCCCGAGCAGCGACCATCCGACGATGCCTCGTCGCCCACGCCACCAAGATCCCGGTGACGAGGAGCAAGGCCTGTCCCACGACCTCGGCCGTCTTGGCGAGAATCAGCGAGGGCACGCTCGCCTCGGTAGGAGATGTCGCGGCGAATGAGCCACGCCTTGATCGCCTCCCCGCCGAGGCCTCCGAGCGCGGTGACCACGTTGACGGCCTGGCCGGCGCACCGCGCCGCCAGGAGTCGCCGGAACGGCGGGCGCGCGCCCGTGAGCGTGTAGCGCCAGCCCGAGCGTGTCGAGCACCAACGTGACTCCGCTGACTGCGCAGACCAGCGCGAACTGCCACCACGTGATCCGGGTCAACGCCGCGGTGAGGGACTCGAGGCCGAAGTGGCGAACCAGCAGGACGACAGCCAAGAGGCCACCGGCGAGGGCAGCATCTTCAGAATTCGCATGTCAAATCGGAGAGAGCAAGAAGCGTGCCCCGGCCTCGCGGGCGCCCGTTTGCAGCCCGCCCCGGTCATGCTAGTCTGGTGGGTCACCCGCATGCCACAGGTCGGCCGGCGCGGATTCGGGTCGAGCGGTGCTCCAGGCCGGACTCCTCTGCCTTCTGGGCTTCCTGACCCTGACTCTCATCGTCACGCAGCAGCAGTCTGGACGGGGCGGATCGCGCCGCGCGCTCGCTTCGTCCACCAGACTCGCCACCCCGGGATCCTGGGCGTCATGGAGAGCGCTTCCTTTCTGGGCGGGCAGCCCGGCCAGGTGGCAGCCCTGATCGTGGGAGTCGTCGCGCTCTGGTCCCGCCGGCGCCGCTGGGCCCTGGCGCTGCCCTCGTGATGGCGGGCGTCGGAATCGTTCAGTTCCTGGCGAAGTGGGCCGTCGATCGGCCCCGGCCCAACCTGGCCCCGTGGGGATTCCCGAGCGCGCACGTCCTGAGCCTCGTGGTGCTCTGCGGGTACCTCGCCTACGTCGCGAGCATCGACCGCGCCCGGCCAGCCTGGCGCCGCGCGGCGTTCGGCGCGTGCGCCGCCATCGTGGGGACCGTGGCCTACAGCCGGATGTACCTCGAGGCCCACTTCCTCTCGGACATCCTGGGCGGATTCACCGCAGGGCTTGCCTATCTCTGTGTCTCGATCTGGGCGATCAGCTCCGCGCCGCCCCTCGAGCACGTCCTGAGCTGGTGGCCTCTGGCCCGCGGGGCGGATGCCCTCGTGCCGGCCACGGCGGGTCTCTCCGTCGATCCGTTGGACGCCCCCGCGCCAAGTGGTGTCGATCGCGTCCGTGACGTCCGTCGTCGAAGCCGCGCTAGTCCGCGCCGCCCGGCGGCTGCCCGGTTCTCGCAGTGCGGTCGCACGCCCGCGTCCCCGGCGGATGGGGTGGGCGGGAATCCGTGGCCGCGTGCCTGCTTGGCTCTGGGCGCGGCCGGCTTCAGCCCAGGAGGAATTCCTGAACCTCGCGAACCCGGAGCTCGGCAAGCTACTCATCCGCTCCGAATACCGGGATCACGTGGCTCCCGGATCAGCCGGTCAAGGACCAGCCGACCGAGTTGGGGTGGTTCCAGCAGGACTTCTCCCTGTCGGGGCCCCTCTACCAGAGCGCGAGCGACGAATGGTACGCGTCCTTCCGCATCCGGAACTACGAGTTCGACACCGCCGCGATCCTCCCTGACAGCGGCGAGCCGTTCCTCGACGAGCTCTGGAACATCCGGTTCGGGACCGGCTATCGGCATCGCTTCGAGTCGGGCTGGATCGGAGCCTCGAGGTCACCGTCGGCTCGCCGAGCGACAAGCCCTTCGCGAGCATCGAGGAGATGGACATCAACGCGACGGCGTTCCTGCGCGTTCCCGCCCGCGGAAAGGACGCGTGGCTCTTCTTCCTGAACTACGGAGCAACCGCGAGTTCTGGCCCAACATCCCGCTTCCTGGCCTCGGGTACCAGTGGGAGCCGTCCGACCAGCTGTCGGCCATCATCACGACCGGCGTTCTGTCGCTCACCTACAAGCCGATCGAGACGCTGACGCTGTCCGCGTTGTAGCGTCGCGGTCCGAACGGTGGACGTCCGGCTCACCTATCAGCTGTTCCGGCCCGTTCGCCTGCTGGATCGGCTTCGACTGGACGAACGAGTCGGCTTCTGCGCGCGGAGCGCGCCGATCCCGACGACCGCCTCTTCTACTACGAGAAGCGGGTGCGGGCGGGGTCATCATCGGCCTGGCCCGGTGGCTGTTCGCACGGACATCACCGGCGGCTACAGCTTCGACCGCTTCTACTTCGAGGGCGAGAGCTGACAGCGACCGCGACCAGAACCGCATCGACGTCGGACGCCGGCCCCTTCGCCCAGTTCAGGGTGGGCGCGAGGTTCTGACGCGCCGGAGCGCCGGGTCTCGCTCGAGCAGGTCCGCCAGGGCTTCGCCGATTCTCCGGTGCCCTCCCGGTTCCAGTGCAGGTCGTGCGCGAAGGTGAACTGCGCCGGCCTCGGCGGCGGGGATCACGCGGGCGCTGTCGAAGCACGCGTCGCCGCGCGCGGCGCACTCGGCGTGGAGCTTTCCCAGCACGGGATCCGTCGGCCGGGTCTCGCCGCTGTGGGCCACCAGGAGACGGCGCAGCGGAATGCCGCGCGCTCCGGTCTCCCGCTCCATCGCCTCCACCAGCGGGAGATGGTAGCGGAGGCGGAAGCCGGGGCTCACCGCCAGCGCCCGCTGGACATCGTCCGGGGGCACGCGGCCGATCTCCGTGTCCGGATCACTGGGCGAGCCACCCGGGGAACCGGACGCGCTCGCTGGACGGCCACCGCCGCCGAGGCCTTCGCGAGCCGGAACCGAAGCCAGTGGTAGAGAAGCGAGTGATCCCGGAGCCACGTCTCGCCCGGCCACGGCGCGCGCGGAGAGCCGGGACCCGTCCCGCCGAGGTAGCGCATGCGCCCGGTCGCATCGATCATCCGCCACAGCGGCTCGACCCGGATCGGGAGCCGGTCGGCGTCGAGCGTGAGCCGGTTGAGGCTCAGCTCGGTGAGATCGTTCTCGCTGGTGGCGAGGAGGACCAGGTCGGGCCGCGAATCCAGCCCCCGCGTGCGCAGATAGATGTAGTGCTGGTCGGTGCTCCAGCCCGGCACGGCTGCGGACACGACCTCGACCGGCCCCAGGCGCTCGGTCAGGCGCCGCTCGACGAGCGCGCCGAACGACTCCTCCTGCTCGACGCCCCAGCCGAAGGTGAACGAGTCGCCGAGGAGCAAGGATCCGCGTGGTGCCGGCGGGCTTCACCGCGCCGCGCTCCGGCCGCGCCCGCCGAGGGCGTTCACCGAGACCGTCACCGCAGAAGTCTCGATCGACGTGCCGGACCCGGACGCCCGGACGGAGGGTGAAGCCGAGGCGCGCCATCCGGGCGGTAGTGGATTCAGCGCGAACGCGCTCGGTTCCTGCCGCGCTCTGGCTCCACGCCGGCACCAGGTGGAGTCCCGCCTCCAGGAGCGCCGAGCGTGACCGCGCACGACGCCACGACCAGGCCCAGCCGCCCCAGCCAGGCCCGCGAGCGACCGCCGGGGCTGGCTCATCATCCGCGTCCGATCGACGACGTCCGGTCCGGGACGCCAGCGCTCTGCCCGTCGCTGTCAGTCGCCGGGTCGCCGCTAGCTGGGCTTGCTCGCCGCGGCCGCGCGGCGTGCCATCTCGTCGGGCGGCACGTCTTCCCGGTGCGTCGACACGTGCCAGTGATGCCCGAACGGATCCTCGATGGAGCCCATGCGGTCGCCGTAGAACTTGTCTTCCACGGGCCGGAGCAGCTTGGCGCCCGCCGCCACCGCCTTCTTCACCGTCGCGTCCACGTCGGGCACGTAGCAGGTGAAGGCTCACGGCCGGCGCCCCATATGCCCGGGGTCCGCGCGCGCCCGATCTCGGGATGCTCGTCCGCGAGCATGATGACCGAATCCCCGATGTTGATCTCGGCGTGGCCCACCTCTGCCGCCGGGGCCCGGCATCCGCATGCGCTCGGTGGCGCCGAAGACACGGCCGTAGAAGTCCAGCGCCTTCGCCGCCCCATCCACGATGAGGTACGGGTCGCGGTGTGATATCCATCCGGGCACCGGTTTCGCCTTGCCCTGACTCATCGCGCGTCCTCCCGCGTCCATGCTCGAGCGCGTGCTCCGCCCGCGCGGGTCACACCCAGGCGGCCCGCGCTCGGAGCGCCATCCCGACGCTCCGCTCACATGGTACGCCCATCCGGCGCGACTCGTCCTCCGGACGCCGTCCCACGCGCGCCCTGCCGCCGCCTGTAATATGGTCGTCGTCGTGACGTCAGCGCCGGGACGCCGTCCCGGGAGGAGACAGCGTGGATCGAGCCGACGGAGGCTTCTACCCGAAGGTCTTCGCCCTCGTCACGGCGAGCCTGCTCGGCTATGCGCTGGTGAGCATGGCCCTGCCCTTCGCGGATTCGATTCTGCTGGGCCGTCCTCCTCGCCCTCCTGCTCATCCCCTGAACGAATCACTCGCTCGTGCCTTGGGCGAGCGGCGCGCCCTCGCCGCGCTGCTCCTGACTCTGGGCGGCCTGCTCCTGATCGTGGTGCCGGTTGCCCTGGTGGCGGTGGCGTTCGCCAGCCAGGCCGGCGAGCTCGTGACCCACATCCAGGAGCTCGACCGAGCGTCACCACATCTCGCAGGCGAGCGACCTGCTCCGGGTGCCGATCGCCGACCGCGACTCCTCGGTGGGTCGGGTCATTCGTGCCGATCAGTGCCGACCAGGTCCAGGCCTGGCTCGTCCAGAACAGCCGGAGCCTCCTCCTGACGCTGATGGGCGCGAGCGGGGCCGCGGTGACGGCGTGTCCTCGGCGCGGTGGTCGGACTGGTCCTGGTGCTGTTCCTGCTCTTCTTCTTCCTCCGCGACGGCGAGGCAGCTCGTGCGCTGGACGATTGCGTCTGTGCCGATGGAGGAATCGAGGAAGGCCGCGCTCCTCGATCACCTCTCCGCCGTCACCCGGGCGCTCGTGCTGGGCATGCTGCTCACGGCGGTGGCCCAGGGCGCGCTCCTCGGAACCGGCTTCTGCCATCGTCGGCCTGCCCTCACCGGTCGTCTTCGGGGTGCTGACGGCCTTGGCCTCGGTCGTGCCGCTGGTCGGCACCGCGCTCGTGTGGGTCCCGGCCGTCATCGTGCTGCTCGCCCAGGGACGGACCTGGGCCGCGCTCTTCCTGGTGATCTGGTCGCTCGGCCTGGTGACGTCCGTCGACAACGTCATCCGGCCGCTCGTCGTGTCGGGCCGGGCGGGACTCCCGACGCTCGCGGTCTTCCTCGGCCTGGTGGGCGGGCTCGCGGCCTTCGGGGCGATCGGGACGTTCCTGGGCCCGGTCATCGTCGCCCTCACGATCGCCCTGCTACGCTTCGCCGAGGAGTCCCGGACGGCCCGACGCCACGGACCCCTGAGCGAGCCCCGGGTCAGCGCGCTCGGCGGTCGACGCGCCGCCCCGGTCACGGCTCGGCGGCGACGAGGTGTCCCGTCAGGGGAATCTCGACGCCGACCCGTGGGCGCCGTGAACGGCCGGAGCACCTCCCGAGCGCCTTCCCGGATCTCGGCGGTAGACGTCCTCGCTGATGCGGCCGATCAGCGGCGTGCTCTCGACCTCGGCGGCCACGAACGCATCGGCCGAGTCGAACACCGCGCGGCCGGCGTGCGTCCGCGTCCGCGTGACGCGCAGACCCGGCCGATTCGGCGAGACCGGTGAGTGCGCGCGAGATCGCCGCAGGTGAAGTACGCGCTCAGGAGCCGAGGCCGCTTCGGGACCGGCCTGGCGCGCTGCCATCTCGACGAACGGTCCGTACGCGGGCTGGGCGTCCAGGCTCGCGGGAACGACGACCGCGGCGACACCCCCGGGCACGGTGACGCGCGCATCTCCCGGAGCGCCCGGGCTCGGTCGGGAAAGAACATGAGCGCCATCTGGCAGAGCACCCGGTCGAACGAGGCGCTCGGGAAGGGCAAGGCCTCGGCATCGCCTTGGCGCCACTCGATACCTGGCCGGACGCGGCGCGCGACGGCGAGCATGGCGTCGTTCAGATCGAGCCCCATGACCTTCCCGCGCCGGCCATGCGGTCGGCCGCCACGCGAGCGACGATGCCGGTCCCGCACGCCACGTCGAGACACGCGCTGGCCCCGGCCCGACGCCGGCGAGATCGCACACGTGCGGGGCCCACTCCGCGAAGAGAGCCGGCACGAACGTCGCCTCGCAGCGCTTCCGCCGCGGCCATCGAGACCTGGAACGTTTCCGTGTGCGCCATCACCGTCTCCCCCGTCGGCCTTTCGCTCGTCGCGCAGCACGCGTCCTCTGGTCGCCCGGACACTCGGCCTCGCGACGCACGTGTATGTTCGGGCCGTGGCCCGGCGCGATAGCTCGAGCGTCCGGATTGCGCGCTCTCCGTCCGCCGCCGCACCGGCCCTGCTCGAGCGTCCGGATCGATTGCTCGAGAATCCGGCACGTCGAGTCCGCGGGGCGGCGATCCGCTGTCGGATGTGCTGCGCTCGATCAGGCTCACCGGGGCCCTGTTCTTCCTGGTCGATGCGTTCGCGCCGTGGCGCATCGCGCTGCCCGAGGGAAGGCCCTGGCGCCCGCCATCCTGCCCCGGGCGCAGCATCATCTCGTACCACGTCGTGAGCGAAGGGGCGGGCTGGGGCGGGGTCCTCGGTCAAGCGCCTGTGCGGCTCGAGGCCAGGGGATATCCTCGTGCTCCCGCATGGCGACGCCTACGCCATGTCGACCGCGCCGGCGCGCGCGGGGACCCGGTCTCGAGGAGGTCCTGGCGTTCATGCGCGAGATGGCGGCCGGACGGCTGCCGTTCGTCGTCCGCGAGGGCGGCGGAGGCTCGGAGCGCCTGCATCGTGTGCGGGTTCCTGGGATGCGACGTGCGCCCCTTCAATCCCCTGCTCGCCACCCTCCCTCCCCTGCTCCACCTGCGCCGGGGATCCCGGTCGGCCGACGATCCGCTCCGCCAGCTCGTCGAGTTCACGGTGGCGGAGTCCCGCGCACGCCTGCCTCGGCGGGGACTGCGTCCGCCTGCGCCTGAGCGAGCTGATGTTCGTCGAGGTGGTGCGGCGTCATCTCGCGACGCTGCCCGCGGAGGAGCGGGGTGGCTCGCGGGACTGCGGGACCCGATCGTCGGGCGCGCGCTCGCGCTGCTGCACGAGCGGCCAGCTCATCGCCTGGACGCCTGAAGGGCTCGCCGGAGACGTCGCGGCACATCGCGCTCCGTCCTGGCGGATCGCTTCGCCCACTTCGTGGGGCACCCGCCGATGCAGTACCTCGCGCGCTGGCGCATGCAGGTCGCGGCGCGCCTGCTCGCGGAAGGCGGTGCGGAAGGTCTCGGCGGCCGCCCTCGAGGTGGGCTACGACTCCGAGGCGGCGTTCAGCCGCGCGTTCAAGCTGGGTCGCCGGCGTTCCTCCCGGCGTCTGGCGCCGCCGCCATGCGGCGCCCGCCCGGCCCTGCTGAGGCAGGCCGCGGCCGCTCGTCCCCGCGGTCACCGCCCGACGCGAGCGCCCGTCCACACGCCGCCGCCCGTCGCCGCGTCGCCAAAGCCCCAGGTCCCCTCGAACTCCACGCCGCCGGGTCCGGCCCGGACGCGGGCCTGACCCCGAGCTCCACCCGACTGCCAGACGAACAGCAGCGTGTCTCCCTCCACGATCCCCGTGATCTCGCCCTGGCCGACACCGTAGCTGTATATGCCCGTCACACGGTCTCCCTGTCGCCGGAGGATCGTCCGCGCAGGCAGCGCGCCCGTGCGATCGCTCAGCCGGCCGTCGAACACGCCGTCGGACGACTGAACGCCCGTGCCGAGCGCCGGCGACGGCGCCGGCATGGTCTCGCCGGGCCGCCGCGGTGCCAGCGTCTCGAGGCTCACCCGCTGCCCCTTCATGGCCATCGAGCCGCTGCTGGTCCGGGTCGGCCAGGACGGGCACGACCTCCGCGTCGATCGCGGCCGCGGTACCGCGAATGACCTCGGCGGCCCGGGCCGGATTGGCCTGCAGCCGGCCGTAGTCGCCCGCATGGGTGCGCAGATACTCGCTGAGGCGCCGCATCCGCTCGCTCGTCAACGGATGCGTGTCGCTCCGCAGGTGGGCCTGGTACTCCGCGTCGGAGCCGAAATCGGCGCGGTGAGGGCACGGAAGTGCGCGGCGGAGAGGAACCAGAACAGCAGGCCGTCGATCGGCTGGCCGACCCGCCGGAGCACCTCGAGGGCGAACCGGTCAGCCTGGTCCTCGTTTTCCCGGGCGCGCTCGCGGGGCACCCCGGGGCCGTATCCCGGGTGCCGGTAGAGGATGTGGCCGACCTCGTGGAGCAGGATGAAGCTGGAGCGACTCGTTCAGGATCTTGCCGGAGATGAGATCGACCGAGGATCGTCGACGGCGTTCGGCGAGGATCTGCAGCGCGGCGCGCGGGTCGGGATAGCGTCCACCGAACCGCGCGGGCGGCTGGTACTTCAGCATGGACACGTAGTCCGTGACGGTCTCGAGCGTATAGCCCTGGCTCTGGAGCCAGGCGTACGCCACCGAGAGGTCGGCCAGGAACCGGATGCTCATGACGGGGAGGACGACCTTCGCCGGCGCCGCGGCGAAGTACTCGAAGAGCTGACGCTCGGGGCCGCGCAGCGGGAACTGGACGTCGAGTCCCTGGAGGCGCCGGCGCTCCTCGACCGTGAGCTTGGGCAGGAAGACCTGGTTGAGGTTCCAGAGGACCACCTCCCGGTAGCCGGCCTGCTTCTCCTGCAGCAGCTGATCGTCGTACATCGAGCCGTAGTCCCGGTCCGACCCGCGCCCCCGGCGCACCCCTCCCGCGCCGCCCCGCACGCGATCACGCAGAGCAGCGCCACCAGCGCCCGGGCGCGGCCGGCCGCATGCCAGCACATCACCGGCCACGGTACGCGCGCACGCCGGCGGCGATCGCGGCCGGTGGCGGCTCGGGCTCGCCGTTCCGGATCCAGCGCCCGAACTCCGCGAAGGAGCCCCAGCTCTGCGGGTCCCAGACACCTCGCGAGCAGGCGAACCCGGGCGTCGGCGAGCGCGAGCTCGAAGTCGAGGCGCTGCTCCGATGTCGCGCCCGGCGGCGGCTGCTTCTTGATCGCGTCGGCCATCCGCGCCAGCGTGCCCGCCAGCAGCACCACGTTGTTCCGGTCGGCGGCGCGGTCTTCCGGCGCCACCTGAGCGCTCTGGGCTCCGCTGTAGCGGAGGCCGGCCGCCCCGGGCGGCGCCTGGGCGGCGGCGGTCGCGTCGCCGGGCGACCCCACCGCGCCCGGCGGAGTCACCGCGATCTCGACCGCCTGGTGCAGCCTGTAGGCGAGCACGCCGGCCCCGAAGAGCGCGAAGAAGACCCCGGGACCCACCCGCGAGATGAAGATCGAGATGCCGCCCGGGAGCTGGAGCTTCCCTGTCCCCTTCTCCGCCAGCGGCATGCTGAGGAACAGGCGGTACCCGAGCCGCAGATGGCAAGGGCCCCCGACAGCGCGATGACGAGGCGCTCGAGGTGCCGCGCGCCGATGCCGAGCAGTTGAGGTTCCAGCATGACCGCCTCCCTACCTGAAGGCCTCGTCGGCCTCGGCGCCGGGCCGAGGCTTCCAGTCGAGCGCGTAGTACTCACCCCGGTCGCGCGCCCACGGATCGAAAACGTTCACCACGCGCGCCGAGCTCCGGCGCGAGCGCCGGGATGGTCCGGAGAAGGATCCGCTTCAGCGGGGACACCTCCCCCGCCGCGGCCCGCTCGGCCGGCCGGGCTCCATCACCTTTCCGTCCGGCCCGTTGTCGGTCACCCACCGCACGCCGAGGTGGCTTGTAGAACTCGGGGCGGAAGCTCGAGGTGAAGAAGCGGTCGCTGAACAGCCGGCGGGAGGCGTTCAGGATGAATACCTGGAGCTGCGTCTCCGAGATCGCGAAGCCGTGCGGGCGCCGGAACTCCGCGAGCCAGCCGACGACGGTGTCGAGGTCCTCGATGTTGTCCACCTCGCTGCCGTCGGGGTGGCCCGGGCAGTCGTTGATGGGCGTGCCGTCGTCGTTGACGCTGGGCGTCGGTGATCGGCTTCGACGCGTCGCACCGGTGCCGTCCGTACACGTCACGCAGAATGCCCACCAGGCGCTCCTGCTCGACGCGCTCGGCGACCCCGGCCGGCAGGCGGCGATCCACGAGATCGTCGAAGCTCGTCAGCTGCCGCAGCCCGTACTGCCGGCGGAACTCGTTGAACCGCGGCACGCCCCGCTCGCGGTCTCGGATCAGGTCGAGCGCGGCCACGTCGATCTTCCCGTCGGCCCTCCGATCCGTCGGCACCTCGAGGGCCTGCAGGAACCGCGGATGGTTCTGCAGCGTCAGGCGTCCGACGCGCTGGCGCCCGAGCGTGACGGCCCAGCTCGCGAGGCCGTGCACCCGCATCACGCCCGTCGCCCGGCCGCGGATCGTGTCCACCGACCGGCATCCTCAGCCGGATGACGTTCGGGTCCTGGTCCATCGTCGCGGACTCGAGCGAGGTCCGGCAGCATCGGATGCAGCCGGTACACCGTCACGAACTCCTCGGGAAAGTTGAACGGCGACCCGAAGTGGTTGGTCCCGCCGTTGACGTGGTCGGGGTTCGCGAGGCTCAGGATCGGCTCCACCGCGCCCCGCCCGGGCGCGCGGCCGCGGTGCCGACCCGGCTGCCGAGCCCGAAGATCCCCGGGCCCGCGAGGCGAACACGGAGTACCAGGCGTCGCCGGATCGGCGTCCCCGCGATCGGCCGAGGGTCCGGAGCGACCGTCGAGAGCGCGAGCCGGACGAGATCGGCGTCGGCGTCGAGCAGGCCGAACCAGTTGGCGCGCAGGGCGAGGCTCAGGGGCTCGTCGTAGAGCAGCTGGGGCGTCCACTCGATCGTGTGCGCCTTCGCGATCTCCGCCGCGACGACGAGCCGCGCGACCTCGAAGAGCGTCGTCGGGGTCCACGTCCCGGTAGCGCAGCACGTCGCCGGGCTGCTCGGGGTGACGGAGTCCGGAGTCGCCGTCCGGGGTCGCGGCCGCCATGCGGCGGAACGCGTCCACGAAGAGGTTGTGCTCGCGGGCGAACACGGTGTGGAACAAGCTCAGCCCGACGCTCCAGTTGTCGGGGAACGCGGCGGCCTCCTGCCCGGCCCACTGAGGATTGATGGGGGCGTCCGGCCCGAACACGGGCAGATAGCCGAAGGTGTCGCCCGGCGGCCGCGCGCGGCTCCGGAACCAGCAGGTGGAGCTTCGCGGGGTCGGCGGGATCGCGCCGGACGCCGCCGGCGCGGACGTCGTCGTCGTGGCCGTACAGCTGCGACGCGTCCCACCACGCGGTAACGGTGTTGCGGCTGGTGCGGAACGCGCGCGCGAGATGGCTCGTGGCCGCCGATGGTCGAACCTGCGGCGGGCCGCGCTCTCCGCCACCGTCGCCGACGTCGATGCCGGTCCCCGGCCCGGCAGCCGAGCCGCGCCGCCGCCTCGGTCGTCGAGCGGGCGCTCGATGCCTTCGATCCGCTCCGTCAGAGCAGCCCATGGCCATCGTCGATGGCGCGTTGCGCCGTCGTCGAGATGGGAGAACCAGTCGTGGGTCATGAACTGGATCCAGAACGCCGCCAAGACGTTGAGGGATGGCGCCGTCTTGTAGTCGCAGCGCGCCTCGACCGAGTAGCCGGGCAGCCCGCGTCCCGCGTGACACCGGTCGTCCGGCGATGACGCCCGGCTGAGAGCCGGCGGCTGATCACCTGAGGGTCGGGCCTCAGGAGACCGAGGCGTGCCGCCATGGCGGTTCCGGGCGAGCGTGGTGGCGCCGAGCTCCGGGAAGGTCGCCTCGAACTCGACGTTCGGGCGAACGGCATGCCGCTGGCTCCCATCAGCGGGTTCGGATGTCGTTGCAGATTCCGGTGAGCGTCCGGTGGCGGATCAGCGCGCCCGGCGCAGCGTTGCACGCCGTCGCCGCCGACGGCCGCGAAGGCGGGATGGCTCGGCGGCAGGCGCATCTCGGGCCAGACCCGGATGCGCGCGACCGGGGACTCCGTTCGGCTCCCCGGACGTACTGGGGTACGTCCCGCTGTTGTCGAAGAGATTGAGCCGGGATCAGCTCGACGCGCTGGTACTCGAGATCGATGAGCGCCCCGTCAGCCCTCGCTGGTCCGGCCGGAAGAAGCGGCTCCCCCAGCTCGCCCCGGTTACCCGGCTGCCGCCGTCCCCGGTCGCCCAGTACTGAGGCCAGGCGACCCACGGGCCGCGGCGGAGCTCCAGCGCGCAGGCGCCTCCGCGGCAGCAGCGCGCGCTCGTCCCCGACCTGGCCGAGGAAGCGGCGCGTCCGGTCCTCGGCGACCGGAGCGCACGCCGCCCCACGCTTCCGGACGCAGGCTTCGAGATCTCCGGGCGTATTGCCGCAGCCGGCGATGACCAGGCCGGCGGCCAGGACGAGCCAGGGCGCGCGGCGCCTCGCCTGGGCACGCCCCTGCCGCCCCCGAGGGCGTGTGGAGCCGGCCGGCGCCGGCACTACAATGAGGGCGCCCGGGCAGAACGGCTCGTCACCGGAGGAGGCGGCGCGATGCTCCTCAAGGATTCCACGACGCGGCCATCGAGCTGATGAAGCTGGAGCGGCGCATCGACCCGTTCTTTCGTCCGGCGCTCGACGCCGTCCTGCGAGAGCCCCTCGCCGCCCTGGTTCAAGCCCTCATCAATCTGCGGCGCCGGGATGAGGGCCTGCGGCTCGCGGAGGAAAGCCCCTGCCCGGCGAGGAGGCCTTCCTCGACTCGATCATCGCGGACATGGCCGCCTACATGCGCCTGCACTACACGCCGGGCGAGTTCCAGCGCGCGGGAACACCAAGACGCACGGGATGGTTCGCGGCGAGTTCACGGTGCGCGACGACGTACCGGCCGGAGTGGCGCCGCGGCGTCTTCGCCGAGCGCGGACCTTCCGCACCGTGGGTGCGGTTCGCCGGTCCCGGACCCGCCAGCCCGCCCGACATCGAGGAGGTTGGGGTCCTCAGCATCGGCGCCAAGCTGATGGGAGTGCCAGGATCGAAGCTCCTCGACGACGAGCGGTTCACCCAGGACTTCATGGGCATCAGCGCGCCCGACCTTCACCACGCCCGGACGTCCGGGAGAACGCGAAGCTGCAGGCCGGCCAGCCTGAAGGGCACGCCGCTCTTCTACTTCATCCAACCCGTTCGACTCGCATCTCCTGGACGGGATCATGCAGGGAGGCTCTGGGCGCGCACGCAGACCAGCCCGTTCGAGACCGCGTACTGGGGATGCGCCCCGTACCTTCTCGGCGAAGGCCGGGCCATGCAGTACTCCTTCCGCCCCGCACTCGCGGACCCGGAGCCGCGTGCCCCGCCTGCCGCGGCGCCGCCCGACCACTACCTTCGCGAGACGATGGCCGCCACGCTGGCGCGCGGCAGGACGTCGAGTTCGACTTTCTCGGTGCAGCTACAGACCGACGCCCATCGCATGCCGCATCGAGAACGCGTCGAGTGCGCTGGCCCGAACGGCTGTCGCGCCCGGTGCCGGTCGCGACCCTGCGGCTGCCGCGCCAGCGGTTCGACACGCCGCCGCGCCAGCTCGCGCTTCGCCCACAACCTGTCCATCAACCCGTGGCACTGCGTGCCCGAGCACCGCCCGCTCGGGAACCAGAACCGGGCGCGCCAGCAGACCTGCTACGGGGAGCTCTCCGGCTCCGGCAATCCATGAACGCCACTCCACACCGCGAGGCCGACCGGTGACGAGGTCTTCGAGCCGGTCGCGGATGGTCAGTCCCGAAGCTGGTGAGGTAGCGGAGCGCGCCGCAGGCCTGGCAGGAAGAGTACGCCCGCCCTTGACGGTGACGAACTGCGGGAGGCCGGTCGCGCGGCGCCTGATGACCGGAGGCCTGCGGCAGCGAGAACGTGCTGGTGACAGGGCACGCGGGAGCGGGCTCGGCTCCCGACCAGCGGATCAGCTCTCCTCGGACAGCCCGCCGAACTTCGTGCCCATCGATCCAGGCGCTCTGCACGAACTCGAACTGGCGCGCGATGTTGGCGTTGAGGCAGATGAAGTAGAGGCCGCTCTCGTCGTCCCCGCTGGCGGCACGGCGCGACGACTCCGCGGACGACCACGGCCCGTACTCGCGCCCGCGCCGCAGGATCCGGTGGAATCGGGTCGAGGCGATCGCGTCCTCGCGGAGTCTTTCCGGCCGAAGCCGAGCGTGCGGATCAGGCGTCCGAGCGAACGCCGGCGGGACCGCCCGGGAGATCGGCGTTGCGCGGGTTGGCCGCGCCGGATGTGGGCGCCGAGCGGGCACCGCGTGCCGTGGACGTCGGCGTCGAACGTGAGACTGGTTGTAGCGGACATCGTCCGGCATCCTTGGGATCCACTCCGGGAATGGCGCGCGCCGCCGACGGCGGTGCAGCGGGTCGCCCGTCAGCGCGCGGCCCACCATCGGCCTCGGCCAGGCGCGCGCCTCGCTCGGGGTCGCCGTTCGCCTGGCCGGCGCAGGAACTGCCAGAATCCGTGGGCGTCCTGGCGAAGCTGGCGGACGACGAGGTAGCTCCCGTTGCGGCCGAGGTCGCGCATCTCGGGTGCGTCGTCGGCCGGCAGGCAGGTCGCGCCGCGCTCGTCGCTCCGGCCGACGAGCGGCCGGTCCGTGTACTTGCCGTACTCGTTCGGGTACCCCAGCAGGACCTCGCCGAGCGCCACGACGTTGCTGTACTCCAGACGTCGCGTCCTCCGTCGACGGCCCGGCGCTGCTCCCAGTCCAGCACCGGCTGGCTGATGCCGTCGACGAACCCGAACGGCTCCACGCCGTCGAGGAGCGCCGGCGCCGGGCTGCGGGAGCACCTCGAATGCCGCGGCCCAGGGTCGCGCGTGACCGTCCGACGTCCAGGGCTCGAGCCGCCCCAGCTCGGCGTAGAGCAGGGCCATCAGGTGGGGGACCTTCCCCGGGCCGCCCACTGCCAGCCGGCCGGGCTGCTCGGCGCCGACGTCGCCCAGCCGGCGCGAGCGGCTCTCCTCGCCGGCCAGGCCGGCGAGGAACTCGGGCGAAGAACCCAGCAGGACGCCGTGCGGCACGCCCAGCGCCTCGAGCCCATCCCGCGTGAGCGCGACCTGGAGCGCCGTCTGAGGCCAGGGCACCGTCCGGGTCGCCGGACGTGACCGGCGCCGCCCGCAGCCACGCGCGCGGCGCGCGCGGATCCTTGATTCGGAGAAGCAGGAATCGCGCCTCCGTCATGTGCGCGTAGCCGTAGCGCACCAGCCCCTGCACGTCCCCGTAGTCGACCGCGGCCGGTGTCATCGTCAGGCCTCCCTCACAGCAGCCGCAGCCACTCGCGCGCCTCGGCGTCCGTCATCGCCGGCTGCTCAGGCCGTCTCCGGATGCGGCTGTTCCGCTCCTTCTCCACGGCCGTGAGGCCGGGCGTCGCGTTGTACCAGACCTCCGTCGGCAGCTCGTGCCGGCGGATGAAGTGCTTGAACTTCTGCTCGTCCTTGGCGCCGTCGAGAATGAGCCACCGGGTGCGTGGGTAGCCCACGCCGTTGGTGAAGACGACGTTCAGCCCGAACGCCACCTTGTTGATGAAGTCGTCCATGTAGCTCTCGAGGCTGCCGTCGTAGTTGCTGGCGAACAGCAGCCGGCTGCTTGTCGTCGAGGAAGGTCCATCGCGCGAAGTGGATCGTGCCGACGCGCGCGAGAAGCCGTGCGTGTAGATGTGACGCGTGGTGTAGGACACGATCCAGAGCACGAAGATCAGCGTCGAGCGGCGGAACCAGCCGGGCTTGAGCGTGCCCATGGCGCTGAACTGGTTCGTGACGTCGTGATCCTCCAGGTCGGCGAGCCGCTTGGCGTGCTCGGCGGTCCGGCCGCGGCGCGATCACCGGGTCGGAGCGCTCCCGGCGCCGGAGCCAGGACGGCGAATACCGGCAGGTACAGGAGGAGCAGCGGCGCGGCGAGGAGCAGGACGAGCGGCACGCCGATCAGGTGGAGGAGCTGCCGCAGCCGCCAGCCGAGCGGCGTCGGCTCGGGCGGCGTCAGGGTCAGACGGCCGGCCTGGCGCTCCCGGACGACGAAGGCGCGCAGGTCGTCGCACGACCTGCGCCGGCGCGCGGGTGCCGAGCGACCGGGCGTGCGTATCGAGGTACGCCTCGAGGGCCTGGCGCAGAGCATGCTCCTCGCCGGACCTGCCGCACCGTCCGGCCCACCCAGTTCACGTAGTGGGTCGCGGCGGGCTGATCGTGCGCGATCATCCACTCGAGCAGATCGCCACGCCCGGGAAGCCCCGGCAGTGCGAGAAGATGCGGCGCAAGCCCGGATCCGGCGCCCCGGCTCAGCTCGCGCAGAAACTGCGGCCGCCGGCCCGTCGCAGTCCCCCACGAAGGCCAGCGACGGCGGGTACTCGCGCCGGGGTCACGCCGTGCGCGGCGATGTCGTCACCGGTCCGATCGTCCAGCACGACGAAGCGGGCGAAGTGGCAGCCGCTCGAAGCCGGGCGAACGGGACGACGGCGTTCTCCGGATCGACGCACGCCGGGCGCGACGGTTCATCGAGGCGAGCGAGGCCCGGAGATCGCCCTCGCGACCCGCCGTCGATCGGCGCCACCACCGCGAAGCTGGATTGCGGCGTCACGGCTCGGTCAGAACTTCAGGGCGAAGTCCATCAGGCGCTTCTGGCTCCAGTAGACCTTGCCGAGGTAGATGCCGGGGCCGATCTGCCGGATCTCGTCGCGGATCCACTGCGCGACCAGCGAGGTGTCCGAGTAGTCGAGGACGATGCACTTCCTTGCCCGTCGAGCCAGCTCGGCGCCTTGTAGATCTTGGCGATGATGGCGTTGAAGCCGAAGGGCAGGATCCGGTTCTTCAGGAGTCCCTTCTTCGCCGTCGAACGTCTTGCCCTGCCACGCGAAGTGGTTGATGAGCGTTGCGAGGTCCGCACTGTAGGTGGTGCCCGGCGCGACGATCGCCGTGCCCTGCGCCTCGCCGCTCGGGAATGTCGCCCGCCGCGCTCTGCGTGAAGAGCTCGTCGAGCTCCTTCTGGGACATCGTCAGCAGCTGGGGCACGTCGTACGCCATGTTCGATGGCCTCCTCTCTCTCGTCTGGTCCTCGGCGCGGATCGTCAGCGGTCCGCCGCGCCGAGGATGTCGTCGGCCGCCTTCTCGGCAACCATGTAGATCGCGCTCACGGGGAAGAATCCCGGGATCCTGGGAAACACCGAGGCGTCGACCACGCGCAGGCCGTGCGTGCCGTGCACGCGGAAGTCCGAGGTCAGGACGCCGCCGCCGCTCCCGCGGCCCGATCTGCGCACGAGCAGGACGCGTGGTGGCCCCAGGCGTGGGCGCGGACGAAGTCGCGCAGCTCGTGCGTCGGACTGCACGTGCTCGCCGGGGCGCTCCTCGTCGGCGATGAGCCCCGCCTGCCGGAGCTCGGCGTTGATGCGCCGGACGAGCTTGATGCCGGCGACCACCGAGTCGAGGTCCTCGCCCTGCCGCGTCGCTGCCTTCCTCGAAGTAGCGGAAGTTGACGCGGCGGCGTCGCGCGGATCGGCGGAGCGCAGGGTCACCTCGCCGCCCGGTTGCCGGTGTGCGCCTTGAGGATCGCCCACGTGAGGTAGTCGAGGCGCTCGGCGATCAGCGCCGAGTAGCCGGGAAGTAGCCGTCGGAACTGTCGCCAAGAGGCCGAAGCAGTACGAGATCGGGCAGCGGGCCGGTCGCGGCGCGGAGCGCGCGATCACGCCCAGCATCGCGTCCGTTGCTCGCGTAGACTCCGCGCCGCCGGTTCGCCCACTCCCGGTACTGCGGGTCGCCCCAGGCGAAACGGGCGCCCTCCAGCACCTGCCAGTGCGTCGAAGGCCATCCGGCTCACCACGCCGACCTCGTAGCGGTCCTGGAGGTTCCGGCCGACGCCGGGGAGGTCCACGCGGACCGTCGATCCCGTGGCGCTCGCAGCCCCCGCGCGCGGACCGATCCCGGACAGCATGAGGAGCTGGGGCGTGTTGAAGGCCCCGCCGACCAGGATGACCTCCGCCGACGCGCGGATCTCCCGGCGCTCTCCCGCGGCGCCGCCGCGGCTGCCCGTGCGCTCGGTAGAGCCGCTCGCCGGAGAGATACTGACGCCGACCGCGCCGATGCTCCCGGTCGAACAGCGACGCGCGTCGCGAGCGCATCGAGCTCGACGCGGAGGCGGTCCGGATGGCGCCGGGCGACCTCGAGGACCCGCTCGCGCGACCCGTCCGCGCGTGGTCGCTGGTGGTGAGCGGCAGGTACCCGATGCCCACGGCGTTCTCTCGGACCAGCCGCCAGTCGTTCGGATCCGCCCTTGCCCTGGAGGAGCCACCAGAGCCGGGTGACCGGCGGCGCGACGTCGCGGATCGCCCGGCGCGCCGACTTCTTCATGACCCTGGCCGGCGCCCAGTCGCGGAAGACGGGCCGGATGTCCGCGCGCTCCGTGTCGAGCCAGCCGGCCCAGCCATGGCGCGTCGGATCGATGCCCGAGCTTGGCGAGCCAGCGGTACACGGGCCGGTGCCGGCAGTTCTCGAGGCGCTGGAAGTACCG
>ERZ1370068.7316-contig-6241_pt1 | contig 32242 bp, 34 predicted proteins | sample MGYA00561227_ERZ1370068 | MGnify/ENA primary metagenome ERZ1370068 (study PRJEB38410, sample SAMEA6850437) | metagenome | study: Metagenomic assessment of the ecological functions of the soil: analysis of the soil microbiota associated with the...
GCTTCATCCGCGCCTAGCAGCACGCCAGCGCCTGGTCGCCCGCGCGCGGCCACGTTGACCGCGTCGCGCGAGCCGGTCCGCGGTGCCGACGACGACCTCGCCGGTGTTGACGCCGATCCGCGCCTCGACGCCGAGCTCGGGGAGCGCGTCCCGCATCTCGACCGCGGCCCGGCACGGCCCGCAGCGCGTCGTCCTCGTGCAGCTGCGGCACGCCGAAGACCGCCATCACCGCGTCGCCGATGAACTTCTCCACGGTGCCGCCGTGGCGCTCGACGATCGCGCTTCATCTCGCTCGAAGTAGCGGCCGAGCAGCGTGCGCAGCGCCTCCGGGTCGGTCGACTCGCCGAGCGCGGTCGAGCCGACGACGTCGCAGAAGAGGAGCGTGACGACCTTGCGGTACTCGCGCTCGGCCACGCGCCGGCTCGGCCAGGTCTGCCCCGCAGGCATTGCAGAATCTGGAGCCGTCAGGGTTCTCCCGGCCGCAAGCCGGACACGTCAGCACTGAGCGAAGCGTACGACGGCTCAGCCGAACAGGTCGAGCCGCCAGTCGTTGCAGCGCATGGGATTGCCGGGCGGATACTCGAAGTCGAAGGCGCCGAGCGGCTCGAAGTCGAGCTTGCGGCAGATCGCGTTCGAGGGGGCGTTGTCGACCGACGGGAAGGCGTGGAACCAGCGGTGCTTGCCCTCGGCGCGGCGCGGCCTCGATCGCCAGCCTGGTCGCCTCGCCCGCGATCCCGCGGCCCTGGAACTCGGGCAGCACCGACCAGCCGGTCTCCCAGACGGTCGTGTCGCGCCAGTCCTTCTCCCAGTAGCCGACCGAGCCGACGCGCTCGCCGCTCGCCTCGTCGACGATCTTGAACATGCGACCCTGGTTCGGCTCCAGGCGCTCGTAACGGGCCTGGCGCGCGACGAGCTTCTCTTCGCTCTCAGGTCCGCCGAGGTGCTCGGTCATCGGCCGGGTCGCCCATGAGCCGGCCGGCAGCAGCGGCAGGTCGCCCTAAGGCCCAGAGCTCGAGTCGCACGCTCACGGCCGTTGGATACCAGATGTGTGTAAGCATCGGCCGACCACGGGGTCAGCCAACCGGAAAGGAGCCCGTCATGATCACGATGGCCGGCCAACGAACGCTCGCGCGTAACGCTGCCGCCCTGGTGGCTGATGCTGATCACCGGCATCGCCTGGATCGTGGTCTCGGTGATCCTGCTTCGCTTCGACTACACCTCGGTGTCGTCGATCTCGATCCTGTTCGGCGTCGTCGCGCATCGTCGCGGGCGCGGCCGAGATCGGGATGGTGTTCATCGCCGAGGGCTGGTGGAAGCTGCTCTACGCCGTGCTGGCGGTTGTCTTCATCGCCGTCGGGCGTCGTCGCGTTCATCCATCCGGGCGACACGTTCCTGGCGCTGGCCGCGGTCTTCAGCTTCTTCCTCATCTTCGCCGGGACGTTCGACATCATCATCGTCGATCTCCGCGCGCCACGAGATCGAGGTCTGGTGGCTGCAGCTCGATCGGCGGGATCATCGAGCTCGCGCTCGGGTTCTGGGCGGCCGGCTACTACGGTCGCAGCGCGGTGCTGCTCGTCGCCTGGGTGGCCGCGTTCGCGATCATCCGCGGTGTGACGGGACATCGTGCTCGCCTTCCGGATCCGCGAGATTCAGCACGCGGCCGCGCCTGAGTCAGGGCGCGGCCGGCTTCCTGCGCCGGCTTCCTGCCGGCTCTTCGTGAGCAGGTCGCGCATCTGATGCCAGCCGAAGGCCCAGAGCATCACGGCGATCCCGAGCACGACGTTCCAGATCGTCAGCATCGAGTCCTGCGTGATCGAGAACGCCGCGACGCTCTTGGTCGGCGCGTACCTGCTCAGCGTGGCCACGTCGAGCGCCTGCGTCTGGCCGACGCCGCCGGGCGTGATCGCGAAGATCCCGGAGAGCATGTGGGACGAGGCGACCAGGAAGACCGTGAACGCGGTGACCGGTATGCCGAAGGCGGCCATGAAGACGATGTTGACGCCGATCCGGCAGACGTACGAGGCGGCCGACGGCGCGGCCACGTTCCTTGGCGTAGCGCCGCCAGTCGCTGAAGATCGCGGCGCCCTGCTTGGCCTTGCGCCACTCCTTGACTCAGCCACGGCTTGACCTGCGGCCAGATGAAGTAGGCGGCTGCGAGCAGCGCGACGACGATCAGCGGGACCAGCACTGGGTGCGCGGCGAAGAAGTTGCCCGACTCGTCGGCGGGTGAGCCCTTTCGAGACCGTGTGCGGGCGCGAAGATCCGCGACGCCGATCACCATCAGCGACGCTCGCGGCGATGAAGAAGAGCGACTGGACGACGGTCGCCGAGGTCACGCCGGCGACCGAAGCGCCCGGGATGCTCGTCCGGAAGATGCCGATCATCGCGGCCGTCCCGGCCTGGGCCGGCGCGATCGCGTTGATCGCCGTTCCGCCCTGCGAGGCGCCCCAGGCGGTCTTGAACGAGAGGTCGCCCTTCGGGTAGGCGGCGCGCAGGATGTTGCGCCAGGTGAGGCCGATGCAAGGCCGACTCGCAGGTCTTCAGGCGCCAGCGCGAGGACGATCCAGTAGGGCGAGACGTCGCCGATCCGCTCGAAGACGCCGGAGACCCAGTCCCACAGGTCGCCCAGGACAGCTGGCTAGCACCACGGTCGCGATGGAGTGATCCTATGGCCGACATCCTCCCGAAAGAAGGTCGAGATGGACACAGTCCGAGCTGCACGAGCGCCTGTCGAAGCTGCCGATCCAGCCGAACCCGGCTCTCGTCGAGGCAGCTGAGCGAAGCGAGCCGAGAGCGTCCAGAACCGGATCGCCGACCGGATCACGGACGTTCGCCGGCTCGATGACGTTCGTCTACCTCGCACATCCTCTGGTTCGGCTGCTGGATCGGCTTCGGCGTCGAGAGCTACCCGTACGGCCTGCTGACGATGATCGTCTCGCTCGAGGCGATCTTCCTCTCGACGTTCGTGATGATCAGCCAGAACCGGGCCGACGCGAAGCGCCAGGTGGTCGCGAACCTGGAGTGGAAGACGGTGCAGGAGGAGGACCGGCAGAACCGTGAGCTGCTCGATCTCTCGAACCAGATCCTCGAGCTGACCAAGGCGATTCACGCAAAGACGGACACCCGCTAGTGGGCGTGACCGAGCGCCTGGCGCGAGCCTCGAGCCGGCATCCGTGGCGGGTGCTGCTCGGCTGGCTCGGCGCGATCGTCGTGGCGCTCGGCCTGGCGGTCACGCTGCTGCCGGGCAACCTGACGACCGAAGGGCACGTCACGGACAACCCGGAGTCGGTCAGGCGGAGCGGATCTTCGATCGCGACTTCCCGCCCGACCCGCGCGGCGTCGACGAGCTGATCGTCGTCCGCTCGGCGACCGCAGACCGTCAGGCTCCGGGCTTCAGGCGGTTCGTCGCCGGGCTGCTCGCGCGGGCGAAGGCGACGGGAGTCGTCTACCGCTACGTCGGAGCTGCGGGTCTCTCCGCGACCGGCACGCGCTGCTGATCGGGATCCAGCGCCAGGCCGACGTCGATCCGCTCCTGCCGGTGGTCGAGCAGAGCAACGGACGCGACGGCTTCAGCGTGGCGATGACCGGCGAGGGCACGCTCGACCACGACTTCAACGACCTCTCCCAGCACGACCTCAAGTCGGGCGAGCTCGAGTTCGGCCTGCCGGCGGCGCTGATCGTGCTGTTGATCGTCTTCGGCAGCGTGGTCGCCGGGCTCGATCCCGCTCGCGATGGCGATCGATCTCGATCGTCGTCGCGCTCGGGCTCTGCGCGCCGATCGCGGCGGGCGTTCTCGCTCTCGGTCTTCTTCGTGAACATGCTCACCGGGCATGGGCCTCGCGCTCGGGATCGACTACTCGCTGTTCGTCCTCTCGCGCTACCGCGAGGAGCGGGCCGGCGGGCGGGCCGAGCTCGACGCGATCGCCGCCGCCGGGGCGACCTCGAGCCGCGCGGTGCTCTTCAGCGGCACGGTCTTCGTGATCGCGCTGAGCGGGATGCTGCTCGTGCCCTCGAACGTGATGAAGAGCCTCGGCGTCGGGGCGATCTCGCGTCGGCGATCGTCTCCGTGCTCGCGGCGCTCACGCTGCTGCCGGCGCTGCTCGGCCTGCTCGGCGACCGCATCAACGCGCTGCGCGCTGCCCTGGATCGGCCGGAACATCGACCGCGGGAGGGGCGCTTCTGGGGCAGCCGTCGTCCGCGAGGTCATGCGCCGGCCGGTCGTCAGCCTCGTGACCTTCGGCGCGCTGCTGCTCGGCGCTGGCCGTTCCGGCCTTCGGGCTGAAGCTCGGCGCGAGCGGGGTCAGCACGCTGCCGGACCGGCTCGAGTCGAAGCAAGGGCTTCGAGGCGCTCGCGCGCGACTTCCCGCAGGCAGAGCTCGAGCCCGGCGCTGATCGCGGTCGTCGGGGAACGTGCGCTCGCCGCTCGGTGCGCGCGGACGATCGCGCGGCTGCGGCGCGAGCTCTGCGAGCGACCCGGTCTTCGGCGGCGGCAGCGACCTGCGCGATCGCGCCCGACGGCACGCGCGGCCGCGATCGGCGTCGCAGCGTCGGCCGGCGACAAGACGGGCGCGCGCGCGCTCGACGCGGTCCGCCGTCTGCGCTCGACCGAGATCCCGCGCGCCTTCCGCGGCGCCGACGTGCGCGTGCTCGTCGGCGGCGACACGGCCGACAACGTCGACTTCATCGACGCGATGAACGCCTGGCTGCCGCTCGTCTTCGTCTACGTGCTCGGCCTGAGCTTCGTGCTGCTGACGATCGTCTTCCGCTCGATCGTCGTCGCCGCGACCTCGATCGCGCTCAACCTGCTCTCGGTCGGTGCCGCCTACGGCCTCGTGATCCTCGTCTTCCTGCACGGCGTCGGGAACGGGCTGCTCGGCTTCCAGCGCGTCGACGCGATCGAGGCCTGGGTGCCGCTGTTCCTGTTCTCGGTCCTGTTCGGCCTCTCGATGGACTACCAGGTGCTTCCTGCTCAGCCGGATCAAGGAGCGCTACGACGCGACCGGCTCGACGACGGACGGCGGTCACGCACGGCGGTCGCCTCGACGGCGCGGCTGATCACCGGCGCGGCGCTGATCATCGTCGCCGTCTTCAGCGGCTTCGCGATGGGCGACCTCGTCATGTTCCAGCAGATGGGCTTCGGCGTCGCGGTCGCGCTGCTGATCGACGCCACGATCATCCGCTCGGTGCTCCTGCCCGCGGCGATGCGGCTGCTCGGGCGCGTGGAACTGGTACCTGCCGAGCTGGCTGGAGTGGCTGCCGCGCGTCGAGGTGGAAGCCGCTCCTCGCGACAAGCCGGTCCCGATCGTGAGCGCGGGCAGCTAGCTAGACGCCCAGTGCTCGTCCCAGAACGTCGACTGCTGCTTGCCGTCGACGTCGGTGAAGCCGTACTCGCGCGCGAGGGCCGGAGTGGTGAAGACGCCGCCCGACTTCTCGAGCACGTTCGGGTCGGCGGCCAGCGTGGCGATCGCTCGTCCGGGGAACTCCGGCGACTCGGCCTTCGCGGCATCCTCGGGCGTCAGGTCCATCCGCTCGAGCCGCATCCAGCCCGGCGATACCGCAACACATGCGACGCCGTGCGGCCGGAGGTCGTCCGCCATCTGCTCGGTCAGCTTGTTGGTCGCGTTCTTCACGACCTCGTAGAACGTCACTCCGTGCGGCCGGTCGAGCACCCAGGTGGTGTTCACGATCAGCCCGCGGCCGGCCTCGATCATCATCGGCGCTGCCAGCATCGAGGCGAAGGCGGTGGCTCGCAGGCCGCCGCCGAACATCAGATCCCAGTGCCGCCAGTCCATCTCCCAGAACGGCGTCTCGAAGTAGAGCGGAAGCTCGTAGCCGCTCCACGCGTTGTTGACGAGCAGGTCGAGGCGGCCCTGCTCGGTGCGGATCCGCTCGAAGAGCGCCTCGACCTGCGCGTCGTCGGTGTGGTCGCAGCGAACGGCGATGCCCGTGCCGCCGCGCGCGGTCAGCTCCTCGGCGAGTGTCGTCGATCGTGCCGGGGCGGTCGAGCGTGGTCGGCTCGCCGCGAACGGAGCGGCCGGTCACGTAGACGGTCGCGCCTTCCTCGCCGAGGACGAGCGCGATGCCCTTGCCGCCGCCGCGGCTCGCACCCGTGACGAGCGCGACGGTCCCGATCAGACGCGGTTCATTCATTGCTGCGATACCACCCTATGTTCGCAACGCCCGTGGGCCTCTGCCCGAAGGTAGTGCGCTCCGGCGCCGCTGCGCGGCCGCCTCGTCGTCCGGGTTCAGCAGCTCGCAGCGCGTCGATCGAGAGGCAGCCGCAGCCGATGCACGTCGTCAGGCGCTCCCGCAGGGCCTGCAGGGTCTCGATGCGCGCGTCGAGGTCGTCGCGCCAGCGGTTCGAGAGTCGCTCCCAGTCGCGGCGGCTCGGCGTGCGGCTCGCGGGCAGCGTGCCGAGGGCGGAGCCGATCCGCTCGAGCGAGATCCCGGCCGCACTGCCCGGCCTGGATGAACGCGAGCCGGCGCAGCACGGCGCGGTCGTAGCGGCGCTGGTTGCCGTCCGTGCGGCGCCGAGGCGATCAGGCCGCGGCGCTCGTAGAAGCGCAGCGCCGAGGGCGCGACGCCGCTCCGCTCAGCCACGTCTCCGATCGAAAGCTCGCCGGCCACTTGACTTGAACCATAGTTGAGGTTCTACGCTGGCGGACGATGGCAGTCGTGGAGACCGCGCAGCGCACAGCGAGCCGCCTCGCTCGCAGGAGCTGCGAGCGAGCGGGACGGATGGTCGTCGACGTCGACGGCAACACCGTCTGCCTGCTCGCTCGAGGGCGGCGAGGTGCACGCGGTCGACAACCGCTGCCCGCACATGGGCTTCCCGCTCCACCGCGGCACGGTCGCGGACGGGATCCTCACCTGCCACTGGCATCACGCGCGCTTCGACCTCTGCACGCGGCGGCACGCTTCGACCAGTGGGCCGACGAGCTGCGCCGCTTCCCGGTCGAGGTCGAGGGCGACGGCGAGATCTACGTGGACGTCACGCCGCCGGCGCGACCCGGTCGCGCACCAGCGCAAGCGGCTGCACGACGGGCTCGAGCGCGACATCCCGCTCGTCGTCGCGAAGGCGGCGATCGTCGCTGCCGAGGCCGACCCGAGCGGGGCCGACGCGTTCCGCGACGGGGCTCGACTTCGGCGTCGCGCGGCGCGGCGGCGGCTGGTTCCGCGGCCTGACGACGCTCTCGTGCCTGATGAACCTCGTCCGCGGCTCGACGCCGGACGGAGCGCGCCGCGGCGCTCTACCACGGGCTCGCCGACGTCGCCAACGACTCGGCCGGGATGGAGCCGCCGCGTTCCCGCTCGACCCGCTGCCCGGCGGCGAGGTCGAGCCAGCAGCGGCTCGGCGCGCTGGTTCCGCGGCTTCGTCGAGGTGCGCGACGCCGAGGGCGCCGAGCGCGCGCTCGTCTCGGCGGTCCGCTGCCGGCGCCTCGCCGGCGGAGCTCGCGGACATGCTCTTCGCGGCCGCGACCGACCACCGCTACCTCGACGGCGGCCACACGCTCGACTTCGTGAACAAGGCGCTCGAGGCGCTCGGACGTCGCGGGCTGGGATCGGGCCGAGGCCGTGCTCGCGCTCGCTGCCCGCGCAGCTCGCCTTCGCCGAGCGGATGGAGGAGGCGAACGCCTGGCGGAACCCGGTCGACCTCGTCGCGCTGCTCGAGGACGCGTTCGAGCGGCTGCCCGAGGCCGCTCGGCCGCGCACGCGCGGCGGCTGGGACGGCCGCGCCGAGCTGGTCGAGACGCTGCTCGCCGACGAGCCGGCCGGGATCCTCGAGGCGCTGCTCGCCGCGCTGCGCGAGGGCGCGACCGAGGTCGAGCTCGCCTCGGCGGTGGCCTTCGCGGCCGCGACGCGGATCGCGCGCTTCCCGACGAGCAACGAGTTCGGCGACTGGGACACCGCCCTGCACACGTTCACCTTCGCGAACGCGGTCGAGCAGGGCCTGCGCCGGTCGCCCGTCGCCGGAGCTCGTGCGCGGCGTGCTCGACGCGGCGATGAGCGTCCACCTCGACCGCTTCCTGAACGTGCCGGCGACGCGGCTGCCCGAGCCGGCGGCGGGCGCCGACCCCGGGACGCTGCTCGCCGAGCTGCGCGACCTGCTCGACCGCCAGCAGCAGGTCGACGAGGCCGGCCAGCTCGTCGCGTCCTACCTCGGCGCCGGCGGCGACCCGGACCGGCTCGTCGCGGCGCTCGGCGCGTGCCTGCTGCGCGAGGACCGGAACTTCCACACGATCCAGTGCGTCGAGGCCGGCGTGCGCCAGCACGAGCTGCTGCGCGGCACCGACGACGCCGGGCTGCCGCTGCTCGCAGCCGCGCGCTACCTCGCCGCACACGCGCCGACGGCGCGCTCGCAGCGACAGACCTACGAGATCGCGCGCCGCCTGCACCGCGGCGAGCGGATCTACGAGGACGAGGAGGGGCTTCCGCCCGCGGCCTGATCGGCGGATGATTGCGGGTGCGCAAGCTCCCCGCCGGCACCGTCACCTTCCTCTTCACCGACATCGAGGGCTCGACGAAGCTGCTGCACGAGCTCGGCGCGACGAGTACGCCGACGCGCTCGCCGAGCATCGGCGCGTGCTGCGCGCGGCGTTCGCCGCGCACGGCGGGGTCGAGGTCGACACGCAGGGCGACGCGTTCTTCGTCGCCTTCCCGACGCGCCGCGGACGCGCTCGCCGCCGCGCGCGATGCCCAGGAGGCGCTCGGCGCCGGGCCGATCCGCGTGCGCATGGGCCTGCACACGGGCGACGCCGCTCGTGACCGAAGAGGGCTACGTCGGGATCGACGTCCACCGCGCGGCGCGGATCGCCGCGGCGGGCCACGGCGGCCAGGTGCTCGTCTCGCCAGTCGACCCGCGAGCTCGCCGGCGCCGACGGCCTGCGCGACCTCGGCGAGCACCGGCTCAAGGACCTGACGCGCGCCGGAGCGGATCTACCAGCTCGGCGACGGCGAGTTCCCGCCGCTCAAGATCGCTCAACCAGTCGAACCTGCCGGTGCAGCCGACGCCGTTCGTCGGGCGCGAGAAGGAGCTCGGCGAGGTGCTCGCGCTTCTCGGCGCACCCGACGACGCGCTTGCTGACGCTCGACCGGCCCGGGCGGCTCGGGAAGACGCGGCTCGCCGTGCAGGCCGCCGCCGAGGTCGTGGACGATTTCGAGCACGGCGTCTGGTGGGTGCCGCTGCAGGCGGTCGCGCGATCCGGAGCGCGTCGGTTCGGCGATCGGCTCGACGCTCGGCGCGCGGACGAGCTGGCCGGCCACATCGGCGACGAAGCGAATGCTGCTCGTGCTCGACAACTTCGAGCAGGTTGCTCGAGGCGGCGCCGGAGCTCGGCGAGCTGCTCGCCGCGTGCCCGAGCCTGCGGTCTGCTCGTGACGAGCCGCGAGCTCCTGCGGCTGGCGGCCGAGCGCGAGTACGCGGTGCCGCCGCTCGTCGAGCAGGAAGCGGTCGGGTTCTTCCTCTCGCGCGCGCGAGCGATCGCAGCCCGGACTTCGAGCCCGACGAGCACGTGCTCGCGATCTGCCGCCGCCTCGACCACCTGCCGCTCGCGCTCGAGCTCGCGGCCGCACGGGTCAAGGCGCTCTCGACCGGCGCAGATCCTCGAGCGGCTGGAGCACGCGCTGCCGCTGCTCACGGGCGGCGCCCGCGACGCTGCCGGAGCGGCAGCGCACGCTGCGCGGCGACGATCGGCTGGAGCTACGAGCTGCTCACGACCGAGGAACAGGAGGCTCTTCCGGCGGCTCGGGATCTTCGCCGGCGGCTGGACGCTCGACGCGGCCGAGCAGGTGGCCGGCGCGCGACCTCGACACGCTGCAGTCGCTCGTCGAGAAGAGCCTGGCTGCGCTTCGACGAGCGAGCGCTACTCGCTGCTTGGAGACGATCCGCGAGTTCGCGTACGAACTGCTGGACGGGGTCCGGCGAGCTCGAGGAGGCGCGCCGCCGGCACTTCGACTTCTACCTAGCCCTCGCGGCGGCCGAGGACACCTCGGCGGAAGGCGGCTACGGCAACCGCTCGAAAGTCCTCTTGCACGACCAGGAGAACCTCCGCGCCGCCGTCGATGGCGCCGTCACAGCGGGCGACCGCGTAGGCGCCACCGAGCTGATGGTCCTGCTCGAGAACTTCTGGGTCGTGACCGACCCGTTCGAGGGCGCCAGGCGCTTCGGCGAGCTGCTGGCCACGCCGGGCGAGCTTCCGAAGCGACTGCGGGCACGAGCGCTTCGGCTGCTATGCGGGCTCCTCTTTGGCTGTCCGGCGAGTACGAGCGCTCGCACGGCGTGAACGAGGAGAGCCTCGCGCTCTTCCGTGAGCTCGAGGACGACATGGGCATCGCCGTCCTTCTGCACCGGCTCGGCATCAGCACGCTCGGCTACCTCGAGGATCCGGAGAAGGCCCGCGAGCTGCTGAACGAGAGCCTCGAGCACTACCGCCGCGCCGGCTCGGAACGCGGCGAGAGCGAGGTGCTCGGCGGCCTTGGCTACGTGTCAGAGGCGGAGGGAGACCTGGAGGTCGCGCTCGAGCTGTTCTCGCGCGCCGCAAAGGTGGCCGCCGAGGTCGGGTTCACGTGGTGGAAGTCGCCATGCTCGCCGCGATGACGGAGGTCTTGATCGACCTGGACCGGCTCGACGAGGCGGAGCCGGCCGCGCGCGGCGGCACCTGAGCTGGCCCGCGGGATCGGCGACCGGCAGTCATCGGTCTTCGCCCTCGTGCCTCCTGCGCTACCTTGCGGCGCGTCGTGGGGACCACGCGCGGGCGCACCTGCTCTGGGTGCCGTCGAGGCGGAGGAAGCGCCGCGCGCCGATCGGCCAGTGGGAGGTCGAGCGCGAGGACTACCGCGCCCAAGGTCTTGCTCGCCGAGGGCGAGGAGCTCGAGCGTGCGCGGCAGCGTGGCCTGCGGCCGATCGCTCGAGGCCGCTATCGAGGAGGCCCTGGGCGCGCGGGCCTTTGAGGCGCTTGCTCGCCGCGAGGCCGCCGGCGCTGACGAGCAGCAGCGCGCCGAGGGCGGCGAGGACGAGCAGCGGGATCGGGATGGAGCTGGCCTTGGTTGTGCCGAGGCTGTGGATCCCCTTGTCGTAGATCGACTGAGCAGGCACGGCCTGGGGGACGCGACTCTTGCCGGCGTCGGACGGGCTGCCGCTCCTCGAGCTCGAGCCGCCGCCGCCGCTCGAGCTGCCGTTGCCGTTGCCGTTGCCCGAGTCGACCGCGGAGCGAGGCGCTCAGCGCGGCCGAGATCGCGTCCGTGATGTTCGAGTAGTCGCGCAGGTCCTCCGGCACGTGCTTCAGCGCCTGCTGGTAGCAGGCCGCCTTGTACTGCCTGTCGATCGTGCCGTTGTCGAGCCAGTCGTCGATCACGCGTCTCCCAGCAGGGCTTGCCTGCTGCCGCGGCCGAGGACGGCAGGGCGGCGGCTGCCGCGAGCCCCGCCAGCGAGGGCGAGCAGGGCGAGCGTGATGGCGGCTGGACGGATACGCATGCCGTGAAGAGCCTGGGGCCGGTCGAAGTCTGCAGACCTACCTTGAGCCGGCGGTGATCCCCGAGTAAGCACTTTGTAAACGACAGATTCGACGTCTAGCCTGATGTTAGCCTCCCGCGCTGATGCTCAGGGCGCTGGATCGCTGGGCGGCTCGGCTGCTGCTCGGTGCCGGCGGGCTCTGGCGGCGGTCTCGGCGCTCTTCTCGTCCGGGTCGTCGGGCGGGCGGCTGGTGTGGATCGGCGTCGCCGCGCTGGCGGTCGCGACGGCGGTGGTCGTCGGCGCGCCTGGCGGCCTGCCGCGGTCCTCGCTTCTCGCGCGGAGGCGGTGGTCGCGCTCGGCTTCTCCGCGGCGTTCGTCGCCTGGAACGGGATCTCCGGTGCTCTGGTCGATCGAGGGCGACCGCTCGTGGGCGTACCTCAACCGCGGGCTCGTCTACCTCGCGCCTCGCGGTGGTCGGGCTCTGGCTCGGTCCGTGGGTGCGGCAGTGGGCGTACGTGCTGGCCGGCGCGCTGGCGCTGCCGCTCGGCTGGGCGCTGCTCGGGAAGGCGATCCCCGGCGCTCGGCTCGTCCGGACGCGTGGCGCTGGCTGAGCTCGCCGATCGGGTACTGGAACGCGCTCGCGGTTGCTGTTCGCGATGGCGCTGCCGCTCGCGCTCGTGGCTGGCGGCGCGGCGGGAGCACCGGCACTGGCTGCGCGCGCGGCGGGCGTGGTCTACGTCTACGCGCTGGTCGTCGGGTTGACTGCTGACCTACTCGCGCGGCGGCGTGCTCGCGGCGGGGTCGCGGCCGTGGTGCTCGTGGCTCGTGCTCGGGCGCGCCGCGGGTGGAGAGCGCGGCGGCGCTGCTGCTCGGCGGTGGCGCCGGGCCTCGGCGGTCGCGGTCTGGGCGTTCTCGCGGCCGGGCCTGGCGTCGGACGGGCAGCCGCACTCGGTGCGCGTCGCACGACGGCGCCTGGTTCGCGGTCGTCTTCGTGCTCGCGGCGGTCGCGGTCGGCGCGCTCGGCTACCTCGGCTCGCTCGCGCGGAGGAGCGGCGGCCGCTGACGACCGCGCGCGGCGCGCTGGTCGGGCGCGGTCGCGCTCGGCGTGCTCGTCGTCGGCGTCGCGGTCGGGTGTCGGTCGCGCTCGTGGTCGGAGACCAAGCCGGAGGGCTGGTTCAGCGAGTTCACCTCGCAGCCGACCGAACGCCTCGCCTGCAGGGCGGCCCGCAGCGCCTGGCCAACGTCAGCTCGTCCAGCCGCTGGCTCTGGTGGCAGGAGGCGTGGCACGCCTGGGAGGCGCAGCCCTGGCGCGGGACCGGGGCGGGGACGTTCGAGCTGACCCACCGGCTGCTGCGGACGAACAACATCGTCGTCACCGAGCCGCACAACGTGCCGCTGCAGTTCCTGAGCGAGACCGGGGTCGTCGGGTTCTTCTTCGCCTCTCGCCTCGATCGCGGCCGCGGGCGTCGGGCGTCGCGCGGCGCGTGCGCGCGCGAGAACCCGCCGTGGTCGCGCTGGCCGTGCTGGCGGCCGCCTACGTGCTGCACTCGCTGGTCGACTTCGACTGGGACTTCGTCGCCGTCACCGGGCCCTTCCTGCTCTCGGTCGGCGCGCTGCTCGGCGGGCCGGCGGTGCGGGACGAGCCGCGGATCGCGTGGGCGCCGCTGCCGGCCGTGGCGGCGATCGCGGTCGCGCTCTCGCTGCTGACGCCGTGGTTCGCGGAGCGACTCGACCGACTCGGCGTCGCACTGCGCTGCGCGGACAGGCGGCCGCGTCGGCGCCTACCGGCGACGCGCGCGACGCCCGCTCGCTCAACCCGCTGGCGCTCGACCCGCTGCTTCACGCAGGCCGAGGCGCTGGAGCAGCTGGGTGACGTCCAGGGCGCGCGGCAGCGCTACATCGACGCGGTCGGCTGCAGCCGCTGAACTGGCGCGCGTGGTTCGAGCTCGGGCGCTTCGAGGAGGGCCAGCAGGACTACGGGCGCGCGATCCCGGCGCTCAGGCGCGGGCGGTCGAGCTCGACCCGCTGAACACGCTCACGACCGAGCCGAGCTCGCGAACGCTAAGTCGCTCGCGCCGTGAGCCAGATCTGCGTCCAGAACGGCGCGAGCAGCGCGGTAGACGAACGGCTCGGCCAGGTGCGCCGTCACCTCGCGCGGCGCGTTCGAAAACAGGCGCTTGCGGTTGTTGTGGAAGCGGCGGATGTGCTGTGAAGCCGGCTCTCGCGCAGCAGCCGCTTCGAGCGCCGCGACGGCTGTAGCCGAACTCCGTCGACGCCGTACTCGCTCTGTGGCCTGGCGGCCCTGGTAGCGGTGCTTCCAGTTCGGCTCGACGAGGAGCAGTCGCCCGCCGGGCCTCAGCGCGCGCTGGGCGCTCGCCAAGACGAGGTCGGCCGCGCGCTGAGTGGTGAAGCGCGTCGTAGAGCAGGCACGCGTCGAAGCGGCGGCCGAGGTCGAGCTGCTCGTAGTCGCCGACCTCGAAGCGGACGTCGACGCCCTCGCGCTCCGCCTCGGCTCGCGCGATCTCGATCATCTGCGGCGCGATGTCGTAGCCCTCGACGTGGACGCCCTGGCGCGCGGCGAGGCGCGACATCCAGCCGGAGCCGCAGCCGAGCTCGACCAGGCTCGCGCCGGCATGCAGGTCGAGCAGCTGCAGCACGTAGCCGAAGTCGATCAGGAAGCGCGCTGTCTCAGCGCGGGTCGTGGCCGAACGGCTTGGAGCGGATCCAGTCGCGGCCCGCCTCGCCGACCGCGCCGCGGGTAGTCGATCTCGGCCTGCTTGCGGGGATCGTCGGCCGGCATGCCGCCGATCATAGGGTCGCCGGCGACCCTCAAGTACGAGACTGTTACTTGAGATCAGCCGCCGACGCACGACGGCGAGCTTTGCGCCAGTGCAGGTCGGCTCTGCGGAGGCCGTCGAGCGGCGAGACGATCGCGATTCCGAGGTCGCGGGCCAGGCGACGGGCCTCGCGGACGCGGCCGGCTCGGTACATGACGACGCTGTGACCGAAGCGCGCCGCGGGCGCGTTCCCGACCTCGCCGACGATGTACCGCGCGCGCGCACGCGCGAGGCCTCGGAGGCTGCCGCGCCTGAGACGCCCGTTGCCGTTCAGGATCGTGACCGAGACCAAGCCGGCGCGGCAGCAGCGGCAGCATCGGCTCCGGCTTGGCTTCGTCGCCGCCGGCGCTTCTTGCGCTTCCGCGCTGATCGCGCGGTGCGCCATCGGCTTCGCCACCAGCGCGACGCCGACGACCACGAGGCCGAGCAGCTCGAGCATCGGCGAGCGCGGCGGCGACGACGGCGATCGTGCGCCAAGAGTGGTGGCGTTCGGGGCCGGGCAGGCTCGGATGCGGAAGGGGCGTGCTCCACGGCGGATCGTCCGATTCGCCGCCAGAAGCACCGCTCCCTGCTACCCGGAGATCGACTCCCAGGTGCAGGCGCAGAGCCCTCCTCGAGCGGCACCTCGGGCCGCCAGCCCAGCTCGCGCTCGGCGCGCGAGACGTCGAGCACGCTCCGCTGCAGCTCGCCGAGCCGCGCGGGCGCATGCTCCGCCTCCAGCGCCGACGCCCGCCACGCGCGCGGCAGGCCTCGTAGCAGCTCGACCACCGAGGTCTCGCTCCCGGTGCCGACGTTGAAGACGCCGCCGTCCTGCCCGGCTGCGGCCAGCGTCGCCCGCGCCACGTCGCCCGACGTAGACGTAGTCGCGCGTCTGCAGGCCGTCGCCGAAGATCCGCGGCGCCTCGCCCTCGCGCCAGCGCGCCGAGGAAGATCGCGACCACGCCGGCCTCGCCGTGCGGGTCCTGCCGCGGCCCGTAGACGTTGCCGTAGCGCAGCGAGACGTGGCGCGTCCCGTAGAGCCGGTTGTACGCCGCCAGGTACTCCTCGCCGCGCGAGCTTCGAGACGCCGTACGGGGCGAGCGGCCGGCGCTCGGCGTCCTCGGTCGCAGGCCCGTCGCACTCGCCGTAGATCGCGCCGCCGGTCGAGCTGAAGACGACCTGCGTCTCGTGCGCGCGCGCCGCCTCGAGCACCTCGATCGTGCCGAGCACGTTCACGTCGCGCGTCGTGCGTCGGGCCGCTCGACCGAGACGCGCACGTCGACCTGGGCGGCGAGGTGGAAGCACGACCTCCGGCCGCGACTCGGCGAAGACGCTCGGCCGAGCGCCTCGCGCATGTCGTCGCTCGACGAGCCGCGCGCCGTCGGGCACGTTCTCGCGCTTGCCGTTCGAGAGGTCGTCGACGACCGTCACCTCGTCGCCGCGCGCGAGCAGCGCCTCGACGACGTGCGAGCCGATGAACCCCGCGCCCCCTGTGACGATCGCCCGCACGCGCTCGTATCCTAGGCGCGCGGTGTTCGTCACGTTCGAAGGGCTCGACGGCTCCGGCAAGTCGACCCAGGCCGAGCTGCTCGCCGAGGCGCTCCGCGGGCGAGGGCCGCGACGTCGTCGCCACGCGCGAGCCGGGCGGGACCGAGCTCGGCGAGCGGGTCCGCGAGCTGCTGCTCGGCGGGCGGCAGATCGTCGCCGTGGGCCGAGGCGGCGCTGTTCGCGGCGGCGCGCGCCGCAGCTCGTCGACGAGGTGATCGCGCCGGCGCTCGAGCGCGGCGCGGACGTCGATCTGCGACCGCTACCTCGACTCGTCGCTCGCCTACCAGGGCATCGCGCGCGGCCTCGGGCTCGACCGCGTGCTCGAGCTGAACCTGCACGCGATGCGGCGGCGTCCTGCCCGACCGCGACCGTTCCTGCTGCTCGTCGATCCCGGCGAGTCGGCGCGCCGCGTCGGCGCCGCAGGCGACCGGATCGAGCGCGAGGACGACGACTTCCGCGCGCAGCGTCGACGCGGCCTACCGCCAGCTCGGCCGAGCTCTTCCCGAGCGGATCACGACGATCGACGGCACGCGCCCGCCGCGCGAGATCGCCGAGGAGGTGCTCGACGAGCTTCGACAGCGTTCCTGAGCAGGACGAGGCGAAGCGGCCTGCCTGCGACGCGGCGCTCGCCGAGGGCCCGCGCACGCGTACCTCTTCCACGGGCCGCCGGGGTCGGCAAGCGCGCGACCGCGCTCGCGTTCGCCGCGGAGCTGCTCGCGGCGACCCGACGCGTCGAGCGGCGCTCGCACCCCGACCTGTACGTGCTCGAGCCGCTCGGCGACCAGATCCGGATCGACGCGATCCGCGAGCTGCGGCGCGACCTGCACATGCGCCCGTTCGAGGCGGAGCGCCGCGTCTACCTCGTCTTCGGCGCGCACCTGCTGAACGAGGAGGCGGCCGACGCGCTGCTGAAGGACCTCGAGGAGCCGCCCGCCGTACGCGGTGATCGTGCTCGTCGCGGACGAGGTCGGCCCGCTGCCCGAGACGATCCGCTCGCGCTGCCAGGCGGTGCCCTTCCGCCGGCTCTCCGGAGCGGGCGGTGCGCGCCGAGGTGCTCGCGCGCGCGCGCCGGAGCTCGCCGAGGCACGAGGCGACCGCGCTCGCGCGGGTCGCGGCGGGCGGCTCGACCGCGCCGAGCGGCCTGCTCGACCCGGCCGCCGCCGAGCGCGCGAGCGCGCTGCTCGAGACGGCGCGCTCGGTCATACGCCGACCCGACGTTCGACGCCGCGGCGGCGGCGCGCGCAGCTGCTCGAGGCGCGCGGCGAGCGCGCGGCCGAGGCGAAGGAGCGCGAGGAGGCGGCGCTCGAGGGGCTCGACCTGACCGCGCGCGAGGCCGAGCAGCGCGTCGCGCGAGCCGCGCGCGGCGCCGAGCGCGAGGAGCTGCTCGCCTCGCTGGAGGAGCTCGCGTCCTGGTACCGCGACCTGGTCGCGCGCGGCGGCCAGCGCCGAGAGCGCGCTCGTCCACGTCGACCGCGCCGAGGAGCTGCGCGAGGACGGGACGCTCGAGCGGCTCGAGGGCGCCGAGCGCGCCGCGAGCTCGTGCGCGAGACCTGGCGCGCTTCGAGGAGTTCCAGCTCTCGCCGGCCGTTGCGCTGGAGGCGCTGTTCGTCCAGCTCCGGCGCGCCTTCGCCGGCTCGATTACGGTGGCGGCATGAGGACGAGCCAGGCTCGGCAGCACCGGCATGGAGATCAGCCGCGTCGGCCTCGGCGCCTGGGCGATCGGCAGGCGCCAGAGTACGACTGGGGCTGGGGCGAGCAGGACGACGACGACTCGATCGCGGCGATCCAGCGCGCGCTCGAGCTCGGCGTCAACTGGATCGACACCGCCGCCCAGTACGGCTTCGGCCACTCGGAGCAGGTCGTCGGCCGCGCCATCGCGAGGCCTCGACGAGCGACCGTTGCATCTTCACCAAGGGCGGCCAGCCCGAAGGCCGGAACCGGACGACGCTGCAGAGCCTGAAGCGCGACTCGCTCAGGCGCGAGATCGAAAGGGCAGCCTCGGCGCCTCGGCCTCGATGCGGTCGACCTCTACCAGATCCACTGGCCGATCCCGGACGACGAGGCTCGAGGGAGGGCTGGTCGACGCTGGTGGAGCTTACGGGACGAGGGCCTCGCGCGCCACATCGGCGTCTCGAACTTCTCGCGTCGAGCAGCTCGCGCCGCGCCAGAGCGATCGCGCCGGTCGAGACCGCTGCAGCCGCCGTACTCGCTGCTCGACCGCGAGGCGCGAGGCCGAGATCCTGCCCTTCTGCGAGGAGCGAGGGGATCGGCGTGATCGTCTACTCGCCGATGGCCTCCGGGCCTGCTTGACCGGGCAGATGACGCGCGAGCGGATCGAGGCCTGCCCGACGAACGACTGGCGCCAGCGCAGCGCGCGCTTCCGGGAGCCGCAGCTCTCGCGCAACCTCGAGCTGGTCGAGCGGCTGAAGCGCGTGGCCGAGCGGCACGACGTCTCGCCCGGAGCCGTCGCCGTCGCCTGGACGCTGCGCAACCCGGCCGTCGACGGCGCGATCACCGGCTTCCGGCGGCCCGACCAGGTCGAGCCGATCGTGGTCGCCGCCGACCTCGAGGCTCAGCGACGACGACGCGGCCGAGCTCGAAGGCGACTGAGCGGAACCGCCGTGCGCCGCGGCGGTGTAGTCGACGTGATGAAGCTCGCGCTGCTCGGCGTGGCTCCGCGGCACTCTCCTCGCCGCAGCTCGTCGCGCGGGATCGAGACCGGCTCCTCGCCCGGCGGCGCGACCGTGGCCTACGGCGCCGTCTGGGTGGCGAACGACCGCTCGGGGACGCTGGCGCGGATCGACCCAGCGACGAACCGGGTCACGACGCCGGCTGCGGCTAAGGCCGCGGGCTCTTCTCCGTCACCCACGGCTTCGGCGCGCTCTGGGTGGTCAACTGACGCGCGAGACACGCTCTCGCGCGTCGACCCGCGCACCGGCCGCGTGCGGAAGCGTCCGGGTCGGCGCGTCGCCCTTCGACGTCGCCGCCGCCTTCGGCCGCGTGTGGGTGACTGCCTGGGAAGCGGGCAAGCTCGTCGAGGTCGACCCGCGCTCGCTTCGAGTCGTTCGTCGCATCGCGATCGGCGCGAGACCCACCGGCCTGCACGTCGCGGGCGGCGGCCTCTGGGTCGGCTTCGGCCGCTCGGCGACCGCGATCGCGCGCCTGGATCCGAAGACTGAAGGTCGAGCGCGTCCCCGTCGGCGTGCGGGCGCCGTCCTGGTTTGTCGCCGGCACAGGCGGCCTCTGGATCCAGGCGGCCGACAACGTGCTCGTCCATGTCGAGCGAGGCCGCGTGAGTCGACCGGCTCACGTTCGGGCGGCACGCTCGCGCAAGGCGCGCTTGCCCCCGACGGGACGCTCTGGATCCCGGACAAGGAGCAGAGCCTCGTCTACCGAGTCGACCCCAAGACGGCCCGCGTGCTCGACTCGTTCGCGGCAGGGCCGGGAGCCTTCCCTGCGCTGCGCCTACGGCTCGATGTGGGTGACGAGCTACGCGGGCAAGCGACGTCTGGCGCTTCAGGCCGTCAGCTACGCGGCCATGCGGGCGCGCCGGCCGCCGCCCTCGAGCGCGTCGAGCGCCGAGGTAGCAGACCCAGTTCACGAGCCAGACGATCGCGACCACGCCGACGTACGTCCAGAAGCCGTCGATCGAGAAGTTCGGCGCGATCCACTCGGCCAGCGCGACCATCGCGATGTTGATCGCAGCAGGTAGAAGATCCCGAGCGTGAAGACGATCAACGGCAGCGTCAGGATGGCGAGGATCGGCTTGATCACCGCGTTCGCGATCCCGAGCACGAGCGCCCCGATGAAGTAGGCCCAGAAGCCGTGGATCGAGACGCTGTCCCAGATCGCGTTGGCGACCCAGAGCGCCAGGGCGTTGATGCCGATCGCCAGAGCGATGCGCAAGAGCAGCATGTCGGCGCGAGTCTAACGCGCTCCGGGTCGGTTATGGTCGCCGCATGCCGCCGACGATCGTCGGGCCCGGAGGATCGCTCCAGGAAGGGCTCGACGAGCCGGCTCGGCGCTGCAGCGGGCGCTCGCCGGCGCGGCGGCCGCGGGCGCCGAGACGACGTTGCTCGACCTGCGCAGCTCGAGCTGCCGATGTACGACCCCGACGACGACGAGCCGACGGAGGGCGGCGGCGACGCTGATCGAGTCCTGCCACGCGGCGGACGGCCTGCTCTGGAGCAGCCCGCTCTACCAGGGCACGATCTCCGGCGCGTTCAGAACGCGCTCGACTGGCTGCATGTCCTCGGCCGGCGCGAGCCGCCGTACCTGCACGACAAGGTGATCGGCCTGATCAGCGCGGCCGGCGGCACGCAGGGGCTGCAGGCGATCAACACGATGGAGTTCTCGCGCCCGCGCGCTGCGCGGCTGGGCCGTGCCCTACGTCGTCCCGATCCCGCGTCCTGGCAGGTCTTCGGCGAAGACGGCTCGATCCGCGACGACGGTCGAGAGCCAGCTCGAAGACTCGGCGGCGAGGTCGTGCGGGTCACGGAGCAAGCTTTGCCGGAGCCGGCGCTGCACCGCCAGGCCGAGTGCGCCGAGGCGGCCGAGCGAGTGCTCGCCCCGGCCTAGGCCGGATGACAGGGCGGCACGCGGTCGCTGCGGGTCAACCGCTGCCGCTGGGGGTCTGGCACGCGGGAGTGGCCGATGCCGAAGCGCCAGCGAACCTCCTGCACGTCCGAGCCCTCGAGGCCCGGCAACGCGTCCCGGGGATGCGACTCGTACCAGGCGGCGTAGCGGTTGGCCAGGGGCGCCGCGGTGAGACCGTGAGCGAGGACCGACAGCCCGATCGTGACGTAGGTCGTGACGAGGATCAGACCATCGTGCGGCAGGCCGCCCTCCTCGAGCACCAGCACCGCGAAGACGATCGACGCAAGCCCGCGCGGCCCGAACCAGCCGAGAAAGGCCACGGTCGGCCTGCGCGCGCCCGTCCCGATCATGGCGATCGCGACGGGGATCAGGCGGACGACCGTCAGGCTGAGGACGGCGTAGAGGGCGACCGACCAGGTCACGTCTCCGAGCACCGGCCCGAGCAGCACGGCGCCGAAGACGATGAACGTCACCGCGTTGAAGACCTCTCCGAGCTCCTCGATCAGATGCCCGACCTCGCCGCCGCTGCCGCCGCCGGATGGCGCCGAACACGAAGCCTCCGACGAACGCGGCGATGAAGCCGGAGCCGCCGATCGGATCTGCGATTCCGAAGGCGAGGCCGGCGCCGGCCAGAGGCACGACCTGGAGCCAGGAGCCACCGACGTGCCGGCGCCCGCCGGCGACCACGACGACGCACGCGGCGGCGATGCCCGCAACCACTCCGGCCAGGATGCCGTAGCCGATCTGCTCGAGCACCAGCCGAACCGCAGCCCTGTCGCCGATGGCTCCCGACTCGGCCTGCGCGATCGCGAGCACGATCCAGAACAACGGCACGCAGATCCCGTCGTTGAGACCGCTCTCGACGTTCAGGCCCTGTCGCACTCGGCTCGGGAGCCTCATCAGCGTCACGACCGCCTGACCGAGCGCCGCGTCCGTCGGCGCGAGGATCACCGCGAGGAGCAGCGCCTCGGACCACGAGAGCTGGGGAAACACGACGAGGGCGACGACGAATCCGGCCAGGAGGGTCAGGGGTAGGCCGATCCCGAGCAGACGCAGCGGCACCGAGAGCTCGCCGCGTAGCGCGCGCACGTCGATCCGCGAGGCGTCCGCGAACGAGGACCAGAGCAAGCGTCGCTTCGGCGAGCAGCTTGACCGTCTCCCGGCCGGCGCGACGCTCGATGAGTCCCAGCGCCTCCGAGCCGACGAGCAGTCCGACGGCGGTGAAGACCATCGCGGCGGTGATCGGCGTACCCGCGATCCGGCCGGAGATCGCCGCGAACGCGAGCAGAGTCAGCGCGACAACGGCGACCGCCCAGTGCATGGCAGCTGACCCTATTTCCGACCTGGAACGGCAGCGCTCATCCCATGAGGATGATGCTCGTCACTGGCGTCGACCAGAATCGGCCGCGGTGCGGGTGTGCAGGCGAGAGGCAGGGGTTCGACGCCTCGAGGACCCACGCTCACGGAGAGCGCGGAAGGTAGGCAGTGACAGACCGGAGTTCACGCGACGTCCTGCCGATCCCGGACAGGCCGTACGAGGGAGAGCTCCCGCTGGACGCCAAGGATCCTGAGGCGACGTTCCCGCCGATCGAGCCGCTGCGGCCGCCGGCCGGCGCGCCAAACGTGCTCGTCGTTCTGCTCGACGACGTCGGCTTCGCCGCGTCGAGCGCGTTCGGCGGGCCGTGCGCGACACCGACGGCCGAGCGGCTGGCCGGGAACGGCCTGAAGTACAACCGCTTCCACACGACGGCGCTGTGCGCGCCCACGCGGGCTGCCTTGCTGACGGGCCGCAACCACCACACGGTTGGGATGGGGGTCATCACCGAGCTCGCGACGTCGGCGCCCGGCTACAACTCGATCCGCCCCAACACCTGCGCGCCGCTGGCGCAAACGCTGCAGCTGAACGGCTATTCGACGGCGCAGTTCGGCAAGTGCCACGAGGTGCCGGTCTGGCAGACGAGCCCGATGGGGCCCGTTCGACGCCTGGCCGACCGGCGGCGGCGGCTTCGAGTACTTCTACGGCTTCATCGGCGGTGAGACGAACCAGTACTACCCGGCCATCTACGAGGGCACGACGCCGGTGGAGCCGGAGACGACGCCCGAGGAGGGCTACCACTTCACCGAGGACATGACCGACAAGGCGATCGAGTGGGCGCGCCAGCAGAAGTCGCTCATGCCCGACAAGCCGTTCTTCATGTACTTCGCCCCGGGGCGACGCACGCCCGCACCACGTTCCGACGGAGTGGTCGGACAAGTACAAGGGCCGCTTCGACCAGGGCTGGGACGCGCTGCGCGAGGAGATCCTCGACACGGCAGAAGGAGCTCGGGGTCGTGCCCGCGGAGACGGAGCTGACGGCGCGGCACGAGGAGATCCCCGCCTGGGACGACATGCCCGACGAGCTCAAGCCGGTGCTCGCCGCGCCAGATGGAGGTCTACGCCGGCTTCCTCGAGCACACCGACCACCACGTCGGCCGGCTGGTCGACGCGCTCGAGGATCTCGGCGTCCTCGAGGACACGCTCGTCTACTACATCATCGGCGACAACGGCGCCTCCGCCGAGGGCACGATCAACGGAACGCTTCAACGAGATGTTCGTCTTCAACGGCGCCGCCGCGCTCGAGACGCCCGAGTTCGTGGCGTCTCGCATCGACGAGCTCGGCACGCCGACGGCCTACAACCACTTCGCGGTCGGCTGGGCGCACGCGATGGACACGCCCTACCAGTGGACGAAGCAGGTCGCCTCGCACTGGGGCGGCACGCGCAACGGCACGATCGTGCACTGGCCGAGCGGGTTCACGGCGCGTGGCGAGGTGCGAACGCAGTTCCACCATGTGATCGATGTCGCCCCGACCGTGCTCGAGGCCGCCGGGCTTCCGCACCCGACCACCGTCGACGGCGTCGATCAGCATCCGATCGAGGGCGTGAGCATGGCGTACTCGTTCGACGGCGCAAGCGAGGCCGATCGCCACGACACCCAGTACTTCGAGATGTTCTGCAACCGCGGCATCTACCACCAGGGCTGGACTGCGGTCACCCGCCACTCGACACCCTGGGTGATGGGCCGAGCCTCTGCCTCCGTTCGACGACGACGTCTGGGAGCTCTACGACACCGAGGCGACTGGAGCCAGGCCCACGACCTGGCAGCCGAGATGCCGGAGAAGCTGGCCGAGCTGCAGCAGCTCTGGCTCGAGGAGGCCCGCAAGCACAACGTGCTCCCGCTCGACGACCGCCGCATCGAGCGCTTCAACGCCGAGCTCGTCGGCCGGCCGGAGCTCGTGAAGGGAAACTCGCAGCTGCTCTTCGGCGGCATGGGCCGCCTCACCGAGAACAGCCTCCTCAACATCAAGAACAAGTCCCATGCGGTCACGGCGGAGATCGTCGTGCCCGAGACGGGCGCCGAGGGCGTGATCCTCGCCCAGGGCGGCGCCTTCGCCGGGCTGGAGCCTGTACGCGAAGGATGGACGTCCGACGTACTGCTACAACCTGCTCGGCCTGCAGCGCTTCAAGATCGAGGCCGACGCCGCGATCCCGCCCGGAACGCACCAGGTGCGGATGGAGTTCGCCTACGACGGCGGCGGCCTCGCCAAGGGCGGCACCGTCACGCTCTACCTCGACGGCGACCAGGTGGGTGAAGGCCGCGTCGAGGCAACCGTGCCGCTGATCTTCTCGGCGGACGAGACCGCCGACGTCGGACGCGACACCGCGTCCCCGGTCAGCGACGACTACGAGGGCGAGAGCAGCGTCTTCACCGGCACGGTCAACTGGGTGCAGATCGACCTCGGCGAGGACGCCGAGGACGCCGACCACCTGATCACGCCCGAGGAGCGCCTGCGCGTCGCGATGGCGCGCCAGTAGCGAAAGGAGCATCGAGATGGCAGCAAGTGAGACGGCTCAGATGACAGACAGATCATCTCGATGAGCTCGGTCCGGTCGACTACATCGTGGTCGAGTTTCCGGCGGGAGCGAGCAACTTCACCGGCGAGATGGCCAAAGAGCTGCTCGCGTTGGTCGACTCCGGAACGATCCGCGTGATCGACATCCTGATCCTGACCAAGAACGAGGACGGTACCGTCGAGCGCGATGGAGCTCTCCGACGTCGGCGAGCTCGGACGCTACAAGCAGCTCGAGGCCCAGCTGGCGGAGCTGTTGGCCGCAGAGCGACGTCGAGCACCTCGCCGCCGCCATGGAGCCGGGAAGCACTGCCGGAGTGCTCATCTGGGAGAACCTCTGGGCTGCGCCGTTCGCATCGGCGGCGCGGCGTTCGGGTGGCCAGCTGATCGCCAACGGACGGATTCCCATTCAGGCGATCATCGCCTCCATCGAGGCCGATGAAGCATCTGCGACCGAAGGAGACTGAAATGCCACTCAGAGCAGCACGCGTCGGAAGAGTCGGCGTCATCGGCCACCCGGTGGCGAAAACCGCGGTAGTGGCCAAGGCCGTTTCACCCGGCCCTTCGCCGGTTGCGAAGACCGCAGTAGTGGCCGCGGCCGTCACACCCGGAGGGTCGCCGCCGGCGGATCTAGCGTGGGCTGGTGCTCGGCCCAGAACCGGCTACAGTAGGGCGATTGCCGACGTAGCTCAGCTGGTAGAGCACTTCACTCGTAATGAAGGTGGTCCGCGGTTCGAGTCCGCCGCGGCTTCCGGGCAACCAGGCTGCTTCATCCAACGAAAGAGGCTCCCGAGCAAGCTGCGTGAAGTCCCGCGCACCGTCGGCGAGACCCAGAGCAGCACTCAGCTTCCACGACCAGATCGCCTGGCCGAGCACTGGATCCATCGTGCGAGCGAACCCAGCTACGGAGGAGGATGCGTTGCCGCCGTCTCAAGCGGGCGCAGCCTGAGGCCGAGAGCCTGCGTGCCAGGGCCAGATCGATTTGGGGTCGTCCGCCATCATTTGCAGGCCTGCTCGAAGTCGAAGCCAGCCCGGACCGAACTCCGGTCAAGCCGCCAAAAACAAGTTCGGCGCGCGTCATCGGTAATTGATCAGGCTCGAGGGGCAAACCGGACTTGCTCGTTGTCAGGTCCACGACCATCTCCCTAGGATCGACGCGACGACCCGAGCGCGCCATGGGCCGTGCGGACTCATTTGGCGCAGAGTTCGGGCGGCCTCACGTCGGGCATAGCGACATGTCGCCGCCCGGGGACGATGGTCGTTCCTCGGTGATGACACCGCAGCCGCTTTGGGCGCTCACGGCCCGCTCCGACTGCGCGAGCTTCAGCTAGCCGCGGCGAAGGAGGGAGCCGATGAGGAAGCGCGAGGAGGAGAGCGTGGAACGGCGCCGGAAGGCCGCCGCCTCCGGTGCCAGCCACGGCAGGCGATGACTCGGGAAGGCTTGTCCCCCGGCTGCGGCAGACGAAAGAGGTGCTCGGGTCCGGCGAGTAGCCGCGAGCGCGCCGGTCACCGCGGGATCGAGCGGACCGCGCACCGCCGCGAGGAGCAGGACTGCGGCGATGCCCGAGCCGACCTCGAAGCGGCGGTCGGGGATGTCAGCGTGCGGCATCCGATCGCCGACGAGGTGGAGGAGCAGTCCGAGTGGCAGCGAGCCGAGCCGCGAACGGACGAGCGAGCCGCCGGCGGCGCCGGTGGCAACGTGAAGGAGACGATCAGGCTGCGAGCTTAGCCTCGCAGCGTCGTCCTTCGGGTTTGCTGCCCCTGGCTGCCGTGCGGGAGGCCGGGCTCCGTGCTACTCCATGTCCGTGCGCCCGATCTGCCGGAGTCGCGCAACTGCGGCAGTGCGGGTTGCCAACGCCGAGGCTTCTCGTAGATGTGCTGCAGGTGAATCCGCACAGTTCCGGTGCTGAGCCACAGTCCCGCCGCGATCTCGGCGTTCGCATATCCCTCGGCGACCAAGTCAGGACTCCTGCTCGCGTCGGGTCAGCCCCGCAAGTTCCTCCGTAGGAGCAGCACGTCGCCGACGTGATGCACGGCCAAGCGGCGATCGTCGCGGACGACCGTTAGCGGCTGCCCCTCGCGAGGAAGCGCAGCGTCTGATTGAGCCGCGCCCCCTCCTCGCGAAGCCATTGCTGTACGACCTCGGGCAAGTAGCGGTCCGAATCCGTGTCAAAGTAATGACGGAGCAACTGCCGAGCGCTGGGCCCGGCGAAGTCGACGGCGCCGTTTCGACCGAGCATGACGAGCCGAGCTGAATCCTCGTGCGCCTGGAGCGCTGCAAGAACCCGCCGTTGCGCGCCGCCGCGTACAGGAGACGAATGCGGCCGCAACAGGTCGATGCAGCAGACGCTCAGCGCTCAGTGAAGTCGCGACTCTGACGCGAGAAGAGGAAGACCTCGGTGTGCGTCGGTGGGGCGGGCAGACCGACGTCGAGCTCGTACTCGACGTCAAACGGTCGGAAGAACTCGGCGTAGATCTCAAGCGCGTGAAGCTGCGTCCGCGTGACGAAGTCGGAGAGCTTGCGCGCGGTGAAATCACAAAGTGCAGTCCTGATAGACGCAGACCGGGTGCTGGTGCCGCCGGCCACGGAAGGCGCGCGAACGTCGATCGGCGGCGAAGCTTCCATGTCTCTCGCGCGGGCGCAACCGTCGGAAAGCAGGATGCGCTCGTTGGGGCGGTCGAGTTCGCAGTAGTAGACGGAGTCGCAGCCGACGAGCTCAGCGAAGCCCGTTGAGCAGCGGCGACGGGAACGGGTCGGGACCGACCACACCCTCGGCTTCGCGGAGGAAGTCCAGCGCCTGCCCGAGGTCACGCGGCGAAAGCCGGGCCATGGGCTTGCACCAGGATATGCCGATCGTCATATGGACACAAACGGCGGGGGTCGCCACTCTCGACCGGAGAGATCAGCCAGTCGAGAGGGGCGCGAGATGAGATCCGAGCTCACCCGACGAGACCTTCTGCGAACCGGCGCAGGTGCTGGGGCGACCCTCGGCATCGCCGCGCTGGGAATTCCCGGCCTGGCGAGGCCGACCACAAGGAGGGCGGAGCGGTCGGAGAGATCTATCGACTGCAGGCAGACTTCCACGCGCAAAGACGACGCCGGGGACCTCGAGCTGATGATGTCGCTCTGGGCTAACGACGCCACCTTGCCAACAAGAGCACGGGGACGACCTACGTCCGGATTCGACCAGATCAATTCGTTCTGGCGCGGCTCAGGCTCGGTTCACGCACCATCGGTTCTCGTTGGTTCCCTCGTACAAGACGACGATCGACGTGCACGGTCACCGAGGCGTTCCTGTACTTCGAGTGCCACGACGTCGGCGACTTCGCCACCGGCACCGATGACCCGACCATGAAGACGATCGTGAACGACAGCTTTCTCGCCGGCATGCTGCGCCAAGCCGGCGGCAGGTAACTCTTCTGAACATGACCGCTGGGCCGAGCTCGCCACTCTCGTTCGACACCTATTACTTCCCGATCCCGTAGAGGGCGCGCTAGCGGCGACCGCCAAAGGCCACACGAGTCGATCGCGGTGCCCAAAGACGCAGGTGCTCGCGCTCCAGACGAGGCTGCGTGGTCGCTGTCGTGCTCGTGCCGGCTGGCCGACTCGGGATTCTGCGCCGGTAGTTTTGACTTTGGATCCCGGCTTCTCGGCCGGGCCGAACCGTTCCCGTAGAAGCCTGAGGAAGCGCTCCGCGGGAAGGCGTCAGCGGGACGTCCGGCGCCGTCGACGAGACACCGTCCTCGACAGCCGCCAGCGCGGCACCTCGAGGACGACGAGCGTTCCACCTCAAGCTCAAGCCCGGGGGCGAAGCTGCTGATCGCCGCGATCCCGGCGCCGTTCGCTACCGCGAGCTTGACCGCCTCCCAGGAGGGCAGCTCGAGCGTCCGCACCGCGTGCAGGCCGATCTGCCAGCGCGCCGCCTCAACGGCCGCCCGCGTCGCCGACCCTTCCTCGCGCGAGACCCAGGTCAAGCCCTTCGAGATCCTTCGGCCGCAGCCTTCGTCCGCCCAGCGACGGAGGCCCCGACGAGCACGACATCGTCCTCGACCAGCGGCTCGCTCTCGAGCTCCGGCGGCACGGTCATCCCGCCGACGACGGCGAGCTCGACCTCGTGCGAGCGGACCGAGCTCGAGCGACCCGCCGGACGTCGAGAGCCGGACAGTCGAGCTCGACGCGCCGGGTGCTCGCTCGTGGAAGCGCGCGAGCAGCACCGGCAAGCGAGGTAGGTGCCCGGAATTCCCGACGCAGCGAGCGAGAGCGTCCCGATCTGCGCGTCGCCTCCAGCGGCGAGCGCGCGGCGCGCATTCGCGAGCAGCGCCTCCGCGCGGAGCACGTAATCGGCCAGCACCTGCGCCTGCCGGGGTCAGCGTCGCGCCGCGCCGGTCGCGGACGATGAGCTGCGCCCCGAGCTCCGCCTCGAGCGAAGCGACGTGCTTCGAGACCGCCGGCTGGCTGACGTAAAGACGCTCGGCTGCCCGCGAGAGAACGAGCCCTCGCGGGCGACGGCCGCGAAGGCTCGAAGTCGCGCCTCGATATTCATCACCTGAAGTTATACACTCGCTGAGAAACATGTCTTTGAAGTTCTGGTCTCGTCGGCTTACGGTCGAAGCGTTCCTCGGCGATCCCAATGCCTAGTCGGGCCGCCGGAGCAGCTACCGCAGAGGAGGTACCCATGCGCAAGCTTGCGCTGCTTGCATCTGCTGATCGCGTCGCGCTCGCGACCCTCAGCGCCGTCGCCGGAGCGAGTAGGCGCGCGAAGCAGCATTCCCGTCAGCGGGACCGTTTGGGCCGTCGAGCGTTTCGACGGCGGCCACGAACACGCTGGCCGCGTTCGACGCCTCGACCGGAGACGTCCTCAGGCGTCGTCCCGATCGGCAGGCGCCCGATCGGCGTCACCGCGCCACACGGCACCGGCAAGGTCTACACGGCCGACGAGCGGAGCAACCAGCTGACGCGTGCTTTCGAAGGACGACTTCTCGGTCGTGACGCACATCCCGATCGGGCGCGTCGTTCCCGCACCACATCATGGCGAGCCCGAACGGCAAGTTCGTCTACGTCGGGCGAGTACGACACGAACACGGTCGGCGTCGTCGACACCTCGATCGACGAGACGCGTCGCGGCCTGGTACACGGCCAGCGCCAATCCCGCGCGCGAAGACCCACGCCGTCTGGATCACGAACGACGGCAAGGACCTGTATGCGACGAACGAAGGCGCGAGCGCAGTCGGAGCACCGGCACGCTCTCGAAGCTCGACGCGGCGACAGGTGAGCGGCTCTGGGAGATCCGGACCGGCAGACGACCGAGCGAGGTGCTCGTGACGCCGAACCGCAAGACGGCGTACGTCTCCGATCCGCAACGACAACGCGGTCAAGCGTGCTACGACGTCTCAGGCGAACACGCCGGTGCTGATCGGCGAGACGTTCATCGGCGTGCAACCGGACACGCTGCAGATGACGAACGACGGCAAGACGCTCGATCGTCGGGCTTGCGCTCGATCCCGCAGACTGGCGCTGATGGACACCGAGACGCTCGTGTCGCGATTCGTCACCTTCCCGGGCTTCGGCATCAGCGGGCACGAGTGGCTGTCGGCGAACGGCAAGTACACCTTCGTCGCGCTCGAGAACACGTCACGTCGGTCAACCCGGGAGCGATCGCCGTCGTCGACAACGACGTCGGGGCAGATCCTCGACAATTGGACGTATCCGGGCGGGCCTTGGCCGCACGGGGTCTTCTACGAGCCACAGGTGCTGCGGTAGCAGCGAGCAGGCGCCTCGCGCCCTCCTCGCGTTCCTCGAGGAGATCGCTGGTTCGCGGCCTGGCGCTGCCGCTCCAGAGCGGCTGTAGAGATCCTCTCCAGAGCGAGTCCGAAATGGGAGAACATCGAGCAGGCAATTTCCTGCTTCGCAATGGGGGCGCTCCGCGTCGGTGGATCTCACCATCGATCGACAGGCGCGCGTCACGCCGCGAGCCTGCGGAGCCTGGGAAGGGCAGCGGCTGCTCGGGGACTCGGGCGAGCCGCGCGTGTCCCGGCCCTCGCGTGATCACACTCGCCTAGGCTGCGGCAAGCGCGAAGGTGATCGCGCCCGCGGCGCGTCGAGGAAAGTGATTGCCGGTGGCGACGATGACGAGCAGCACGAACGGCGGGTAGAGCGCGCCGAGCACGCAGTCGATTCTGGGTGATGGAGTCGATCGCTCGACCTCGGCTGGCATCGCAGGTGCACGCCTGATGGACGGCACCGCCATCCGCGATCAGTCGGCGACCACCTGCCGGCGCCGAAGGAAGGTGGGCCTGGCGACGGCGCGCGATAATCGGGGCCGTCGGCCAGAGGTAATGCAACGTGCAGGGTCACCCGGACAGCGCGACCTCGTTGTCGCAGCCTGAGTCCAACGGATCGCGGCGCAGCCGGCCGCCCGCAGTCCGTGTCGCGGGCGTGGTCAAGCGGTTCGGGTCGACGACGGCCCTCGCCGGCGTCGACCTCGAGGTTCCGGAGGGCATGGTCTTCGGCCTGCTCGGCCCGAACGGCGCCGGCAAGACGACGCTCATCCGCATCCTGGCGACGCTGCTCGAGCCGGACGCGGGACGGGCCGAGCTGCTCGGTCACGACGTCGTCGCCGAGTCGTCGAGCGTGCGCGAGCTGCTCGCGCTGACCGGTCAGTTCGCCGCGGTCGACGAGCTGCTGACGGGCCGCGAGAACCTCGAGATGTTCGGGCGCCTGTTCCGGCTCTCTCGCGCGGAGGCCCGCCGCCGCGCGTCGGAGCTGCTCGAGCGCTTCGAGCTCGCCGACGCCGCCGACAGAACCGCGAAGACATACTCGGGCGGCATGCGACGGCGGCTCGACCTCGCGTCCAGCCTGCTCACGCAGCCGCGCGTGCTCTTCCTCGACGAGCCGACGACGGGTCTCGATCCTCGGAGTCGCAACGAGATCTGGGAGATCGTCCGCGACCTGCGCCGCGAGGGGACGACGATCCTGTTGACGACGCAGTACCTCGAAGAAGCGGATCAGCTCGCGGACGAGATCGCCGTCATCGACCACGGCCGCGTGATCGCGGAAGGGACCGGCAACGAGCTCAAAGACCGCGTCGGCGGCCAGATCCTCGAGGTCGAGCTGACCGACGTGCGGCAGCGTGACGAGGCCGAGGCCGCGCTCCTTCGCGTCGGCTGCGGCGCTCCGGAGCAGGATGAGCGGCCGAACCGGCTGACCTTGCCGGCGCCGCGGGAGAGCCTCGTCCTCGTCGAGGAGGCCGCCGCCGAGCTACGTCGCGCCGGGATCGGCGTCAGCGACATGGGCCTGCGCCGACCGACGCTCGACGACGTCTTCCTCCAGCTGACCGGCGAGGCGCCGAGCGAGAACGGCAAACCGCAGATCGCCGCTGCCGTGCCTGACGAGAAGGTCACTGGAGCGTCCTCGCCGGCTCCCGCGCCCGCACGCACCGTCGCTGCGAGGCGCCGAGACGAGCGTCACCGACACCGCCGTCGTGACGATGCGGAACCTCCGCCACTTCTGGCGCCAGCCCGACCTCCTCGTGTTCTCGACGATCCAGCCGATCATGTTCGTCGTCCTGTTCGTCTACGTCTTCGGCGGTGCCGTCGGCCTGGCGCTGCCGCCGGGAGTCACGTACGTCGACTACCTCCTGCCCGGGATCTTCGTCCAGTCGGTGACGTTCCGCGCGTCGAACACGGCGGTCGGCCTCTCCGAGGACCTACGCCGAGGCGTCATCGACCGCTTCCGCTCGATGCCGATGGCGCGCTCGGCGGTCCTGCTCGGGCGAACGACCGCGGACCTCGTGCGAAACGTCCTGATCATCGGCCTGATGATCGTCGTCGGCTACCTGGTCGGCTTCCGCTTCCAGGCGGGCGTCATCCCGGCGCTCGGCATGCGTCGCCCTCGTCGCCGCCTTCGGGTTCGCCCTCAGCTGGATCTTCGCGTTCGTCTC
>ERZ1370068.2353-contig-1507_pt1 | contig 32235 bp, 41 predicted proteins | sample MGYA00561227_ERZ1370068 | MGnify/ENA primary metagenome ERZ1370068 (study PRJEB38410, sample SAMEA6850437) | metagenome | study: Metagenomic assessment of the ecological functions of the soil: analysis of the soil microbiota associated with the...
ATCAGGCCTCGCTTGAAGATCGGCCGACAGGGGCTTCCGGAGATCGTCGGCGTCACCGAGTATCGCGACATCATCGGCGTCGCGATCCAGAAGGCGATCGAAGGCGCGCCGGCCGTCCAGGTACTCGCGCAGGCGCAGAAGGACTTTCCAGGACCTGCTCAACCGGACCGAGAGCTAGCCGCCTGTCGCGTTGGGCGCATCGTCACGCGCAGTGGCTCTTCCCCGCGCCGGCCGTCGTGCTCGTGGCCACGATCATCGTCTACCCGATCATCTACACGGGCTGGATGAGCCTTCAAGAATGGTTCGCCTCCAGCCTGACCGGGCCGCGCTTCATCGGCCTGGCGAACTACACGAAGATCGTCGTGGGCGACGCGCGGTTCCGGGAAGCCGTGGTGCGGACGATCTACTTCACGATCGTGGCCGTCGCGGCCGAGACGGTCCTCGGCGTCGCGATGGCGCTCCTCTTCAACCGCGAGTTCTGGGGACGCGGCCTGCTGCGCACCCTGGCGATCCTGCCGATGGTGGCGACGCCCACCGCCATCGCCCTCGTGTTCGTGATGATGTACCACCCGACGCTCGGCGTCGCGAACTACCATGCTCACGGTCGTCGGCCTCTCCCGTTCCGCTGGACGTACTCGAGCCAGACGGCGCTCTATGCCCTGGCGCTCGTGGACGTCTGGCAGTGGACACCGCTGATCATGCTCATCGCCCTCGCCGGGCTCGCAAGCCTGCCGCGCGAGCCCTATGAGGCCGCGCACCTCGACGGCGCGACGCCGATCCAGAGCTTCTGGCACATCACGCTGCCGCTCCTGAGGCCGACGCTCGTGGTCGCGATCCTGTTCCGGTCGATCGACGCGCTGAAGACGTTCGACATCATCTTCGTCATGACCCAGGGCGGCCCCGCCAACGCGTCCGAGACGATCAACATCCTGCTCTTCAACCAGGCGTTCTCCTACTTCAACATGGGCTACGCCGCCTCGATGCGCCGTCGCCTCGTTCGCGATTGTCATGGGCGCGTCCTTGATCCTGATCAAGGTGCGCCGGAGCGCCTCATGGTGAGCGGGCAGAGCCTCCGGCGGCGCTGGCTCTCGACGGCCGGCTTCTACGGGCTGGCGCTGCTCTTCATGCTGCCGACGATCTTCGTTTTCTACTGGATGATCACGCTCTCGCTGAAGCCGCAGGTCGAGGCGACGGCCTATCCGCCCTCGTTCGTGCGCTTCAGCGTCACGACCGCGGGCTATCGTGAAAGTCTTCACCAAGTACCCGTTCTTCCTCTACACCTGGAACAGCCTGGTGGTGGCGACGGGCTGCACGTTGCTCGGACTCGCGGTGGGGCTGCCGGCCGCCTACTCCATCGCTCACTGGCGGCAGCACCGGCTGGCCGTGGTCATCCTGGTGGCGCGGATCATTCCGGGCATCGCCTACCTGATCCCCTGGTACATCTTCTTTCGCAATCTCCGGATGGTCGACACCTACGGCGCGCTGATCCTCACGCACCTCATCGTCGGTCTGCCGATCATCATCTGGGTCATGATCTCGTTCTTCGAGGACGTGCCCGGCGATCTGGAGGACGCCGGGCTGATCGACGGCTGCACGCACTTCGGCGTCTTCTGGCGGATCGCGCTCCCGCTCGTCAAGCCCGGCGTGGTCGCCACGGGGATCCTGTCGTTCGTGTTCTCCTGGAACAACTTCCTCTTCTCGGTGATCCTGGCCGGCCGGACGACACGCACGCTCCCGATCGCGGTCTACAACATGATCTCGTACGAGGAGATCAACTGGGGCACCCTGGCGGCCGCGGCTACGCTGATCACCCTGCCCGTGCTCGTCGTCGCCCTGCTCGCTCAGCGGCACATCGTGACGGGGCTCACCTTCGGCGCGGTGAAGCGGTAACCCTCGAGCGAGAGCCGTTCAGGCGGAGAGATAGACGCGGGCGACGCGCGGTCCGACCGTCGTCGCCACGTGGTGCAGTCCGAGCCCGTGGCGCTTGGCCACCTCGGCCGGCGTGATCTCGAGACCGCCCTGGCGGCCGATGATGACGACCTCGTCGCCGACGGCGGCATCGGCCACGCCGGTCAAATCGATCCGTGTGCTCGAGCGAGGGCGAGCTGACGATCGGCGCCGACCGCCCGCGCACGAGCACGCGGCCGGCATTCAACCAGAGCATGCCGTCCGCCGAGCCGATCGGCACCACGCCGAGCTTCATCGGCGCTGTCACCGGGAACGGCGCGCGGTCGGCGAAGCGCGCGCGCGGCGTCAGCTCCTTCAGCGCGATGACGTGCGTCTTGGCGGGCGCGAAAGGCCGGCCGCAGCGGGATCGGCGACGTCTCACCCGGCATGATGACGCCATAGAGCATCCGGCCGGGATCGACGGCGTTGAGATACGTGTGCGGGAAGCGGAGCACGAACGGCGTCGCGGCCAGCAGCCGCACGGGAACCCGCACCCCCTGCGCCTCCAGCTCGTCGATCACCGGCGTGAACCGCGCGAGCTGCCAATCGGCGTACGACGAATCGTCGCCGGAGTCGGCGTGGGGGTGGGCGCATATTCCGGCAAGGCGCAGGTGCGGCAGGTCGAGCATCGCGCGGATCGTCTTCACCGCCTGCTCGGCCGGCACGCCCAGCCGCTCGAGCCCGACGTCCACCTTGACGAAGAACTCGCACGGGCCGCTCGCCGCCTCCGAGTAGGCCCGGGCCGAATCGAGATCGACCAGGGTGGGAACGAGATTGTGGGCCAGCGCGTCAGCGGCGGCCGCCGGCAGCGAGTTCGGATAGACGAGAATCGGCGTCGAGATTCCGCGCTGCCGGAGCCGGATGCCCTCGGCCAGATCGGCCAGGCCGAGCCAGTCGGCGCCGTTGCGCGCGAACACGGCGCCCATCTCGGCGGCGCCGAAGCCGTATCCGCCCGCCTTGATGACGGCGAAGATCTTGCGCTCGGGACCGACGAGCTGGCGGACCACACGCACGTTGTGCGCTGCGGCGTCGAGATCGATCTCGAGCACGGTCGGGCGCGCCGGGGCCTCGCTCATCGACGCTCGGCGGCGCCGGGTGGTTCGAGGCTCACGCGGTCGCGGCCTTCAGATCGTCGAGCTGCCGCCGGGCGCCACGCGATCATCGAGGCCAGATCCGAGGTGAGCATGACCATGTCGAAGCCACGCTTCACCGAGCCCGGCCGCGAACGCCGCGCTCGCACAGTGCATCACTGCCTTGATGCCGTGCCTGTGTGCGCCGCATCGCGGATCTTGTCGCAGGTGGCGATGATGAGTCGGGTCCGGGTTGTCGCCGCGCGGCGCCAGGCCCAGCGCGAACGAGCAGGTCGGACGGCCCGATGTAGACGGCGTCGAGGCCAGGCGTGGCGCAGATCTCGTCCAGGTTGGCCAGGCCCTCCTTGGTCTCGATCATCGCCATCACCACGATCTCGTCGTTGGCCTTCGCCACGATAGTCGGCGCCGCCGTAGTGCACGGCACGCACCGGCCCGGACGAGCGCATGCCCGACCGGCGGATAGCGGCACGCGGCCACCGCCTTCGCCGCGTCCTCGGCGGTGTTGATCAGCGGCACGATGATCGCCGTAGGCGCCGAAGTCGAGCGCCTTCATGATCGTCGCCGGGTCGTTCCACGGCACCCGCACGACCGGCACCGTGTCGGTCTGCGAGATCGCCTGCAGCATCGGCCACACGTCGTTCATGTCGGTCGTGCCGTGCTGCATGTCGACGCACGAGGGCGTCGAAGCCCTGGCGCGCCATGACCTCGGCGGTGAACCCGTGGGAGACGGAGAGCCAGCCCAGGGTGACGAACTTCCCGTCGCGCCACATCTGCTTGATCTTGTTCGGCCGCACTGTTGCACCTCGCTAGTAGGTTATCGCCGCTCGCCGGCGCGCCCGCGAAGCGTAGCACGGGTATGGACATGGAGCCCCGACACGGCCCCCATACCCCCCCAACGCTCGGCGCCGCTGCGCAACCGTCTCCCACGCCAAACGCTCCGCGCCGCTAACCGTTCCAGCAAACGCCGGTCGCCGCCGCTAGGCGTCTCGGCGCCGATCAGCGGGCGCGTCTGCGCAGCTCCCGGCGCGTACACCTCGGGGTTCACGACGTTCAGGGGCGCGCTGGCCTGTGAGAGGACGCGGGCCACCTCCTCGCCACAGCGCCCGGGTATCTGAGCTACCGCGGCCGACGAGAAGTACGCGGCGTGTGGGGTGGCGATCGACGTTGTCCATCTTCAGGAGCGGGTTGTCGGCGGTCACCGGCTCCTGCTCCCACACGTCGAGGCGCCGCGCCGGCCAGGCGCTTGTCCCGCAGCGCGCGGGCCAGCGCCTGCTCGTCCACGACGGGGCCGCGCGAGCGTGTTGATCAGGATGGCGGTCGGCTTCATGCGCCGGAAGAACGCCTCGCCGATCAGGTGACGGGTCTCGGCGTTGAGCAAGCGTGTGGACCGAGACGTAGTCGGCCCGCTCGGCGAGGGTCTCGAGCGACACGCGCTCGACGCCGAGCGCCGCGAAGCGCTTGTCGTCCACGTAGGGGTCACAGGCGATCACCGTCGTCTCGAGCGCGGCCACGCGCCGCGCGAAGGCGCTGCCGATGTTGCCCAGGCCGCACGATGCCGACGGTCTCGCCGTGGAGCGACGCCGGTGTGGCTGCCGGGCACGCTCGCCGCCCCACGCGCCCGAGTGCACCTGCCGGTCCATGACGACGATCTCGCGGTTCCAGGCCAGGAGCAGCGCCGAGCGCGTGGTTCGCGACCTCGCGGATCCAGAGGTCGGGAATGTTGCACGATGATCACGCCCAGCTCGGTGGCCGCCGGCACGTCGATGACGTCGTATCCGACGCCGGTGCGCACGACGACCTTCAGGCCCTCGAGCGCGCTCATCACGCCGCGTGACCGGCGCGAGGATGAGACGACGAGCGCGTCGGCATCGCGCATGCTGCGCGATCATCTCGTCCTCGGCGCCGATCCAGGGCAGCGAGATCATGCGGGCGGGAACGCGGCTCAGCGCGGCCTGCGCAATCGGCGAAATCCCACGGCGCATTCCCGAGGATGACGTGGTAGACGTGAGGGGGCTTGTCGGTCATCGATGGCTCCGCGGAGGTCCTACACGGAGTGTACAGGAGTCAACTGAGGAAGAAGTGTCGAGATCGACCGCGGCAAGCGCACTGAAGAGATCAGCCGACGACCGGCCACAACCGGTTCCACCCGACATTCGCCGCCCGTGCGTCGAGCGTCGGACGAGGGCGAGGAGGTGGTCCTGGCGACGCGCGACGGCGTCGACGGCCACGCTGCGGCCCGGCACCGACCGAGGCCGACATGGCCGAGCATGGAGGCGCGGCGCCATCCATCCGCTCACCGGTCCGGTCTTCGTCAAGGGCGCGCAGCCCGGCGATCGTCCTCGAGATCGAGTTCCTCGACATCGCTCCCGCAGCCGCACGCGTTCACGGCGATCATGCCGGGGCTCGGCTTCCTGCGCGACGTCGTTCACCACGCCGTTCCTGGTCCACTGGCAGCATCGCGCGACGGCTGGGCGACGCTCGCCCCAGCTGCCGGGCGTGCGCATTCCCGGCGCGCCGTTCATGGGCGTCTCCGGGCGTGGCGCCGTCGGCGGCCGCAGGTGCGCGCGTGGACGGCGCGCGAGAACGAGCTGATGGCCCGCGGCGGCATCGTCTTTCCGCCCGACGCCGGCGGGCGCGGTGCCCGGCCGCGGGCCGGTCGCCACGCGAGGGCTTCAGCACGCTGCCGCCGCGCGAGAACGGCGGCAACTTCGACGTCAAGCAGCTCACCAAGGGCGTCGAAGCTGCTGCTGCCGGTCGCCGGTCGAGGGCGCGCTGTTCTCCGACCGGCGACGGCCACTTCGCCCAGGGCGACGGCGAGGTGTGCGTGACCGCCGTCGAGATGGGCGCGACGCGCCGTCGTGCGCTTCCGCGTCCTGCAGGATGGGCGCCGCGCGGCGCTCGCGGGCCCGCGCTTCTCACGCACCCGGCTACTTCGCGCCGCCGGAGTGGGCTGCGCCGCAGCGCTTCGTCGCCGCCATGGGCATGCCGATCCGCGACGACGGCGTGAACGAGGGCGAGAACCTCACGCTGGCCTGCCGGAACGCGCTGCTCAACATGATCGACCTCCTGCAGGAGCGCGGCTGGAGCGCGCGAGCAGGCGTACGTGCTCTGCAGCGTGGCGGCCGACCTTGCGCATCAGCAACGTGGTCGACGTGCCGAACTACGTCGTGTCGGCGCTTGATACCCGAGGGATCTCGCGACCGATCGACATGCGACGGCCGGCGGCTCAGAAGAGGGCCGCCGGCCGCGCACTGAGACTCGCTACTTCGGCTGGGCGACCGTACGCAGGTAGGGCTTGCGGTCTTGAAGCCGGCCGGATACGCCTTCTTCGCCTCGTCGTCCGAAACGGCCGTGACGATGATGACGTCCTGGCCCTGCTTCCAGTTCACCGGCGTCGCCACCTTGTGCTTGGCTGGTGAGCTGGCAGCGAGTCGAGGAGCCGGAGCACCTCGTCGAAGTTGCGGCCCGTCGTCATCGGGTAGGTCAGCATCGCCTTGACCTTCTTGTCGGGCCCGATGACGAACACCGAGCGCACCGTCGCGTTGTCGGCCGGCGTGCCGCCCCTGCGGACGTCGTGCCCGCGCCTCTCCGGCAGCATGTCGTAGCGCCTTCGCGACCTTCAGCTCGGGATCGCCGATCATCGGGTAGTGTCGACGGCGTGGCCCTGCGTCTCCTCGATGTCCTTGGACCACCGCGCGTGGTCGGCGACCGGATCGACGCTGAGGCCGATGATCTTGCAGTTGCGCTTGTCGAACTCGGGCTTCAGCCCCGCCATGTACCCGAGCTCGGTCGTGCAGACCGGCGTGAAGTCCTTCGGATGCGAGAACAGGATCGCCCAGCCGTTGCCGATCCAGTCGTGGAAATTGATCTTTCCCGGGCGGTCTCCGGCGGTGAAGGTGGGGCGGCTCGCCAAGTTGATCCGCAGCGCCACGAGACGCCTCCGTGTTGCGACCTGCCAGTGATGGATCTGGCGCTGAACGCCATGCCGAACAGAATGCGTACCAGCACGGCGGCCAGGAACATGCCCAATCTCGCCGGCCGCCCGACATAGGTTCAATTCACTGCATACACGCTCGGCTTACTGCGTGCGCCGGTTTGCCGGGTCTGCGGGCGCGGCGCTGCTGGCGGTCGGGGCTTCGGCGCCGAGCGAGACGGAGCGCCGGCGCTAGCGCGCGCCGGCCGCGGCGAGCAGCGACGCCACAGGCGCGGCTGAGCGTGGGCAGTTGTCGCGCCGTCGCCCGCCACATGAGCGCGACGTCGGCAGCGCACGGCATGCGCCGTGGCGCGCTCACGACCCGGTCGGTGGGCGCCTCCGGCGAGCGTTGAGTGCCGGAACCAGCCCGATGCCGAGCCCGCCCGAGAGATGCGACAGCAGGAGCGACACGCTCGGCACGTCGATGGTCGACACCGGGCGGATGCGCTCGTCGGCGAGATACTGGTCGAGCAGCGCGCGGCCGCGGCCTCGGCGGCCGAGGCGCAGCGGCGGGCTCGCGCCGCAGCCGCTCGGTCAGCGGCGTCGCGCTCGCGCCGGCGTCGCGGCCCCACCCACACGAACGGCTGATCGAAGAGGTGCCGATCCTCGAGCCCGCGCGGCGTCTCCTGGCCCGGTCACCACCGCGAGGTCGACGTCGCCGCTCGCCGACCAGGCGCACGCCGCGCGCGCGAGTGCGTGGTGACGATCTCGAAGCGCACCGGCGGGTCGTCGTCGAGCAGGTCGCGGCAGCACCGGCGCCAGGAGCCCCTTGCCGAGATAGTCGCTGGCCGCCACGCGCAGCGTGGTGGCCGCGGCGGCCGGCCAGCTCGGCGAGCTGGCCGGAAGGCCGACTCGGCCCCGCTCCACAGCTCGCGCACCACCGGGCAGCGCCGCCTCGCCGGCGGCGGTGAGGCGCACGCCGCGGCCGGCGCGCTCGAAGAGCTTGGTGTCGAAGTGCGTCTCGAGCCGCCGGATCTGCTGGCTCACCGCCGACGAGGTGATGTGCTGCTGGCGCGCGGCCGCGCCCGACCGAGCCCGTGCGCGCCACCGCCAGCAAGCGTCTCGAGCGCGGGAAAGAGCGCGGCGTTGATCATGAAGCTGAGCTTACCATTCGGCGCAGAACGTTTCACTGGACTACATAGTTGCGCCTGAGGCAGCGATACGCCGCGCGCGAAGGTCAGTAGGAGGATCGTCATGGCACGCACGCTGCTCGACAAGGTGTGGGAGGCGCACACGGTCCGGACGCTGCCGTCCGGCCAGACCCAGCTCCTGATCGGCCTGCACCTCATCCACGAGGTGACGACGCCGCAGGCCTTCCAGATGCTGAAGGACTCCAAGCTGAAGGTGCGGATGCCCGAGCGCACCTTCGGCACGCTCGACCACATCATCCCGACGACCGACCAGGCGCGGCCCTACGCCGATCCGCTGGCGGAGGAGATGGCGGTCCACATGTATCCGCAACATGAAGGACTTCGGCCTGACCGCTCTTCGACATGTCGACCGGCAAGCAGGGCATCGTCCACGTGATCGGCCCCGAGCTCGGCCTCACCCAGCCCGGCATGACGATCGCCTGCGGCGACAGCCACACCTCGCACCCACGGCGCCGTCGGCGCGATCGCGTTCGGCATCGGCACCACGCAGGTGCGCGACGTGCTCGCCACGCAGTGCCTCGTCGATGGCCAAGCCTGAAGCTGCGCCAGGTGCGCGTGGACGGCGCGCTGGCCCAGCGGCGTCTACGCCAAGGACGTGATCCTCGCGATCATCAACCAGCTCGGCGTGAAGGGCGGCGTCGGCTACGCGTACGAGTACGCGGGTCGCGTCATCGATCGCATGACGATGGAGGAGCGCCTCACCGTCTGCAACATGTCCATCGAGGGCGGCGCGCGCTTCGGCTACGTCAATCCCGACGCGACGACGATCGACTATCTCCGCGGCCGGCCGTACGCGCCGCCGGGGCGGCGTTCGACACGCGCGGCGGCCTGGTGGAAGATCGATCGCCACCGAGCCCGGCGCCGCGTTCGACGACGTCGCGCGCCTCGACGGCAGCGGCGCATCGAGCCGGTGGTGACGTGGGGCATCAACCCGGAGATGTCGGTCGGCGTGAGCCAGCGGATCCCGGCGCCGGAGTCCAGCCCGAGGCCGAGCGGCCGACCTTCCGCGAGGCGCTCGCGCACATGGGCTTCGAGGCGGGCCAGCCGATCAAGGGCGCCAAGATCGACGTCGGCGTTCGTCGGCTCGTGCACCAACGGCCGGCCTGTCCGATCTGCGCATCGCCGCCGAGGTGGCGAAGAAGGGCAAGGTGGCCAAGCACGTGCGCGCGCTGATCGTGCCGGGCTCGCAGCAGGTCGCGAAGGCCGCCGAGGCCGAGGGCCTGCACGAGATCTTCCAGGCCGCGGGCTTCCAGTGGCGCAAGGCCGGCTGCTCGATGTGCCTGGGCATGAATCGACGACCAGCTCGTGGGCCGCGAGATGAGCGCGTCGTCCAGCAACCGCAACTTCATCGGCCGGCAGGGCAGCCCGACCGGCCGCACGCTGCTGATGAGCCCGGCCATGGTCGCCGCCGCCGCGATCACCGGCGCCGTCGCCGACGTGAGGGAGATCCTCGAAATGAGCACGACCACCGACTTCAAGCGCCGCCAGATCGTCGGGCCGCGGCATCCCCGTCACCGGCAACGACATCGACACGGACCGCATCATCCCCGCGCGCTTCCTCAAGGCAGTGACCTTCGAAGGCATGGGCGAGCACGCCTTCGAGGACGCGCGCAAGCAGAACCCCGAGCATCCGTTCAACTCGCCCGCGTTACAAGGGCGCGTCCGTGCTGGTGGTCGGCCAGAACTTCGGCTGCGGCTCTTCGCGCGAGCACGCCGCCGCAGGCGCTCGATGCGCTGGGGCATCGCGCGCCATCGTCGGCGGCTCCTTCGGCGAGATCTTCTTCGGCAACTGCGTGATGCTGGGCATCCCCTGCCTGCGTCGCCTCGCAGGAAGATCTCGAGTGGCTGCAGAAGGCGATCGAGCGCGCGCCGCAAGCGCCGCGTGCCGGTCGACGTCGAGAAGCAGGAGGTCACGCTTCGGCGACCGCGTCGATCAAGGCGACGCATGCCCGACGGGCCGCGCAATCAGCTCGTGGCCGGTACGTGGGATTCGACGGCGGTGCTGCTGGAGGCGGGCGCCGCGATCGAGGCGACGGCGAGGAAGCTGCCGTACGTCGCGGGGTTCTGATTCCGCCGAGTGCAGATCTGGGTCGACGCGGATGCGTGCCTCGGAGTCATCAAGGCGCGAGATCCTGTTCCGGAGCCGCCGAGCGCGCGCGCGCAGATCTTGACGACGCTCGTCGCCAACACGCTGCTTCGCGTCCCTTCGTCGCCCTTCATCGGAGCGTGCGCGTGGCCAGCGGCTTCAGCGTCGCTGACCATCAGATCGACGGAGCAGGTCAACCCGGCGACCTCGTGATCACCGCCGACATACCCCTCGCCGCCGAGGTGATCACGCGCGGAGCCCACGCGCTCGACCTCGCGAGGAGAACTCTACTCGGAGGACAATGTTCGGGCAACCGTCTGGCCATGCGGAATCTGATCTGCAAGAGCGCTACGGTCCACCGGCGATATCCTCGGCGGTCCGGCACAGTTCAGCCAGAGCGACCGGCAGCTGCGCCAACCACCTCGATCGACTTCGCAGCGCGGTCAGGCCGGTAGCACGATCAGCCCCGATAGTTGACCGCCGGGCGCGCTTCATCTCGAAGATCTCGTGGACATGCGTGTAAAGATGTGAAATCCCGCCAAGCGGCTACCACGGACGCGGTACGGCGATGCATGTCGAGCCGCCCGCTGGCCGGATCGTAGACGCCGTCGCGGATGTGCAGGTGGACGATCTGGCCGATCACCAGATTGCTCGGTAGTGATTGCCGATCGGGATGATCTGAACGAGACGGCACTCCGCATGTTGATCGGGGCGGCGGCAACGCGCGGCGCCTTCACCTTCACGCTCGGCGCGGCGACCAGGTTCGCCTGCGCGAACTCGTCGATGTCCGGCGCATAGTCACCGGAGGTCACGTTCATCTGCATCGAGCGGCCGTCGTCCGCCATGTTGACGACGAACTCGCGCGTGACCTCGACGTTGCAGCAAGGTTGTCCTTCTTGCCCGCGACCGCCGCCCGTCTCCGCGGCGCGGCAGGGGCCGAGAACGCGATCGTCGGCGAGGTCGTGGGTGATGGCCATGAAGTAGCTGAACGGCGCGAGATTGGGGACGCCATTAGCGTCGAGGCTCGGAGACCCACGCGATCGGCCGCGGAACTACGCAACCGATCATGAGCTTGTACATCGCGTCCACGCCGATGGCCTGAGGATCGAGCTGCATGGGTGGAGATCCCTCCTGAACGAGCGCTTTCTTCTTCTGTGCGCCGCGGCGTTGTACCGCGGCGCGGATCGGTAAGCCTCCTCACGCCGAGAGAGAGAGAGCCCGCGATGCCTCCTCAAAACCCCACGTCGTGGTCGTTCGCCGACGACATGGGCTACTCCGACATCGGCTGCTACGGCGGCGAGATCGCGACGCCCGACGCTGGATCGCGCTGGGACGGGCGGGCGTCCGGCTGACACAGCTTCTACCTAACACAGCACGCTGCAGCCCGTCGCGGGCCTCGCTGCTGACGCGGTCTGCATCCGCACCAGACCGGAATCGGCATTCTCGACGACGCGACGACCGCCGCGGACGGCTACCGGGGATCCCTCAACGAGTCGCTGCGCTCGCCCTGGCGGAGGTGCTGCGCCAGGCCGGGTACGCGACCTGCCTCACCGGGCAAGTGGCATCTCGCATCCGAGATGTGGACGCGTCCGACGCCTGGCCGACCGCGCCGCGGCTTCGACGCGGTTCTTCGGCACGCTCATCGGGCTGCGGCAGCTTCTACCGCCCGAACACGCTCACGCGCGGCGACGAGAACGTCGAGCGCGAGGCGCCGCGCCGAGGCTTCTTCTACACCGACGCGATCACGCGACGAGGCGGGCGTTCGTCCGAGCACCACGCGAGCGCAAGCCCGGATCGAGCCGTTCTTCCTGTACGTCGCCTACACCGCGCCGCACTGGCCGCTGCACGCGCACGCACGAGGACATCGCGCAGTACCGAGGGCGCTTCGACGCCGGCTGGGACGAGCTGCGCGAGCAGGCGGCTCGAGCGGCTCGTCGCGCTCGGGCATCATCGCCGGCAGCACGGACGCTGAGCGACCGGGACCCGAGCCAGCCGGCGTGGCGCGACGCCCGACCAGCGGCGTGGCAGCTCGCCGCATGCAGGTCGTACGCGGCGCAGATCGACCGGATGGACCGGGGCATCGGCCGCATCGTCGCGCGCGCTCGACCGAGACCGGCGCGCTCGACGCACACGCTTTTCTTCTTCCTGTCCGACAACGGCGCCAGCGCCGAAGGCGCTGCCGATCGGCGGATGTCGAGACGTTCCGCCGACGAGCGCGAGCATCGTGCCGCCCGCGACCTGGGCCGGGGCGCGAGCTCCGCATCGGCAACACCCCCGACATCGAGCCCGGGCGGAGGACACCTACGCAGGCTACGGACGGGCGTGGGCGAACCTGTCGAACACGCCGTTCCGCTTCTACAAGCGCTGGGTGCACGAGGGGCGGCATCTCGACGCCGCTCATCGCGCACTGGCCCGATGGCGGGATCGAGCCGAGGATTCTTCGACGCGCGCCGTTCCAGCTGACCGACGTGGTGCCCACCGTGCTCGAGGCGGCCGGGTGTCACGTACCCGGCGATGTACCCCGGCCGCGATCCGTTGCCGCTCGAGGGCCGCAGCATGCTGCCCGGCTTTAGAGGCGGCACGGTCAGGCCACGCACGCTCAACTGGGAGCACCTCGGCAACGCCGCGATCCGGCGCGGGCGCTGGAAGCTCGTGCGAGAGCACCCGCATCCGTGGGAGCTATACGATATCGACGTCGATCGCGCGGAGCTGTCGAACCAGGCAGCCCGTCACCCAGACGCCGTCGCCGAGCTCAGCGGCGGCGTGGGCCACGTGGGCGAGCCGCGTCGGCGTCATTCCCTGGGAGCGCGTGCAGGAGATCTATCGTCGGGATCGCCAGGGGGATCCCACGGGATGAGCCTGTCGCTTGACAGCGATCCGAGCCCTCGGTTAGGTGGAGGGTCAAGTCCAAGGAGAAGGCCGCGCATGAGCAAGGCAACCAATCGGCGTCAGACGCACTCGGCCAGAAGGCGGCATGTCGCGGCGAACACTGCTCGGGCTCGGCCTCACCACCGCCGCCTCGCCGCTCCTGCTCCGCGGCGGCGCGCGACGGCGCAGACCGGCGGCGCGCAACCGACGCGCCTCGAAGACACCGGTCCGGCGATCTCAAGAATCCGGTCGAGTTCAAGGCTCCCAAGGTCAAAGCGAGCAGCCCGACCACGATCTCGTTCTGGCAGTACGTCGGGTTCCACGTCGACGCGCAGAAGTTCATCGCGGAAGAATACAAGAAGCGCCACGACCCCAACCTCTCGCTCGAGATCACGGCGTTCCCGGGACTGAACGAGCAGCGAGTCGGCGTCAAGTCGGCGCTCGCGGCCCAGAGCCCCACGCCGGACATCATCGCGATCGAGCCGGGCGCCTACGCGGTCGACGTCTCCACGAGCGGCAGCGTGCTCGACTTCACGAAGGTCTTCGCCGAGGATCCCGACTACAAGCGCGGCTTCTGGCCGAACGCGCTCGAGCTGCTGACGATCAACGGCGCGGTCGTCTCGGTGCCCGCGGTCACCAACACGGTGATCGTCTACTACAACCGTGGGCTCTTCCAGCAGCACGGGATCGAGGTGCCGAACACGCTCGACGAGCTCAAGAAGGTCGGCGCCGCGCTGAACGCCAAGGGGATCATGCCGATCGCCTACCCGGCCGGGCAGGATCGCAACTTCCCGATCTTCCCGTACTACACGTACGCTGGGCGGCATCAAAGCCGACAAGCTGATGCGCGAGGCCGACCTGGGGCTCAAGCCGTGGACGAGCCCTGAGCTCGTCGCCGGGGCGGAGTTCGTCGGAGATGATGGCGAAGTCGGGTCTCTACGCCAAGGGGCCCGCTCGGCATCAAGGAGCAGGACGCCATCCAGATCTTCGCCACGGGAAATCGGCCATGTTCTGGGGCGGGCAATGGATGCGCCGCTCGATCCGCGCGGCGCTGCCGCCGAGCTTCGATCTGGGTATCTTCCCGTTCCCGGCGGTCGTGGCCGGCGGCCACAAGCCCGTGCTGAGCTCGGTCGGGATCACGCTCACGGTCAACGCGCGGAGCAAGTATCCGGATCTCGCGTTCGAGATGATCAAGGCCATCACCGGGCGCCTGGGGGAAGATCGAGTACACGAGGAACCTCGGCCTCTCGCCGAACGGGCCGATCAGCGCGGACGCGATCGCCTACCAGATGCAGTCGCTCAAGGACCCGCTGTACCCCGAGTTCCTCAAGCTCCAGCCTACCGGGAACGACGCGGGTCATCTTCACGCCGGCGGTCGAGGAAGCGGTGACCCAGGGCATGCAGGCGCTCATCACCGGGCCAGAAGACGCCGAAGGCCGTGATGGAGTCCGTCGAAGCGGCCTCCCAGAAGGTCGGCGCGAGGAAATTCAGGACGGGCTAGAGGCTCGCCCGGTGCTATCCTTGCCGCCCGGCGAGCTGGCGGCGCCACGCGGCGGGCTATGCGTTCGCGGGGCCGGCCCTCGTGATCCTCGCGGCCTTCCTCGTCTACCCGATCGGCTACTCGCTGTGGCTGAGCTTTCACGAGTGGGACGGCTACACGCCGCAGCTGGGGTCCGTTCGTCGGGCTTCGAGAACTATCGCGCGCTGGCGGGTGACGAGGTGTTCTGGCGGGCCACGCTCGAACTCGATCGTCTTCGTCGCCGTGCGCACGCCGCTCGAGGTCGGGCTCGGCTTCCTGCTGGCGCTCCTGCTGAACCGCCGACTCGTGGCGCGGTCGCTGCTGCGCACGCTCTTCTTCGTGCCGGTCGTCATGTCGCTGATCGTCGTCACGATCATCTTCCAGCGCGTCTTCGAGCCGAACACCGGGCTCCTCAACACGTTCCTCCGCGCCGTCGGGCTCGGCGCCTGGGCGCATCCGTGGCTCGGCGATCCGGCTACCGCGCTCCCGGCCGTCATCGCGGTCAGCGTGTGGAAGAACGTCGGGCTTCAGCCTGCGTGATCCTGCTGGCGGGGCTTCAGAGCCTGCCCGCAGGACGTCGTGGAAGCCGCCCGGGTGGACGGCGCCAATGCCTGGCAGCTCACCCTACGCGTGATCACGCCGCTCATGCGCCCGATCCTGGCGCTCACAGCGCTCCTGTCGATCATCGGCGGGCTGAAGGTTTTCGACCTCGTCTTCATCATGACTCGCGGCGGGCCGACGTACTCGACCGAGGTGCTCGCAACCATGCTCTATCGCGAGGCCTTCGAGCTGAACCACATGGGCGTCGCCTCCGCCGTCGCGGTGATCCTGGTCGGCCCTGGTGCTCTCGATCGCCCGCGTCCAGACGTTCGTGCTCCACGAGTCGCGTGAAGGCGGCAAGGCGTGAGCACTGTCGTCGCGAGCGCATCCGTCGCGCGTCGGCCGCAGCAGCTCGGCTGCGGGGCGCGTGGTGGCCGGACCGGCGTGTGGCTCGTGCTGCTCGGCGCGCTGGCCCTGTCCGCTCGCGCCCGGCATCTACATGCTCAGCCTCTCGTTCATGGACAACCCGCAGCTCTTCAGCCGGGCGGCTCGTGCCGTGGCCGCTCCATCCGGAGAACTATCCCCGCGCGTGGGTGGCTAGCAACATCGGGCAGGCTTTACTGGAACAGCATCTACGTCTCGACCGCGTCGATGGTCGCGACGGTCGCGATCTCGGCGCTGGCCGGCTACGGTCTGGGCCGGATTCGCTTCGCTGGCCGCGGCCTCGTGTACGGGATCGTGCTGGTCGGTCTGACGATCCCGCTGCAGATCGCGCTGATCCCGCTCTTCATGAATCTGCCGGACGCTCGGCCTGCATCAACACGCCCTTCGCGCTGATCGGGCCCTACACGGCGTTCGGCCTGGCCTTCGGGACCTTCATCATGAAGGGGTTCTTCCAGGGGCTGCCGCGCGAGCTCGAGGAGGCGGCGCCGGCTCGACGGCGCGGGCGAGTTCCGGATCTTCGCTCGGGTGATGCTTCCGCTCACGCGCCCGGCGCTGGCGACCGTCGCGATCTTCGTGTTCTTGCAGAACTGGAACGAGTTCCTCTTCGCGCTGACCTTCATCACCGAGGGGCCGCATGCGCACGCTGCCCACGGGGATCTACGCGCTGCTGTCGAGCGAGTTCTACGGGAACTACCCGATCCTGGCGGCTTCGCTGGTGCTGTTCTCGGTGCCGGTGCTGGTGCTCTACTTCGTGTTCCAGCAGCAGTTCGTGGAGGATCACGGCGGGAGCCCTCAAGCACTGAGCTCGCGGGCTCCCGCCGGGGTGTAACGCGACTAGTTCACCGTCACGACCTGCTGGCCGCGCGCCAGCTCGGCCGCGGCCGCCTTGGCCACCCTGGTGCCCTCGAAGAACTTCGGGTTCTGCGACCCCCAGAGGTGCACGGTGTTCGCGAACACGAAGTCGCGGAAGTGGTCCGGCGTGATGGCGCCCTTCGTCGACCAGCTCGTACGCCTCCGGCAGCGGATGGCGCATGTCGATCACGTCGAAGTGGCCGATGTCCGAGCTGTAGAGCGCGTTCAGCTTGGTGCCGAACGGATTGTGCTTGCTGAACGCCCACGCGGTGGCCCGGTCGTCGGCCTCGCAGCCGAAGAAGAACGGCTTGGCGTAGAGGTCGATCCAGTCCTGCTTCCGGCTGATCTTGCACGCGGAGAAGTCGTCGAGATCCTCGACGCCGCCCGTCAGGCTCGGGTCGTGGTCCGGCCAGCCGTCGCGTGCTTCCGCAACGACTGCCGGCCACGTCGGGATCGCCGTACTTCTCGGCCAGGCTCATCAGCAGCGCGCGATCCAGCTTGCGCGGATCCATGTTCTCGAGCGCCTTGCGATTGCGGCGCTCCCAGTGCTCCATCAGGTCGCCGAAGAGCTGGCAGGCCCAGCCCACGCCGCCCTCGAGGAACGCGAAGCGCAGCTCGGGGAAGCGCCGCGTCACGCCGCCCAGGAAGATCGCCTTGGAGACCGCGTGGCCGGCGGCGGCGAAGTGGCCGATGTGGTTGTAGACGAAGTTGGACGGCGACAGTTGCGCAGGCCCTGGTTGCTGCCCGCGCTGTGGAAGGTCGGCGCGATGCCGAGCTCCGCGGCACTTGGCCCAGACCGGGTCGTAGTCGTAGTCGCTGTCGAGCGCCAGCACGTCGTACCAGACGGCGAGACGCGTTGCCGTCCGGATCGGTCTGCGGAGTCGACGGCACTTTGCCGCGACATGCCGCTGCCGAACATGCCCGACCTTCGATCCCGAGCTCGCTTGGTGACGAACTCGAGCTCTGCGATGGCCTCTTCCGGCGTGTGCATCGGGATGATCGCGGCCGGGGTCATCCGGTCGCTCAGCTTGCGGAAGTAGTCCGCGGTCACGATGTTGTGCGCGCGAACGACCGCGCGCCGGGTGGCGTCGTCGCTGATGCGCGGCACGCGCAGGCCCGCGGTCGGATAGATGATCGCGAAGTCGCAGCCGAACTCGTCGAGGCGCTCGTAGAGCAGGCGCGGCATCATCGCGGTCGCGCGATCCAGCGTGTTGCCGGCCTGGCGGGTCCAGAAGCCCGGCTGGGCGACGCGCCGGCGCCGCCGCTCGGCGAGCGACATGCTCAGCGCGTCCTGCGTGGTCTTCAGCGCGGCGAGGAACCCGTCGGCCGCCAGGTCGCCGCCGACCTTTCGCATCCGCTCGGCTGAAGACGGGGTCGAACTCGACCCAGTGGCCGTCGCCGTCGATGACCGGGTGATCGAGACTAGACCGGATCTGCGCCGCTGTCAGATGCCCGTTCCCGCTCATGTGCTCTCCTCCCAGGGGCTTTACCGGATGAGCCACTCGTGCCCTGCTTTATGCGCCACTGTAGTCCACCCTCGTACCCGGGAGCCAAGTCGATTGTCCCGAGAGGCAAGCCGGGCTTCGGCAGCATGGCCGGCCCCTCCGGAAAGAGTAGACTCTACCGGCTGACGGTCGCTGAATCCCCCGGAGGAGAGAAGCCGATGGCCGACACACCCGTCGCCGACGTTCACCCCCTACCTCTACCCCGACTACAAGAGCACGCGCCTGCGGGCGCCGTCGCAGCCGCTGGTGCGCGTGGCGCCGAGTCCGCTCGAGGCGACGGGACCGGCGTTTCCGAGAACCTTCGTGAAGGACAGCGAGGCCGATCTCACGACCTGGGGCGGAGCGCGCCCCTCGGCGAGAAGATGGTGCTCGTCGGCCGCGTGCTGGACGAGAGACGGCCAACCGGTGCGCCGGTCGCTGGTCGAAGTGTGGCAGGCCAACGCTTCCGGAAAGTATCCGCATCCGGTCGACGATCACGACGCCCCCTCGACCCGAATTTTCTCGGGAAGGGCAGCTCTGACCGACGACGAGGGTCGCTATCGGCTGGTGACGGTCAAGCCCGGCGCGTATCCGTGGCAGAACCACGCCTTCGGATGGCGGCCGGCGCACATCCACTTCTCGCTGTTCGGCAACGCGTACGCGCAGCGGCTGATCACGCAGATGTTCTTCCCGGGCGATCCCCTGCTGGCCATCGATCCGATCTTCCAGAGCGTGCCGGAGGCCGGCCGCCGGCCTGCTCGTCGCCGATCTCGATCTCGAGCACGGCATCGAGGGCGTCGCGCTCGGCTACCGTTGGGACATGGTGTTGCGCGGGCCGCGCGCCACGCCGATGGGGGTATGACGATGGCGAAGAAGCCTACCCCTCGCAGACGGTCGGCCCGTTCTTCGCGCGGGAGTCTCTTGTGGAAGGACGGCGGCACGGTGCTGTTCCCCGGCCGAGGCGAGCGCATCACGCTGACCGGGTGCGTGTTCGACGGCGCCGGCGCGCCGATCTTCGACGCCCTCGTCGAGACCTGGCAGGCGGACTCCGCCGGACGATTCCCGTCGGGCGACGACGGGGCGAGACCGTACGGCTACGGCCGCGTCTCGACGGACACGGACGGCCGCTATGCGATCGAGACCGTCATGCCCGGATCGTTCAAGGGGCCGGGCGGGGAAACGTATGCGCCCCAGATCAGCGTCTCGATCTTCGCGCGCGGGCTCTTGAAGGCCCTGCAGACCCGCGTGTTCCTCGCCCCGCTCGAAGTCGATCAAGGACGATCCGCTGGCGCGCGCCGTCGGCGATCCCGAGCGGCTCCGGACGATTGATCGCGCGTTCGGGATCCCCGCGATCCGAAGATCTATCGCTGGGACGTGCGGCTGCGCGGCGCCGGCGAAGCGGTGTTCATCGAGTACTAGCGCGCGAGCGGCGCGCCGTGAACATCGTCGGCCGCGGCTTCGCCCGCGACGCATTCACCCAGGCCTTGTCGGCGGAGGCGTTCGTGAGCGCGATGCTCGACTTCGAGCGCGCCCTCGCCGAGCGCCGAGGCCGACGCCGGCCTCATCCCCCACGAGGCGGCGCGGGTCATCGCCACAGCCTGTACGGAGCTGCGTCTGTCGGCCGAGGCGCTGGCGGCTGAGAGCAAGCGCTCCGGCTCGCTGGCGGTTCCGCTCGTCAAGGCGCTCACCGAGCACGTCGCCCGTGTGGACGCGCGCGCGGCGGCGCTTCGTGCACTACGGCTCGACCAGCCAGGACGTCCTCGACACCGCGCTGGTCCTGTGCCTGAAGCCGTGTCTCACCGACGCCGATCGCGTCCTGGCGACGTCGGTGAGCCGTCTGGCCATCCACGCGCGGCGCCACGCCGGCGTGGTGATGCTCGGCCGGACACTCATGCAGCCCGCCACGCCGATCACCGCCGGTCTCGAAGATCGCGCGCTGGGCGGCGGCGCTCCATCGCTGCCGGCTGCCGCCTCGCCGAGGCGCGCGAGCGGGCGCTCTGCATCCAGCTCGGCGGCGCCGTCGGCACCCTGGACGCGCTCGGCGGCAAGCGCGCGATGGTGCGCAACGGCCTGGCGATGCGCCTGCACCTGCACGAGGCGCGCGCCGTGGCACGACCACCGCGACGAGCTACTGCGCCTGATGGCCGAGCTCGCGATCGTCACGACGACCGTGGGCAAGATCGCGCGCGACGTCTCGCTGCTCTCGCAGGCCGAGGTCGGCGAGATGCTGGAGTCCGCGCCCGTGAAGGGCGTCGGCGGCTCGAGCGCGATGCCCCACAAGCGCAACCCCGTCGCCTGCCTTCAGGCGCTGACCGCCGCCGCCCGCGTGCCTGGCCTGATGGCGACCCTGCTCGTCCGCCGCGGTCGGCGAGCACGAGCGCGCGCTCGGCGGCTGGCAGGCCGAGCTCGTCACGATTCCCGAGCTGGTCGACGCCTTCGGCGGCGCGCTCTGGATGCGCTCGAGCGCATCGCCGGCGGCCTCGTCGTGAACGCCGAGCGCATGAAGGCCAATCTGGAATCGCTGCAAGGCCTCGTGTTCTCCGAGCGCCTGGCCCGGCTGATCGCGCGCGAGACCGATCGCACCGAGCGCGCTGGCGCTCGTGGACGACTGGTCCGCGGTCGCGGTCAACGAGCGCCGGCATCTCAGAGACGTCGCCCTCGCCGCGCGGCCTTCGCTGGCCGGACAGATCGACGCGGTGTTCTCGCTCGACGCGATCGTCACCGAGCTCGCACCCGTCCTCGAGGAGACGCTGGCCGGCATCACGAGCGACGGCTGAGCCGTCGCTCACGAAGTCCCGCAATTTCGTAGGCCTCGACCGCAGCCGGCCTCGGCCGGCCGTCGCTGACCTCCACACGCTGTTGTTCCGCGCCGCAGACCAGGTTTTCTATTGCGTTCGAATTCCGCTGGCGCGAGGATTGGGCCCCGCAATGCAGCGGGAAGAAGGAGGCCGAAGCAACTCCGCCCATGGCCGCCACCCGCCGTCACATCCAGTCGCGAGCGCCGCCTTCCTATAGCGCCGCCTTCCTTATGGTCTAGCAACGCGATACGCTGAGCGCCAAGGGAAGAGAACGTTGCACAATGAGAAGGAGTCGACATGCGCAGCAAAGTCGGCCGATTTAGTTAGTTGTGTGCTCGTGACCGTCGCTCTTGCGCTGCTACTGACGCAGCCCACCTTCGTAGCGGCCGCGGGAAATCCGCTGTGCCCCGGTGAGGACGTCTTCTTCAATCCCGGCAATGGCGAGGACATCGTCGTACCTGCCGGCTTCAAGGTCTCGGTATTCAAAAGCGGCCTGAACTTCCCGACGGCTGTCGCGTTCCGCGGCAACTCGCGGCGGTTCGAAGTGTTCGTTCTCGAATCCGGACACGGCCTGCCGAGCCGCTGCAACGATGAGACGAGCACGACCGTCGGGGGCGAGTTCTCGACGACCAACCCCTTCACGCCCGACATCCTTGGTATTCAACGAAAACGGTGTCCAGCTCCGGGGTCCTCTCGCCAAGCCCACGGCAACCGGCGGAGGCCTCCTCGCCCATGGCCCGGCAGTCGACATCGCGTTCGAGAAGGGCTTCCAGGGCGGGCGGCTCTTCGCCACGGATTCGAACCAGGCTATCCGCGCAGTCGGTGCACAAAACAACAGCTCACGCATCGTGATCGTGAATCCTGAGAACGGACAGGTCACCCCGTTCATCACCGGCCTGCCGACCGGCGACCACCCGGCGGAGCAGATCACCTTCAAGGGCGACTGGATCTACTGGTCCCAGGGGTCGACGACCAACTCGGGCGTGGTCGGTCGCGACAACGGCGGCGGCGCGAACCAGCCCGATATCCCGTGTCAGGACATCACCCTCAGCAACAATCTGTTCGACTCCGGAGGTGGGGTCAAGACGAGCGGGTACTCGCCCTTTGGCGTCGATAACAGCGGACAGACCATCAAAGCGCTTCACCGGAGCGCTGCACCACGGGTGTTTGCGACGGCGCCATCTTGAGAGCGAAGGCTCGACGCGAGGAATCCGGAGAATACGATCGAGCCCTTCTCGTGGGGGTACCGCAATCCCGTACGGCATCCGGTTCGCGCCCAACGACCACGCCTTGAAGGGCGGACTGTTTGTGACTGAGAACGGCGAAGACGAGCGGGGTGCGCGGCCGACCAACAACGCCCCGGACCGCCTCCACCTCGCTGCAGCAGAATCGCGACGGCAGCCCGGACTTCCACGGGTGGCCGGATCGGTTCGGCTTCCTGGATTCGACTCAGGCGGTTTTCAATCCCGTCGGTGGCCCTGGCGATGACAATCCGGCTGCCGCCGTCGCGTAACCCGGTGCAGCCCGGTGCTCGCGTTCCCGCCCCAGCCGATCACGGTGCCGCTGGCCCTCGAGCCGGCGAACGTCGCGATCGTCGGGCTCGACTTCGTCCCAACTCGTTCGTCCACGGCCCGGTCAAGCGCGGTGCGGCCCGCTGGCCGCGAGGGCGACTTCGGGTTCTCGAAAGCCAACGGCACACCGGAAGAAGGGCACGACGTCCAGCTCATCAACTTCAGCAAACCCGGTGAGCCCCTCTAGCTCACGCTTCAGCGGTTTGCCTTCAACAAAACCGTTCGAGCAGGCGTTTGTGTCGGCCAGACTCAGAGGGATCAACCGCCCGGTGGATCTCAAGTTTGGACCTGACGACTGCGCCTACCTCGTGGATTACGGCGCGGTGCGGGATTTCCGGGCAGTCGGACCCGGACTCAAGAAGTTCAAGGTCGACGCCGACGGTGTGCTCGTCCAGATTCCCGGGACCGGCGTGATCTGGAAGATCTGCTGGACCCGGTGGGCCGAGTCGAAGAACGGCGACAAGGAGGACCAGGACAAGGACGACTAGACTAAACGCCAAGCGTCGGTCAGGGGGCGGTTTCGCCCCCTGATGTCGCTGACTCCCGCCGCATCAAGGAGATCGTCGTGACTCCGGCGAGATCAGGCCCCAGGTGGCGATCATGAACGCGGTCCACGACCTGCCCGTGCTGGTCGCCCGCGACAAGGGTTCTTCAGGGACGAGGGCCTCGACCTCGAGTTCGTGACCACGCCGGGCATGGCCCAGGTCACGACCTCGCACTTCGTCAAGTTCGATTCCGTCTTCGAGCGCCCGCTCGACTCCGTCTACAACGAGGGCGGCATCGACCAGTACCGCATGTGCGAATGGGGCATCATGAAGCGCGCCGTCGAGGCCAAGCGCCCAGGGCCTGCGCGGGCGCAAGATCGTCGCGCTCGGCGCCTCCATGTCGAAGTTCGCCATCGTCGTGTCGCGCGACTCGAAGATCTACGAGCCCGAGATGCTGAAGGACAAGCCGATCGCGGTGACGCCGAACAACGGCTCGGAGTTCACCACGCTGAAGATGATGGAGGGCTTTCTCGACGCCCGAGCACGTCAAGCGCGACCAACGTCGGCTCGATGCTGAAGCGCCTGGAGGCGGTGCGCGACGGCAAGGTCGCGGCGGCGAGCGTGATGGAGCCCTGGATCAGCGTGGCGCAGAAGTGGGGCATGCGCATCCTGATCGAGTCGCATTCGACGCGCAGCGAAGCCGCGGGCGACGACCTCGACGGCAAGACGCTCGCGAAGATGTTCCGCGCGCAGGCGCAGGGCGGTCGAGCTGATCGAGAAGGACCCGACGCCCTTCGTCCACTACTTCATCCGCGAGACGGGCGGCCTGCTCGAGCCTTCACGAGCTCCAGACCTGGCGCCTGCTGCACGCCGCCGCCGCAGCCCTACACGCGCGAGCGCTTCGAGGACACCTACAACTGGACGGTGAAGTGGAACATGACCGTGCCTGGCGCGACCTACGAGAACACCGTCGATAACCGGGCGTGGGAGTAGCGCGGGCTACCTCACCACCTGCTGGCGCAGCGCGTGGTCCGCGATCACCAGCGCGGTCATCGCCTCGACCATCGGCGACCGCGCGCGGCAGCACGCACGGGTCGTGGCGGCCGCGGCCGGTGATGGTCGTGTCCTCGCTGCCGGACGTCGACACGGTCTGCTGCTCGCGCATGATGGTCGCCGTCGGCTTGAACGCGACGCGGAAGTAGATCGGTCTCGCCGTTCGTGATGCCGCCCTGCACGCCGCCCGAGCGGTTCGTGCGCGTGCGCACGCGGTCGCCGTCCATGTAGAACTCGTCGTTGTGCTCGAGGCCGGTGAGATCGGTGCCGGCGAAGCCCGAGCCGATCTCGAAGCCCTTGCTCGCCGGCAGGCTCAGCATCGCCTTGGCGAGGTCGGCCTCCAGCCGGTCGAACACCGGCTCGCCCCAGCCCGGCGGGGCAGCCGCGCACGGCGCAGGTGACGACGCCGCCGAGCGAGTTGCCGTCCTTCGCGCGCGGCCTCGACTGCCGCGATCATCTGCGCCGCGACGACGGGATCGGGACAGCGGATCGGCGTCGCGTCGACCTGCTCGCGCGCGTCACTGCGTCGACGATCGCACTCGGCGACGAGGCGTCCGACCTTCGAGACCCACGCCACGATCGTCGACGCCCCAGCGCACGGCGAGGAGCTTGCGCGCGATCGGCGCCCGCGGCGACGCGCGCGGCGGTCTCGCGCGCGCTCGTGCGCCCGCCGCCGCGCCAGTCGCGGATGCCGTACTTCGCCTCGTAGGTGTAGTCGGCGTGGCTCGGCCGGTACTTCGCCTGCACCTCGCGGTAGTCGCCCGAGCGCATGTCCTCGTTCGGGATCACGAGGCTGATCGGCGTGCCGAGCGTCTTGCCCGTCGAAGACGCCGGACAGGATGCGCACGGTGTCGGACTCCTTGCGCTGCGTCGACGAGCGCGCTCTGCCCGGGGCGCGGCGGTCGAGGTCGACCTGGATGTCGGCCTCGGTGAGCGGCAGCAGCGGCGGGCAGCCGTCGACGACGGCGCCGATGGCGGCGCCGTGCGACTCCCCCAGGTCGTCACGCGAAAGAGCTGCCCCCAGGTGTTGCCCATGCGTCGCGAGGATACGACCCAGAATCCCCAGCGACCGTCTGGGTCGGGAGGGTGACACCATGAGCGACTCCGCTTCGCGTCGTCCACTACGTCAACCAGTTCTTCGCGGGGCATCGGCGGCGAGGACCAGGCGCACGTCGGCGTGTCCGTGCGCGAGCCGGCGCCGTCGGCCCGGGCCGCGCGCTCGAGCAGGCGCTGGGCGACGCGCGCGCGTCGTAGGCCACGATCGTCTGCGGCGACAACTTCGCCAGCGAGCGCAGAACGAGGCCCGCGCACGCGATCGGCGCGCGAACTCGCATCGCCTCGAGCCCGACGTGCGTCGTGGCCGGCCCGGCGTTCGGCTCCGGCCGCTACGGTCTGCGCCTGCGCGCACGCCGTGCGCGGTCGCGCGGAGCCGCGGCATCCCGCGGTCACGGCGATGCATCCGGAGAACCCGGGCGCGTCGAGCTGCGCGGCGCGAGGATCGTACATCGTGCCGACGGGCGCGCCGACGACGTCGATGCAGGCCGCGCTCGACGCGCCTGTGCCCCTTCGGCGCGGCGACTCGGCCGGCGCGAGGCGCTCGGGCCGGCCGAGGTCGAGGGCTACATCGCCGCGGGGCACGGCGCCGGGTGCACGACCGCGGGCGGCCCGGGCTATCAGCGCGCGCTCGACATGCTGCTCGACAAGCTCCACGGGCGGCCCTACCGGTCGGAGGTGCCGCTACGCGGCGCCCGAGCGCGTGCCGCCGGCGCCGCCGATCGCCGATCTCGCGCGCGCCAGCATCGCCATGGTGACGACCGGCGGCCTCGTGCGGAAGGGCAACCCGACAAGCAGGTCGTCGGCCAACGCCGCGCGCTATCACCGCCACACGGTCGCCGAGCTCAGAGTCGCTCTCGCCGGCACGAGCTGGGAGGCGTACCACGCCGGCTACTTCAACCACATCGTCAACAGCGAACCCGAACTACATCCTGCCGCTCTCCTTCCTGCGCGACCTCGAGACGCAGGGCAGATCGGCAGCGTGCACGAGCACATCTACGCGCTGCCCGGCGTGAGCACGCCGGTGGCGGTGTCGGCCAGCGCTCGGGCGCAGCATCGCCGAGGATCTCCAGGCCGGCGGCGTGCGACGGCGCCTGCTCGTCGCCACCTGAGGGACCTGCAATCGTTGCGGCGCAACGATCGCCAAGGAAATCGAGCGGGTGGGGATTCCGGTGGGGATGATCTCGGCCATCTACAACTTCGCGCTCACCACCGGGCGCGAACCGCGTCATCCGCGGCGCGCGCATCGAGCACGTCTGCGGCGACCCGACCCTTGGCCCCGAGAAGGACTACGCCTACGGCATGCGCATCGTGCGCCACCGCGCTCGAGGCGCTGACGACGTCGCGTGACGCGGCCCGACGCTCTTCGATCCGCATGGCCACCGGCCCCGAGCGAGGAGGCCGTCCATGCGTCTTGAGCTGGGGACCTTCCCGGTCACGGACGATCGCGTTCGGCGCGACGACGCACTACGACGCGCGGCCGGCTCGACGGTGGACCGCGGCGCGGTCGCTGGCGGCGGTGCGGCGAGGATCCGCGCATCGCGACGCGCCGAGCTCGAGATCGCGCGTCCCGGAGAGTCGGTGCGCATCTGGCCCGTGCGCGACGTCATCGAGCCGCGCATCAAGGTCGAGGGGCCCGGCGTCTGCTATCCCGGGATCTGCGGGCGCGACGATCACCACGGTGGGCGAGGGGCGCACGCATCGCCTCGCCGGCATGGGCGTCGTCGAGGTCTCGAGCGTCAACTGGCACGACGCGGGCGGGGACTTCGTCGAGACCTATCTCGACATGTCCGGGCGCCTACGGCGACGATGTACCCTACAGCAAGCTCATCAACCTCTGTCTCGTCGTCGAGCCCGATCCCGGCGCTGGGCGAGGAGATCAAGAACTACGCCGTGCACAAGGCGCGCGCTGACGGTGGCCGACCAGCTCGCGCGAGGCCGTGCGCCGCCTCGACCCGCCCGAGCGCGAAGTCTTCGAGCTGCGCGCCGGTCGATCCGGCGCTGCCGCAGCGTGGTCTACATCTGGTGCGTGCATTCGCCCCAGGCCATGTCGGGCTCGCCGACCGCGTTCTGCACGGCGACCTATGGCCTGACCCAGCTCACGCCGCCCTGGTATCTGCATCCGAACGAGATCCTGGACGGCGCGCTCACGCGGGCCCTATCGCACCGCCTTCGCCATGTCGTGGACGGTGGCCAACAATCCGCTCTTCCTCGACCTCTACCGCCGCCACGGCCGGGACTGGAACTTCCTCGGCGTGATCTCGCTCACGCACGGAGTGGACCACGCAGACCGAGAAGCAGCTCATGGCCAACCAGACGGCCAAGCTCGCCAAGCAGCTCGGCGCGCAGGGCGCGGTGGTCACCTGGGACGCCGGGGGCAACGAGTTCATCGAGGTGGTCCGCGAGCATCCAGGCGTGCGAGCGGCTCGGCATCAAGACCGTGTTCCTCACGAGCGAGGACGACGCCACGGACGGCGCGCCGACCATGCTCGAGCCGCTGCCCGAGGCCGACGCCATCGTGAGCACGGGCTTCTTCAAGAACGCCACGCTCGGCCGTGCCCGAGGCGCCGGCCGTCGTCGCGCGTGATCGGCCTGCCGACCAAGAAGGTGCTGCGCGGCTCGACCATCGGCCTGCACGCCGGCGCGCGACGGCACGCTCGTCCGACCGCGGGTCCCCTGCCGCCGCCCTGGCGCTACGACGACCACTACGGCTTCGGCAAGCAGGTTATCAGTAGGCCCTCAGTGCCGGCCGGCGCCGCGGGCTCGCCTCGTACAGGCTTGCGGCAGACTGATCTACGGAGCCAACCCAGTCCCGTCTCTTGTCTTGAGTCGTGGAACGTCTGAACGTTGCTGATCCGAGGGTAATCGGTCGTAGCTGAACCCACGCGGGACGCCCCCATCGGCGACCTGCGCGTTCGGCTCCGCTTTCGCCCGCCGGCGTCGAGAAGCCGCGCTGCACGACCGAGAGGGGCAGCTCCACCCGACAACATCTCGCGGACCTACGCAGCCACGACCACGCCCACGCTCGCCTCGCCCGGCCGGCAAGCCGATCGGCGGCGGCTGGAAGCTTCTGGTCACGGCGACCACCGAGGCGATCGACGTGGGCAAGCTCAAATCGCCAGCCGCTGGAGCCTGACGGTCCGGCGCGCGTGGCGTGGCCTGAAGCGGGGCGACGGCGGCCGGTCGGCCGTCGTCGCCACTTCTCGCGGGCGCGCGTGCGGCCAGTCCCGCTACAGCCTGCCGACTCGAGCGGAGACTCGAGCCATGGCCAGAACGCCAGGACAGCGGGGACCAGAGCAGACACTCGTGCCGGAGGCACCAGCGGCGCTGACCAGCGCGAGATCGACCAGCGCGTGTTCGATCTCTACGACGAGTACTGCCACGGGCGCATCGACCGCCGCGAGTTCCTGCAGCGGGCCGGCGCGCTGACGATCGGCGGCGTCTCGGCGCTGACCATGGCGCAGGCGCTGCTGCCGCGCTATGCGCGTGGCCCAGACGATCTCCTTCACCGATCAGCGGATCAAGGCCAAGTACGTGACCTACCCCGTCGCCGGGCGGCACCTCCGGCACCATGCGCGGATACCTGGTGCAGCCGAGCGGGCCGGGGCCGTTCCCCGCCGTCCTGGTGATCCACGAGAACCGCGGGCTCAATCCCTACATCGAGGACGTCGCCCGCCGGGCCGCGACCGAGGGCTTTCTGGCGCTCGCGCCCGACGGGTTGTTCGCCGGTCGGCGGCTATCCGGGCAACGACGACGACGGCCGCACCCTGCAGGCCGGCCTCGACCAGGGCAAGCTGCGCACGGACATGGTCAACAGCGCGCGCTTCGTGAAGGCGCACGCGCTCGTCCACCGGCAAGCTCGGCGTCACCGGCTTCTGCTGGGGCGGCAGCACGACCAACTTCCTGGCGGTCACGCTCGGCGCCGATCTGCAAGGCGGGCGTGCCTGTTCTACGGCGCGCGCGGCCGAGACGGCGCGCGGTGCCGAGCATCAAGGCGCCGCTGCTGATCCAGTACGCCGAGAACGACGAGCGCATCAACGCGCTGTGGCCGGCCTACGAGGCGGCGCTGAAGGCGAGCGGCGTCCAGTACGAGATGTACATGTATCCCGGCACCCAGCACGGCTTTCACAACAACTCGACGCCGCGCTACCACGAGGCCGTCGGCCAAGCTCGCCTGGGAGCGGACGATCGCCTTCTTCAAGAAGCACCTCGCCTGAAGGCGAGCTGCCTGCTCCGAGCATCACCTCCTTTCTCTTTACTCGACCTCGAGGCTTCTGGGCGATAGACCCCGCTTCGTCCACCGTCGGATAGCCGGCGCGCGTCAGCATCGCCGGCAACCTGGCCGGACCTTGAACTGGTCGAGCGCCCACGCTGAAGGGATCCGGCACGAGCGTCTTGTCAGATAGATCCGCTCGTTCTTGTACCTGCGGCCCGTAGTGGTAGTGCGGGTAGATGCGGAAGCAGTCGAAGGCGAGCAACTCGACCTCCTGGCCGGCGATGTCGCCGAGAACGTGAATGGCCATGCCGCCGTCCCCGCTGACCGGCTACCCGCATCTCCAGGCCGAACCGGATGTTGCCGGCCTCGATCACATCCGGTCCCCCGGTTGTGGCCTGACGGTGCGACGCTTGCTGGATCGCCATCTCGCACGTTTTGCGCCTCGACCTCGTCCAGCGCGGGCATCAGCTGCGACGGGTCGATCTGCAGTGCGATCTGCTCGTACCCGGCGCGCCCGAGCATCGCCGGCAGCTTCCGGCGCAGAGCTGGGTCATCGTCCACCGGAGTGGGATTGCCGGTGACCGTGGGGTCGGAGCATGACGCGGACGTTCGTCTTCCGCCGGGTCGTAGTGATAGTGCGGGATGGTTGTCGAGGCACTCGAACCGGAGCAGCTCGCGCTCGGCGCCGTCCACGGTGCCGACGACTTGGAGGCACACGCCCTGATCGGCAGTGGTTCCCGCCTGCCCTCCCGCGCCCCGTGGGGCGCCCCTCCGTCGATGTCGCGATACCGCAGGGGCGAAGCGAGATCCGGGCCACAGGGGATCTTGCCGCTGGCGACGTCCATCGTCGTCCTCCTTGCTCACACGCTCCGTGGCGTGCGCGCTGGCTCCTCTTATCTCCGGCACCGGGCGCGTCCTTGTCAGAGCGCCGCGGCCATGATCACCGCCCTGCGACAAGCCGGCCGGACAGGGCGTACGCTTCGGCGCATACCGGGCTGCGATCCAGCCTGTCGAGGAGGGACACCCGCGGACGTCTCGCGTCGTGACTGGCGGTGGCAGGCGCACTGGCTCTCAGCGCTCCGGCCTTTGCTCGGCCGCCTCACGCAGGCGCCGAAGCCGCCGCCGACGAGGCGGCGGGGTCGCCCAGAGCGTCGGAGGCCCTGCGGAAAGGCGTTGCTCAGAAGGCGACAGGGCCCAAGCTGGAGCAGGTCGCATCCGCTCAGATCAGCTACGGCCATACTCGGACGGACGGGTCGAGACCATAGGCAGTTCATCCACGGGGTGATGACCCGCAAGCAGACCGTCAAGTCGCTCGCGTTCCCCGAGCTCACGGTGGCGGTGGTCGGCGATGCCGCGATCGCGCGCCACATCTACTTTCCGCTGGCCGAATCCGAGCTCGAGGGCGAAGGCAGATCGACCACGAGGATCGGCGCCCTTCAGGTGTGGCAAAAGCAGGACGGCGGCTGGGCAGAGCTGCTGGCGCGGCAGGGATTCAGGCGCCACACCGGCGTAGCGATGCAGGTAGCGCGCCAGGTGACCGGCGCGCCACACCCCTACGCGCGTTTGAACGCCGGCATCACCTGCGCCGAGAAGCGCTCGAGCTGCTCGAGGATCACGGCCTGCGGCGTGCCCACCGGCTGGCCGACGTTGACGACCTCGAGGCCGGGATACTTGTGCTGGAGCTCCATCAGCTGCTCGGTGATCTGCTCCGGCGGGCCGATCAGCCACGTGCCGGCCTTGATCGCGTGGCGCAGGGTGGGCAGGTTGGCCTGACGCGCCGCGCTTCGGGTCGGCCACCGCCTCGATCTGCTCGGGCGTGAGGCCGGGCACGAAGCCGAGCGGGGCGAACATCTTGATGTTCTCCTCGAAGAACGGCGTGGCCTCCTTGATGCCCTGCCTCGACGCTGTCGGCGATGTGGAACGAGAAGCCCGATGCAGAGGCCCGCGCCCAGCGCTCGCTCTCGCGTCCGGCGCGGGCGCCGCGCCTCGCGGAAGGCGTGGACGACCTTCTCGTTGGCCCCGCCCGGCGCCGCGCCGCCGCCGATGATGCCCTCGGATGTCGTGCTTGGCCATGAAGTCCAGCGCCCGCGGGCTCGCGCTGACCACCGGCTGCCAGCACTCGACGGGCAGCGTCTTCGGCCGCGGCACCAGCGTGATCTCCTCGAGCTCGTAGCCCCGGTAGGGCACCGGGGGCGGGATGCGTGTAGTGCTTGCCCTGGTGCGCGAAGGCGCGCTCGTTGAACGACTTGAAGATGAGCTCGACCTGCTCCTCGAACAGCTCGCGGTTGGCGTCCTGGTCGAGCATGCGGCGCCCCGAACGTCTCGACCTCGCGGGTGTGGTAGCCGCGCCCGACGCCGAACACGACCCGGCCGTCGGTCAGCCAGTCGACGGTGGCGTAGTCCTCGGCCATCCGGAGCGGATGCCACATCGGCGCGATGTTGAAGCCGCAGCCGATCTTGATGTTCTTGGTGATGTGGCAGAGGTGCAGGGCCAGCATCAGGATGTTCGGGATGCACTCGTAGCCCTTCGCGCTGGAAGTGGTGCTCGGCCAGCCAGAAGGTGTCGTAGCCGGTCCGGTCCATCAGCTTCGCGATGGCCTCGCTCTTCGGAAACACCGTGGCCAGGTCGCTCGTCGGAGAGCCAGCGATCGTTCGCCGGCGTGCCGTCGAACCCCTCGTTGTCCAGATCGACGTGGCCCGCGAACAGGCTGCCGAACTTCGCGTGATCATGATCGCGATTCCTCCGGTTGCGGTGGCGGGCGCTTCCAGCAGCTTGAGCCGGAAGTCGCACGACCGCGCCGCCCATCACCCGCTCGAGGTCGCGGCCCTTCAGCCACGGCATCTCCTCGGTGAACATCGTCACGCACTGCCGATACGAGCACGGCATGCGGGTGATGTCGGTGCCCCAGAAGCAGCGCGTCGCGGCCCGAACGCCTCGACGATCTGCCGCAGATAGCCGTGGATGTTCTTGTACGGGTAGGGCTGGCTCGAGTAGCTCGGCGCGCCCGACATCTTGACCGCGACGTTGGGGAACTCTGGCGAGCGCGAGCGTGTCTTTGAGATCCGGCGAAGGCCGCGTCGTCCGCCATAGCAATACGTAACTT